>Ga0208820_1000623_pt1 | contig 23788 bp, 24 predicted proteins | sample June2015DPH_16_5_FD_184713 | JGI IMG/M metagenome (GOLD analysis project Ga0208820, IMG submission 184713) | Peatland microbial communities from SPRUCE experiment site at the Marcell Experimental Forest, Minnesota, USA - June2015DPH_16_40... | ecosystem: Environmental > Terrestrial > Soil >...
AACTCAACCGCATCGAGGCTCATCACCTTGATGCGGTTGTTGTCTCTGGAGTCGCGCCATTTAAAACGCACCTGCCCGTTGTTCAGGTCCAAGAGCCTGCCATTGGCGAGGGCAACACGATGAGTGTAGCGTGCCAGATACTTGAGCACATACTCAGGACCGCCGAAAGGTGCCTTGGCATAGACGACCCATTTCTGATGGCGCAGCGTGGAGAGCATTGCGTGGAATGGGCCTGGCTTCGAGAACGCAGCTAGTAAGCCTTTCTCCTAACCCCAACACCATTGAATTTGCATAACTGCTTCCCCACCGGCAGCTCCCTTCAAACAGCTGTATCGGATGCGCCCCGCACGACCTAACAAACCTCCCTGCACACCTACCATGGGCGCATCCGATACAGCACTAGCGTTTCTGGACCGACAGACGAAGCGCTCAAGAGGGATCGGATTACCTCCACAATGCCGGGGAACGACCCAGAGCCTGTATGGGCGAATAGAGTGTTCTATTTAATCTTGCCTCCCTTGCCAAACGAAACTACAACGACGAATTTCAATACCGATTTACCCTTCACGAGCAACGGACGGTAGCGCCATTGCTTTACGGCGGTTGTTGCTGCTTCGGCAAGCAATGCGGGTCCATCGATGACGTTGACCTGCTCAACGCTGCCATCTTCCTTTAGCGTTACATCCATTACGACATCGCCCCAAACCTGTTCTCGTCTGGCCTCGGGTGGACAGGCGGGCAGGACTTTAGACAACAGTTTAGGAACGGCCCGCTTTGTGGGTGGGACCGATATCGACTTTCCGTAGGGGATAAAGCCGGGTTTTTCGACTACATCGCGATTGGCTTCAAATATCTGCACCCACATTCTCTGGTCACCGTAGACCAGCTTTGCAATGCCCTGAAAGCTGTTGTGGTCCTTGGCGTCTCCGACCACGTAGGTGAAGGGTTTTCGCTTTGCGATCCAATCCACTTCAAATTGCGCCTTCAGTGGCGAGGCAGCGTATTCGCAGCATCCGCCATAGTTGCCGATCTCCAAGCGGATATCAGTGCGCCGGCGATCTCCCGCTTTGAGGACGACATCATTCAAGATCGTGGTTTTAAAGTTCTTTTCCTCGGCCTTAACCATATAGCGACCTCCGGGGAGATACTCTGCTTCATATTCGCCGGCGTCGTTGGTTTTCAGCGTACGGGTTTGCTTCGTATCGGCGTTCGTAATGGTAATCGTCGCATTCCGAATTACCGCCCCCTGGGGATCGGTGACCGTGCCCGCCAACGAGCACAGATTCTGCTGGTCGGGCGTGACGAGCGGTGGCTTTTGGCCTTCTTTTAGTGGATAAGCGGCCATTTCGCTGATTCCGTAGTATGGCGTAGGGGCAGGTTCCGGAGGCGGCGTTTTGACATCTTTGTCCTGCGCTTGGCCACATCCCGCTGTTGCAGGTATTCCAATGGCAAGCATCGCCGCCGCAAATTGCCTGGCAAATCTAAGGCTGGGGCTGGAAGCGTGGTCGCTTCGGCGCGCCTTGTCGGGGAAGCGGAACATTTCCAGTTCTGCTCTCAGCTTCATCCCTTCGGAAATTAATTTCAGGCGGGTTTTGGATTCGCGCTCTTTAATATCAAGTATGGCGCCTTCTAACCCGGCATCGCTGCTGCCAGCAGTGGAGGCACTCAGCTCGATGACTTCATCCAGCAAGTTGACCGTATCGAGATTGACGGACCGAAGCCAGTTGGCAACTTGCTCGCAAGTCGCCACTCGATCCGGCCCGGCGTAAAATCGTTTTGCCACTGCAGCCGTGTGGTCGAGGCCGATGGCGTTCTGCATCAGGCTGCCGCTGCTCCAACATCTCGCGTCAAACAGATCGAGTGAGATGTCGCAGGCATGATCAGCAACAGGATCCGACAAGCTGTACTCTCGAGCGAGATAGTTTCCTCTTGCCCGTCCGAGTTCGATCATTCTCCTCTCCAGCGGAGTACCTTCGTAAATCTCGGCTCGGCAGAAATTCAGGGGGTTCCCGCTAAAGCGTCGCATGAAAGCCACATCGGAGCGCAGGGTGTCGAGCGTCGCATCGGGATTGAAAATCATCAGCGTAAACTGCGCGGAAATGCCCAACTCGGAACATGTCTCCAGAGCGCGCTCGGACTCTTCCACGCTTTGGTTCCGATCCAGGGAGGAAAGCCCATGCGCGGTGGCGGACTCGACGCCAAGGAAAACGCGGACCAGGCCGAGATCCTTTAATCGGCCGAGTACTCTCCGGTTGGCATCGGCGGGGCGGCACTTGATCACCAGGGCGATGTTCTCCACGCCGCGGTTCTTTAGGGCCTTTTCGAATGCCGATATTCGGGCATGATTGATTGCCTCCGAGGGAACTAGGAAGTTGTCATCATGAAAGACAAATTGGCGTGTCCCTCTTTCATGGTAGAGAGCCGCCATCTCGTCAGCGATGCGCTCGACGTTGCGCTGCCGAAAGCGTTTGCCCGGAGCCATGCGATGAAGGGTCGTGATACAGCAATAGGCACAGCTTCCGTAGCAACCACGACTGCCCATCATGTAACTAGTAGGCACACCCGCAATCATGTGGATCGGCCCACGGCGATCGGGGAATGGCAAGGTATCCAGGTCGTCTAAGGTTCGACGCGCACCAGTGAAACGCACTTGGTGTCCGTCTCGGTAAGCGATGCCAGCGATTTGAGGCAGACGTTTTTCAAGGTGCGACACAGCATCGGCGATCTCAACTAGCGTTCCTTCTCCTTCGTGAATAACGATGATGTCGATTTCTGGATGGCGGGCAAGAAGCGGCTCAGCGGCGCAGGAGGCATAGTGGCCGCCCGCAACAATGAGTTTCTCGGGATTACTAGACTTGATTAATTGCGCCAGGTGAAAAAACTCTTTCGCTCTCGATTGAAAGCACATAGACAACCCGACCATATCTGCACGGCGAGCGGCGTCGGCAACCGTCGTTGCGTCAGTCGCCGAATTGAAAGCTGCCAGCACAGTGTCGTGCCCAGCCCTCAAAAGTGACGCCGACGGATACCGGATGGAGAGGTTTTCCTCGTAATCGGGTCCCGCCAATAAAACTTTCATTTGTTCTCCTCGCCACGGCCCGTTCGCAGCTTCACGCGGGCCCTGTATCAGGGCCTTTTCGATACGTTGGGCGCACGGCTCGGGGCAGTCAGTGATCGGCATCACACGCCGCAGGCCAAACGGGAAGTTATTCCGGGCCAGAAGTCTTCGTGCTGTATCTGAGGCGCCCATTTCACGATAGGTAGTCGAATCGAGGTGCTCTGGAGGGGCGCTTCAGATACAGCACGAAGACTTCCCGTTACTGATCTGGCTCCCCCGTGACCGGGGTAAGCCTGTGACTGGGGTAATAAAGATGTTGCTATCTGGCTCTGTTCCCATCTAAGGCAACCCTATAATTCCGCTGTGACCAGACCATCCAAAGGCGCGCAGTTCTTCCCCATTGTTTTTGGCCTGATTTTTATGGCCTTTGGACTCGCCTTCGCAAGCGGCTTCCTCTTCGCTGCTCCCAGCCACGTCCATGGGAATCGCTCCGTGGGAGTGCTAATCAGCGCGATCTTCGCTCTAATTGGCGGCGGGGTTATCTACGCCGGAATTTATGGTAACCGCAAATTAAGAGAGCAAGCGGCAGCCGAGGTGTCCAATCCCAAGTCTCCATGGCTATGGCGGAAGGACTGGGCGGCGAGCCGAGCCGAGAGCAAGAACCGCAACAGCGCCTTCGGCCTTTGGGCGGCGGCGATTTTTGTGAACGGGCTTGTGTTCACACTCGCGGTCTCGGTCGTGCCTCAACTCTTGCGGACCTCCGACCCCAAAGCATTCTTCCCGCTTGCGTTCTGCGTGGTTGGAGTCATTCTGGCGAGCGCGGCCATAAAGGCCAGCATCCGGCGGAAGCGCTTTGGCCAAACCTATTTCGAGTTCGCCTCGCTGCCCTTTTCGCCCGGTCGCACGCTGAAGGGCACGATTCACTTGCGCTTCAACACCGATGCCAGACATGGCATCGACCTGAGTCTTTCCTGCGTGCGCCAAGTCATTACGGGCGGAGGGAAAAATCGTTCCACCCTGCAGAGCGTTCTCTGGCAAGCTGACAAGAATGTGCCGCAGGCATCGCTGTCCCCCGGACCCATGGGTGACGCCGTGATCCCGTTGGAATTCAGTATCCCGAGCGACGCCTACGAGTCGAATCACGACGATCCGAACGATCAGGTGCTCTGGCTCTTGCACGCCCAGGCCGACGTCCCCGGCGTGAATTATTCCGATGATTTCGAGGTCCCGGTTTTCCGTCTGACGCCATCGTCGGCCTCAGCCGCAGAGCCGACGCCAATCTTTCTGAGCGACGCGCAGGGCGCAACCGCTCCCCCTGCCTTCCAATCCGATGCCTCCGACGTGGTCGCCCCCCAAAATCCGAAAGTTGTAGTCTCGGCCGGGATGGACGGCAGCACCGAATTCTATTTCCCGGCGTTTCGCAACCCGTCCCAGGTCCTGGTTTTGATCTTCTTCACCGTCGTGTGGACGGCCATTGTCTATTTCCTCGCACATTCCAAAGCTCCATTGTTCTTCACGGTAGTGTTCGGACTGTTTGAGCTCCTTCTGATCTACGGACTTATTCATTCGACGCTGGTCTCATTCCGCATCCAGGCGGGCAACGGCAGGATTGTCCGCCGTCGGGCTCTGCTCGGCATCGGAGGGGCTCGTGAATTTCCCTTCTCCGACATTGCTCAGATATTGCCCGTCACCAAGGCGCAACAACCAGGCACACCAGCTTCTTACTCTCTTCGCTTGCAGATGAGGAATGGAGAGAAGGCGACGCTCGTCGACATGATCGATAACCGTCAGGAGGCGCGCTGGGTCGCCGCCCAACTGGAGAAGCTCGCCGGCCTTAAACTTGACACACACGTCGCTGTCGACACTGTTCTCCGGAGCTACGGTCCGCCGCCGCAACGTGGACAAGCATCATCAAGATCTCTCCCAGCCTTTCGCCGCAATAGTCCGGCCGCGATCGCGGTTGTGATCGCGTTCTTCCTCGCCTGGACGGGTTTCGTCGGCTACCGTTTTCTCTCTCGAGATTACGGCAAGCCCACCCGTGTATCCAAGGTCCCGGCACTGGCCAAGTCTTCCCCGTACCAGGTGGCTCACTCGCCGCTCACAGACATTGATCTGCAACATCTGCAAACGCTCCCCGAACAGGCGCAGGCGGAAGAATTGCTGGACCGGGCAATTCATCACGATACCCGCGCGCTCGACTTGTTCGAGCAGAATATTGGCGTCTGGCACGATCTCCAGCGCACCGCACAAATGAACGACTTAGAAAGGCGCTCTCAATTCTCCACCGACCTGCGCGTTCGCTACGCCAACGCAGATCTCAACCTGGCAATCAACGGAGTGCCGAAAACTGACGCCTCGGCGGACGCCCTCATCGCACAGGCACAAGCCGACCCCGCGCATCGCGCCTACAGCGTGTACTCCATGGGAATGCTGGCCGGCCGCGGCGTGGGCTACGATCGCATTTATCCCGTCTTGGTGGACTACGCCAAAAATGACCCCGACCCGCAGGTGCGCCAGTGGGCCGTCGAAGGAATGCGCTACCTCGGCACCGATGAAGCTCTGGACCAGCTCTTCGATTCCTTTACGCACGACCCATCGGACGCGGTTCGCGATCGCGCGGGCTGCAACGTCTCCGACTGCGGCAACTTCATGCGCAAACAGCGTATGCGCATGGCGCCCAGACTTATCGAGTTAGCCGCCGATCCCCAAACCACTCCCAAAATGCGAAACTGGGCCTTCGTCGCGTTGCGTGAGATCACCGACCAAACGCTGCCCGGCGATGCGTCGACCTGGCAAAACTGGTATGCGCAACACGGAACGGAAAAGATGGCTGAGTTCGAACAGTTGGATTGGTGGAAGGTCCGCGGCGATCAGTAGCAGCTATCCCTGAGGCTTGACGATCCTTCCCCAGTGACAAGCAAACCAGAAATTATTCCAGGCCAGAAGTCGGCTTCGAGGAGATTTGATCATTAATTTCCTCGAGGCCCGTTTCTGGATAGGATCCGCGACCCGACCACTCGGAATGTATGGTCTGCCGTGTCGCAAGCGAAAGATGAGCCCATCGCGCGCTCCCGAAGGTCCAACTCGGCCACTCGTGAAGCGAGTTCAGACGCCTTGCCATCGATTCAATGGCCTTCGAACAACGCAAGGGGAATCGCGTTCCCCTCGGCCGCGCAACCAGCATTATTGGGATGCAAATGGTCTCCGCTGTCATAAAGTGCGAGCAGTCGCGTGGGGTGGTTCGGGTCCCGCAAAACCTCGTCGAAATCGACCACCGCATCGAATTCAGCGCTACTGCGCATCCAGGCGTTGACCTTTTGACGCACGTTTTCTTTCTCGGGAGTATAAAAGGTGACCGGGGGCGCAGCGAGAAACGAGTTTTCGAACGGCGGGTTAGTCGTCCCAATCACTCGAATTCCCTTTTGATGGGCACGCGCTATGAGCTGACGATAGCCGGATATCACGCTCTCGGCACTTATCCTTTCTGTTAGAGGTGTCAACGAGCCCGGGAACGCGATGTCATTGATGCCGAGTCCCACGATGACATACTTGACGCCAGCTTGAGCAAGCACGTCACGTTCGAAACGTGCCAGGCCCGCTTGACCGAGGGCTGCCCCAAATGGACTGCCAGCCTGTTGAGGGCTGTCATTCAACAGGCGATTGCCGATGATGCCCTGATTGAGGACGCCCACTTCCGCTTTCCGGTCGGCGCCTTCTTGCAATCGCTCCGCCAGCACGTCAGGCCAGCGTCCGTTGGTGTCCCGTGTAGTTCCGTCGCCGTCCGTGAGCGAAGAACCAAACGCCACGATGGCTACTCCACGAGGCGAAGCCGCGACATCCACCCCGGTTAGAAATGGCCAAGAGTGGATCGTCTTGGCGACTGGGAATTTCACTGCCGCAGTGGAGTCCCCGACGACGGAGACATAGCTCGTCTGCATTGCCAGAATATGTGAGGTCGTCGCCTCCGTGGCCTCGGGAAGAAAGAGGCTGATCGCCAGATCCGACAGCGCAGGCACGTCCAGCTCGACCGGATCGCTCACCACCATCGATCGTGCTGGGACTGTCGTGGACGCGTGTCTTTTAAACATCACCGTTCGGTCGGAGGTCGGATTGATGTCCGCCTCGGAAGTCCGGCGGGCTATGTGTGCGCTGCCGATCTGCAATGGAGGGTCACCAAAAGTGTTCGAGATCTTGATCCTGACTTTCGTCCCGCCAGCGCTTGTATGCACGATCAGGCGCAAGGTCTGGTTCCGGAAGGTCTGGACAGGCCCCGGCATGGGCGGCTGGGGGGATGTCGCCCACGTTCCGATCCACTGTTTGCCGCCCCGATCGACGTCGGCGTCCGATGCGATCGCAGAATGGATCGAACCATTCGAACCGGTCGCGAGCAACAACTGGTCGCCTGGTTTCCATCTGATGTCGTTCCACGAGGCGAGCATGGCCTGCGGGGGACTGAGCGCAGGCTTTGTGGCAGGATTCTGCGCCATCGCTGGGATGGACAATAGTCCGATAAGGGTACAGGTCACGGTGTTCGCAATCAGTCTGTTCATGGGTCCGGCTCCGCAGAAATGTCTTGTTGGCACGAGCATATGACGGTTGATGGCGCGTAGAGTAAGCACATGGGGTTAAGAATCCCGGCGCAACGGGCCGAGATCCTCTTTGTGCAGGCTCCCTTTAGGGCTTGCCGCCGTTTAGGAGCGGATGGCGGGCAATCGGGAGGTTATTCCGGGCCAGAAGTCCTCTTGTGGGGCGTGACCAGCCCCGTCAAGTGTCTTCCAAACCGAGGTTGTCGTTCACCGCTTGGCTGATTCTCTGCTTGCAGCCGAGGTAGCGCTCCGTTGTCTGGACCGATGCGTGCCCAAGCAAGAACTGAATCTGATCAAGTTCTCCGCCCGCCATATGGCATAACCGTGCACACGTGCGCCTCAAGTCATGGGGAGCCAAGTCCTTGATGCCAGTACGCTTCGCGGCCGCTTTTACCACGTGCCAGATCGCCTTAGGTGTGATGCTATCGCCCCAGATCTCCTCGAAGCCGACTTCTGGCCAGCGTCGTCCTTGGGCACAATTCCGTTTACCCGTGCACTCGAGAACAATCTCGGATCGGGTCAATTTGCCCGGAGAGCTTATCTCGTGCTCTGAGGTGCGAACACCCGATAATTACCATCTCACTCTGCTTTAAGCCAACGCGTAGAGATACTCGACGAAGGAGCCCACAGCCCCATCCATCCCCGCAACCTTTGCATTCGTGGAATCGATCAGATAGTACTCATTGGGAGCATGTGCCCCGGTCCCGTGCCCCACTCCAAAATGTCCGGCGGGAAGATTGAGAGGTTCGGAAGTGAAGATGTATCCCGGCCAGGAGCCGGCGGATCGAGGCCACAGCACGGGATCCAGACCTAGCTTGCGGTAAGTCGCAATTTGCGCCTGGATGAGCTTCGAATCCTGCGAGGTCTGTGTCGGATCGTAGCCACCACTCATATTGACCTCGATATCGCCGAAGCCGTGCTTGGCAAGGTGCTCCTTCAGAAGCGCCAATGTACCAGCAGCCGTCATGTCAGGCACCAGCCGCATGTCAATCTTCGCCAGGGCGCGATGCGGCAGAATGGTCTTGCCACCGGGACCGGTGTACCCACCGACCAAGCCCTCGATGTTGATCGTCGGCTTGGATTCGAGCAGCACGAGCGAGTCAAGCCAGTTTGTGTCATGCACCAAATGTTCAATGCCTAGCTGCTTCTTGACCGTGGCTTCACTGCGGCGAGCGGCGGCATCCTGAATCATCTTCATTTGAGCGGGGGTAAGCGGCTTGACCTTGTCAAAAAAGCCCGCCACAGCAGGCGTGTGTCCATCGGACTCGATGAGCGTGTTGAGCGCTTGCACCAGGTGCCAGGTGGGGCTGTCCACCTGTGCCTCCAGGCTGGAGTGAACATCATGTTTGGGCCCTCGTCCCCATCGCTCTCCACTGGAAACCAGTTCGAGCTCAACTACCCCCTTGGCGCCGAGTGATATCTGTATACCTCCATCCTCGTCCTGGCCTGCTTCCGGGATGAACACACCCATGCATTTCTTCAATGCAGCGGTGACCTTGGGTCGGTGGACAACCTCTGGAAAGTGGGTCGAACCAATCTCTTCTTCACCTTCACAGACGAGCACGAGATTTACAGGCAGCTTTGTTCCCGCTGCCTTGAAAGCATGAAGGGCGCCGAGGAAGGCCGTTTCAGGCCCCTTCTGGTTCACAGCGCCGCGACCGACGCAGATCTTGCCCAATCCTTCCTTGTCCACGATCCGCCCTTCGAGCGGTGGCGAAGACCACTCCGAAGGGTCAAACTGTTTCACGTCGTACATAAAATAGATGCCAACCGTGGTTGCCGCACCTGCATCCAGAGTGCCGAAGACCCCAGGCTTGCCCGAGGTTGGCACAATTTCAATGTTCGCGAATCCTGCGTCGCGAGCGAGTTGTGCCATACAGTCAGGGCCCTGCGGATAGTTGCGGTTCTCGGCCGCGATCGAGGGCAAAGCGATCCAGTCCTGCAGCCGCTTCACGTTCTCGTCATGCATCTTCGGTATTTGGCTCAGCACCGCCTGGAGGACAGGATTGTCTAAAGAGAAAGCAGGGATTGGCAATGCTGCGAAGGCGGCTCCAGCAAGCGCGCCGTGGATGAACTCCCGACGATTAAATGCGTTATGGCTCGAGTCAGTCAATGCGTCCCCCATGCGCCGAAGAAAGATCCCTATCCTTGGTTGGCCTCAGATTCTCGCTTTTGATCGAGGTCATCATACCAGTTGGTTCCCTACAGGCCAGGGATCTTTTCTAACCGAGGCGGAGAAATAACTCCCGGTCTGTCGCCCACCCGGAAGCTGTCCAGAAACGGGCCTGAAGGAGATCCATGGCGATCTCCTCGAAGCCGACTTCTGGCCCGGCGTGAGTCAGTTTTAGCCCATAACTTCAGAGTTGCCCGTCATCCGTGACGAATCCGCACACGGCCCGGCGTGCCGCTCCGCAATGTCGCCCGTGTCTGATCCAACTTCATGTCCGTAAGCAAGGGGTGGCTGAGGGTGATTTCAAGCATGGTTCCACGCAGCTTGGGCGGGACCCGTCATCGTCCGGGCCAGTTCAAGGAGTTGCTGCGCCACGGATTCCACGGCGCGCTCGACTTCCGGGGAGAGTGGCGCACCAAAGGAAAACTGCTTGCCTTCAATGCCGTAAACCAGCAGGGTTTGCGGCAAACGGGTCATGACGCGCGCCAATTCGACCGCCTCGCGCACGCCGAAAGCATGCGTGGAACAGGAGAAGACATCTTCAGGCAGCCTGTCGACGTGCGCGTTCCATGCCCGAATTTGGCCGGGCGTTCCGCTGGGGGCAGTGGCGTCCACTAGAATGACGCGCTCAGAGCCCATCCAACTATCCATCAACGAGAAGCTCTCGCCGCTTTGCTCTATTATTTCAAGACCAGGGATTTCGAAACCAGGGGCTTCGACCCCAAGGGTTTCGACGCCAAGTGCATGCAAGCGGCGCGCGACCAGCACACCAGCCGCGTCGTCCCCGCGATCGATGTTCCCGCAGCCGATGATGCGCAAAGTCACGTCTAATCTTGCTCCAGATGCAGGCGGAGGAAGTGTGTCGCGCAAGAAATGCAGGGATCGTAGTTGCGCACCGCCTGCTCACACTTCCAGGTGATCTCTTCGGCCGGCCGGTTCGCAATCTGGCTGACAAAGTGCCACAGATCTTCCTCTATCCGTTTCTGATTCTGCGAGGTTGGGGGAACAATCTTTGCAGAAACGATGAGCCCGTCCTGATCGAGCACGTAGCGATGGTAGAGAAGGCCCCGGGGCGCTTCCGTGGCGGCTTGCCCGGTCGAGGCCCGCGCAGCTGTCTGTGCGCGAGGTGTAGGAGGTGGCTCGTATTCGCGGATCACGCGCAGTGCTTCGTGGCAGGCAAAAACCAACTCGATCGCTCTTACCACGATACTGCGGAAGGGATTGCGGCAGGGCGCCTGAAGTCCACAATCGCGTGCTGCCTGTTGGGCCACGTCCGGCAGTTTGTCGAAGTTCATATTAAAGCGGGCCATAGGGCCGACCATGTAGGAACCGCGGCCACGTAGGACGGAATGCAGCGCATTCGAGTGTTGCACATGCTGCTCGGTGAAATTTTCCTCGTACTCAGACGCGTCAATATCAAGCCCGCGATTGGATACGATCCGGCCTTCGTTGAACGGATACTCTTCCGGGTGGGATAGGGAGACAAATTCGTAATCCTGCTCGAAATCAGGAAAGTCGAGCCCTGAAACCCAGCGAGCTGTGGCCAGCGAGGCGTCGAGAGCCCATTTCAGTTCGTCGACCAGGTCTTTGAGTGCGCGCTTGGAGGGTGCTTTGTAAAACCCGCCGACGGCAGCGGAAACGGGATGAATTTCCCGGCCGCCCATCAAGGCCACGATGCGGTTGCCGGCCTTTTTCAGTCGTAGGCCCTGCTGAACGATCGCCTGATGGTCACGCGCCATCGCAATGGCGTCGGGATAGCCGAGGAAATCCGGCGCATGCAGCATGTACACGTGGAGCGCATGGCTCTCGATCCATTCTCCGCAGTAGAACAGCCGTCGCAGCAGCCGCACTGACGGGTCGATTCCGACACCGAGAGCACGCTCAATGGCGTGTACCGCGCTCATCTGATACGCGATGGGACAAATTCCGCAGATGCGGGCCACAATGTCGGGGACTTCGGAGAAATGTCGGCCCCGGAGAAAGGCCTCGAAGAAACGGGGAGGTTCGTAGATCTTTAGCTTTACGTCCTGAACCTGATCGCCCTTGAGCTTGACGTAAAGCGCACCTTCGCCCTCGACTCGGGCCAAAGTGTCAACCTTGATCGTTCTAGTCGGTTGCTTGCTCACGTCCGCTCACTCTCCTCGCTCGCCTTTCGGAACTGCCAGGCCCAGGCATTGAAGCTGCGGAAGGCGCGTGTGATCTCCGCGTCGTTCTGGCCCAGAATACGCAGCTGATTGCTGAGCGATTCCGTATTGGGGCTCTCCATGGGGCCGTAGCAGCCGTAGCAGCCCCGGTCAAAGCTCGGGCATAGCGCGCCGCAACCTGCCTGGGTCACAGGTCCCAGGCAGGCGACGCCTTGCGCCACCGCAATGCAGACGTTGCTCTTGCGTTTGCACTCCATGCAGACACTGTAGGTCGGAACATTCGGTTTGCGCCCGGCCAGCGTGGCCGTGATCAGCTCGATAAGCTGGTGTTTGTTGATGGGGCAGCCGCGCAGTTCGAAATCCACGGGCACATGTTCGGCGATGGGGGTGGAGAGTTTCAGCGTGTTGATGTATTTCGGGGTGGCGTACACGATGCGAATAAATTCATCCACATCCTTCCAGTTGCGCAGGGCCTGGATGCCGCCGGCGGTGGCACAGGCCCCAATGGTGATCAGCGTCTTCGACTGGCGGCGTACTTCTTGGATTCGTTCGGCATCGTGGTGAGTGGTAATCGATCCTTCTACCAATCCAATGTCATAGGGTCCCTTAACCATGGCACGGGAGGCTTCGGGAAAATAGGCAATGTCGAGAGCTCCCGCTATGCCTAGCAGTTCATCTTCGGCGTCGAGCAAACTCAACTGACAGCCGTCGCAGGAGGCAAACTTGAAGACTGCGATGCGTGGCTTGCGTCTGACTTTAGAGCTCATATTTTTCCAGTAGCGGCCGCATCCGGTCATAGGGAAAGATGGGGCCGTCTTTGCAAGTGAAGTGCGGGCCATACTGACAGTGTCCGCAGAAACCGACGGCGCACTTCATGTTTCGTTCCATGGAAAGGTAAATATTCTCCCGGGCGAGTCCACGAGTTTCCAGATCGCGGGCGACAAAACGCATCATGATCTCGGGTCCGCAGGCGAAGGCCAGCGAACGCGCGGGTTGCAGCCGCGCAGTTTTGAATAATGTCGTAACGACGCCGACATGACCGCGCCAGCTCAATCCGCCGTAGTCAACGGTCACCAACACCTGCGTCTCGCCTTGCCGGGCCCAGGCGGCCAGTTCCTTACGATAGAGCAGGTCGCGGGGACTGCGCGCGCCATAAAGAACCACCAGCCGCCCATACTTTTCACGGTTATGTAGAACCTCGTAGATCACCGGGCGAAGCGGGGCTAAGCCGATTCCGCCGGCGATCACAAGAACGTCCCGGCCCTCGGCTTTCTCCACCGGCCAGCCGGTCCCAAAGGGACCTCGGACCCCAACCCCTTCGCCTACTTCACGACTCACCAGCGCGTGGGTGGCCTGACCGACAGAGCGCACCGTGTACACGAGGCGGTCGCGCTCCGCCGGATCGCCACTGATAGAAATGGGCAACTCGCCGACGCCAAATACCCAGAGCATGCTGAACTGCCCCGGCTGGAACCGGTTCCCACCCGCTCCGCTCAGCGTTTCCAGCGTCAGGGTAAAAGTATCGGCAGTCTCCTTGACCACTTGCCGCACGGAATACGGCTGCGGGAGCATGGGATCGGTCGTAATCGGGTCGGTCGGGGCTGCTGTGGCCATCGTCATTTCCCCACTGCGTAAACGTCGAGCAACTGGAGACGCGTCGCCTCCAACCGCTGCTCCATGATCTGGGCAAAGCGTTTCAACATCTCATAACCGAGATCGTGGTTCTCCTCGCATTTCGTGCGCAGACACTTGCCGTCGAGGGCAATCGCACGCACGGTTTCGACGGCGTGCGCGTGAACCCTCCACTGGTAGGGCGGCAGCAGCCACGACCAGCCCAGAACCTCTCCCTCGCCCAAGGTTTCCAGCATGATCGGCTTGCGTTGGGGCGCAAAGATCTCCAATGCCACCTTGCCGGTCCGAATCAGGTAGAACTCATTGGCTTCCTCACCCTCCTTGAAGATGTAGGTGCCCGCGTCAAACCGTACGTTGGAGGCGCACCCCGTTAGCAGGTTTGTGTAATACGACTCGAGACCGGCGAAGAAGGGGTGTTCGGCGATGATGTGCTCAAGGGTTTCCATGGCTGCTTTCCTTGGAATTGGAGTTGGACGAGGCCGGCGATTCGCGGATGGCGCGAACCTCCTCTGTGATATCAATGCCCACCGGGCACCAGGTGATGCAACGGCCGCAGCCCACGCAGCCGGAGCTGCCAAACTGGTCAATCCAGGAGGCCAGCTTGTGGGTCATCCATTGCCGGTACCGCGACTTGGCGGAAGTGCGGACACTGCCACCGTGAATGTAGGAGAAATTCTGCGAGAAACAGGAGTCCCACTTGCGCCAACGCTCGGCGTGCGTGCCGGTCACATCGGTAACATCGTCCACCGTGGTGCAGAAGCAGGTCGGACAGACCATGGTGCAGTTGGCGCAATTGAGGCACCGCTGGGCGACGTTGTCCCAGCGGGGATGATCGAAGTTGGCGTAGAGCAAGTCTCGAATGCCGGTCGTGTCCATGCGGCGCTGAATCTGGGAGGCGGCGCGCTCTACCGCGGCTTCTGCTTCCTGACGGACCGCTTCAGATGCCACGGATGACGCCGGCGCCGGCGCCAATTCCGCCAGCACCTCAGCGCCTGCGTCGCTGCCTGCCTCGATCACAAATTCATGCTTGCCCGGCCCGACCAGTTCCGTGAGAGCTAAATCGTAGCCTCCCCGTACGCGCGGTCCGGTGCCCATGGAGGTACAAAAGCAAGTGGGCGCCGCTTGCGTGCAATTCACAGCCACGATGAAGATTCCCTCGCGGCGTGCTGCATAGACAGGGTCTCGATAGCGATCGCCCTGCAGGACGCGATCCTGCACGGCAATGGCGGCTAGTTCACATGCTCGAACACCCAGGAACGCCCGCCGGGGCGGAGTCGGTTCATTGTTCAAGATGCGAAAGGTCCGGCCGCTCCGCTCCGCGGTCAGCAGACAGACCTCGGCGGGGTGGAGGTACTTCTTCCAGCTTTGAGGACCGACGACATAGCCGAACAGCGCCTTGTCACTATTATTGCGGTGTCGCAAGCGGTAGCGTCCGGCTTCCTGTTCATCCGTCCAGCCTACCGGGAGATCAGAGAGGCTCTCCACAACGTCATAGACGATCGCTCCGTCGCGCACGGCTGGTCCAATGACTTGGTACCCACGACTGTGCAGGGCCGGGACCAGCCTTTCAAGTTGCTGGAGCGTCATAACAGCCTGTGCGTGCCAAGCCATTCGCCCAATTCCCGACTCTCTAAAGTGATTTGTAATCAACCAAGAGTTTAAAGGGTCGTGTAATGCGGCGCAGTGATAGCAATCACGCCTCAATGTGTCAAAAGATTTTTACGGTTGCAGGTCTAACTCTGTATCGCGGATTTGAATCCCGCCCCCGCAGAGTGGCCGCTCGGAATCTCGGTTCGAGCCACACGATCACTCCCGGATCGTCGGGAACTCGGAAGTTATCCAGAAACGGGCCTGTAGGAGATCAATAGCGATCTCCCCCAAGCCGACTTCGGGACAACGTCGTCGGAGTGCGCGTTAGACGTAACTTCCGGTTAGCCCGTCACTTGCCCACGATCGGCATAGCGCTTTGTCCTCCGGCCTGCTCCTTCCACCGTACAGCGTTCACGCCGACTGCAAGAAGCCACACGGTCAGCAGTCCCTCGCCAATTCCAGCGGCTGTGTAGTGATAGGGAGAGAACTGATTTGCGAGTTGCCGCGACACAAAGGTCAGCAAACCCAAACCGGCGATCGCCATCAGCGCACCCAGAGTGTGAGGCAGGAAAGTCGATCTGAGAATCAGATATCCGATCAAAAGGCAGTAGAACCCGAAGAACACCGGGCTGCGAACATGAAAAGGTACCAGACGAAGAGGACCGAGAACTCGGATAGTGCATCCCGCGAGACTGAAGAGCATCGCGACCAGGGAGAGCCTCGCGCTCACAGGCTTGAACAAGTAATAGAAGAGAACCGTGACAGTTATATAGGAAGCTGTGGCGATAAGGCCGGATGACACTGTCAACCAATGGCCGCCCTTTCCTGAGAACTCTATTAAATTCGTCACGATACATAGCAAATAGAAACTTCCCGCAATCCTAGCCTTGAAACTGGGTGACCCTGCCGTAACCAGGTCGGTGCTTGGATGTGCGCTCATAGTCGCTCCGATTATTTGGCCGCACCAGATCTCACATTCCGCAGACGAGTTCGCGATCGCTGGCTTGAGGACCAACAGAGAATTATACGGATCTCAACCCGGAAAAGTTCCCACTCAGACGCTGAGTTACGTTCCTGCAGCAAGCTCCCGCTCGAATAGCGCGACCTGTATCCCTGGCGCTCCGGGACATTGGCCGGCAACGCGGAAGTTGGTAGTTTCGCCCAAGGATGCGGCGTCCCGGCCGACACGTTGAGACTGACAGCGTTGTCCGCAAGGTCGGGTTGCTGCAGTCGTACGGTCAACAGATGCAACGGACCCTCATAGTCGAATCCTAGAGTGCCTGCCACGCATCTCTTGCCGGTAAAATGCGAACCTCAGGGATGATCGGCGGCCTTGGGCCTGAATCTACCGTTGACTATTATCGCTCCATCATTGCGCGCTTCCGCGCCCTCAAGCCGGATCGGGGATATCCGCACGTGATCATCAACAGCCTCGACGTTGATAAGGGGATCGCGCTGCTTGACGCTGGGCGGCTCGGCGAGTTAGCCGACTATCTTACCACTGGTGTGGAGTTGCTGGTGCGTGCAGGCGCGGACTTTGGTTTCATCGCAGCGAACATGCCGCATCTCGTTTTCGACGAGGTCCAGCGCCGTTCGGCGATCCCTCTTCTCAGCATTGTGCGCGTCACTTGTGATTACACCAAGGCGCTCGGCCTGAAGAAGGTGGGGCTGTTTGGAACGGGGTACTGTGCGGACGTATCGTGACTGCAGATGAGGCCTTGCAAATCGGACTCGTTCAAAACGTGGTCGCGCCCGAAAACCTTCTGGCCGAAGCAAAGGCCATTCTCCGCGACATTCTTGCGCATCCGCCAATCGCGGTGAAACTAACGTGGGACGCCATCCACCGTGGACTCGATTTGACGCTCGAGGAATCGACTCTCCTCGGCGCCGACCTGTTTGGCCTGGTTGCATCAACCGATGACTTCCGCATCGGGACCAAGGCCTTTCTAGATCCAGAGGAGATTCAGTGATGGTTCCGCTGGCGGTCTGATGTGGGTGAGCCATGGGTACCTTGACGGCTCGAACTCGAAGCTCGCGAATTTTCGAAGCAGTTGGATTCATGGCGATCATGGGCTCCAGCGTGTTCAGGAATTGATTTCTATCCGCGAAGATATGGTATGTTGCCCACGGCGATCATGTATACCGACTAGTCGGTATACATTCCAAAACAAGAAAGAGCGCTGGGATGCTGAGGCAATCCGGACTTAACCAGACGCGGATCATCGACGCGGGCACCTTGCGCTTTTGCTGGCCTGTGCGTGTCTCCTGGGGGTTTTCTGTTGTGTCCAGATCGTCTTTGCCAGCAAGACTTTCATCTCGGTCTTGGGATGGCTCCGCAGAGTCTTTCGCCTGCCCGCCAAAGCGGCGGTGCCACTCTGTGCAGCTTATCTGTTATCGGCTGTTTTCTTGGCGGTTCCACGGCAAAATGTTCCAGCCCCGGCTGTCGACTACGACACCCTCGACAAAAAGCACGGCGGGGAAGCTGTATCCGGGCCGCCAACTCCCGCTACGCCAGCGCCTCCGCCTTCCTACAGCGATGTTGCGCCCGGGGAGAAGATTCTCCCGCCCGCTCCCCCACCGGATTCATCGAATAGCGGCATAACCTTCGATCCGAGCACATTCAAACCCATCCAATCCCAACCAGCCCCCCGCCCGCACCCCTGCCGCAATTCGACCTCAGCACGCTCCAGCCAATTCAGGCCCAAACTGCGCCTAGAGTATCTCTCACTGGTTTGCGGATGAAGCTTCTGGCAGAGGTCGTCCTGTTCCTTGTTTACGGCGGCCGTTTATGTTGGGTTGGCTATTCTCTTCCAGTGGCGCCGGCGTACTCAGGAGAGCGGGGCGAAGTGAAGTGCGCCTACAAGGATTTCCTCATGCTCTGGTTGGATTTTCGCTCATTTTTTCGACACATTACCCCCGTTCCCCCTTGAAGTACGGACTCCGTTTCCCCGCGAAATTCACGCGAATTCGCGTGTTTTACGCCTTCCGCCGCAGTTTGCGGTACAGCGTGACTCGACCGATACCCAGCCGGATCGCGGCTTCCTGGTGATTGCCTTGACAGAGTTCAATCATCTCGGCGATGACTCTGCGCTCGAAGGTCACTACCTGCACGGTAAGCGGCTCCACGGCATCAAGCAACTCAACCCGCCGCCGTTCGTACTCTACTCGACTTTCAACGTCGCTAGATGCTTCCATGCTTCGTTCCACTGGTGGTGGTGATCCCCACCCTTTTCCCCATAGTTACCGCAGAAGCCCAGCGAAAGTCAACGAATAAGCACCAGGCTTGGTAACGTTCCACGTGTAACGGTTCCAAATTTGAAACACATGTTTCACGTTTGCCGCTGAAGCCAGCTCGTTCTCCGCGGATCCGTCTTGGAGATCCCGGTTTCCCAAGGCTCGTGCTTTCGGGGTCTGCTCGAAAGCTATTTTTTCGCCCGTTTTACTACTAGTTGGACAGTCTGCCGCGTCACTATCAAACCGCTTGGACTGAAGCAGGTTGTTCGCCCACCGCTTTTCCCCGGAGTGTTTCAGCCCTCGAAGCTCTGCTTTTTCCACAGCAGAAATCCACTCTCCACAAACGACCTCCGGTTAGTATGTCGCGATGACCAACATCACTTTAACCATCATGAGGACCGTGAAATGAAGAGAGGAAATCCATGGCACAGACGAATCCACGTCAGTTCCGGTGATTCAACGCAGACGCCGAGCTTCTTGGATCAGTTGGGGCCGGATTTCATGTCCACGTATCGCAAAGCGCCGTCGCGCTCGAATGCATTCCCGCCGGCGATACCGGAATCGGAGCGTAACCCGTCTGCGGTCGCCGATGCCGAAGCCAACGCTCGCAGCTTCGGGCCGAATTCGGCTTTTGAGGTTGACGTCAAAAGGTGGAAGGAGTGGAGGTTTCCACCGGGTAGCCTCGCTAGAAGACAGTTTGAGTACTTGTGTTCCCTCGGGTGTGACCCAAGAGCGCTACTAAGTTTTCTGACCGTCGTAGTCGAAACTTCCCGAGAGCAGAAATCAATCTACGACAAGCATGAGGTATCGAAATCAGCGCTAAAAAAGCTGCCGGAGAGACTGGAAAAGATCTCCCGTGAACTTGAGGCCGTCAATCGGCTTTTAAGGCCCTTTGTGCTCTCCTTCGCCGAGAATCCTAAGCTTCCAGATCAGCTCCGATCTCTTTGGAGTCAAACCGCAACCGTTTATCAGAACACTCCTGGGTTGTTGCGGTGGCTTTCCAAAGACCTCCGGGCGGAGAAATCCATGATACGTGAGGTCGCTGGCCCCAAGAGGTACAACCTCTTTCGACAAATGGTGCTTATGCTCCTCGACTACGTGGACACCCGCACGAAGAGCCCGCACTACGAGGCAGTCGCAGATCTACTAAGCCATCTCTCCTCAGCCGACCAGGAAACTCAAAGAGTCGCGGAACGGCCTCCAAAACCGACGCGAGCTGGGGCAAGGAAGAAAAACGGCGCCCCAAAACTGCTCACTAGTCCCGATGCCTTGAAGGCGCTTTACCTCCGCTCGGCAAAGTACGGTTTCAACAAAGCTCGACGGTCGAAATCCAAGCGGCCGCCTTCCGCGTGACACTTTCCATTCAAAAAAAAGCCTGATCTGTTCTCGTAATTCCACAGCCGTCAGTGGAATCCTGCAGTCGTGCTAGTCACTAATAGCTTCGCCAAGCCCTTACGCGAGTCCAGGCAAGGAAAGTCTGCCGACACCCTGAACGAAGTCGGTGCGAACGATGCATCCTTGGAACGGCTGTTGAACATTGACGAGGCCGCCAGGATCATCGGCAGGGCTCATTGGACACTTAGGCGCGACATCAAGTGTGGGAAGCTCAGATGCGTTCGGATAGGCCGGCGAATCATGATCGAGCCGTCGGAGATTCGCAGGTTGATTGAGGAAGGTAGGGAGCGCAAAGCAATTCCGTGACCATGCGGACCAGCCGCAGCAGAAAGACCAAGTTGGAATTAAAGCGAAAGTGAACAGGACATTGAGTCGGCGTATCTCAAATCGGGAGCCAGCCCAGGCGTCAGCCAACCTGGATGCCGAGCGTTCCATCTTCGGCGCCATCTTACTGGACAACTCACTCTATTCGCAGACCGAAAACCTTGCGCCCAGTGATTTCTTGCTGGATTCGCATCGCAGGATTTACGCCCGCATGAGGGACATCGAGGAATCTTCGCGGCCAATTGACATCATTACCTTGGTTGACGAGCTTGAGCGCCGCAAAGAATTGGAGGTGATCGGCGGCGCCGGCTACATCTCGGGGCTGGTTGATGGAGTTCCCGACCGACCGAGCATCAAGCATTACGTGGAAATTGTGCAGGACTACTCGGCCCGGCGCGAATTCGCCAAGAACGCGGAAGACGCGCAACGCCTAGCGCTCGATCCGAATGTGCCTGCAACCGCGTTAGCCGAGGCCGGCAGCAGGCTATCTGAGATCGCTTCGGGCTCGGACGCACTGCCACCCCGATTTTCCGAGGAGTCACTCGCGTTGCGTTTTTCGCGTCTGCACGCGGATTCACTGCGATTCGTCAATGAGTGGGGCTGCTGGATGTCATGGGACGGGCGTCGTTGGCGTGAGGACCGCACTTTGGCTGTCTTCGATCGAGTGCGCGCCAGCTGTCGCGAAGCGAGTGCGAAGTGTGGCAACGACGAACGGACTGGTGTTCGGTTGGCTTCTAAACTCACTGTCGCAGCCGTCGAACGACTGATCCAATCAGATCGGCGTCATGCGGCTATCGCTGAGCAGTGGGATGCGGATCCTTGGTTGCTTAACACGCCAATGGGAACCGTAGACCTTCGGGCTGGCGAGATGCGCGAGCATAAGCGCGAGCACTACATCACGATGCTAACAGCGGCCGGCCCTGGTGGTGATTGTCCGCTCTGGCTGCGATTTCTGGAGCGCATTACGGATGGCGATACCGAGCTGCAGTCTTTTCTGCAACGCGTAATTGGTTACTGCCTTACGGGCAGCACCAGGGAGCACGCGCTGTTCTTCATGTTCGGGACCGGTGCAAATGGGAAGTCAGTATTCCTGTCCACCATCGCAGCAGTGTTGAGCGACTACGCGAAGACGGCCCCAGTCTCGATCTTCACTGCCAGCAACACGGAGCATCATCCCACGGACCTGGCAGGACTCCGCGGTGCTCGTTTTGTCACCGCTATTGAGACCGAGGACGGCCGTTGGTGGGCAGAAGCGAGGCTTAAATCTCTCAGCGGTGGAGATCGGATCGCAGTCCGTTTCATGCGACAGGATTTTTTCGAGTATTGTCCCCCAATTCAAACTGATCGTAGCTGGCAATCACAAGCCAGGGTTGCGAAATGTGGACGAAGCGATGCGTCGCCGGCTGCACCTGATTCCATTCACCGTGACGATCGGCGAGCAGGAAAGAGATCCCGACCTGGCCGCTAAGCTGAAAGCGGAATACTCGGGCATTCTGCGATGGGCGATCGCAGGTTGTCTCGCGTGGCAGCGAGAGGGGCTGAATCCGCCGCCCTCCGTGTGCGCAGCCACGCAAGGTTACTTAGCGGCCGAAGATGTTTTGGGGCGATGGCTTGAGGAACGCTGCGTCAGCAGACGTGAAGTTTGGACGCCTGGAGCTGTTCTGTTTGCAGACTTTCAGCAGTGGTGTGACCGCGTCGGTGAGCGCGCTGGAACGCAGAAACGGTTCAGTCAAGCGCTTGAAGGTCGCGGTTTTGTGCAAGAGAGAACCCGGAAGGCGAGAGGCTTTGCGGAATTTGCCTGTTGACTGATGTGGACGGGTGTGACAGGTTTCCCGGTTATGACCGTACACGCGCGCACGTAAACGGTGATAACCGGGAGACCTGTCACATGTGTCACGACAGCGCACTTTGAGAGCAAAGAACGTAGCGGGAAGGCGCGTGGGAGTGGTCGTTGTCCGAAGGAGGCCAACAGTGATCGAAGAGTGCCACATTTGTCTTTGGCCTCCTTCGCGGAGCATTGGCCCTCTTCAGCAACAACCGATTGTCTAGAACAGCAGGAACGCAAGGGGTGGGTCGATGGTTTCAGATGACGAGAGCCGGCAAACCGATCAGGGTGCGGATCTGGGTCTGGCAGGTGGCCACGAGCCGCGGCTTCATTTCTGCCGGGGCTGTGGCCGATCACTCGCGCTCGGGTTCCGTGGGCAATTTCACGAAGAATGTCTTCGAGCTGACAAACGGAGTCGCACCCGTGAACAGCGACAGCGAGAACAGGAGAGGTTCAAAGCATGGCTGCAGAAGCAACTCTGTCCCAAGTGCGGAGTGAGATACGGCGAAGCAGGGTCTGACCGCTCGGCAGGAATACTGTGTGAAACTTCACAATCCATCCAGGAGCGTGATCCGCCAAAGGAACTGCGGGACAAGTACAGGGCGATGGCTGGAGCGCTACGTGAGCGCGGCCCGGCTAAACGAAAAAGTGGATACCGGACCAGCGGTTAGCGTAACCGCTATTCACCGCTAAGTGACGGGAAACATGAACCTAGAAACAGCCGATGTCCCATTGATGTCCCATAGCGGAGAAGGCGACAGGAACCATGCGGAATGAACTTCAAACCGTCTTGACGGCTGTGCGAGAACTCCCGGCAGGTGAACTCCCGCGCCTTCTCGGGGAGTTGGAGGAAATCCGTTGTACTGCTATGGCACGGTTGACGGCCCCCGCGCCCTCTCAATCTCAGGCCGATGAATTGCTGAGCGCACCAGAAGCGGCGCGCCGTCTTGGAATCTCCCAAGATTATCTCTACCGCCGTCACCACGATTTTCCGTTTACGCGCCGAGTTGGGAGGCGCCTGCTCTTTTCGGCTTTGGGAATCGAAAAATACATAAAGACAACAAAACATCTTGACAGCAAGACATCAGACGCGCTACAGTTGCCTCGGTCGTGAACGGCACGACGAAGGGGGCTGCATGAAACAGCGGACTGAAGGCACTCACGAAGAAATCGTGAGAACCACGATTCGTGTACCGCGTTCGTTGTGGGATGCGGTGAGACACCGCGCCATTGATGATAATTCCGATGCGCAAGAGCTTGTTATACGTGCGCTGCAACAGTACCTAAAGCAGAAGGGGGGTAGGTCATGAGAGGCAATGGGCGCATCTTCCAACGCAAGGGGAGCGCGTTCTTGTGGTGCGCGTACTACCTGAGAGGCAAAGAGTACCGCGAAAGCACGGGCGAAACCAACCCCAACAAGGCGGAGAAGTTCTTGAAACGGCGGCTCAAAGAAGTGGGAGCGGACCAAATAGGCGCTAAAGCATTCGTCGGCCCGCAGCAGGAGCGCGTTAAGATTTCCGAGCTGCTCGACGCCCTCGAAGCTGACTACAAGTTGCGTGGCAAGGACAGCATGCAGGCGCGCAGCAATTTTAAGCGCGTCCGCCTCGATTTTGGCTTGCAGCGAGCGTGTAGCCTGACCGCGGAACAAGTGGACCACTACATCGAGCAACGGTTAGCGGAGGGGGCCGCGCCCGCGTCCATCAATCGGATTACGCAAGTGCTGGGACAGGCTTACACGCTGGCAATCGAGCGCAAGCATCTATCGAACGCTCCGAAAATTCGCCATCTCTCGGAAGCGGGCAACGTGCGCCGGGGGTTTTTCAGCGAACC
>Ga0208820_1000625_pt1 | contig 23625 bp, 16 predicted proteins | sample June2015DPH_16_5_FD_184713 | JGI IMG/M metagenome (GOLD analysis project Ga0208820, IMG submission 184713) | Peatland microbial communities from SPRUCE experiment site at the Marcell Experimental Forest, Minnesota, USA - June2015DPH_16_40... | ecosystem: Environmental > Terrestrial > Soil >...
GCAAAACCAGCGGAATGCCGGCGTCGCGCAATGAGTCGAGGCCCACCGCGATGGCGAGCCGGGTGGTGCGGTCGAGAGCGGCAACGCGCTCGGCGGAAACACCGAATTCGTCTTTCAGATCGAAGGCTCCGCCGCGGCCTGCCAGCTTGATGACGTCCGCAACGTCACTGATAGTCTCAAACGCGCCGCCGTTGTCACTCTTCACCAGCCGCGTAATGTGTTTGTCAACCATGTCGTGACGGAAGCGGGTAGGAATGGTCTCAATGAACTGATCACCGCGCAAGAGGCGGCCGATGTTGCCATCATCGAAAATATGCTCGGTGCCAGGTAGGCCTAGAGCGGCCCCGGTGATCAGGACCGCAGCGTCGATTGGAGCGCGCCTCTGGCCGTGGGTAATCTCCCAGCCGCGCTCAAGAACATCTCCCAACAATCGGCCGAGATCGTTGTATTGACCGTCGGTGTAGTGACCGTCGTTGGATTGACCGTCGTTGTAGTGACCTAAATTGATTGCCGCCACCGGTGCAGTAGCAGTAACTGCAGCGGGCGCGGTCAGCCCGATTGGTTGAGGAATTTTTGGCAGCGCGGAAACTGCCGGCACGGACGCCGGCACTGTTTGACGCGCGGCTTCCGGGGTCCCGCGGCCCAATCCCGCCGCATAAAGGCAACACAACGCCTGATTGAACGCCGGGATATCGCCGACCTTGGGATGATTGGTGAAAAGCGCGACCACATCGCCGCGCTCGCCGAGCACATCTTCAGCAAATCCCTGCAATGCTTTTTTCGGACCGACTTCCACGAAGACGCGCGCCCCCGCCTCATAGAGCGTGCGCAGGCCCTTGACGAACTGCACCGGAGCGGCGACCTGTTCTGCCAGAATGTCCAACATCTGCGGCACGACGTCCCGTCCCGTGGGATAGAACTCTCCGTTGGTGTTGGCGACGATGGGCAGGCGCGGAGACGCGAGATGCAGGCGCTGCAGCACTCGCCGTAGCGGCTCACTGGCGGACGCCACAATCGTGGTGTGGAACGCATGGCTGACCGATAATGCCGACACGTCGTAGCCAGCTTTCTGGAATGCTTCCATGGCTTGCTCGACGGGTTTGCTCGCGCCGCCGATGACCGCCTGCCGGTTGCTGTTAACGTTGGCGATCACCACGTAGCCGGTCACCGTCTTCAGGATCCGCTCGATTTCTTCAAGCGGGGCAAACACTGCCGCCATGCGGCCCTTGTCTTCCGGCGCAAAGCGGGTCATTTCACGGCCGCGGGCGCTGACCGCTTCGAGTGCGTCCGCAAAGGGAAGCGCATCGGCCGCAAGCAGCGCTCCGTATTCGCCCAGGCTGTGTCCCATGGTGAAATCAGGCGTGATGCCATAAGCGGCCAGGAGCCGGGTCAGCGCCAGATCGGTCGCCAGTACGGCAGGCTGAGTGATGGCAGTTTGGCGCAGATCGTCTTCGGCCTTGACGACAGCGCCGGCGTCGGCCTTGTCCACGAAAATGAATTCGCTGAGCGGTTTGCCCAGCAGCGGCGTCATCACCCGATCGGCTTCGGCAAAAATTTCCGCCACAATCGGCTCGATTGCGCGGAGTGGCTCCAGCATGTTCACGTACTGCGAGCCTTGGCCGGGATACAGGAACGCCACCTTGGGCGCGGGGCCGTGGCCGCGGAAGACGCCTTGCGCGCGCAGGGCTTTCCATATCGCTGGTTGATTCGCCCCGAGCGCCTTGAGTGCGGTGCGCGCTTTCTCGGCCAGTTCGGCGGCGTTGGCATAGTCGATAGCCAGGCGTTCGGGCGCGCGCAGGTCCGCCTCAGCCGGCGCAATAGGAGCCGGTGCGCGGCCCGCCTTGGCCTCGCTCTCCACCATGCGTAAACGTTCGACCAGTGCGGCCTCTGATGCGGCGCCGATGACCAGCGCACCGCGCAGTGGCGCCTTATAGGAAGATGCCTCGTAAGAAGATGGAGAAGTGGGGGAAACATCTTTCGCGTTCATAGCTACCTCAGTAATTCTCGGCGGCATCTCGCTTACCGCGACCGACCGCTTGCCGTTTCCATTCAGCCTGTGGGGAATGTATTCTTCGAGTACCGCATGGAAGTTGGTACCGCCAAAACCAAAAGCGCTCAAGCCGGCGCGCCGCACGCCATCTACTGTCTTCGTCCAGGGCTGCAGCTCCCGGTTGACATAAAGCGGGGAATGCGCAAAATCAATCTCTGGATTGGGGCGCTCGCAGTGCACGCTGGGCGGTAGCACTTTGTCGCGAAGTGCGAGAGCGGCTTTCAGCAATCCGGCGGCGCCCGCAGCTCCTTTGAGATGTCCAAAGTTCGATTTGACCGAGCCCAGTCCCACTGAGTGCGGCGGCAGGTGAGCACTGCCGAGCACATCGGCCATGCTCTGCACTTCGACCACGTCGCCCACGCGGGTGGATGTACCGTGGCCTTCAATGTAGGTCGCCGTAGCCGGCGACAGGCCGGCGTTCTGCCAGGCTCGTTCAATGGCCATCTTCTGGCCGATGGGGTTGGGGGCAGTGATCCCTTTGCCTTTGCCGTCACTCGCGCCGCCCATGCCACGCACCACGGCATAAATTTTGTCTCCGTCACGCTCGGCATCGGCCAGGCGCTTGAGCAAAAAAATCGCGGCGCCTTCACCCATCACGAAGCCGTCCGCTCCTTCGGCGTAAGGACGAGTGCCGGTCGCCGAAAGCGCTCCGATCTTGCAAAATTTGACGAACATCGGAGCGCCCATGTTGCGGTCAATGCCGCCGGTGACCACGGCGTCGTAATCGTTCTCTACCAATCCCTCGATTGCCGAACTGATGGCCGCCATCGCGGAGGCGCAAGCCGCGTCGCAAATGTAATTGGGACCATGGAAGTTGAAGATGTTGGCAATGCGGCCAGCGATACAGTTGGCCAATTCACCAGGCATGCTGTCTTCGGTAATCTCAGGAAGGAGTTTGCCCATGCGGTCGTGCAATTCGCGCGTGACGTCGCGGCGGAGCGCTTCCGGGAGCGCGGCGAAACTGGCGGTTTCAGCCAGTTCGCGAGCGTATTCCGGAAAGTAAATGCGCAGCGCGGTGAGATAGTGTCTCTCGCCGGCCATGGCATTGCCGAGGATCACGGCGGTGCGATCCGGGTCCAGCGGCCGCTTGGGATAGCCGTAGTCTTCCAACGCTTCGCGGGTGCAGGCGATGGCCCATTTTTGCGCCCCATCCATGGCATCAACCACGCGCGGCGGGACGGGCATGCGCCACTTCATCGGGTCCCACACGTAGTCGCGAACCCAGCCGCCGATTTTTGAATATGTCTTATCTGGGGCGCTCTTGTCGGGATCGTAATAGAGCGCCGGATCCCAGCGCTTAGGATCAATCTCGGTGACGCTGTAACGCCCATTCTTTATGTTTTCCCAGAAGGCCGGAACGTTGGGGGCATCGGGCAGAATGGCTCCCGCCCCTACAATGGCGACGGCTCGGTATGAAGTGTTTTCCATGACTGCGCTCCTTTGCGGAGAGAAGAATTTTCCCTGTCAAAGCCCATTCAAATTTCATCCTTCAGCGCTACGCAGCGACTTCCACGCGCTTCGCCGCGCGGCTGTACACTACGTCTGCGATGTAATCCAGATCCGAAATCAGCCCTGCCTGCGCTCCGTGAATCGCACGCAATCCCAGGCTGGTTTCAAACGCGGCTAGTTCGGCAGCGCTCACGCCGCCGGCTCCGACCACCCAGCGCAAGCCTTCTTCGGCGACCTTGAGCGCGGCCTCGCGGGCGAAGACTCTGCTCAGCGCCGCCAGCGCGGCCGCGTCGAAGCGCCGGTTGGCTTTCTCGTTGAGCTTTCCTTCATCCATTAATCCGGCACGGCGAGCTAAACTGCCGGCGCACTCGGCGTAGGCAATCAGTTCGCCCAGGCGCAGCAGAATGTGTTGATAGCGGGTCAGGCGCGCGATACGGGCCTTCTCCATCACTTCGGCCAGGGCGTGCAACGCCAGTGCCGCGTTGTCAGCGCCCACGTTCGGATGGCGGCCATGGAGCTCTTCGAACTTCTTAGCCTGGTCGTGGTAATACTGCCCGCGCGTCTTCAGATGAAGCTGCCAGCGGTCGCGGCTGATGGTCATCTCCATGATCTCGGAGGTGCCTTCGTAAATGGTGGTGATCCGGACATCGCGCTTGATCTTCTCCACCATGTATTCGTGCGTGTATCCGTATCCGCCGAGGGCTTGAATACTGGCGTCGGCTGCCATGTTTCCGGCCTCGGTCGCCATGTACTTGGCAATGGCGCCTTCCGTGTTCAGGCTGCCTTCGGTCCCCGCGTCGATCCGCTCCGCGGTTTCTTCGATGTAAGAGCGGGCGGCTTCGAGGCGCGCCACGTGCGGCACGATCAGCTTGTGGGTGTAACCTTGCTTCTCCGACAGCGGCGCTCCCGCCTGAATGCGCTTAGTGGAGTACGGAATGGCGCGATCGAGCGCGGACCAGCCGGCCCCCAGGCCAAACGCCGCCACCATCAGCCGCGTGTAGCCGAAGACAGCTTGCGCCTGATTCAATCCCTGGCCTTCCACCCCGCCGATCAGGCGGTCGGCATCGACGTAGGTGTCGCTGAATGCAAGCGCGGCCGTGTTGCTCAGCCGGATGCCGTGCTTATCTTCCGGTTCGTCATGGCTGAAACCATTGGCGTCCTTTTCCAGGATGAACCAACTCGGACCACCGGGCGTGTTGGCCAGGACGGTGTAAGCGTCCGCGATTCCGCCGTTGCTGATCCATTGCTTGGCCCCGTTGATTTTGTAGCCGACGACCCGGCCGTCCTGCATGACTCGGTCCGCGGTAGTGCGGAGAGCGCCCAGATCGCTGCCCGCTTCCGGTTCAGTGGCGCCGTAGGCGAACAGCAATCCCTCTTCCGCAATGCGACTCAGCCAGTGCTTCTTTTGCTCCGGAGTGGCGCCCACCGTGATCGGATCGCTGCCCAAGAACGTAGCCAGCACGGCCGTGGCGACGCCCAGATCAATGCGCGCCATCTCTTCGCACACCACATACACATCGAAGGCGCCGCCGCCGAAACCGCCGCAGTCTTCGGGGATAAACAGTAGTTGAATGCCCAACTGGTCCGGGCTGCACATATGCCGGACGATCTCCAGCGGGCATTCGTCGCGGTCATCCAGCTCCCGGATTTTCTCGTCAGTCAGGCGTTTCTTGGCAAAATCTCTGAGCGACTTCACGCTTAACTTCAGTGTCTTACTTGCGATCATGGTCGGGTCCTCACTTTGCAGCGATGCTGCGCATTTCTCGAACTTTGTTGGTCAACTCCGGCAAGAACTCCAGGATGTCGTCCACAATCCCAACATCTGCCACTTGAAAGATTGGCGCTTTAGGATTCTTGTTGATGGCGATCAGAAACGGACTGCCTTTGAGGCCGGCCAGATGCTGGAATGAACCACTGATGCCGCATGCCAGATAGACCTTCGGCTTGACGGTTTTCCCGGACGACCCAACCTGACGCGATTTCCCCAGCCACTTGGCGTCAACCACGGGTCTCGAGCAGCTCACTGCCGCGCCCAGAGCATCAGCCAGTTCCTGCGCAATGGCCACGTTCTCTTGCTTCTGGATGCCACGGCCGATGGAAACCAAGACGTTCTGCTTGGTGATATCGACATCACCCGCCTCGGCAACGATGGTCTCCAGGTAACGCCGTCCCGCTGTCAGCGCACCAGCCTCCGATGACTTGTCGACTACGGTCGCAGCCACAGGAGTACCCTCCAGAGGTTTGAACGCGCCTGGACGCACCGTAACCACAGCGCCCGACGAGATGTCGCAACGAACATGAGCGCTCACCTGTCCGCCGAATTCCTGGCGGACGACTTTGAGATCGCTGCCGTCAATTCCGGCGATGTCCAACACGTCCGAGACGAAAGCCGAATTCAGCTTGATGGAAAGACCTGGCGCCAGATCGATTCCGAAATGCTCGTGGGCAACCAGCACAATGCTGCCCGGCGGCACGACCTTAACCAGGGCCTTGCGGATCAATTCCGCGTTGGGGTAGGCAAGAGCTTGGTTGGAAATTGTCCATATCTCAGCGTAGGAAGCACGGACGGCGCTGCACGCGGCAGTGAGGTCCGCGCCAAAACCGGTGAGCAGGGCTGTAGGCGAGGCAGCGGGGTCGATCTTTTTGGCAGCGGCCGCCAGTTGGGCCGCGGAATCGTCAGCCACGCCATTTTTGTGCAGTATGTAAGCGAAGATGCGAGCCATTATTTCAACCCTCCTTTGGCTGCCACTAACTCCAGAACTTTGTCGACGTTTTCTTCCCGGCTGCCCTTGAGCATCTCGGCACCCTTGCCGAGCGCGGGGATGAAGTAATCCACTCGCTTCACTTTCGCGGCAACTTCCCCCACAGCACCTGGGTCAACGCCCAGGTCTGACGCGCCGAAAGTCGGGATGGGCACAGAAGCCACGGCGCGGATGCCTCGCATACCGACATAGCGTGGTTCATTGATACCGGTCTGAATCGAGAGCACGCACGGGAGATCGATTTCACTCATCTCCTTGTTGCCGCCTTCGATTTCCCGGCTGACTTTCAGCTTCCGGCCCTCCAGCACCTCGATGGAATTGACCAGCGAAGCAAACGGGTAGTCGAGCAACGCCGCCAGCATCCCGCCAACCTGCGCGCCGCCGTCCTCGGCCTGCACCCCGGTGAGGATCAGGTCGTAGTTACCCTTTTGCACAAAGCCTCTCAGGATGGTTGCGATACCCCGGGCGTCCGATCCGCTGAAGGCTTCGTCGGTAATCAGCACGCCGTGGTTCGCGCCCATGGCCATCTCCCGGCGAAGGATCTCTTCGTCGTCTTCGCCGCCAACCGTGACCACGGTGACGTTTCCGCCAATTCGGGCCGCGATCTGCAGCGCCTCTTCAACCGCGTAGTTGTCCGGCTCGTTGATCGAATAGACCAACTCGTCGCGCTCGATGTCGTTTCCGGCGCTGTTGAGTTCAATCTCGTTCTCCGATGTATCGGGCACTCGTCTTGCGCAAACTAGAATCTCCACATTCACCTCCACTCCTCACACCGCTTTTTGTTCCTCACGTACCATCTCTTGGTCCACTAGCTCCGCCAGATCGATGGCGGTCATCTTTCCTTCCAGACCTGCAACCTTGATTGCATCTTCTATATTCACCATGCAGAACGGACATGCCGTTACGATCACATTGGCCCCGGCTTCCGCGGCCATCTGGACTCTCTTCACGCCCATGCGCTGTTCTTCCTTCGGCTCGTAGAACAGCATCAGTCCGCCGCCGCCGCAGCAGAACGAGCGGTCTTTGCAGCGGGTCATCTCAACTCGCTTCAAACCCGGGATGGCATCGAGCACCTCACGCGGATCGTCATAAACCTGGTTGTGACGTCCCAGGTAGCAGGGATCGTGGTAGGTGTAAACTTTGTCTCCGTTGTCTACCGGATTGAACTTGATCTTGCCGGACTTCACTTCCCTGGCGATTACCTGGCTGATGTGCTCGACCTCCGGCACATCTTTGTAGTCGTGTTTCAGCGCGTTGAAGGCGTGCGGGTCGGCGGTAACAATTCGCTTTACGCCGGATGCCTTGATCGCGTCCACATTGTGGTCGCGCAAGGCGGTGAAGAGCAGCTCTTCCCCGAACCGACGCACTTCATGGCCGCTGTCCTTTTCCGCAGCGCCCAGGATCCCGAAATTCTCTCCAATGTGGTCGAGAATCTTCGCCGTCGCCCGCCCAATCGACTGCATCCGGTCATCGTAGGAAGTAATGCTGTCCACAAAATACAGCGTGTCGGCGCCGTTGCTTTTGTTCAGAGTCTTGACCTGGCAGACTTGTTGAAACTCTTTGGCGCTCGCCCAGTCGGCCTTCTTTTTCTCCATCTTGCCGTAAGGATTGCCGCGGCTCTCCAGCGCCTTCAGCGGCTTTTGCAGCGACTGAGGCACGTTCCCGTCATCGATCAGGCCGCGCCGCAGATCGACGATCTTGTCGATGTATTCCACCAGCAACGGGCACTCTTCCTCGCAAGCTCCGCAGGTGGTGCATGACCAGATTTCGTCTTCTGAATAAATGCTGCCGGAATCTTTGCTGCCGACCAGTGCGGTGCCATTGTTCTCGTGTCCATTGTTCCCGCGTCCAAAAACCGGATAATGCCGAAATGCGTAGTCTCTCGCCTTGACGGTAATGAACCGTGGCGACAACGGCCTTCCCACCGCATTGGACGGACAGTTGTCCGAGCACCGTCCGCAATCGGCGCAGGAATAGAAATCCAGCAGGTGCTTCCAGGTAAAGTCTTCGAACGTCTTTACTCCGAACGATTTCACCTGATCCAGATGTTCATCGCTGACGCCCCACCTCACGGGCTTCAGAATCTCGCGATCCAATTTGGCGAAGTAAACGTTAAACAATGAGGTTTCGACGTGGAACTGAATTCCAAAGGGCCGATAGCACAACAAAAAGTAAAAGGTCACTTCATGGAGAAGATAGGCGCCGGCATAAACTTTCCCGATAGTGGCCAAGGCGACTGGAAGAAGAGCGATCTTCAAGATCCACGGCAGTGACAGGACAGCCAAAGTTTCAACCGATTGGCCTTGCTGGGACTGACCAGCGACCTTTGCCGCTTCAAAGAGGCTGTCCGCCACCATCAGAATCGCGATCAACCCCAGGAGGAAGACGGCGTCGGCGGTGTGAGCCTTGCCGAAGCGCGCCGGCACTTCATATCGCGCAGGTTTGAAGACCAGTCGGCGGATCACAGCAACTACCATGCAGAGGAAGACAACGGTGGCAGCATAGTCCGTGATTACGCCGTAGATATCGCCGGCCCTCCCTGAAAGGCCCGGCATCACAAAATTCTGGGAGATACCGACAATCAGCACCGTGAAGGCGCGCATCGCCAGGAGAATGAATCCGGCAAAAATAAGAATATGTAAGGTTCCTGCGGTCTTGTAGCGCGGATGCTTCCACTGCCCCAACCAGAATTTCAAAACCTTTTCCAGCCGGGCCCATGGCTGGTCAAAGCGAAGATCGCGTTCGGCCCTCAGCAGCGGTACAAGGCGCTTCGCCACAATGTAGGCAAAACCGGCGACGCCCAAAATATGAATGATGAGGAACAGGGTTCGTCCCGCGACCAACCAGGAGGTAACTTGCGAAACGGACTGGAGGTGTTCCACCATGGTACTTTGCTTCTCCTAGTAGAATTACCTGGCCCAATAGAATTACGTTGCCCACTTGCTATACTCCCCTGCCCTGCATCACTACGCGAACATTGGTGTCAGGACATTCTCTTCCTCCGGGGTTGGCGGTGGTGCTTGTGCCAACTTGACGGGCGGGGGAGGGACTGTAAGTGGAATGGATACACGAACTGTTGCCGCTGGCTCGGGCGCGGGTTTCGATACCTCTTGCGTCTTCGCCGGTACTTTCTTCTCGCTCTGGCGCGGCGGTTTGACCTCTTGCGTCTTTGCCCGTACTTTCTTCGCGCTCTTGCGCGGCGGTTTGACCTCTTGCGTCTTTGCCCGTACTTTCTTCGCGCTCTTGCGCGGGGGTGTGACTCCAGAAGCGTCCCGCAACTCCTCGAAACTCAATTTCAGAAACGCCTCCAAACGCCGCAGATCGGGTGCCGCATGCACGTCTCCGCTGAATCCGAAAAACACGGTGCCGTCGTAACTCAAGATGGCGCAGTTGACCGCCATCTCGCCGCCCACGGGCACATATGGATACCAGCGCAGCATCTTGTGGCCAAGCAGATAGAGCGGGAACTGCGGCCCGGGCACATTGGTGCACACCAGGTTGAAGGGCGTGATCGGCAACTGGCTCAACATCTGGCCAGCGACCGCTTGGATCGCAGTTGGGAACATGCCGATCAGACCACCCGCCAGGCTGACTAACTCCGCGGCATGCGAGCGCTTGAGAAACTCCGTTCTTTTATGTACCGCTGCCAGCAGTCTCCGCGGATTGCGAATATCCAGCGGAATGGTGACCGGAACCAGAGAGATGCGGTTCCCCAACTCGCCCACACTGTCGCTGCCGCGCAGGCTGACGGGGACCATCATCCGCAGCAGTCGTCCCTTGACCCGCTCTCCATGCAGCTCCTGGTAGCGCCGGATGGTCGCCGTTATCAGCGCGAGAATGACGTCGTTCACGCTCGCCCCGCAGGTCTGCCGTATGGCTTTGACGTCCTCCAGCGGAATATCGCCCCACGCGACCTTCTGTGGTCCGCGGTAATTGACGTTGAACCGTATCCGCTCGGTGAACGCCGTGATCTCCGGCAACAACTGGGAGAACTCGTCCGTCGGCATCAGGTTGCCGCCATTCTCGGCCGCTCGCTCTGCCATGTCTAGCAGGTCCGCCCAGGCGGAGAGCATCCGCTTCACGAAATCGCCGTAAGAACTCACCACGCCATCCATCAACGAATTGATGGCGTCGCGCGGCGGAGGAACGCGGAAGCGCATCTTCTTCTTGGGCAAAGGCGGCGCCACCGGGCTCGCGTCGAAGACCTTACCCATCATGCCCACCCCGGCAATGCCATCGGCCATACAGTGGTGCAGGCGCAGAATAAACCCGGTCCGTTTGCCTTTCAGACCATCGCCTTTCAGACCATGGACAAACGTCATGTCCCACAGCGGATGCTGCCGGTCCAGGACCGTGCTGACGATTTTTCCAGTAAGCGCCTTCAGTTCGGTGTCGGTACCGTGCTTGAGCGTCACCTCGTGTACATGATTGCGAATATCAAAGTTGGGGTCGTATTCCCAGCTCGGTAGACCAATATTGAGCGGCGGCGCCACCACCCGCTTGACCAAGCGCGGAATCAGCGGCAGCTTCGATTCGATGAACCGGAGTCCATCTTCGAACCGGATCTCACCCTCCAGCACGCTGACGCACGCCACATTGAGCGGCATGCCGTCGCGCTCCAGATGCAAGAAAACCGTATCCCCCCACGAAAGCCGGTTACCTTGTTGATGGTTCTGCATGACCACTCTCCAATTCATTCACTGCGCGAATGCCATCTCAGGCTACGATGGAAAATCGCGACCCGAGCTTCACCAGTTTGAGCACTTTGTAAACATCGACGTTGACGCCGCGCAATGCGACCTTGACGCCTTTGTCGTCAGCTGCGTCGGCGAACCCTTCCAGGGCTCGGATTGCACCCGGATCGATCCGGCGCACCGAAGAGAAATCCACAACCACCTCGCCCTCGGCGCCGTCCAGTTTTTTCCCGGCCTCTTGCAATCCTTGAACAACGCGCTCTTCATCAATCTTTATCCACACGGCGATCACTGCCATACCCACCACCATCCGCTACGCGGTTTGTTGCTGAGACGCACCGGCCACCTTCGCCAGACCTCGTCCCTGATAAGCCTTCCAAAATAGTTCGGCCAATTCGCTTACCAGTGACATCCGAGGGTTCGACCGCCCCGATGGATCCTCAAAGGCAAGCTTGGTCAAATCGGGCATCGCCCGCTCGAATTCTTCTTTCGAGATCCCCAGTTCGGCGATGGAACGCGGAAATCCCAATTGGTCCAGCAACTGTTCTGTCGCCGTCACCAGGTTCTTCACCTTTTCCTCAATCGTATTTCCGCCCAAACCCAGCAAATCCGCGACCGCAGCGTACTTCTTATGCGCGATATATCCCTGTGTGTAGGGCGACGGCATGAACTTGGCGGGCACCGCCGCGTTATAAGCGATTACATGCGGCAACATGAGCGCATTGGCCCGGCCGTGCGCCACGCCGAAGCGCGCCCCGAAGGCATGCGCCAGGGCGTGATTCACGCCCACCGACGCGTTGGAAAAAGCCATCGCTGCAATGCAGGCGGCATTGTGCATCATGCAGCGCGCCTCTTCATCGTGGGGTTGCTCGTAAGCGATCGGCAGGTACTTGAACACCATTCGGATCGCCTGCATGGCGTTGGCATTGGTGTAGGGTGACGCATAATTCGAAACCGCCGCTTCCAGTGCGTGGGTCAGGCAGTCGATACCGGTATCGGCCGTAAGGCCCTTCGGCATTGACATGACGAACTGCGGATCGACAATCGCTACATCGGGACTGAGCGAGTAGTCGGCCAGTGTCACCTTTCGCGCGCGCGCCTTGTCGAACAGGACGGCAAACGGAGTGACTTCGCTCCCCGTTCCGCTTGTCGTGGAGATGGCAATCAACCGCGCCCGGTTGATCTTTTCCGTCGGGTACTGGACCACCCGCTTGCGGAGATCCAGAAAGGGCGCCGCCAGCTCTTCCAGGTCAGCCTCGGGCGATTCGTACTTGAGTTTCATGATCTTGGCCGCGTCGATCACAGACCCGCCGCCAATCGCAATGATTTGGTCCGCTTTGTAGAAATTCAGCGCCTCCACTCCTTGCATGACCACCTTTATCTCCGGCTCCGCATCGGGAATGATCGTGACGTGGACGTGGGTTCCCTCCGGAATGTAGCGCCGGACAAGGTCGACGTGACCGAATTGCTCCATCGACGGATTCGTAACGATGATGGTCGAGCGCGAGGGGAATTGATGCACATTCTCCACCGCGTTCATATTGAAATAAATCTGATTGGGAACTCGGAACCACATATGGGCTTGGGTCCTCCGAGCCACACGCTTGATATTCAGGTAGTGATAGACATTCACGTTATCGGTCGTGCTGTTGCCGCCGCCGGTTCCACATCCGAAGGAGAAGGTGGGCACCAGATCGTTATAAACGGCGCCCAGCGCTCCGATCGACCCCGGCGAGTTCACAATGATCCGCCCCGCATTGATCACCTCACTGAACTTGCCGATGACCTCATCGTCGTGCGAGAAAATGACTGCCGTGTGTCCCAGGCCGCCGGCATGGTTCACGTCTACGCAGACCTTGAGTGCCTCGCCGACGGATTTCGCTCGATAGACCGAGAGCAGCGGGAACAGCTTCTCAACCGACAAGGGATGTTCGCGGCCTACACCTTGAATCGGCGCAATCAGGAGTTTGGTGTTTGGTTCAACCGAGAGACCGACAAAGCGGGCGATATCGGTAGCCTTCTGGCCGACTGCCATCGGCTGCATGAATCCGGTCTTCGGATCGATCACCGTGCGCGCCAGCAGTTCCGTCTCCTTTTCATTGCAGATATGCGCGCCCAGTTCCGCGAATTTCTTCAGCACCGAGTCATAAATCTCATCGTCAATCACCAGCGTCTGCTCTGAGGCGCAAATCGTCCCGTTATCGAAAGTCTTGGAGACGATGATGTCCACCACAGCCATATTCAGATCCGCTGTTTTTTCCAGGTAAACTGGCGTGTTGCCCGGTCCTACACCCAGGGCTGGCTTACCCGAGCTGTAAGCGGCTTTGACTGCACCCTGCCCACCTGTGGCATCGATCAGGCTCACGTCTTTGTGCCGCATCAAGTAGGCGCTCTCCTGCAGGTTCTGCGATTCCAGGCAAGTAAAAACTCCTTCGGGCGCGCCGTGCTTCAGCGCCGCCTCATACATGATCCGTACGGCTTCGGAGCAGCAGCGCCCGGCCCTGGGGTGGGGACTGAAAATGAACGCGTTCCGCGTCTTGATGGCCATGATGCACTTGAACAGCACCGTGGAAGTCGGGTTCGTAATAGGAATGATTGAGAACACGACCCCGATCGGTTCAGCTATCTCCACCAGGTTGCGTTCCGGAAACTCGCGAATAATGCCAACGGTGCGTTTGTCTTTGACATAGTCGTAGGCAAACTCCGTCGCCACCATGTTTTTAAGAGCTTTGTCTTCCATCACCCCAAGCTTGGTTTCTTCTACCGCCAGGCGGGCCAGATCTAGAGCGTGCTCCAGTCCAGCCAAAACCATCGGCTTGACGATGCGATCAACGTCTTCTTGGGTGAATTGGGTAAAGACGGCGGCGGCGGTTCTAGCTTGACTGACCAGTCCTTCCAGGTAGGCAATCCGTTCTGGACTGAGGCTTTCTGCGGCAAGCGGAATCTGAACCCGCTCCTGCACTGCTTCGCTTGCGATCATCACTGCCCCCTATTTTTACTAGGGGCCCATTACCTGCGAGAAGCATCTTCGTTCTTCTGTTCCCGGCTCTCGCGATCACAAAGCGGGACAATCCGATCGCCGGGCACAACCATTCTCGTTTCTATGCGTAGTCGATTGGATGCCTTTCCAACCAGTGCTCATCGCGCACTCTGTCAATGTTCCGCAAAGCTCCAGAAGCGACGCTTGCGGCCAAACGGCGATTCTCCCGAACCACGCTTGCGCCAAAACCGATCGCACCACCCAGCAAACCAAACGCCAACACTCGGCCGATCGACTTAGGCCGATTCCCGGGACAACCACCCACCACGCCTATGCATATTCCAATGGCGGCGGGCTTCAAGGCATTTCGTACTGACTCGCTAAGAAAAGGAGGAAGAGATCTACCATCAAGAAATGCTTCTCGGCCGGAACGAGCTCCCTCCAGCCCAGAATTCAGAACCTTTCGGCCGTACTCGAGTTCGGATCGTGACCACGTGCGCAGATCCATAACACTACCTCACTACCCAGCCGATTGATTCGGCCTTCAGTACATCATTAGTATTCCTGCTGGGTCTGTGCCATCTATCACGCACCACCGTGAGCCCGGTCACCGTTGCAAGGAAGAAAGTGAGGATTTTGAAAAAAAAGCGAAAGTCGGCGCAGCTAGCGAAGCGCAGTTCCTACGTTGCCGCGGCATGCAGTCCCCGGCGCGTAGCCTCGAGGGTATTGATCAGCGACTCCTTCGGGAGCCCCTGGATAATTGGCTCGATCATCCATCCCAATCCCAGCGGCACGTCGCGCGTCAGCGAAATTGCTCGACACTCCATGCACACATCACTTCCCCGCTCCTCGATTCGCCAGTAGGAATATAACCGCCACAGGAATCCGTGGCCCGTGTCCGGCGGCAGCACTTTCTCTTTCGGGCTTCCCTCGTTTTCTACTTCAGCAATCCGCGTCGTGTATGAACGACAGACCCAGCGCGTTCCTCCGAGCGAACGATAGTGCACGTCATGATCCGTATCGAAGACCACTGTCAGGATCTTCTTCTTTACAAGTCGCAAGTAGATTTGGAAATCCTGGTCGTGATGGCTGATCACCCTTGACGCAATGACCTCCGGTTTGTAGACGTCCTTATAATTATCGTAGTCCTGGATTAGCGCCAGCACGTCTCTCACGGTTGCACCAGCAATGAACGCGGCGGCGATCCAATCGTGGATCAATCCATGCGGCACTTTGACCGGCCCCCGGCCTGACCAGAATTGCGCCACAATCTGTCCTCCGCGAATCTGCTGTGCTCTCTCTGGATTGGCGTCGGACCACAGAAATGAACTGTTGCTTCCCTGTGTCTGCTCCATTCCCGCTTCGGCCTGGCGGATGTAAGCATGAAAAGCCTCCACGGTTTGAGGCTTCAAATGTACCGGCTTCGGAGTCTGCTTTATAACCACAAAACGAACCTTCGCTAATGCTCAAAAGGCTTGTCAGGTGAACCTATGCTCAGATCCACCCTGACAAACAAGTTGCATTACACAATTTACATATTGGTAGAGGAATGCGGAATCGGCAAAATGTTCCCTGAAGAACATTAGCGCAATTCCACCAGCGATCTCCACCGTAAATTGCACCGGCGATCTCACCGGCAATTCCACCGGAAAGCGGCGCGTTCAAGGGATGGTCATGTTCATGGCGGGAAGGGCGCGGCTTCACGGCCTGCGGAAATATCAAGGTTTCGTATCAGGGTTTCGTATCAGGGCATCGTTTAGCGATGCCTAAGTCTTTCGCAATGAGACGCCCCTTTAGGGGCTGGGGCGCGGAGCTAGACTTTTTCCGCAGTATGTTCAACCGTACTTTTCTGAGCCGTCCAATGTCTCTTCCGCAGTTCGCGTTTCAAAACCTTGCCCGTCCCGGTGCGAGGCAGGCTTTCCAGAAACTCGACTGACCGCGGACATTTGTAATGCGACAGGCGGGCGCGGCAATACTCCAGCAATTCCTCTTCCTCGGCTTTTGCTCCGGGCTTCAGCACGACGATCGCCTTCGGTACCTCTCCCCACTTCGCATCGGGAACCGGAATCACCGCCGACTCGTACACTGCCGGATGGGCGGATAGCACCTTCTCCACTTCCAGCGAAGAAATATTCTCGCCACCGCTTACGATGATCTCTTTCTTGCGGTCAACAATCTGAAGGTAGCTGTGTGCATCGACGGTGGCGACGTCACCGGTATGGAACCAGCCATCCTTCATCGCTGCCGCCGTGGCCTCGGGCTGGCGCCAATAGCCGCTCATTACGACGTCGCCTCTCACCACGATCTCGCCCATGGCAATGCCGTTATGAGGAACCTCCTTCCCGTCGGCGCCCAGCACTCGCAGCTCGACGCCGGGGATGGCAAACCCGGTCATAGCCTGGCCCACATAGTGTTGTTCTCCTTCCCACCCCAGGCCCAATTTCATGGCCGATTTGGCGAGCGTCGGACAAGTCTCGGTCAGGCCGTACCCCGAGATACAGGTGCAGCCTAGCTTGTCCTCAGCTTCTCTTACCAAGGTGGGAGACGAAGCCGCCCCGCCAATGATTATCGTCGACAGGCTGCTCAAGTCGTACTTCGGCCTCTCCGGCGAATGCACCAGCGCTGCGACCATGGTGGGCACCATGGCGCAGGTGCTCACCCGCTCCCGCTCGATCAGCCGGAACACGTCGATGGGATTAAAGTGGTGAATCATGACGTGAGTGCCACCCGCCACAGTAATGGTGTGCGCCGTGCCCCACCCGTTGGCGTGAAACAGCGGAATAGTTTGCAGCATCACGGTCTTGCACGACATTTCGCCAATCGTGGTCGGCGCCGTCTGTCCTGCGGCAAGCACTGACAAGGCGTGCAAATAGATGTTGCGATGCGTGAGCATCACACCTTTCGGGCGGTCGCTCGAGCCGCTGGTATAGAAGAGTTCAGCAACCGAGTCCTCATCAATCTGCGTGAAGTCACACTCGAACGGAGGGGAAGCGGCCAGTAGATCGTCGTAGTTTTGGGCCGCCAGCCAGCTCGTCTGCGGCTGGCCATCCAGGAGAAAAGTAGTTTCGATCGAAGGGACGGCTGTCCGAAACGACTCCGCCAGCGGCAACAATGATATTTCGGCAAACAAGAATCTGGCCTGCGCATCATTCAAGACGAAAGCCAGCTCCTGCGGCGCCAGCCGGATATTCAAGGGAAGCAGCACACATCCGGCTTCCAGGACTCCGTAGTAGGCCTCCAGGAGCCGATGACAATTCGTACTCAAAAAGGCAATACGATCGCCCGGCTTTGCCCCCGCGGCGATGAGGGCGGCCGCCAGGCGCGCGCTGCGCTGAGCAAATTGCGCATAGGTAAAGCGCTGATCGCCGCACACCACCCCAACTTTATTAGGAAATTGCTCGCGCGCGTAGCGCAGAAACCGAAGAGGAGTAAGAGGGATTTTCATGTACGCCTCGCGATGAATGGTGGATGACGGATGATGAATGACGGACGACAATTTATCCGCCGACAGGAGCCCGCCACCGCGATACTCCGCCCGGTACTTTCAATGACTATAAACGACTGTCATTGGAGTTGACTTGCCACGGAATTGACTTGCCACCCGGAGCGGAGTCGGAGGATCCGCTGTTCGCCTAAGTCAAAGCCAGCCCCGCAGGAAAATTCTCCCGTGCCGTTTAGCACACGCGAAGCCGCCTGTTCCCGGAGAACAGCCCTTAGCCGGTCTGAGCACTCGGCCGTCCGGGGATCCTTCGACTTCGTATGGCCCGCGCGAAGCGCGGGCCATACTCCGCTCCGAATGACGCTCTATGCCTCGCTCCGCTGTTACGCGGCTGACGCTGCCGCCTTCTTAGCATGATGCGCCGGCCGCTTCGCATGCCGTACCGGTTTGACCGGATGCTTGTGCTCAACCACCGGCTTTACCACCACATCCATCAACGCCTTTTGGGCATCAACGTAGCTTTTCACGCCCTCCCGCGTCAGTTCGGCCAAAGGCAGGAAGGAAAATGACGGCAGCATTTCGACGCTCTTGCCCGCGGTCTTCACGCTGGCGTTCATCTGCTTGCCAGCAACGTCAACCAGCTTCTTCTGCGCGTCAATGAACGATTCGGTGGCCTGCCGCGCCAACTCCGCCAACTCGGTCTTCTTGATTTTCTTCATACCGTTAGTGTGTTTGCCGCCAGTCGCCTTGGCTGTCTCCTCGGCAATCACATCCAGGAACTGCTTCTGGGCTTTGACAAAGTTTTCCACGCCCTCGCGGGCCAGTTCCACCATCGGCTCGCCGTGGAACGGCTTTCCCGCCTTGGCTGCCTCCACCCAGGTATGCGTCTGTTTACCGGCAATCTTCAGGAACTCCTGCTGCATGTGGATGAAAGTCTCCACGCTGCGCTGCAGCAGGTCGGTCATGGCTTGCGCCGGGGGCCAATCTCCGACCCGTTCTTTTACTGCCGTCATCAGAATTTCGTTCTGTTGCTTCCCTAAATCGAGAAGCACTTTTTGTCCTTCGATGAAGTTGGTCATCCCCTCCCCGGCCACTTCGCTTAGAATGGTGGTGGGAGAGTGATGCGGATCGGTCAGCTGCTGCCGCAGTGCATGCATCACGTTCGCATTCTGCCGCATCGCAAGATCCAGAAGGACGCGTTGTGTGGCAAACAGACTCTGCACGCCCTGCTGTGCCCAACCCGATAGTACGGAAACAAACGATGACTCCCCGTGAGAAGCCCGGGGGGTTGTGGCTGTTGTCATATAATACCTCCAAATTGCTGCATTGCAGCATTCGAGTTAAATATACGAGCGCCGGTCACTTGTGTCAAGATATATTTGTTCGTTTGTGCATCGCAACATAGGCGGGAACAAGATGAAGCCTTCCACCGTCGTCATCAAGAAATACGGCAACCGCCGGCTGTACGACACCGCCGGCAGCCGCTACGTGAATCTGGACGATATTGCCGCCCTCATCCGCGAAGGTGCAGAGCTCAAGGTCGTGGACGCGAAAACCGGCCACGACTTGACCCGCGTCACCCTGACCCAAGTCATCACCGAAGATGCCAAGGGAAAGCCCACCGGCCTGCCACTGGAACTGCTGCGCCAGCTCATCATGGCCTCCGACGAAGTCCGGCAGGAGTTCGTCATGTGGTATTTGAAATCCGCGTTTGACACTTACCAGAAGATGCAGGACGCGGTGCAAAGCCGCTTAGGCGAAGTCCAGTCTGCCATTCTTTCCCCGGTGGACATGATGAAGAAGTTTCTGGGTGCGACGCCATCTCAGCCCAAGGCCGAGGCCGACCCCGAACTCCATGCCCTGCGCCAGCGCGTGGCGGAACTGGAGGAGCGCCTAGAGAAGGGCGGCCAAGCGAAACGACGGAAGGCCGTAAAGCGTTAGGAACGTCGGGTGAACTGGTTAAAGGGCAATCCGGTGGGAACGAAGAGCTCGAGGACCCTGCGCCGGAGGGACGACCTAACGTTGCCCAGCGGCTTCAGCGCTGGGAAAAATGGGAAGAATGAGCTAGGTCCCGGAGGGACGACCCAGTTCTCACTCACACCGTCAGCGCTGCGATAACTGGCTTGTGTTCAGCTCCGGCGTTAGCCACTGCGGTCAGACGGCGGCGCAGAAAATTCTTTTTCCGCAGCCTGCTGGGCGGTATAATGCGCTGTGGTAACGCATCTGCCCGCTAAGCGCACGCGGCGTAAAGGTGGATGCCGGGCAGAGCCAGGACGAAATTGCGCAAACAGAAAAGGGCAACCCGTCCATCGAAGCTCAGGTCGCGCAAGCAATCACCTCAACCTCACCGGAAATTTGACCCTTCCCCGTGGACCGAAGCGCTCTTCGGAGCTGAGGTCCTCCTGCTGCACGCGACCCCGGTTTACTACGGCTTTGGTGTGCCGCGTGGCGATGACTCCGGCGTGGTTATCATCCCCGGTTTTCTCGGCACCGATCTTTATCTGTCGGAACTCCACGGCTGGCTGGAACGCATCGGCTACCGCGCGTATTTTTCCGGCATCGGCATCAACGCCGACTGCCCTAACCTCCTGGTCCAGCGCAATGTAAGCGCGACGATAAAAAGAGCGCTGGACGAGACCGGCCGCAAAATTCACTTAATCGGCCACAGCCTGGGAGGCGTGATCGCGCGCTCGATTGCAGGGGACCGGCCGAAAGACATCGCCTCCGTCATCACGCTGGTTTCGCCGATTCGTGGCACGATGATGAATCACTCCGTTATCCACGCCGCCGATGCCATTCGCCTGCGCATCCTCGAGGAGCATGGCGATGGCGTGCTGCCTCGCTGCTACACCGGGCGCTGCACCTGCGATTTCGTTGATTCGCTTCGCCGGAAGGTCCCCGACTCCATGCTCCAGACCGCAATTTACACCCGCCATGACGGCATCGTGGACTGGCGCTATTGCATGACCAAGAAGCCCGGCAATGACTTTGAAGTGCTGGGTACTCACATCGGAATGGCATTTAACCCTGCGGCGTACTCCATCGTCGCCGAGCGTTTGGCGCTGGCTCATTCAGCGCAATAATTAATGATGTCGGCGAGCAGAACCAACCCCGAGTGAATCCTTTTAGTAGTCCCACATCCTTATTAGTACTTCCACATCATGATTTCGCTTCCACTCCGCTCGAAATGAACTTCGTCCATGAGTTGGCGGATCAGGTAAACGCCCCGTCCGTGGTCGGCATACAAGTTCTCACCCCTCTTGGGATCGGGCTGACGCTCCGGGCTGAACCCTCGTCCAGGATCGGTCACGATAATTACGATTCGCCCCTGCGGATCCGACTTCAGCCGGCACCGAACCTGTTTTGACCGGTCATTACCACATCCGTGTACCACGGCATTCGCCAAGGCCTCCTGAACTGCCAACGCAACCTCAAATCGCTTCTGTTCCGGGACCTCCAACTGCGACAGGGTTTCAGATATGGAGTCCACGACCGCACCGATCGCCTCGCCGTCCGCAGGCATGCTGAGGTCGAGCAATTCAGATAATGCGCTGTTTTCTGGACGACCGCTAAACTCAGCCGGCATGGAGGCTCATTTCGTTCTCGAATCCGACCAGAGGTATGGGTGATTTAAGCAAAGGAGTCCACCGCCGCGTCCTCGTTATCGAAAATCTCGAACAGATTGAGAACGCCCACCAGACGCAGAGTCTGTATTGCGAATTTGTTCGGTTGCACCAGCTTGATGTTCCCCCCGAGCTGCTTGGTCGAAGCCAGAAAGCGCACCAGCAAGCCAATTCCGCTGGAATCGATCATGGGCACTTCGGCCAGGTTGAGCACAATGCGAGTGTCGCCACCGCCCACTGCCTCCTGGATGGCTTGGCGCAAGCCGTCCACGGCCTGCCCCATCCGGAGAGGTCCTCGGAGCTGAACGACCTGTACTTGCGAACGCTTACGCACGTTGATGTCCAAACTATCCTCCGCCGAGACCACGGTCCTGCCCCGAATCATAAAGGTGGGGATTCAGAGCGCATTCCAAGTTACGGGAAGCGGCCGGGTTTTGCAAGGCCACGCACCGCTTCCATCCGGCGTCAAGATGTAGACCAGACGAGGCCAGCCCGGTTCCCTTAAAATGCTGAGCGTACCATGCCCAAGGGGGAAAATTTCGACCCCCCAGGGTGAAAAATCTGCCATAATGTATCCCCGCTGGGAGGAGACATGCGCCGCGCCGCCGTCCGCACTCAACCTTTGCGCTACAGTGTTGCCATCGTGACTACCGACGAACTGGTGCGTCCCGAGGCCGAGACCTACCTGGCTCCCGACTATGACCTTCGCGTGCTTCAAACGTGGGATGAGTTGATGGCCCTGATGAAGAAGGAGTCCCCGGATGCCATATTTCTCGATATCGATACGGTCCGAGAGCGCAGCGAGGATGGGATTGCCGCGCTGGCCGAGCTACGTTCCATGCGCCCCGACCTGATCCTGGCGGCATTAACCCGGTCGGATAGCCGCAACACCCGGCACAAGGCAATTGAAGCCATTGTGGACGAGTATTTTGTCGCGCCCATCGACTTCCAGGAAGTGCTTATCGTGCTCAACCGGGCGCTGGAGAAGCGCGTGGCGGAGATCGAGTACCGGACGGAACAGGAGAAGGAGTCTGAGCAGCAATCCTTCCTCGAACTTGTCGGCGCCAGTGAGGCCATGCGCCGGGTCTATGAGGCAATTAGGCGTGTTTCAGACAGCAGCAGCACGGTGCTGATCCGCGGGGAGAGCGGCACCGGCAAGGAACTCGTTGCCCGGGCGATTGTTGCGTCAGGGGCACGTTCCGAGAAGCCTTTCATCAGCATCAATTGCGCCGCCCTGCCTGAGAATCTTATTGAAACTGAGTTGTTTGGTCACGAAAAGGGCGCCTTCACGGATGCCAAGACCGCACGGGCCGGGCACATTGAACTCGCCCACACCGGCACCCTGTTCCTGGACGAAATTGCCACGCTGGGGTTATCCCTGCAATCCAAGTTGCTGCGCGTTCTGGAAGACCGCGTCGTGACCCGCATCGGGGGGAAAACGGAAAAAAAAATCGACTTCCGGCTTTTGGCCGCCACCAACGACGATCTGGAAGGGATGGTGGAGGCGGGTCAGTTTCGCGAGGACCTCTACTATCGCATCAATGTCGTTCCCATCGTTCTTCCGCCGCTCCGGGAACGTAAAAGCGATCTGCCCCTGCTGGTCGATCATTTCCTGCGCATCTACTGCCGGGAGAACGGCAAGCCATTAAAACAAGTCGAGTCTGAGGCTTTGGCGGTCATGGAGGAGTACGACTGGCCGGGCAATATCCGGGAACTGGAAAATGTGATTCAGCGCCTGGTGATCATGAATGACCGCCAGGTCATTTCCGTCAAAGACCTGCCCCAGCAAATGCTGGTTGCCAGCAACGCGAGCCAGGAGGCAATCCTGATTCCTGAAGAGGGGGTCGACTTCGACGCGGAAATGGGACGCATCGAGCTCGCCTACCTGCAAGCTGCGTTGCACCGGACCGGCGGCAAGAAATCGGCTGCGGCAATATTGCTCGGCATCGACCCCCAGCGCATGAAATATCTTTGTCGCAAGCGAAATCTATAGCGGTTGCGGTTAATAATTAACCATAGAGAAGTTAATTTTTAACTTTGGAGAATAAATGGATTTCGTCCGGGGAAGGAGCTTTCGAGCTCAGGACCGCGCAAGTGGTTGATTCTGCGTGCTTGTACCCGACCGCCATGTGGCGGGGCAGTTTGGCAACGGAGGTGCTTATAGCATATGCGTTCGTTAGGGATCAAAATTCAGAAACCTTGAGAGGGGTTCATATGGCAATCGAGAAGAAGTCTCTGATCAGCAAGCGCATCGCAACCAAGAAAGCCTTGGTCGCGAAACCGCAAGTTAGCAGCAAGCCTGGCTTGACGAGGGTGGCCACAATGAAAGTCAGGGTAGCGGCTGCGAGGATCCACGTGGAGTAGCTCCAAACAAGATCAACGCGACAAGGACCGCGCACTCTCGCGGTCCTTTTTGCTTCTCCAAGAGCAGGCGCCAGCCTACCAGATTTTGCGGTCGATCAGATCGTGGGTAAAGATGTAAAGAAATCCCGCTATGCTGCGGCGAGTCACAAAGATCTTGGCCGTTCCTGTCATGCCTTCTCTAAGCTCACCTGTATTCCGCAAGAGCGCCGATCCAATGTAGAAGCGGGGCGGGGTAATGCCCTTCAGTTGGTCCTTGGGGATCAA
>Ga0208820_1000626_pt1 | contig 23574 bp, 20 predicted proteins | sample June2015DPH_16_5_FD_184713 | JGI IMG/M metagenome (GOLD analysis project Ga0208820, IMG submission 184713) | Peatland microbial communities from SPRUCE experiment site at the Marcell Experimental Forest, Minnesota, USA - June2015DPH_16_40... | ecosystem: Environmental > Terrestrial > Soil >...
CGCCAAGATCTCAGCCGGAAGCGGAGCCCCTCCTCCTGAAGAGAAAAATCCCAACTGGAGAAGAATAACGCTTCTCAGCTACAGCGCTTAGAGGTGTGATTATAAAGATTGGCCGGTTATTTCCGACTATGCGGCCAAGTGACCACCAAGGTTCGATGAGGAGCCGTCGGTCGTAGCGCAAACATGCTTCTCAATGTCTGCGGCCCTTACTCAGTCGGCGTGCATGAATCTGCCAAGTGGCCGGTGGAGATCAGGCGCAACACTGCGCGCCGCGAATCGACAATGTGGATCGATGGCCGATGCGAAAACACAGATTTAAAGAGCTGAAAAGCCGCGGACCATTGGAATGCAGGTCCACGAGGATCGCTGGGCGCCCCGCCCCGATAGCGGCAGGCCGGTACTCGTGTACTATTGCCAACCGTGCGACTCGACTTTAACCTGGAGAAGATGCTGAGGGCTGGAACGGCATCAGCCGGGGCCGAAATGGTTCCGGGCGCGAGCGTGGTTCCGGCAGAAGTGGAAACTTGAGTGAGGTGAACGATGGTCTTAGCTGCCCTAATCCTGATCCTCTCTACCGCGTTCTTCTTTTTCTATATGCAGGCCACTTGCCAACGCATCCTGCGCCAACAATTCGACCGAGAGTACTTCCTGGCCATTGTCAATGCCAGCAGCCTGGAGTTCCCTGCGGTGCGCCGGGCGTCGGGAGAATTCAACGCGCCCGTCGACTACCCCCGGCTGCGCATCATGCTCAAGTGCGATTTCCGGGCACTTACTTACCTGCTCAAGAATGCCGTCAACGTGAAACAGCGCTATTCGGGTGAAGAGCGGTTATTGATGTTCTACTTCCGCCTGGTCTTCGCTTCCCTTATCACCCGGCATTGGCTCCGAGTGGGTGAAAAACCGGCCATCCTGAAGCTGACGGCGATTCTCCAGTATTTCGCCAACGTGGTGGGCCAGCGCGTGGACAGCGTCCGCTTCGCCAACCTGACCGCCGCCGATTGCGTCCTAGGTCTTTAATCCTCGTTCTGGCGCTGTTCCAACTATGCGGGACAATTCTTCCCCGCTCACCCGCCATCCCGGCGCCACGCAACGCTCCAAGCCCACCTCCTCCTCACCTGACAGTTCGCCGCGCTGCACGTTGCTGAACTGTGACTTCCCAAGCCAGAACTAAGTGCCGCTCAGCGGATACGCGTTTCCACGAGGATCGCTGGGCGCCCCGCCTCGATGGCGGCAGGCCGGTACTCGTGTACTATTGCCAACCGTGCGACTCGACTTTAAATTGGACAAGATGCTGAAGCCTGGAACGGCATCGGCCCCAGTCGAAATGGCTCCGGGCGCGACCGTGGTTCCGGCAGAAATGGAAACTTGAGTGAGGTGAACGATGGCCCTAGCCGCCCTAATCCTGATCTTTTCTAGCGCGTTCTTCCTCTTCTATCTCCAGGTCACTTGCCAACGCCTCCTGCGCCGGCAATTCGACCGAGAGTACTTCCTGGCCATTGTCAATGCCAACCGTCTGGAGTTCTCTGCGGTGCGCCGGACGTTGGAAGAATTCAACGCGCCCGTCGACTACCCCCGGCTGCGGATGGTGCTCAAGTGCGATTTCCTGGCACTAACTTACCTGCTCAAAAATGCCGTCAACGTGGACCAGCGCTATTCGCGTGACGAGCAGTTATTGATGCTCTACTTCCGCCTGGTCTTCGCTTCCCTTATCACCCGGCATTGGCTCCGAGTGCGTGAAAAACCGGCCATCCTGAAGCTGACGGCGGTTCTCCAGTACTTCGCCAACGTGGTGGGCCAGCGCGTGGACACCGTCCGCTTCGCCAACCTGGCCGCCTCCGATTACCTTCTAGATTCTTAACGGTGGGAGGTACGTGGTAGGCGATAGGTGGGGAAAACGTCAACCTCCTCTTCCCACCAACCTTTTCCTGTCAGACCTCTGATTTCTGCCTCTTTGCTCGTCCGGCCGCGGCGGGTCACTGGTCACTGTTCTCACATCCCTCATTAAGACAGCACCATTCGCCCAGCGTGGTTTTAGCTGGTGGATTTCAGAAGGCTGCGGCGCTCGTAAGCCAGGAAAATCGGTACAGCATTCGTTTTTTCTTCGCTTGGCACGGAGCTGCAATATGGGTAAAAGGGAGTACGCGCCGGATGTCGGCGCGGGCATCTTGGCGCCGGGGAAGGCACATCGCGCATCAATGGCCGCAACCAAGAGCCAAAGGCAGAGGTGTAGAGAAAACTCTGTGGCTCTGCTACCCTTGGCGCCCTGGCTCCATGTTCTTCTGACCACTGGCGTAAGAGCTTTTCACCACGGAGAACAGAGCGCGGCCCTCGGCCGCAGCCAAAAGCAGATTCTTCTCCCGTAAGGACGACTCGGGCCTCGCGAAAGGACTCATCATGCATCCCCTTGACTCACTTCTCAAGCCACAATCCATTGCGGTGGTCGGCGCCTCGCGCAGGGCCGGCTCGATTGGCCGCCAGATTCTGCACCAACTGATTGAATTCGAATATCGGGGCATGCTTTTTCCCGTCAATCCCAAGGCGGATTTCGTTCACTCGATGAAAGCTTATCCATCGGTCAGTTCTATCCCTGACCAGGTGGACTTGGCGATTATCGTGGTGCCGCGCGAAGCAGTGCTGGCGGTTGTGGACGATTGCGGGAAAAAAGGTGTGAAAGGCCTGGTGGTCATTACGGCGGGTTTTTCTGAGACAGGTGACGAGGGGAGGAGGATGGAGGCCGAGCTGGGGGAGCGAATTCGGCGTTACGGGATGCGCATGATCGGACCCAACTGCATGGGGTTGATCCACACCGACCCGGCGGTCCACATGGACGCCACCTTTGCGCCCACTTTGCCGCTAACCGGCCGTATCGCCTTCATGTCGCAGAGCGGAGCGCTGGGGGTTGCTATCCTGAACATCGCCCAACAGCTCGACATCGGCTTCTCCTACTTTGTGGGACTCGGCAACCGCACGGATGTATCCAGCAACGACATGCTGCTCTACTGGGAGGATGATCCGAACACGGACCTGATCCTGATGTACCTGGAGTCATTCGGCAATACAAAGCGCTTCATGCAGATTGCGCGCCGCATCTCAAAGCGCAAGCCCATCCTGGCGGTGAAGTCAGGCCGGACCGAGGCAGGAGCGCGGGCGGCATCGTCACATACGGGCGCACTCTCGGCGCGCCAGGGTCTGGATATCGCCGCAGACGCGCTCCTGGAACAGTCCGGGGTAATCCGGGTAAACACCGTGGAAGAGCTTTTCGATCTGACACTGGGCTTTTCCAAGAACCCGCTGCCGCGCGGGAACCGGCTGGGGATTCTGACCAACGCGGGCGGGCCGGCGATTATGGCCACCGACACCGCGGTCAGCCTCGGCCTCCGGCTTGCCGAGCTTTCCCAGAGGACGCGCCAGGAGTTGCGCCGCCTGCTGCCCCCAGAGGCCATCGTTCAGAACCCGGTTGACATGACCGGCAAAGCCGATCGGACCAGGTACGATCCGTGCGCGCAGATACTCCTGGAGGATGAAGGTGTCGACTCCCTCCTGGTGGTGTTCGTTCCTCCCATGATGATCGACGCGATGGACATCGTCGAAGGTCTCGAGGCGTTGCGCAAGAAGTTTGACAAGCCGGTTTTTGGCGTGTTCATGGCGCCCGATGAGTTCTTCCAGGAGTTGAACGAGAAGCATCCCGGCCACATGGCCATCTACTTGTTTCCCGAATCGGCCGTGGGTGCTTTGGCGGCGCTGGACCGCTATCGAGAGTGGCGGGAAAGACCCATCGGCGAAGTCCGGAGTTTTGACGTCGATCGCGGGGCGGCGGAGGATCTTCTGAAAGAGGTCCGCCGGCAAGGACGTTCTGAATTGACTGCACTGGAGGCGCAACGGCTGCTCGAGTGCTATGGCATTCCCGTAGCTCGAGCTGCGGTCGCCCAGGATGTGAAAGAGCTGGGGGAAATTGCCCAAGGGGTGCGCTTCCCGGTCGTCCTGAAAGCTCTTGCCCCAGGGCTTATCCATAAAACGGAGGCGGGGGGAGTGAGGCTCGATATCCATACGCCGGAGGAATTGATGGCTGCCGCCCGGAAGATGACGGAGGAGGTGAAGCGGCGGCACGCGCCTTCGGCCCTCGCGGATCTTCAAATGGGTTTCCTGGTGCAGGAGTACGTGCGCGGCGGGCGCGAGGTCATTGTCGGTATGACTCACGACCCCAAGTTTGGACCTCTGGTCATGTTTGGCTTGGGCGGAATCTATGTGGAGACCTTCAAGGATGTCGTCTTTCGCGTGCCGCCCATTACCGATCTCGAGGCGCAAGAGATGATTGGCCAGATTCGTGGCTACCGGCTTCTTGAAGGAGTGCGGGGCGAGCCTGCCGTCGATGTGGCGGGCTTGGCAGAAATCCTGCAGCGATTCTCTCAACTCGTCGAGGACTTACCACAACTTGCCGAGATGGACATTAATCCCTTGATGGTTTTCCCGGAGGCAGAAGAATTTCGCGCCGTGGATGTCCGCGTACGATTGGCCGAGAAGTGCTAGCCCGCATTTCTCACCACCGGTCTGGAAGGGCGGGGCTTCAGCCCCGCCGTCACAAGGCCTTCCTGATTATTCCCGTGTCCCGCGCCCCGCGCAGTCCCGTCTGTGCGGGACTGCGCGGGGCGCGGGACCAACAGAGGGCGGGAGCCGCGATTTCGGCGGGGCTGAAGCCCCGCCCTTCCGGCAGCCCCCTAATAGCGTCCAAACGTCGTGAGAAATCGGGGCTAGAGGCCCTGTTCAGAGTTGACGCTACAATGGGAACGATTAGGAGATGAGTTCGGCCACCACCACCCCCCAACCCCCTCCTCCACTGAGGATAGGAGTCCCACTCCGCTAGAGTCTAATTGTTATTCCGAGACTCCATCTGGTGAATCTTCAGATAGAGACCACTAATGGCAAGTACGATGGCAATAAGGGCAATTCCCAAACCCTTGCGGCGGAAATCACGTTCGCGAAGCGCGGCCACACCGGCCTGGTATGACTTTGCTGCGATTTCAACTCCCGAATCCGTGAGTTTTCGGACCGCCGAGTCGTCGAAGGTGTGAACGTTGACGCGGGCTTTCACCAGTGCCTCATTCGCGTCCGCCAGTTCCATCTTGGCGCCCGAAACTTCCATTCCGTCGCGTTCTGCGACATTGAGCACTTTCTCCGCGCGCGCCAGCGAGGAGTTGAGATTGGCGAGATCTGCGGACATGGCTTGCGCGGCGGTGTAGCCCTTATCGCCTGGTGCGTGGCAGGTGATGCACACGGATTGTGGCGCCGATCCCACCCAGGCGTCATTAGGCCGGACGATTTCGTGGTTCGAATGGCACTGCACGCACCCAGGCAATCCCATTTTGGCAAACGCCACTTGGTGTGGGCTCTTCTCAAAAAGTTGAGCAAAGAAGACGTGACAAGTGCCGCAGACGCTAGCGACGGAAGTCACTCCGGGCGGCGTGGCGCCATGGTTTCCGTGGCAGGTGCTACAGGTTGGAGAAGACGTGTCACCCTGCGCGAGCATCTCGGCATGGACGCTCCTCTGGTAGCGAGCTTGCTGGTCGGTGGGAATTTCGTAGGCTTTCATGTAGACGGGGTCGGAATGGCAGTGAGCGCACGTTGCAGCCACGTTGGCAGGATAGACCGGCGACCGAGTGTCAGAGGCGGGAAGAATGTTGTGCACACCGTGGCAATCGACGCAGGCAGCCACCTTGGTGTCACTCTGCTTCAGCCGCTTCCCGTGTACGCTGGTCAGATACTGACTCAACTGGTCCACCCGCATTGTAGGATTGAAGCGATGCATGTAGGCCGCATCAGAGTGGCAGCGGGCGCAGAAATCCGGGGTCTGAATTTTTTTCGGGGCCCCGCGAAAGCCTTTGGCGCGGCTCATGGCGTTCATCGACTCGTCGTTGGGATCGCCTCCATGGCAATCTGCACAGCTTAGGCCGGCTTGATGATGGACATCGACTTCAAACTGCGTGGCGGGTTTGGCCAGATCCCCCCCCAGCGCAGCGTGGCACGTGATGCAGGTGTCTTTGGGTGGAGCGGCGAGGGCAGAGTGGAGCGAGAAGAACATCAAGGCGATGAATGTCATGGAATTCTTCATGGCGCTCTAACGCAAGGCTAACGCCGACAACACAACGATGTATCCAATCACAAAAATCCCCAGGCCGGTGAATAAGCGCGTCACGCGGCCGAAGCCGATCCGGCGGTCCAGGAAGGGCACCAAGACCCAAACCGCTGCCGCCGCACCGAATCCCAGCAAGCCCGCAAATTCCCCCTCGAGGAAAAGGATTTTGGCAGGGAGATACTTCAAGGTTTGAAACATGAAAAGAAAATACCACTCCGGCCGAATTCCCGCCGGAGCGGCAGCGAATGCGTCGGCCTTGGTTCCCAGTTCCCAAGGGAAGATTGCGGCCAGCCCTCCCAGCAATCCCAAGGCCGCGTACCAGCCGATCATGTCGCGAAGCAAGAAATTGGGGAAGAAAGGCATGGAACGCTGCGGTGTGCGTCCCTCAGCGATGGCGCGCTCGACGCTCGGTGGAACGCTCATCCCCAATCGCTGCACGAGCAATAAATGAATAGCGAGCAGTAGGGTGGCGAGTCCCGGCAACACGGCAACATGGAACCCGAAGAATCGCGTCAAGGTTGCGCCGGTCACTTCCTGGCCGCCGCGCAGGAAGACTAGAAGCCATTTCCCGACACCTGGAATCGAACCTGCCATCTCGGTTCCCACTTTGGTCGCAAAAAATGCCAGAGTGTTCCAGGGCAGGAGATAACCGCTGAAGCCAAAACCGAGAAGGATGAATAACAGCAGTATGCCGCTGAGCCAGGTGAGTTCTCGCGGCTTTCGATAAGCCTTCAGGAAATAGACGCTGAACATGTGAAGGAAAGCGGTGAAGATCATCAGGTTCGCCGACCAACTATGTACGGAGCGGATGAGCCAGCCGAAGCGCACCTGAGTCATGATGTATTGCACGCTTTCGAAGGCATCGTTGGGGGTGGGCCGATAATAAAGCAGCAGCAGGATGCCGGTCAGGACCTGGATGATGAAGAGAAACAGCGTCATGCCACCCAAGTAGTACCAAATAATGTGGCGATTCACCGGAACCGTCTTGTGGCGTAAGAACTCCTCCACACTTCCGGCGCCGAACCTTTCGTCGAGCCAGTTCAGAGTTCTGCGGTAGAGAGTGGCCATAGTCAGGCGGTGCGGGTCACCACCACGTCCTCACCCTGGATGTGGACATCAAAGATCTCGAGCGGACGCGGCGGCGGGCCGCTGATATTGCGCCCCTCGAGATCGTAGAGTCCGTTGTGACACGCGCACCAGATCTCTCGCAGGTCGGATCGGTACTGCACCGTGCAGTTCAAGTGCGTGCACACAGCCGAAAATGCCCGGTAGCTGCCGTCCGCCAGACGAACCAGCAGTCCGGGCCTGGAACCGAATTTGAAGATCTTTCCACTGTTGTTCTTGAGTTCGCCCACCTTCGCCGCCACCACAAAACGGCTGGGAGATTCTGCCACGGGCGGGGGAATGATGTATCGCATGGCAGGATAGATAAAGGAAACGATCGAAGCTACGACACCGCTCCCTAGAAGGAGATTGACCCAGCGCCGGCCGGGTTGAATGGTTCCACGCGGAGTGGGGTCAGCGGTTTCCAAGCAGGCGTTCTCCTCTCAGACTGTCAGCCCTGGGCACGAACCTTTCCCCGGCCACGGATCAGACTCAGCGGCTGTTGTGATGATACGAAAGAATCTCCACTGAGGCGATCCCGCACCCTTCTGCTGCACTACCAGACATGACCTCGCCCAGCCGCCCCCCTTCACCAGGTGAAGCTCGGCCACGGTTGCACGCCCGCCTTGTCATTTGGAGGGAGGAGGCGCGGCTAATTCCGGGTACCCCTCACATGCGATTAAGGGCCCTCGCGACTGAAAGCTATTCCTTTTCCGGCGCCTTGTACCCTTCCAGAGAGTGGTTGTGGTCTTTATAGTATTTGCCGGCGTCGGTCAATTCTTTGGCCATCAATTCTTTGGAGCCCATCTTGACATGGCAGAATGTGCAGGGCTTGCCTTCTTTCTTCGCGTATTCCGGCTTCGCAGTCGCCAGCGTAAGCAGGAAACCACAAGAGATTGATATCGCGATCAGAACCTTAAGAAGCCTCATGAATGTTCTCCTTCTGGAATTGTCCTCGCTTCTTTTTTGCCTGCCCTCCGATCGGTCAGGAGGCCGGGTGTAATGATGCCCGAATTCTGCCTCGCAGGGCAAGAGTGTTTATTGGCTTGGGTAAAGCTCGTGCAGGACCTTGGGGTCCGCCTCGTCCATGGCCAGGAGGGAATGGCACGCGTTGCAGTCTTGCGTGATTTCACTTCCCGTCTTCGATTTGTGGTTGCCATCGTGGCAGCGGAAACACCCGGGGAAATCTGTATGACCCAGGTTGTTCGGGTAAGTTCCCCAGGTAATATTCATCTCGGGGAATATGTTGCCATTGAAAATATCTAGCACCGTGGCCGCTGCTTGTTCAATCTGCGCCTGCTGCGAATTGTAAAGCGAGGAATAATTCGCCTTGTAGTATGCGCGGAAAGCTTCCGGCAATTGGGTCTGAGCCGCCAACCTGCTGGAATAGTTCTGCTTCAAAAGCTCAACCGAGAACTTGTGGACGAAAGGCAAAGAAGGACTGATGCGCCCCGTTGCCATCTCCCGGTTGACGGCTGATTCCGGCATGTCGAACGTGTGTGTGGGACGATTGTGACAGTCCATGCAATCCATGGTGCGCCGTTCGTGACGGGCTGAGCCGTTCGGAGCTGCCTCCGTGGAAACAAACTGTGTGAAAGAGCCATCGGGGTTTTGATAATTGACGGAGGGGATGACCTGGCGCTTATCATCGGCCGCCTCGTAAGTCACCAAGCCCAGGTGCCTTCCGTGAATCCCCACCAGTTGACGATCCGGGCTGCGGCCGCCGATGTGGACCAACAAAACCGTCTTGGTGGCGGAGTTCTTTTCATCGTTGTCGAAGCTGGTTTTGACCACCAGCTTGTCGCCCGAGAACTTCTGCGGCCAATGGCAATCCTCGCAGGTCTCGCGCGCGGGGCGTAGGTTGTGAACCGGCGTGGGGATAGGGCGCGGATAGAGGTTGAAGGTCACGGCCAGCAATTGGTAGCTGCCAGAGATTTTCGAGCGTACAAACCACGGCGCCCCCGGTCCAATATGGCACTCGATACAAGCCACGCGCGCGTGCGGGGAACGCTGGTAGGCTGTGTATTCGGGCTGCATCACCTGGTGACAGGTCTGCCCGCAGAACTGCACTGAATCCATATAGAGCGTGCCGCGGTAAGTAGCGACGGCGAAGAGAGGCACATTGAGGGCGGTCATAATCGCCACGAACCACGCCGTCCGCTTAAGGCGCGGGTCGCGAAAGTCGATGGTAGGGTAAGTGACGGGTAGCGTGCCGCGTCGCCGGTATCTGCGGAAATCGCGGTAGATGCCGAGTGGGATCAAGAGGAGTCCGGCAACAAACACCGCGGGCAACAGAAGGAAAACTAATATGCCGGCGTAAGGGTTGTAGACCATGCCAAAAAGCTGGAAAAAGTAAGCCAGTACCAGAGTCACGCCGGAACTGGTCGTCAGGACCACGCCAAGGCGACTGACCAGATTGTGGCTGAGATAAAATATCGGACGCAAGGTATTCGCCAGCGGCCCCGAGAGGCCACGAGCGCGTGCCTGTTCCGGCCTTCCAGCAGGAATTTCTTGGTTTTCGGGCATGTTTTTGCGTAAGCGATTTTCTGAGGCACGAGAGAAGGGGCCTGCCGAATTAGGCCCGACCCGCTGCTCGACTAACTTCCCTTCTTCTCGTCGGCCTTATAACCCTCGAGCGAGTGGTTATGCTCCTTGTAGTACTTTCCAGCGTCGGTAAGCTCCTTGAACTTCCCGGGTGGGTGGCAGAAGGTGCAAGGCTTGCCTTCCTTCTTGCCGTATTGCGCCTTGCTCATCCCCATGGAGACAGCGATGAAGGCTACAAGAGTCAATAGTAACAGTGGCCGAATGATGTTCAAAGATCAGACCCTCCCAAAAGTGCTGTAGTCTCGTCGAGGCGCAGTTTTTGCCCCGATTTCAGCACCGTCATGATTGATGTAGCACTCTAAATGCCAGGCTTGCACATCTGTTAATTTCTTAACAGCCGAGTATAACAAAAGTTAGCAGTTTCCTCGACCTCGCCAGCACCTTGCATTCAAATAAGTTGCGCGAAATCTCAGGGGTCTTGTGGCAAATGACTCAATCCGCTCCTTCTTGTTTGTAGCCATGACCATTGGTCGCTTAGCAGCTAACTGGTTGTATTGGCCTGATCTTAAAGGAAGAGATCGGCCGCATCATTGCGTATCTTTTACACGCAACAATGTCGAATTCCTGGCATGTCACGTGCCACCCCATCGGCTCTGGGCAGTGTTCGAGCCAGTTTGGGTTCGCCGCAACTGTTCCTATGAGGAGTCTGACCGCAAGCAAGGAATCGACCATGAATCTTATCTTGTGAGGAGCCCCCTTGAAGCTGGAACGCATCCTTTGCCCGCTGGATTTTTCAGAGTTTTCGACAAGGGCTTTTGAATACGCGCAGTCACTGGCAGGGCGCTATAAGAGTAAACTGCTGCTCGAGCACGTTCTCCACCTGGCATTCTCGGCCTATCCTTCCTACATCGATGCGGAAGCGATCGACAAGGTTTCGCAGGGCCTCTCGGTTTTTGCCCGCGAGCAACTTAAGGATTTTGTGCGGAAACACCGTGGTGAGGGAATCGAGATTGAGAGCTTCGTGGACGAAGGTGATGTGACGGATACAATCCTTGCCTTCGCCCAAACGCGAGCCGTGGACCTGATCGTGATGGGTACGCACGGTCGGCACGGCCTGGACCACATCCTTCTCGGCTCGGTCACGGAAAAGGTCCTGCGAAAAGCGCGCTGTCCCGTCCTGGTAGTGCGCAAACCCGCGCACGAATTTGTGGCCCCGGGGGACAGTGTCGAGCCGGTGCATTTGCGAAAGATTCTCTTCGGGGTGGATTTTTCGGCTTATTCCGAGCGGGCCTTACTCTATGCGCTCTCCCTGGCTGAGGAGTATAAAGCCGAACTGACGTTGCTGCACGTCATGGAAGATTTCCCGCTCAACAAGGATCTCACCGCCGTCACGTCCGAGGTCGTACAGCAACTCGAGGGCCTGCTCCCACCCTCCGCCCGGAATAGCAATCTCCTTAAGCCCCGTCTGCGAGTCGGCAAGCCCTACGAGGAGATCATCCGCTCCGCCCGTGAAGCGGATACGGACCTCATCATCCTCGGAGTGCGCGGCCGCAATGCTCTGGACTTGGCCATCTTTGGTTCCACAACCCACCGCGTCATCCAAAAGGGTCCATGCCCGGTGCTGACTGTTCCCCTCTGACCGCAATGCGCAGAGAGCCACGCCCATGCTTTCAATCAGCAGGGTTTCCAATTTCTAATTTCCAATTTCCAGTTTCTATTTTCCAGTTTCTGGTTTCTGGTTTCCAGTTTGGGCCGCTCTTTCTTCCGTTTTCGGCTCCTCTTCCAAGTCCTTGGCGAACACTGCATAGCCAGGGTTGGGCGGAAAGAGGTTGGACATCAGGATCATACGGCGGCGCAACTGTTGGAGGGGCAGGTGTTCGGGTCCCACCCGGATCTGGACGTCGTGCCACAAGCCGTGCATGTATTCAGCTACCGTGCTCACCAGGGAGATGTCCCGGTAGGGCTCATACTGAAGGCGACTACGGCGCCAGGGGCGGATGGCGAGCAGTGCCTGCTTGGCGGTCAGGGATTCTTCATCAATCTCGCCGCGTACTCCGTGGCGAAGCTCCTCATCCAGGAGCTCATCGTAGGCGGCGAGTTCCGAAACGTTAAGACGTGGCCGCAGCAATTCGGCGACACTAGCTAGGAACTCGAACCCGGTGTCGTGGGGGTCCACTTCCCGACAGGCGAGGAGGAGATGGGTCCTTTCGCTTGTTTCAACCCATGCGGCAGTGTGAGTCTCACCCCTGGGCTTAGCCGGGCAGACCACATCCCCGGAGTCCATACAAGCGATGTAAGGAACCATCAGGACTCGAAGCGGGCCGATCCGCTCGGCGATGCCCGCCGGAACTGCCTGAGCCGGTTCTCGCACCATGGTCCGCTCCTCCGCAGGAGTCAGCGTGAGCATGGAGTGAATCTCCCAGCCATGGGCCAGGTGTGAGAGCGGGACGAATTTTCCTTTGACGTACTCGCTGATGGGGATGTTATCCTGCGCCGGGATTTGCGGAGTGCTCAAGTTTCACCATCCCACCTCCCCTGCCATCGAAACCAGGGAGTTGCGTTGCTAGCCCGGACTTCTCACCACGCTTGGTCGTTCTTACGGGGCGCCGGAATAATCAGGAAGGGCTTGTAACGGCGGGGCTAAAGCCCCGCCCTTCCAGACCCGTGGTGAGAAATCCGGGCTAGGGAATATTCTGAGCAATTCTGGTCCGTCTGTCCAGCAGGGATTCAGATGCGCTCGAATCATGTAGCGGAGGTCCCGTCCCGCCCGGCGGGAGACCTGCGGTTCTTCAATTGCCTTTCGCAAACGTCGTGGAAGACGAGTATTCTGGGGGCGTATCCACGGGGTCGCTTTCAAACGAAGTAAATCGTCCGCCCGATCAAGAGCCGTTTAGGGTCGGACTCTCCGGAACCCCCGATACTGCCATCGGGTCGTTTGTACTGGTGCAGCACGACGAGCTTGTTGTCATCCACGTCGAAGAATGAGAGAATCTGACTGCGGGTGCAAAATGGCTGACCCGATGTGGGCGGCGCCGGGTGGTCGTCTCGGCTAAGAACCTGGCGGAGTTCGCGGGAGCTGATCCGATCGGGAATGTCCGAGTGCTTGAACATGCGGCGCAGTTCGGCCGCCGTCACTCGAACTTTACCCGTGGGTTGAATCATGACGAGTGGAATTGACCTCGAAATCCGCGCTTCACTAGTCCGTTACCTTAGCGACGACATATCGCTGGCCGAGTTTGAGGACGGGTTCGTCCCCGTAGCCTGTGGCATCGAGCGAAGCGGGAACCGAGCCGCGATCGAGCTGGCTGGTGAAATCGAGCTTCGGCTGGCCGAATTCTCAAACGGCCATTGGACCGAACCGGAGCTTCGCAGCAAGCTGGCTTCGCTCGCGGGCGTTTACGAAACGCAAAGGACGGCGGCTGCCAAGAATGGACCCGTGATGTTGTAGGCCATTTCGAGAACCTCGTCGGTAAAGATTTCACAAGGGACGAGCACCCAGAGGGACGGCGGCAGAGGGCAACGAATCGTAAGCAATTTATTCCCGTTCGGCCTGCTGCCCGGTCCTCGGTAATGGGCGTTTCATGCGCCCTCGATGATTCTACGCTCTTCGTCTCTGATACCATACAGCTCGTAAACGACATCGTCAATTTTGGCGTCGGTGGAGGCGATTTCGCGCTCCGGTCGGTCGAGTTCGGAAAACGCGAGCTCGTGCGGGCCAGTTCTACTAAGCGGACTGGTCTTCGAGAAGGCCTTTCCGCAGGTCAAAGCCCCTGCCTGTCAACCTATAAAGGACGCCTCCCTCGTGCCTCAGGAGGCCGCGATCTTGTAGGGACTCAAGCGCGTCCAGATAGTGGGCGGCTGCGGCTGGGTCGTAGTCATTCCCGCCAGGGAGCACCTTGGGGCCGAGGTGGAGAAAGGTGCCTTGCTCGAAATCCAAGAGCGCTATCGTGCCGTCACTGGGCACATTCCGCAGAATCTCCACCTCGGCGGGGCTGAGCTTTGCACGGGCCGCCGTTTCCACGAGGGCCCCGACGGCTAGCAGCGCCTGACTCTCGTCCTTGCCAAGCTTGGCCGTTTGAAGGTAGTCCAGGAGCGTTGCGAGGCCAGGCTGGGGGTTCTGAAAGTCAAATTGTATATACTCGACCCCTTGCAGCATGGCCAACTTGTCCTGACCTATACCGGGTTGAACCAGAGGAACGACTACCTTCTTCAAAGCGCTCGCATATCCGACTTCCTGATGAACGTAAGACGACACCTCGCTATTCTCCGTAAGCAAGACCACCAGCGCGTCGCAAGCCTTGATCGCGTCCTGGACCTTTTCGGCCACCAGCCGGCCCGGCTGTGGGTCGTGCTCGTATAAATAGACGTCTAGTCCCACCTGCTGCGCGTTATCCTTAATCAACTTCACCCATCTCGCGTCCGACGAGCTATGGCTCAGGAAGATACTGTATGACATCGTGCTCCCCTAGCCTTCCTCGACGATCCTTCTCTCTTCGTCTGTGATGCCGTAGAGATTGTAAACCAAGTCGTCAATTTCGGGGTCAGTGGCGGCGATTTCTCGGTCGACGCGGTCAACTTGCGAAGGCGCAAGCTTGCCGGAATGCTTTTGCTTGTTCAATGCCAGCATCCGGTCAACGAGTGCCACCATCTTGTCGTGCCGGGCCTTGTCGGCAGGATCAGAGAAGTCGATGGGGCGGATGGGAAGCCGTTCGATGTATTGCTTGTTGGCAGCAAAATACCCTCCGTGGAAAGGGGTCGTGACGCTTTTGAAATAGAAATCCAGGAGTCTCGAATTCAGCACGCCGCAAAGGTAGGGAAGACTGATCGTTGGGTCCGCTGAGGTGACTCCATATCCACCCGTGGTCACATTGATAAAGTAGAATCCGTCTGTGCGGTCGAGGTACGCAGCGAGTTGCGTAACCATGTAAGGCACCATTAGCTTCGGTTGTTCCCACATGCCAAGGTTCTGCGTGCGGCCAAAACGATACCACTCTGCATCCTTAAACTTGCCCTTTTCACGATTCTCCAGGAGCCTTCGGTTTCGATTCAAGTAATCCCACCCCATAGGGTAGTCTCGCTCCATTTCGGCTGGTGTCAGAAGCCGTGCTGAGCAGTCCTTGACCTCATAGGGGAAAAGGACAAGCGCAGTTGGTTGCGCTGAATGCCTGTTAATGCTTCCGCTGCGCACTACCGGCTTGAGAAGGCCCGATTCGATTTCAACCCATTCATTTAGTTCCGGCGAGAGTACCTTTGTGTTGCCCTTTTTCTTGCCCTGCTCAAAGTCCTTGAAGAGGTACACCGTGTCAGCGCTCGTGATTGGGCCTTGATATATCCGCGCTGCAACATCAGCGAGCTTAACCTTCATTTGCGCTAGCTTCTCAAACAGTTCCGTGCCTGCGCCAACCTTGAAGCTCCACTCTGAGCCAGTGATAGCCGCCGCGGGAATCTTGCCCTCGGTGGCTTCACCCGTGGCGCGCCAAGCCTCGAGGTCATTCACTTTTTCAATCTGCAATTGTTTGCTTCCAGCTTTTTCGAGGAACAACAAACACGTATATGTCGTCGCACCCTCGAAGACTTGCTGATCGCCGAAGTGGGCGACGTGCGAGAGGTTCTTTCCTTCCGATAGCAGCTTGCGAAGAGGCGCGCCATATTGGGCATTGAAGAACTTATGCGGGCAGATGAAACCGAGCTTTCCGTGCTCGTTAAGGAGCCTCAGCCCTTTTTCAACGAACACCACGTAAATGTCGTAATTGCCGGAACTCGCGGCCTTGTAGTGGTCCTTATAGAACTCGACTTCGACTGGCGCCCATTCCTTCATCGCCTGGATGCGGATGTACGGCGGGTTGCCGATGACCACATCAAACCCGCCGTCCTTCGTGACTTGGCCGATAGAGGGGGCGGGGGCGCCGGGGCTGGTTCGCTCACGACGGGCTCTGGTAGGGGAGCCCTCTGGGCTCCCGCTCGCTTTCGGGAGGGCCGAGCCCTCCCCTACCCGCGGGTCCCGTCCGGCGGGGTAGACCCCACCCGCCGCGACGCTCGGGATGTAATTCCAATCAAAGGCGTTGATCCGGTCTTTCTCTTCTTCGGCGAACAGGACGCCCTGGTCATAGATATCCGGGCCGATCAGGGAGTTGCCGCACTGGATGTTGTATTTCAGTTCCGGCAGGAGGTGTTGCTTGGGCGGGAGTTGCGACTGCTCGCCTTCCAGAGCCTTGAGGTACAGGCTCATCATGGTGATCTCGACGGCCTGCGGGTCAATATCCACGCCAAAGAGGTTGTTGCGCAGAATCTTCGCTTTGCGATAGACCGAGAGGCGCTTCGAGCCGTCGGGATCGGTGTGCACCTCGCGCATGAAGTCAAGAGAAGGATGGGCATGGCGTACTTCCTGCTCGGGATGCTCCAAATACCATTGGGTGTGGTAGTCGATGAGGTACTGGAAGGCCCCAATCAGGAACGATCCTGAGCCACAGGCGGGGTCGAGAATGCGAATCTTCTCAATCTGTTTGGGCGTCTTGCCTTCGATCACCTTTCCCACCGTGTTCTTCACGATGTAGTCCACGATGTATTTCGGCGTGTAATAGACCCCGCCTGCCTTGCGGACTTCCGGCTTTTCCTCCACGCGCACCTGCTTGGGCGTGAGGCGGATGGTGTTGCCGAGGTAGCGCTCGTAAATGGAGCCCAGGAGCTCGACGCCGATCACGTCAAAGCGGTAAGGGCTTTGGGGCGGGTAGAGCCGTTTGATAATACGCGCCAGGATTTCCGAATCGATTTGGATTTCTTCCGAAAGGTGGGGCTTGAAGATCTCGCCGTTAAAATCCTCGTTGATTTTGTGGAAGAGGTCGTTGAGCCAGTCGAAGATGGGGAACTTGCCGCCGTGGGTTTCCCATTCCTCCACCACCTCGGCGAGCTGCCGCTTTTCCATCACGTGGCGGTCTTCCGCGATGCGGATGAAGACAACGCGGTCGAGCAATCGTTGCACGACTTCGTTCAATTGCTTGGCGGTAAGCGCGGGATTGCGCTTGTGAATGTCCTTGGCCAGTTCCTCGCGCCAGCCGGTCATCTCGTCGAGGAAAACATCGTCCACCTGCTTGCGCAGGTGCGGCGCGCGGCGGGCCTTGGGCAAAAGCGCGTCAAGCGATCCGGCGGCCACACGTTCCTTGGAATATTCCCAGAGCTTCTCGAGGCTGGAGAGATAATCGCCGTACTTCAGATCGAGCAGCAAACCCTCGTCGGGGTTGCGCTCATCCGGTTGCCGGGAAGCGTCGTAGAACCGGAATTCCACGAAGTCAGTGAGAATCACGAAGAAGACTTGCCGGGTGTTCCAGACGTAGCCCTTGGCCTGCAAGATATGGTGGGGATTGCTTAGGGCTTCGGAGGGCGCTTTGGCCTCCACAAAAAACTTGGTTTGTCCGCCGATGCGGAAATTGTAGTCGGGCCGCCCGGTAGTCTCGCTCTCGCCGCGCTCGACGATCACTTCGCGCCGGTGATGCGCGAGGCCGGCCTCGTTCTCCACGTCCCAGCCCAGCGCTTTGAAAAGCGGCGTGACGAAGTCAACGCGCGCCTGGGCCTCGAGATAATCACCAGAAAGGTAGTAGTCCTTCTCAGCCTGGAATTTGCCGATGAGCTTTTGCAATTTCTCTGAGAATTCCTGAAACGAGGCGGACAAGGTGCAACTCCGTTCTCCAGAAAACTGAGTGACAGAAGTGTAATTCGAGCGGGGGAATGATTCAAGAAGAGGTTTGTGCGAGCGCCTGACACCCGGCGCCTGCCCTTCCGCCTCCTGCACTTTCTTCTTGACAGGAGAACTGACACGTAGTAGCCTATGTTAGTGGTCCCATGAGAAGACTTGCCAGCGAGCGCGCGAAGGGGGTTGCAAATCGGCGCGGCGGCAGAGGAAAATGCGCAGAAAACAGAAAAAAGATACTAAATAGTGGGAACGAACCTAAGAATGTGATGAAAACAAAGGAGTTATCGTTTTCAGGGGCCAAAAACGAACTGGCTTTTGAGTGCAAACGAACCCCAATCAAAGCCAAAAAAGTGGCCAAAAACCCGCCCATTGTGCGGCATTGAACCCCGAATTCGGCGCGAGGAATCCAGCCTGGGCTAGGCAGGGAAGCCGAAAAGCAGGCCTTCATGAACTCGTCCCACTTGGATATCGAGCAGCGTGTTGGGCGGGAGGTTCGAGCCGGGCAGGACAATCTTCAGGTAATTGCTGCTGAGCGCCAGGCGCTCACTGGTTTCGGATTCGTCGAGCGTGACGACCGAGAGCTTACGGCCGACTTGTGCTTGAAGAAAAGTCTGGCGCTTGCGAGTGAGCAAAGAGCGGATTTCCTGGGCGCGCTCGCGGGCCACCCGGCCGTTCACCTGGTGCGGTGAGGCTGCGGCGGGCGTGTGTGGCCGAGCTGAATACGGGAAAATGTGCAGATAGGTGAAGGGCAGTGATTCGATGAAGGCGGCGCTCGTGGCGTGGTCCTGGTCCGTCTCGCCGGGGAAGCCGACCATCACGTCCGCGCCGATGCCGGCGTTGGGGATGCGCTCGCGGATGGCAAGGATACGCTCGGCGTATTGTGCGGGCCAGTATCTCCTGTTCATCAGACGGAGAATCCCGCTGCACCCGCTCTGTAATGGGATGTGGAAGTGCTGCGCCATGCGTGGCTCTTCGGCCACCAGCCGGATGAGCGCGGAGCTGACGTCCATCGGCTCAATGGAGCTTATGCGCAGGCGCGCGATGGCAGTCTCCTCCAACAACCTCTCGAGAAGACTGAGAAAAGTAATGCCACGGTCAATGTCGCGCCCATAGCTTCCCAGGTTGATCCCGGAAAGAACTATTTCCTTGTATGCTCTCTGCTCCAATTCGCGGACCTGCTCGACAACCCGCGCGGGGGCGAGGCTGCGGCTGCGGCCACGGACGGATGGAATCACGCAAAAGGCGCAACGCGCGTTGCAGCCGTCCTGAATCTTGAGCGTGGGACGAGTGCGGTCGTCCGGGAATACGGGAGCAAAGTGGAATTCGTCGGCAATCTCTCCCACCAGGACAGTCGGTGGTTCTCCCTCCGGAAAATGATAACGCTCTGCCGTCCCATTGGAACTCGCTGCCCTGGCTCCAGGTTGCTGAATTTGCACCAACTGGCTTCGTCCCAGGGCTTCTGACTTCCGGCTTCTCGCTCCTGACTCCTGATAACCGGGTTCACTCTCCGGCCCTCGGTCGCCGGTTTGCAGGCTCGACCTCAGCAGGTCCGCAATGAGGTGCTTGTGGGAATTCCCAACCACCCAGACGACACCGCCAAGTTGGGCGATTTCCGCCGGCGAACGCTGCGCATAACAGCCGGTGACCAGAATCCGGCACAGAGGGTTGGCCCGGTGGATGCGGCGGACCAGTTGCCGGGCTTCGGCATCCGCCCTGGCGGTGACGGTGCAGGTGTTCAGAATCGCCACTTGGCTGGCAGAAATCTCCTCTACCTCTTGGAGGCCCGATTCGAGCAACTGCTTCTTGATTGCAGCACCGTCCGCCTGGCTCGCGCGGCAACCGAAATTGAGAAGCTGGAATGTGGGCATGGCAAAAACCCATCAAGGCTAAGGGATGGTAGCTGAGCGCGGAAAGCTCTAGTCTGACTAGCGTCGCCGGCCGTTCTTCAGAGTGGCGTTAGAACGGCTTTTCTTGCAACGTGCTCGAGCTCCCAAATCGGACACACCCCACCCCGAGTTTGCCAGGCTGGAAGTGTTTGAGGTGAGATTAAGCCGGGCTGGCGGAGGTCCGCCGCTGCTGAAAACACTCCCGACAGTAGACCGGGCGCCCCTGAGTCGGCTTAAAGGGCACGGTCGTCTCTTTCCCACACTGGGTGCAGGTGGTCGTGGTTTCGGCCCGATGGTAGCTCTGCCCGCTCAGTACTTGACTCCGCTTTAACTTACAAGGCTTGCAACGTTTTGGCTCGTTCTTAAAACCCTTGTCAGCGAAGAAAAGCTGCTCCCCGGCAGTGAAAACGAACTCCGCGCCGCAGTCCATGCACTTCAGGACCCTATCCCGGTATTCCATAGCCGTACTCCCCCGCTCGAACAGGGCCCCACCCGTTATAAGTTGCGAAGTGGTTGAACACCGCGAGGCTTATGTGGTTCCCACTCTCCCGCTGCTTCTCGATCCCTAATCCTGTTCGTGTCTAGCCTTCTTGCGTGCCCTCTTACGAGCCAAGGCAGCCTTGACTCGCTTTTTCTCACCAGGTTTCAAGTAGAAAGAATGTCTTTTGATTTCCTTTATGATGTCTTCCTGCTGAACCTTACGTTTGAAGCGGCGAAGCGCGTTTTCCAAGGACTCTCCGTCCTGAAGTCTTACTTCAGCCAACCGATCCACACCCCCGTTTCGGATTAGAATAATGAGCCCACTATAATTGCGGTGGTTTGGCCATTCTTACCCATACGATCGACGTAAGTCAAGCGCAATTTCGTTTGCTTCAGCAGCGGGACGCCGCAAGCTCGCATCCACTCGGGCAACTCGCTGCACGAAGACGGCTAGACTCCGCTTTCACCTCCTGACGGGGACTGGGTGATTAGTTGTCGTCTCGAATAGGGCAGGGAAGAGAATAAGCATTTATGTGCGAGCAGTCTCTTGACCCTTTGAAGAGCTTATGTTACGGTCAGCCGCGAGGCTTTAGCAGGTTCCAGCAGAAGCCGAAGAGGCCCCGGCTAGACGGGGGCACAACTTGGCCCAGCTTCTGAAAAGCACAAATGCCAAGTTGAGCCAACTCCACGCGGGCGAGGACCCTGCCCCTACAATTTGTTGCAGGACGGGACATTCCCAGCATCCTGCCCGAACGCGCTCGCACGGCAAAGCACATGGCTGAATTAATCAAAGTAGAGCAAGCAAGACTGGGATTCCTGCTGGAATATGCGGTGCGCATGATTATTTCCGGCAAGGTCATTGCCTTTCCCACGGACACCTTTTACGGTCTGGGCGCTGATCCTTTCAACTTGGCTGCGGTGAGTGAGGTGTTCCGGATCAAACGGCGAATGGCTGACCGGCCCCTTCCCCTTTTGGTGGCCTCTATCGATCAAGCTGCGGATCTTACCCATGACCCGCCGCAGCTTTTCTTCACGCTGGCGAAGAGGTTCTGGCCTGGTCCCCTGACGCTCGTGGTGCCCGCCTCGCGTCAGATCCCGCTGAAAGTCACTGCCAACACCGGCAAGGTGGGGCTGCGGTGGCCGCGCGCGCTACTGGCCACGGCGCTGATTGAGGCTTGCGCGCGGCCTTTGACGGGAACCAGCGCCAACCTTTCGGAATTGGCCGGTTGCTCCACGGCGCAGGAAGTGGACAGGCAGATCGGCGATCTTCTGCCCCTCATCCTGGACGGAGGCCCCACAGAAGGACAGCTCGCCTCCACGGTGGTAGACTTGACGGGCGAGCGGGTGCGTATCGTTCGACCCGGCGGTGTATCGGAGTCTGAACTAAAGGAGTTCCTGGGCTGATTTACCTGCGTTTTCGCCAAGGAGTTTTCATCGGACTGCTGCTGGCCTTGTTTGTCCTCGTCTATGCGGAGAGGTCGCTTTATCTTGCCATCCGCGAACAAGCCGCACGAGATGAAGCAACGCCGGCCGATGCCCTCGTCATCTTCGGGGCCGCGGAGTATAACGGCGCGCCTTCCCCTGTTCTTAAGGCCCGCCTGGATCACGCCTTTGACCTCGAGGAGCACAGCCTCGCGCCGTTGGTCATCACCACCGGGGGCAGTGGAGGCGACCCGCAATATACGGAGGCCGGCGTGGGGCGTGACTACCTGATCCAGCAGGGTGTGGCCGAGGCCAAGATCCTGGTGGACATGCGCAGCCTGACCACCTATGAGAGTGTCAAAGCCGTAACGATCCTGCTCAGGCAGCGCCAAATGCACACTTGCATCGCGGTAAGCGATGGCTTCCATCTTTACCGAATCAAACTGATGTTTCGGTCTCTAGGTGTTACCGCCTACGCCTCACCGGCTCCCGACAGTCCCATCGAAGCCGATTCCTACTTGCGCACTCTGCACTCCCTGCGCGAAATGGTTATTACCACGTTGTGGTATGTTGGAATTCGGGACTAGAGTCCGGAGTCCCATTTGTAGAGCCGAACGGCGGATCAACCGTACCGGGTGCGGTCAAGGGGTCGAGTGTCGAGGGTCAAGGAGTTTCCGACCTCTCGACCTTGGACTCCTCGACCCTCGACTCAAGATGAGGCGCCGCAACGGACGAGGATTGTCTCCGGGTGGACGCAATGCTGCGGAGGCGCTGGCACACGAGGTTCAGGGCGGCAGCTTCGCAAGCTCCGCTGCCGCACTCCAAGGCAGCGGCCTGGACACATTGTCTGTAACCGCCGTTCCCCTCTTACCGTGACGAAGATTAACCCTTTTATTTTCTGCAACATTCCGGTTTCAACGGGCTAAGTACCTGTGTTTTCATAAAGATTCCGGCTTCGCCCAAAAGTTTTCCACAGCGGTCCTTTGTTTTCAACAACATTCCAGCTTCGCTCGTTCAAAAAAAGAATTCTTTTCGAATTGCCGCCCGGTGTGGAAAGTGGGGTAGCGCGGACCTCCATTTTTGAGGTCCGCGGCTCTTATCCGGTGACCGCCCTGTCGCACTCCAAGGCAGCGGCCTGGATAAACTGTCTCTGGTCGCCATTTCCCTCTTAGCGTGATGAATATTAACCCTTTTATTTTCTGCAACATTCCGGCTTTAACGGGCTAAGTACCTGTGTTTTCATAAACATTCCAGCTTCGCCCAAGAGTTTTCCACGGCGGTCCTTTGTTTTCAATAACATTCCAGCTTCGTTCGTTCAAAAAGAGAATTCTTCTCGAATTGCCGCCCGCAGTTGAAAGTAGCGCGGACCTCCGTTTTTGAGGTCCGCGGCCCTTATCCGGCGACCGCGCTGCCGCCTTCTGTTTGAGCCCCGTGAGCACCTTCCGCCGTGTACCATTTTGAATAGCGCCCCGTAACAAGCTTCAGAGCCGCGGACCTCAAAAGCGGAGGTCCGCGCTACAGCCTAAGCGGGCGCTTTTCCCCGCCAAGAGTCGGGTTGGGTTCTTGCGGGATGTTCCCCACCATAAACATACGCTAGTATTGTAGCTTACTAGCGGGCGTCTGTCTAGCACTAATTGTGGCATTTAGTTTTGGGGGCGCGGTGCCTCCATCTGCCGTGGCAACCGGCGCCTTGGAGTGCGTAGCGCAGAGTTTGTGCCTTTCAAACTCTGCGGCTCTTGATATGATAAACGTCCTCTCGCTGTTAACGTATAGGTTCGGCGACTGATGCTCCGAATTCCATGCAGGAAGACCGCTGCCGCCTTGAACCCGAATTCGGAAGTTAGCGTGGGTGCGATGTGCATCTTGTAGGGGCACAGCGCGCTGTGCCCCTACGCCCGGCCCCGCACTATTTTGTTCCTCCGGTATCTGCGTCAGACGGGCCTCGAATCAAGTGATTCGGCTCGAACGGCGGCTGCCAACTTCCGAATTCGGGTTGAACCTGGCTTTAGAGTCTGCGTCTTATTGCCAATTCGATTCTTACGCTGCTGATGCTCTGAGGCTATTGCTGCAAAGGGCCGTTGGACCCTGGCGGTCCCCTACTCCCCAGGAAGGGTGTTTCCCGTTCCCAATCCGCCTATACGCAACTGATCTCGCCTTCCCCCGCATTCAGTGATCAGGTGCACTTCTCCGCATAGGCCAAATTAACCGGCCAATCCTTTGAATCACGCCTCCAAAACCGTAGCTGTGAAGCGTTATTCTTCTCCAGTTGGGATTTTTCTCTTCAGGAGGAGGGACCCCGCTTCCGGCTCAGATCTTGGCGG
>Ga0208820_1000633_pt1 | contig 23436 bp, 12 predicted proteins | sample June2015DPH_16_5_FD_184713 | JGI IMG/M metagenome (GOLD analysis project Ga0208820, IMG submission 184713) | Peatland microbial communities from SPRUCE experiment site at the Marcell Experimental Forest, Minnesota, USA - June2015DPH_16_40... | ecosystem: Environmental > Terrestrial > Soil >...
GCCGAAGATGTCGTCCCAATCGATCTCACCCGGCTGAAGCTGCGAGACGGCCGTGTGGCCGCGGTCGGAACATCCCAGCGCCGCGCGCGCGCCGAATCCGCGTTCGGTGAAGTTCAGCCCGTTGCGCACGGTGCGGCCGACGCCGTCGAATGGCTCCCAGCGCGCCAGCGACTGATCTACCCCGCCCTGGTAAATCAGGTCCTGGAGCAGCCGGCCGACCGGGTTGTCGGCGAAAGCGGTGACGATCGCCGTATCGAGGCCGAAGCAGCGCTTGAGGCCCCGCGCCACGTTGTATTCGCCGCCGCCTTCGTAAACGTCGAAACTGCGGGCCGTGGCCACCCGCTTGTCGCCGGGATCGAAGCGCAGCATTACCTCGCCCAGCGCCACCAGGTCCCAGCGGCAATCCTGCTTAGGTTTGATCGTCAATGGCATCGCGCACCGAATGGCTAGCATAGCAAGCCGCGGCCGCGGGCGAGTTCGGGCCGGATGCCAGTTGGGCCGTCGCGGAGTCGGATTCTGCGCTATCTATAAGGTATGTCCACCACGCGCGATGATGTACGTTACGCGCTGCGTTCCATGCGCAGGAATCCCGGATTCACCTGTGTCGCCGTCGCTTCGCTGGCACTCGGTATCGGCGTGAATACCGCCATCTTCAGCCTGGTGGATCAAATGCTCTTGTGGTCCGTTCCCGCGCGCAACCCCGGCCAGCTTGTGAATATCGAAGGAGGCCGCAGCGACACGTACCCCTTCTACCGCGAGTATCGCGACCGCAACCAGGTCTTCTCGGGATTGCTCGGCACCACCCATCCAATGCGCGCCGGCGTGCGGCCGGAGGGAGCGCCGGCGGCGGAAGTCGGGAACGTTTCCTATGTGAGCGGCAATTACTTCCGGACGCTCGGGGTTGGCGCCGCGGCGGGCCGGGTCCTCATGGACTCGGACGACGTGAAGCCCGGCGGATCGCCGGTGGTCATCCTTTCCTACGATTATTGGCAACGCCGCTTCGCGGGCAGCCCCGGCGTCATCGGGCGCAAGTTTGCGGTGGATGGGTTCCCTCTCGAAGTTGCCGGTATCGCCGAAAGAGGTTTCGGCGGCCTCTTCAACGGTTATCGAACGGACGCTTTCGTTCCGTTGACCATGTTTCCGCTGACCACGCCCGCGGCCGCGTCCATCTGGAACACGGCGGGCGCGCGATTGCTCAGCTCCGTGGCGCGCCTGAAGCCGGGAGTCTCGATGGCGCAGGCGCAGGCCAACCTGCGGGTGATTTGGCCGCAGGCCGTGGACGCGGTCAATGACGCGTCGGTCAAGGCAGGGCATAAGGCCAGGAAATTCGCCGGAGAAGATGAGCCGGTGGTCACACCCGGCGCGCACGGCGTGTTTGCCGGCCGAATCCAGGCGACCGATCCGCTGGTAGTGCTGATGGCGGCCGCCGGTCTGGTGCTGCTGATTGCGTGCGCCAACATCGCCAACCTGCTGCTGGCGCGTGCCGCCGGACGCCGCAAAGAGATCGCCGTCCGCCTGGCGATGGGGGCGCGGCGAGCGCGGCTGGTCCGCCAACTTCTCACCGAGAGCCTGGTGCTCGCAGCCATGGGCGGAGCCGCCGGATTCGCGCTGGCGCGCTGGAGCGTCGCGGCCATCGCGGCGGCGCATCTCGTCAATTCCGACCTGCGCCTCCAGCCCAGCCTCGCGCTGGCCGCGTTCTCCGCCGGGCTCACGCTGCTCACCAGCGTTCTCTTCGGTCTGGCGCCGGCTCTGCGCATTACTCGCGTGGACCTGGCGCAGACCACCAGGGAGAGCGGCTCCTCCTCTACGGGATCGCGCGTTCGGCTCGGCAAGGTTCTTATTGCGGGGCAGGCCGCATTGTCGCTGGCGCTGCTGGTGGGCGCGGGGCTCTTCATCCGGACGCTGCGCAATCTGGAAAATGTCGATTTGGGTTTCGATCGCGAGCACGTTGTGCTGATTAACGCCGATGCCGCCCACGCCGGATATCAAGGCCACCGCCTGCGCACGTTCTATGACGAGCTCCTGGAGCGCACGCGCCGCATTTCGGGTGTTCGAGCGGCCGGTCTCTCCGGGATGACGCCGATGGGCATGTTTTCGATGTCGCGTTGGTTCTCGGCAGAGGGGTACCAGCCCCATCCGGGCGAGCTCATGGCTGCGATGTCGAATCCGGTCACTCACGGATACTTCGGCGCGATGGGGATTCCGCTGCTGTTGGGCCGCGATTTCCGGCCGGAGGACGAACCGGCGGTCACCCCGAAAGACAGCATCTTTGCCGCGATGGCATCGCGGATGGGCGGAGGCGGCACGGACACGATCGTCAACGCGTCTCCCCTCTGCATCGTCAACGAATCGCTGGCCCGGCATCTCTTCGGCGGCGCCAACCCGGTCGGTCGTCATCTCAGTTTTGACGACCCCTATACCGCCGAATCGGCGATCGAGATCGTCGGCGTGGTGAAGGATGTCCGGAACTCCGAGGTCCGCCGCGCCGACACCCTCGGCATCATTTATATACCAAGCTGGAGCCACGGCGCGGAAGGGCGCTATCTCGCCGTTCGCGTTGCGGGAAGCCCGGCTCCGGTGATTGCGGCGATCGGGCGGCAACTGCGCCAGATGGACCCGAATGTGCCACTGCTCGCGAGCGACAGCATGGAAGACACCGTGAATGCGAACCTCAAACACGAGCGCATGATTGCGTACCTGTGCGGCTGCTTCGGGGCGCTCGCGCTGTCGCTGGCCGCGGTGGGTCTGTACGGGGTGATGGCCTATGCGGTGGCGCAGCGAACCAGGGAGGTCGGGATACGCATGGCGCTCGGGGCTCGGCGACTCGACGTGGTCGGGATGATCGTGCGCGAAGCGCTCGTTCCGGTTCTTTTCGGCATTGCGATTGGCACCGCCGGCGCGCTGGCGGCGGCGCGCGTGATATCGAGCTTGCTGTTCGGAGTCGCGCCGCGCGATCCGCTCTCGTTCGTTCTCGCCGTCTGCGGGATGCTTGCCGTGGCGCTCGCGGCAGCGGCAATCCCCGCGCGCAGAGCCAGCCGCGTCGAGCCCGCAATTGCCCTCAGGTATGAATGATTCTGGCTGCGAGGTGACCATGATTTACATGCTTTGCCGCAACCTGGTTGTGGACTTCGCCCGGTGGCACGCGGTGTTCGCTTCTCACCAAGCGGCCCACCGGAACGCGGGACTTCAGCTCCTCAAGCTTTGGCGCAGCGTCGAAGAGCCCAACAACATCTTCTTCCTGTTTGAAGTTGCCAGCATGGACAAGGCACGGGAGTTCATCAATGATCCCGAAGCCTCTAAGGCTGCGCAAGCTTCAGGCGTGATCGATGGCGAGTATCACTTCATCGAAGACGCCGGCGGCTACTGACAGCCTGTGGGGATTCACAAGATCGCCGGCGGTACAGATATCGCGGGCCGCGCTGATGCCCCAATGCCGCATACTTTTCCCGAGCTTCGGAAATCCAGAATCTGTGTTGCAGACGCCGTGAACAGTGGCTCGCAAAACACCGGCGGCAAAGACCGCCGGCGTTACGGCGATCGAATCTCTTGGTAACGCCGGTGTTTTTGTGCCGAGCATATTCGGCAGCTTGCGGGAAAAGTATGCGGCCCTACCCTAGTGCCCGCTCCCGCCCATCAGGAATCGCTGGTACTCCGGCACTGCCGCCGGATCTTGCTGCGCCTTCAGCCTCTCGAACTCCAGCGTCTGCTTCTGCGCGTCCTCTTTCCTGCCTGCGCGCCGGTAAGCCTGCGCCACCAGGTAGCGAACCTGCGGGCTGCCGGGTTCCAACCGCATGGCGGTTTCCAGTTCGCCAATCGCGGCCGCCGTGTTGTCGGAGGTCAGATACGCGCGCCCCATTTCGGCGTGGCAGAGCCACAGGTACCGCGGGGGCACCAGTTTCAAAACGGCGCGCAGCGACTCCAGCGCCAGTTCCGGCGACCCTTGCCGGATGCGCAGCGTCGACATCAGAATCAGCGCCGGCCAGTGATTCGGCGTGTGCTGCACTTCTGTCTCGAGTTCCGCGAGCGCCGCCGGCAGATCGGTTTCAATCAGGTAGAGCGCATGCGCGTAATGCACGCCCGGCTGGTTCGGATACCGCTCCAGCAACTCCGCATACGCGGCGCTGGCCTCCTCCGGGCGATGGCTCACCAGCGCCCAGGCCGCCTTCCCCGTCAGCCGCACCACCGCGCGCTGCTCGTCGCTTAACCCTTCCATCGTGCGGAAAACCGCCAGCGAGCATAAGCCCATCGTCTCCACCACGGCCGGCGAGTTCTCCGTTCCGTCCGCCACCGGCCGCAACTGCTCCATCGCCTCGTCGAAAACCGACGCCCGGAGCAGCAACCCCGCCGCCTTCAACCGCACTGCAAGCTCGAACTCATGGTTGCCGTGAAGCCCCAAACCCTCGCCCTTACGGATGTCCGCCAGCGCCTGCACCGGATCGTTCAGTTCCGACTCCGCCAGGCCCAGAAACGCCCATCCCGGCGCCATCCGCGGCATCAGCTTCACTTCCTTCCGGAAGGCGTCGCGCGACTCCGCGTACCGCCCCAGGTCGTAGAGCGACGCGGCCAGGTTGAACCAGCCCTCCGCCCAATCCGGCCGCATCTCCACCGCTTGCCGGTACAGCTTGACGGCTTCCGCCGGCCGCACCTGCAACGCCGCCTGGGCGCGCTGCGCCACGTCCTCGAAACTTCCGGCGGCCTCCGTCTGCGCCTGCGCCAGCCCGGCTGCCAGTTCGAGCGCAACCAAGAGCATTGCGCCGCGCGCCGTCCTCTTCAATCCTGCGGCCTCCATGTGGTATTACGATAACGCAAATACGGGCTATCCTGAAATAAATGCGCATGTGCACCCTCTTGCTCCTGCTGGCCAGCGCCGCCGCGGCGCAAAGCCGCAGCCCCGAACAGATCTTCCACGATGCCGTAGCCGCCCAGCAACGCGGCGATGACGCGACCGCCGTTCGCGAATATCGGGAGTTGCTCAAGCAGTACCCCGGCACCGCCGAAGCCCGCGCCAACCTGGGCGTGATTCTCGCTCGCCAGGGCCACTTCGACGAAGCCATCGAGCAGTACCTCGCCGCCCTGGCCGGCCATGAATCCAATTCGGCCCTCCGCTTCAACCTCGCCGTGGCCTATTACAAGAAGTCCGCCTTCGAGGAGGCCGCCCGCCAGTTCGACATTCTGCACCGCGCCAATCTGGGCGATGCGCGCGTTTCCACCCTGCTCGGCGATTGCTACGCCCACCTCGGCCAGGACGAACAGGCCCTCGCCATCCTCGGCCCCCTCGAGACCGCCAGCCCGGACGACCTCGCGGTCGAGGCGCTGCTGGCGCCCATCCTGGTCCGCACCGGCCATCCGCGCGAGGGCATGGAGCGCTACGTGAAGATCGGCCGCCTCGGCCACAACGCCCAGGCCTACCTGCTCGCCGGCCAGACCGCCCTCAAGCTCAGCCTCTACGAGGATGCGCGCGATGACGCCGATGCCGCCCTCAAGCTGAATCCTCAACTGCCCGGCGTCTACACCGTGCGCGGCATGGCGCTCCCCCTGCTCGGCGACTCCCCAGGCGCCATCGAAGCCCTCAACAAAGCCCTGGCCGCCGACCCCAACGACTTCGACGCCCATTTCACCTTGGGCAAGACCCTCCGCACCGCTGGCGACCTTCCCGGCGCCCGCCGCCATCTCGCGCGCGCCATGCAACTCAAACCCGATTCCGCGGTCGCCTTCTACGAAATGGCGCGCGTCGAGCGCGGCGAGAACAAAATCGAAGACGCCGTCAAGGATTTCGAGCACGCCATCCACCTCGACCCTAAGTGGGCGCAGCCGCACGTCGAGCTCTCCGCTCTCTACTTCCGCCTCAACCGCCCGGCCGATGGCGAACGCGAGAAAGCCGAGTTCGACCGCCTCAACGTCCTCCCCGGCGGGAAACTTCAAAACTGATTGCGAGGCAAGTTAGTAACTGCCTGTAACTTGCGCATCTCGCGTCAATCGGCAAGTTATCCAGAATGTTTTCGAACTTATTCCGGATTCCGAAGCTAGACGCCTTGTATCAAGGCACGGCCTCAGGCTAATACTGCCCACTTACGCCGTGGCGCGGGCTGTCAAGCCTGCGGAGCCGAGAGTCGTCTCGGCTTTTCTTGCTGGCCTGGAATGATCGAGCATCATCGGCGCCTGCCATACGTGAAAAGTATTGAACTGAAGCCGTGCCGGGCAGATTGGTTAACCTGCCCCTCGCACACCTATTGCGCTTCTTTCACCTTCAGCACCTGGTCGCCGCGCACGTTCTTTAGCGTTTGCACAATGCCGGACGGCCAGTGGATCTCGACCAAGTCGGCTTTCGCGTCCGCGCCCAGCCCGAAATGCACCGGGCCATCGCTCGACGAAGCGTAGCCCACGGTGGTGGTCATGTGGTTGTACTGCGCGCCCGCCTTGGTGACGATTTTGATCCGCGCGCCGATGCCGTCGCGGTTGCTCTTGGTCCCTTCGAGCGCGATGTCCAGCCAGTGCGCCGCCCCCGGACTCCGATTCATCCAGATGCGGCCCGGGCCGTCGATCTGCGTGGTGACCACGTCCACCCGCCCGTCGCCATCCAGGTCGCCGAAGGCCACCCCGCGGAAACGTCCCGGCGGCGCCGCCGTCAAACCCGCCTCCGCTGTCAGCGCCTGCCATTTTCCGTCTGCGCCCGTGTTGCGGAATACGCTGTTCGGCTGATTGACCATGCCCCCCGGCATGGCCAGCGAAAGCACGTCGCCGCGCGTCACGAACAGGTCCTTCCAGCCGTCGTTATCGAAGTCGAAGAATCCCGGCCCATACCCCGCCATCGGAAAGCACAACTGGCGCATGCCGCTCGCGGCCGTCACCTCTTCAAACCGCGTTCCGCCGACGTTCCTGAAGATCGGAAACGTCTGCCGCTCCAGCGCCACGAACACGATGTCCGGATAGCCGTCGTTGTTGTAATCGCGGAAATCCGAACCCATCCCCGAGATGAACACGCCGTCTTCCGGCAGCGCCACCTGGAGTGGAAACGCCACTTCCTCGAATTTCTTGCCGCCCACGTTGTGGAACAGGAAATTGTACTCGGTGTCGTTGGGGACGAAGATGTCCGGGAATCCATCCAGGTCGTAGTCCGCCATCGATGCCGACATGCCCTTGCCCGGATGCGCCCGGATGCCCCACTCCGCCGAGACGTCCTTGAAGGTTCCGTCGCCCTGGTTCAGGTAAAGCTGGTTCGGCGTGGCTCCGTATTGCCGCGGGTCGCAGTATTCCGGCTGCCCTTTGTAACCGCAGCGGGGCTCGGTCGCGTAGTCCCACTTCATGTAATTCACCACGAACAGGTCCAGCAGCCCGTCGTTGTTCACGTCCACCCACACCGCGCCCACCGCCCATAGCGGCCCGTATTGCGGGTCGGGCGCGTTCTTGATTCCCGCTTTCTCGGTGACGTCGGTGAACGTGCCGTCGCGGTTGTTGTGGTAGAGCGTGTTGTGATGCAGGCCGGCCACGAAGATATCCGGGTAGCCGTCGTTGTCGTAGTCGCCCACGGCCGCGCCTTCGTCGTAACCGACCCCTTGCAGGCCGGCCTTTTCGGTCACGTCGGTGAACACGCCGTTACCGTCATTGCGGAACAGCCGGTTGTAATATTTCGGATCGTCCTTGCGGAGTGTCGCCAGCTTGGCGCCGTTAGTGAAGAAGATGTCGGGACGCCCGTCCCGATTGTAATCGAATATGGCGACACCGCCGGCCATGGTCGCCGGCGCCTGCCTGCGCCCGGCATCCTCGCCGTTCTCGTGCTGAAAGGCAATCGCCTTCAGCTCAAATCGGATCGGCGAATCCGCGCCCCCCGCCAGGTGCGGCGCAATCAGCGCCGCCGCGCACACAGCCGGCGCCAGAAGAACCCAGCAGCGGCGCCCCTTGATTTTATTAGTTCCCATTTTCACCATTCTCTTTGCCGCTCCAGGTGATTGTGGCGCGGGCTGTGAAGCCTGCCGAGCCTCACCATGCCAGTCTTTCAACCCGAGGGCCGATTGTCAATCGGACTGCGCGGCGATTAGCCGGGCTGCTTCTTGACTTGCTCTCCCGGCCAGGCAGACGAGGGCCGCGGCATTCCTGGGCTAGTTCAGGAGGCCCGGTGCGCAGCCCATGTCTTGTTCAGCCATGCTCCGTACGGAGGCGGCCTCGGCTTGCCGTCCTCTTCTGAGGTAATTACCAATCAGGTTGCGCGTAGCCGCGCAGATGTCGTTGTGGACCAGCGGACAATCCGGGTTGGGGCTGGCCACGCCAGCCTGGCGCTGGATGGCACAACCATGGGGATCGATCTGCTCATATAACTCCGTCAGCGCCGAAGCCACCTGGGGTTGGTTCGGGTCCGCGGCCATCGACTCCATCAGGGCCAGGGCGGCCTTGTGCGGCTCGCCGCCGTCGCGGTACAACAACGCCAACTGGTTGAGAAGGTCGGGGGCCGACTCCAGCGTCCGCCCGTGCTCAAACGCCGCCAGGGCGTCGGGCGTGTCCGACAGACGCAAGTAAGCGCGGCCCAGTTCCAGGTACAAGTTGCCTGGCACGGAAGTAAGTCCGGGCCTGCCGAGTCGCGCGTTCTCAGCGCGGTATCTCGCATCCAGCAGAAGTACGATCCTCTCGCCGCGCAACTGTGCGGCCAGCGACTTCCGGTACCACGGCTGCGGATCCGCACCGGCGGCAGCCGTGACGGCCGCGTCCTTCGACGCCACCAGATCGCCCAGATGCCGGTAAAAAACCCCCGCGAACTGATACGCGGTTGGTGAGTTCCGGGAATCCGGCAACGGGTCGAGAATGGCAAGCGCGCGGTCCGCGTAACGAATCGAGCGGGCCGCGTCTCCGCGGCTGCCAAGGCCGGTATCGACAGCCGCGCTCAGGTTCGTTTTGAAGCTGCCAGGAGCCGCGGCAACACCGCTCAGCCAGAATCGCTGCGGGTCCAGCCAGTCGCCGTTCCGGGCGTAGGTGCGGGTGGCCATCGCAATCAGCAGCACACCGAGTCCCAAGCCCGCAACGTACCGGTACGCGGGCCTGCCTGCCCGCATGCGCCGCCAGAGCGTATCAAGAACCCATACTGCGGCGACCGCAAAGCCAACCGACGGAAGATAGAGAAAGCGTTCCGCCATGATGGTGCCAATCCGAATCAGGAGATTCGAGGTGGGCAGGATGGCGGCGAAGAAAAAGGCCACGCCAAACAAAACCGGCTTCCGGCTCCGCCAAGAACGGATGGCGACAACTGCCGCAGCCGCACAACCGGCTAGGGCGGCGACAGCCTTCCAGTCCTCCCAGCTATCGAGGCGCCAGCCGAATAGCGGCACCTCGTTATAGCTGTAATCCCATGACAGCCGCGCCGGCCACACCAGCAGTCCAAGCGAGCGGCCAATCACCTTGATGGCTGTGATCCGTGCGGTCCAGAAGCCCGCGCCCAGCAGCGGGTTTTCAACGTACGGCATTTCCGCTGAAGATACGCCGGCGAACACCTGCGAGCGCATGTATAGGTAGACCAGACACGGGACAACCGCGGCCGCATAACTCGGTATGCGGGAACGCCAGGGCGCGCTTCGCCCGAGCGTGAAGTCGTAGATGGCGAGTATCGCCACCAACACGATGGCGCTTTCTTTCGAGAAAACGCCGATCGCGGCGGCGGCCCCGATTGCCGCCACCCACCAACCCTTCCACGCTCCACTGGCAGCGAGCGCCTTCCGGTGGCACAGCACCGCGGCCAGCACCGAGAAGGCGGCCAGCATGTCGGCGCGGCCAACGATGCTGGTCACCGATTCTGTCAGGACCGGATGCAGCCCCCAAAGGGCGCTCAGCAGCAGCGCTGCACGAGCTCGATCGAAAACCGCCAAACCGAGAGCGTACACCAATACGATATTCAGGGCGTGTAAAAGGAAGTTGAACCAGTGGTAGCCGGGGGGGTCGGCGCCATCGCCGAATTCTGCGTAGTTGAGCAGGAACGAGAGTGTGGTCAGCGGACGATACAGCCCCGTATTGCCGATCTCCCAATACTGGTTGGTCAGGATCTGTTGGACGTGCTCCGTTGTCGCCGCATGGACGCGGGTGTCTTCGAGGATGACTTCGTCGTTATCGAGCAGGAACGGCGCGTGGAACGAATTCGCGTAAGCTGCAAGGGCGCCCCCGATTACTATCGCCAGCAGCAAGGCATCTTTCATCGCCGGGCGCATCGCCAAGGGAGGTGATCCGATATCAGCGGCGTGCGGCCGGCCCTTCAGGTTCCCGGGAAGCGCTTTCCCCGTTCGTGTTCGGCTGCGTCTCACTTTCTTTCGCCGGTTGCGGCGCAATCAATCACCGCCGCCGCCCACGCGAGCGCCGCCGGCAGAACCGCATAGCGCCAGCTCATCGACATTTTCTTCCGCATCTTTATCACTCCTAAAATCACGCCCTGTTAGGCGCTAGAGTAACATTGACCGGGCAAGCCCGGAGGGCGAAAGACAGTAGCCCAAGGCGTGAGCCTTGGGACTGGCAGGAACCGTTCGAAAGCCCCGGAGCGGGGCGAAAGGTTCTCTCGCCGGCGGAATTCTTACGCCCCGTTCCGGGGCTGTGTTCGGGCACCTCGGACCCACGGCTTGCGCCGTGGGCTACTGTCTTTCGCCCTCCGGGCTTAACAACCAGCAGGGACTAGCCGCTCCAAGTCGGATGCTCTTAAGCTGGGTTGTCGGTCTGCACAAAGCAATTGGTTTCAGACACAAAAAAAGGGGCGGCTTGCGGCCGCCCCTTTCGGTTAGATAAGCCTCACACCGCGAGACTTAGAAGTTATACTTGGCTGCGAATTCCACCACCCGGCGTACCAGGTTGGAATCGTACCTGACCTGGCCGTTGGTATCCGGATTCGTGTTGGTCAACGAAAGCAGACCAGTGCCTGGCTGAGTGAAGTTGAGGTTGAGATCGTTGGCTCCACTCGAACCGAACTGCGGCAGCGGGTGATTCAGGAAGTTGAACGCAGAGAACCGCAACTCGACCCTCTGGTGCTCCTTGAATGCAAACCGCTTGTAGATTGCCAAGTCGCTGTTGAAGAACGCCGGCCCCTTGATGTACGGCCAGATGATGTCGCCTTCCATTCCCGGAGGCGGAACGGTGAAGCAACTGGCGTTGAAGTACTGGCCCGAGGAGAGGTTCTTATGCGGGTCGCAGGTCAGCAACGGCGACAGAGTCGGTGCGTTGGTGCCGAGCCACGTCGAGGACGAAACGTTCGAAGGATACTGAGCGTTCAAGGTATCGACCTGGCCCTGGATCGGCGAGCCGGATTGGAACTGCGTGATGCCGGAAAGCACCCAGCCGTTGACGACGCCACCCGCGAACGCGTTCCCCTTGATCGGACTCGGGAGGCTGATCACGTATGCGGCGTTAAAGAGGTGCGTGCGATCGAAGTTCAGGACGCCGTAGTTGGCGGCCAGGCTGTACGGCCAGATCGAATTGCCGTCCCATGCCCCGTTGCTGCTGTTGCCGTCGCGAACGCCCATCGCCTTGCTGAACGTGTAGTTGGTGGTGAACGTGATGCGGCCCGTCTGTTTCTGCCACGAAGCCACGAACCCGTTGTAGTGGGAGTAACTGCCGTGCGTGACCAGCGTCATCGCCGTGTAGAACTTGAGCGGGTAGTAATCGTTGGTCGGGAAGTTGGTCGGGAGCGCCTGGCCCACCGTGGTGTTCACCACGCCGGTGATCGGATCCGGCTGGAAGTAAGCGCCCAGCGGAGCGAGGTCGATGTTGGAAAGGCCCCCGTTGTTGCTGTCGTTGATCAGGTCATGCGAACGGTTGCCAGTGTATTGCAGCTCGAGTACGCTGCGTCCCGGCAGCCGTTGGTCGATCGTTACGTTGTAGGTCCAGGTGTTCGGTGTCCGCTCGTCGCCCATCAGCATCACGCCGCCTGGGCCAGTTCCTTGACCTAAGCCGGCGGTGCCGCTCGAAGGCGAGAATGCCTGGAAGTTGTTCCAGCCCACGCAGCAGCCCCATGTGGTTCCGAGGCTCTCCACGTTCACGGGAGCGCTGAAGGAAGTGCCGCTGGCCGTGTTATAAGCGAGCTGGAAGCGGTACAGGCCGATGCCGCCGCGCACCACCGTCTTGCCGTCGCCGAATATGTCATACGCGGCGCCGACGCGAGGCAGGGCAAAAAGCGGCTTCGAGGGGAAGCCGGATACGGGGATCGCCGAGTTGATGTTGTGCCACTGCATGCCGTCCCAATTAACCGTGCTGCTGGCCGAGTTCACGTATGCAGCCTGATCCCAAACCGCGAGACCGGGGCAAGGCGAAATCGTGGTCGTGCCAAGGGGCAAGCCTGGGCAATTCACTTCTGTCCACTCGCCAAGGTGGTCGAACCGGATACCCAAGGTAAGGGTAAGCCGCCGGCCGGCCTTCCACGAGTCGTTCACGTAGAACCCGTACGTGTAGTATTTGAAGTTATTCGTCACACAGCCGTTGGCTTGGCTGAAGCTATCTACGTGTGCGATGACTTCATCCGCCAGCGGATTGCCGGTGGTGGTGGCGTTCCACGGATCGAATTCCGCGTTACCCATGGTGGAACCCTGGCCGCAGTCGCTCTGATAGTTCTGGGCGTAGTCCCAATAGAAGCCGGTCTTGAAGGTGTGCTTTCCGACCACGTAGTTGATGTTGTCGGAAATGTTTGGCGTCGCGGAATCCTTACCGAACGCGTTTTGCAGGCCCTTGAACACCGAGCCATACTGTTCGGGATAGTAACCGGCCGTCGTGTTGTTCCAGCCAAAAAGGTCCGGAAGCTGCTGCGCGAACGGTTGCTTGAAGAAGCCCGTGTAGCTGAAGCCCAACTTGGCGGGATTCACCGCGTCCGCATTGCCCAGAACTACCGGGTTGTCGAAGATCGCGTCGGCGAATACGAATTCATTGGTCAGCGTGGGGCTGAACACATGAACCAGGTTCGCGCTGTATACGTTGGCGAGCTGGGTGGCGTTCTGCGAAGCCGGATAGGGCAGCGTCGCGGGAGATCCCCACCACCAAACGTAGAACGGGTTCTGGTCGATCTCGTGCTGGTGATTCCAACTGAAATACAGCTTGGTCTTGTCGCTGATGTTGTAATCGCCGCGGAGACGGAGTTCCCAGCGGTTTACCGGCGGTCCGAGGAAGTAAGAGTAGTTGCTGCCCGAACCGTTGGCGGTCGGATTCTCGTTGGTCGCCGGAAACGTCTTCAGGTAAGCCATCGAATTCGGATCGATCAGGCTCGGCGGAATCTGGCCGCCCACGATGTTGGTGAGGCTCCCGCAGCCGTTACCGGTGCTGGTGCCGTTCACGCAGGGAACCACCGCGGCGTTGGATCGCGCGTTGGCAAAACCGGGACCCAGGCTGGCGAGGTACGCCGGGCTGAAGTTGCCGCCTAACATCTGGGGAGTCGGCAGGAAGAATTGGTATGAGCTGCCCGCGGGCGTCTGTTTCATGTACTCGAAGGCGCCGTAGAAGAACAGCTTGTCGCGGTTGCGATTGAACTTCGAGCCGGGGATCAGCACCGGGCCGCCGAAATCGCCGCCCGGATAATAGAAGCTGTCGCTGATCGGCTTCAAGCCCTGCGACTTGTCGTAAGAGTCAATCGCATTGAACTGGCCGTTGCGGGTGTAGAGGTAAGCTTGCCCGTGGAACTGGGCGCTGCCGCTCTTGCCGTATGCCTGCAACGTCACCGGCCCCTTGGCAAAAGATGCATCGTAGGCCGATGTGAGGACCGATACTTCCGCCACCTGGTTCTGGTTGATGTTGGCGGTCTGCGTTCCCTGGTTGCCCGGGTCGAGCAGGTTGGCGCCGTCCGAGGTCATGGTCACAGCGCCGTTGGGGGCCGTGCCATTGGCGGAAAATGCGCCGATCGGTCCCGTGTTGATCTGGGTCGTGTAGCTGTTCCACATGCCTTGGCTCAGCCCACCGGTCATGGCCATACCAGGCATGATCTTCATCAATTCAGCCGCGTCGCGGCCGACGATCGAAAGATCGGTGATCATGTTCTGGTTCAAGGTCTGGCTGGCTTGCGGCGAATCGATGGGGACAGCGGATTCGCCGGATGCCACGATTTCAATCTGTTCCTTGGTCGTGGCAACCTGCAACGTGATGGTCGGAATGCCGACCGCAGCGCCCTGCGTTACCACGATGTGCTGCATCTCATAGGTCTGAAGACCCGGAGCTGCAATCGTCACCTGGTAACTGCCGGGCAGAACCGTCGAGAAGCTGAAGATGCCGGAGCCGTTGGTAACGCCGTCGAACGTGCTGTTGTTGCCTTCGTTCTTCAGCGTCACTTTCGCGCCCGGAATAACCGCGCCCGACTTGTCGGCTACTGTGCCGGCGATTGAACCGGCCGCGTGCTGGGCGAGTGCCGGTAATTGACAAAGGATGAGGACTGCGACGAGCAGTCCAAATAAAATGAGGTTCGTGGCCCGGCCCCTACACCCCTGTAGGACCTGACCCCTTGCCTTTGGATTATACGTGTAACCCATTTAGCGAGATCTCCTCTTGTTTTTACTTCGTCACCAAACTAACGCTAGCTTCGCGCTTCTGCACGGCGGCAGAACGAGACTCTAACGCTCTAATACGTGAAAACCCTGTCCGCAGCAGAATAAGACGTTTCACCGACAGTGTCAAGGGTCTTAATCCACTGAGAGTTAGCTGGTCTGGCGCGGAACGGAGCCACCCCCTTCCCCGGCGAGCGCCATGCGGGTGATGGATACGGAAATTGGAAGAAAAATGGTCGTCTTCGGCTGTCTTCGGGTATGCGGGTCCCATTTGCGGAAGATCCGGGTTTACGATGGTTAACAGACGGTCCCAGCTACGCCATTACGGCCTGACTAAGGCCAACATTAAATTTACATAATGGACGGATTGGGGCAATCGGCGGCCGGCTCGGGCGGGCACCTGGAGTTTAGTAGCCAAATGTCTTGGAATCAATCGCATGGGTGCTTGTTTCCCCGATTTCGGCGCCTGATTTGTGATGCCAAGCACTCAGTGAGTCCTTGGTAACGCCGGCGGTCTTGCCGCCGGTGATTTTCCTCGACTCCGGAACCTCGGGGCGGTCTTTCGACCCTCTCCGATACCGGATTGCCGGGCGGCCTTGAAACTCCGGTGCCGATTGGTCCATGATGGTCACGGCTATGCGTCTCTTTTTGGTTACATCCTTGACATTGTTGACCGCGTTTGCGGCGTCGTCCCAGACCACCACCACCGGCTGGCAGCTCGTGTGGAGCGATGAGTTCAACGGCGCGGCCGGCACACCGCCCGATCCCACCAAGTGGAACTACGATCTGGGCGGCGGCGGCTGGGGCAACGGCGAAGCCGAAACCTATACCAGTTCCACCAACAACGCTTTTCAAGATGGCAACGGCAACCTGGTGATTAGCGCCATCCGCGATTCGAGCGGCAACTACACTTCCGCGCGCTTGCAGACCGGCAGCCCCGGCGCTTCCACGCACACTGCCGATCTGAGTTGGACGTACGGCTTGATCGAGGCCAGAATCAAACTGCCACCCGCCAGCCATGGCGTGTGGCCCGCCTTCTGGATGCTGGGCGAGAATATCGGAACCATCGGCTGGCCCTGGTGTGGCGAAGTCGACATCATGGAGAATTTCGGAACTTACGGCAGCGTCAACGATGCGTCGATCAACAACGGCACCGCGCATGGACCGTTAACGCCGGTCGGCTCGGGCAATTACAGCGACTACAGCGCCGGCGGGAGGTACACGCTGCCGTTGGGCGAAACGGTGTCCGACGATTACCACATCTATGCCATTCAGTGGTCGCAAGACTCGTTGGCGTTTTATGTCGATGGCGCGCTCTATTACACTGCCACGCCATCGGTGGTTCCCTCGGGAGAGTGGGTATTCAACGACAATCCGTCCTTTATCCTGCTGAACCTGGCGATTGGCGGGCCCACCACGTTTCTCGGCACACCGAGCGCCAGCTTGCCGTTTGCGAACCAGGACATGCTGGTGGATTACGTGCGCGTCTATCAGCCCGTCACCGTCAGCGCCACCACGCCGGTGATCAACCCTTCGGGGATAATCAATGCCGCGTCTTTCCTGGGAGACATCGCGCCCGGCAGCCTGGCTTCCTTGTTCGGCTCTAATCTCGCGGATAACACGTACCAGGGCTCGCAGGTGCTCGACAGCAACAATCACTTCCTCACCTCGGTGGCTGGCGTCGGCGTGAGCGTCAATGGGGTGAATGCGCCGCTCACCTTCGTCAGCCCGGGGCAAATCAATTTTCAGGTGCCTTGGGAAACCGCGCCCTCGACCGCGGTGAATGTGCAGGTGACGCGCGGCAGCGCGCAAAGCAATGTGGAAACAGTTACGATGACGAACACATCGTCGCCTTCCATGTTCCTCAACAACCTTTCGACCGGCGTGGCGTGGGTGACCGGAACCGTGGCGGAGGGTTGCCCTACCACGCAGTGCACGATGCAGGCCGGCAACACATATCAACTCTGGGCCAACGGACTGGGACCGAAGATTCTCCCGGAGCAGGACGGCGTGGGCGATGGCGCGACGAACATCAACGATCTTTCGGTGCTTGGTGGCGTTGGCAATTGCCAGTTGACGATCGGCGGCGTGGCGGCCACGGTGACTTACTGCGGCGCCGCGCCGGGCTTGATCATCGACCAGTTGAACTTCACGTATCCGGCGGGGATACCGTCGGGCGCGCCGGTCGAAGCGGTGCTGCAGGTGTACAATCCCACGGGCAGGGTCCTCACTCTCGCCACCGGCCGATTCTGGCTGCCCGCGCCGACGCCGCCGACCGCGGCGCAGCAAGCGGGACAGATGCTGGCGCAAATGACGCAGGCGCAGAAACTGCAACTGGTGGCCGGCGCGCTCGGGCCCGTCACCAACATCTTCAACCCGTCGAATGGCGCGGGCGGCTACATCCCCGGCATTCCGGAGCTGGGTATTCCGGCCCTCTACTTTGTCGATGGCAGCCTGGGAGTGGCCGACGGCAAAGCGCCGTCGACGGTGCTGCCTTCCTCCATCGCCAGCGCCGCCACCTGGGACACGAACCTGGCGTATCAATTCGGGACCGTGATCGGCGCCGAGACAAACGCCTGGGGGATGAATGTGAACCTGGGCGGCAATACCAATATGATCGGCCGCGAGCCGCGCGACGGCCGCACTTTCGAGACCAAGGGCGAAGATCCTATCCTGGCCGGTAAGATCGCCGCGCAACACGTTTCTGCCGTGCAATCCCAGCACGTGATCGGAGGCGTGAAGCACTATGCGTTCAACGACCAGGAGACCGGCCGCACCGAGAGCAACGTCATCATCGACGACCGCGGCGGGCGCGAAAGCGACCTGCTGGCGTTTGAGATCGGCGTCAAGGACGGCGGCGTGCAGTCGGTGATGTGCTCCTATAACCTGCTGAACGGCACTTGGGCCTGCGAGGACCCGTACTTACTCACGCAGGTGCTGAAGACCGATTGGGGCTTCACCGGATTCGTCATGTCGGACTGGTGGGCGCTGCCGGCCGCTGGACCTGCTTCGCAGACGGTAACGGCGGCGAATGCCGGGCTCGATCAGGAACAGCCGGACAATGAATTCTTCAACGCCACTGCCTTTGAGGCCGCCGTGGCGACAGGCCAGGTGCCGCAATCGCGCGTGGATGACATGGCGACGCGAATTCTGCACGCCATGTACCAGGTGGGGATCTTCAACCAGCCGGCCGCGGTCACCGCGCTTTCGCCAGCCATGGTCGCCGCCGACGAAGCCATCGCGCAAAAGGTGGAGGAACAGGGCGCGGTGCTGCTGAAGAACGCGAATGGGCAATTGCCGCTGAACGCGGCGTCGCTCAGCTCGATCGCGGTGATCGGCTCGCACGCCAATATCGGCGTGATTAGCGGCGGCGGCTCGGCGCAGGTGTATCCGACCGAGGGCGTGGCGCTCTACGAAGGCTATCCCGCGGTTCCCGGCTGGTCGCAGGTGATCTGGATCCCGTCTCCGCCGGTGCAGTATATCCGCGCCGCGGCGCCCAACGCGACGGTGTTGTACAACGATGGAACCAACGCCGCCGCGGCGGCATCGCTGGCGGCATCCGCGAGCGTGGCGATTGTATTTGTGAGTCAGTGGACCAGCGAAGGGATGGATATGCCGAGCCTGAATTTCACCGACGTGATTCACTCGACGCCGATCAATCAGGATGCGCTGGTGGCAGCGGTGGCGGCGGCCAATCCGCACACCATCGTGGTGATGGAAAATGGCGGCGCGCAAGTCATGCCGTGGCTGGGCAGTGTGAACGCGGTTCTGGAATCCTGGTTCCCCGGTATACGCGGCGGGCAGGCCATCGCCAATATTCTGTTCGGCAGCGTGAACCCTTCGGGCAAGCTGCCCATCACGTTTCCCGCCAGCGTGAGCCAGTTGCCGCGCCCGGTGATTCCCGGGTCGAACAGCGCGAGCACGCCCTTTACGGAGAATTACTCCGAAGGCCTGCTGGTGGGCTACAAATGGTACGACTCCCAAGGCTACACGCCGGAATTTCCTTTCGGCTTCGGACTGTCTTACACCACCTTCCAGCTTTCCAACGTGGGGCTCGAGAACAACCTGACCGCGAGCAATCCCAATATCCAGGTGACGTTCAACCTGAAGAACACCGGCACGGTGACGGGCGCCGAGGTAGCGCAGGTTTACCTGGCGCTGCCGGCCGGCACCAACGAGCCGCCCAAGCGCCTGGTGGGATGGCAGAAGGTTTCTCTCACACCCGGCCAGCAGCAGAGCGTGACGGTGGAAGTGGATGAGAACGATTCTTCGCATCCGCTGTCGTATTGGGACACCACTTCGGGCAGTTGGCTGACGGCGCCCGGCACTTACACCGTGTATCTCGGCAACTCCTCCGCGCAGTCCAGTCTGCAAGTTGCCGGGACCTTCCAGATAGGCTCGTAGCAAAACATGACAGGCCACAGATAAACACAGATGAACACGGATTAAAAGCATTGGCTTATCGGTGTTCATCTGTGTTCATCTGTGGCTCACGGTCTTTTTGTCGGATCTTTTCAGCAGCTTGTTGAGAATATGAGGCCGGTTTTGCGATATGCTGGATTCCCATGAAACCGGTTGGCTTGCTCTTGTGCACACTGTTGATGGCGCCCTCGTTCGTCGCGGCGGACGCGGCCGCTGACGGCGCCATTCATCCCCAAGTGAAAAAGATCGTGGAGGAGGTCTCCGCGGAGCGAATCCGCGGCACGATCGAAAAGCTGGTGAGCTTCGGCACGCGCCACACTCTGTCGGCGCAGGACGATCCGCAACACGGCATCGGCGCGGCGCGGAAGTGGATCTTCGCCGAGTTTCAGAGTTACAGCCCGCGCCTGCAAGTTCGCTACGAACACTGGCGGGTCAAGAAGACCGGGCGCGTTTTCAAAGACGCCGACCTATACAACGTGATCGCGGTGCTGCCCGGCAAGACCATGCCGGAGCTCGAGGTGGTGGTGAGCGCGCACTACGATTCCCTCAACATTGGCACGCCGCCGGCACAACCGGCCGTGGGCACAAGCGCCGCGGGCGAACGGCCGCTCGAAGTGGATTGGGAGAAGTCGGCCGAACTACCCGCTCCTGGCGCCTGCGACGATGGCAGCGGCATTGCGGCGGTGATGGAACTGGCGCGGGTGATGAGCCGGTACGAGTTTTCGAAAACGCTGGTCTTCATTGCCTTCGCCGGCGAAGAGCAAGGGCTGGTGGGCGGCACGCTGGAAGCGGCCAAAGCGAAGAAGGACGGAACGCTCATCGAGGCCGTGCTGAACAACGACATCATTGGCACCGACGTTACCGGCAACGGGCGCACCGGCAACAGCGCGGTGAACGTTTATAGCGACGACCAGCTCGATAGCCTGGCGCAAGGGCTGGCACGCTATGTACAGTGGGCCGGCGCGCGCTATCTGCCCAGCCTGAAGGTGAATGTGCAATACGCGCAGGACCGGCTGGGCCGCGGCGGCGACCAGACGCCGTTTCAGCAGCAGGGCTTCGGTGCGGTGCGGCTCTCCACGCCCAATGAGATCCTGGCGAACCAGCATCACGATGCGGACACGCTCGAAAACATGTCGGTACCATACACGACGCGCGTGGCCAAACTGAATGCAGCCGCGGCAGCCGCATTGGCGTTGGCGCCGCGTACGCCGGATATCTGGACCGCGGTGGCCGGCGCGGCGAACGCGCCGCGGCTGCCGATGATTTCGCGTGGCAAGGGTTATGACGCCGTTCTGCGCTGGCACGCGGCGGCCCCGGACGAGAATCTCAAGGGCTATGCGGTGGTGACGAAGGCAACCACGGCGCCGTTCTGGGAACAGGAGATTTTCGTCGGCAAGGTCACCGAGTTTACGCTCGAGGGAGTGTCCATCGATGACACTAAGTTTGGAGTGAAAGCCATCGGCAACGACGGCACCGAGAGCCTGGTGGCGGCTTATGTGTACCCGCCGCGAGCGAGGGTGGAGTATCAGACGGAGCAGTAAGTGCACACTCGCGCTTGCCGATCCCAGATGAGCGTCATGAGTGGCAGCTTCAACCGCTCCCTGACGGTCGCGGCTCCGAATGAGATTGGAGACACTACGGGCGAGAGAGGCGGGTAAGAAGGAATAAGTGCGTTGCGGGTGGCCGGGCTGTCGGACTTATCGCCGTGCGTATCGGCCACCCAATGGATTGAGTAGAAACTTCGATGATTTAGGCCCGCTGGATGGCGGGCACATCCTTGCCGATTCGTTCCTTACTCTCTGTTATCCGGCGGGCGGCGATGACTGCTATCCGTATACCGCCGGCGGTTATGAATTCCAGAATCCAAAGTCTTCCGTCGAGAATCCAGCCCGAGGGGGACCCCGCATGCCTTTAACGGGCGCCGGAAGTTCAGTACCAACTGAGTGCAACGCTTGCTGGCCAGCAAGTAAGGACTAGCAGCGGAGCCTGGCGCCACAGTCCCAATTCCAGTATGGAGGATGTGTCAAGGGTTTGGGGGGGTAAGTGATTGAGTTAGTGGGGAAGATGGGCGGTGACTGCTTGGTAACGCCGGCGGTCTTGCCGCCGGTGTCTTGCGATATTTCGGCGTCTGCGTAGATGAGAATTGAGACAAAGAACAAAGAACCGGCGGCAAGACCGCCGGCGGTACGAAGAACTGCCGGGCTTCGCCCGGTTGGCAGGTCGGGGACCTGCCCCACAAGGCTCAGTACTTATGCAGCCAGCGGGCTTTTTCGATTACCTTGGCGGCGTTGGGGAGGAAGGCTTCTTCTAACGGCGGGCTGAAAGGGACGGGAGTGTCGGGCGCTGTGACGCGGACGATAGGGGCGTCGAGGTGCTCGAAGACAGCTTCGGTGATGGTGATGGCGAGTTCGCCGGCCATGCCGGCGGTGCGTGTGTCTTCGTGCAGGAGCAGCACCCTGGAAGTCTTCTTGACGCTCTCGCAGACGGTTTCGCGGTCGAGCGGCAGCAGGGTGCGCAGATCGATCACTTCCATCTCGATGCCTTCCTGGGCGAGCGTTTCGGCGGCCTCGAGCGCCACCCACACCATGGCGCCGTAAGTCACTATGCTGAGGTCGCGTCCCTGGCGCGCCACTCTGGCTTTGCCGATGGGGACGGTGAACTCTTCGGAAGGCAGGTCCTCTTTGATGCGGCGGTAGAGAGCCTTGTGCTCGAAAAAAATCACCGGGTCATTGTCGCGCACGGCGGACTTGATGAGCCCCTTGGCGTCGTACGCGGTGGCCGGGCAGATCACTTTGAGGCCGGGCGTTTTGACGAACCACATCTCGGGGTTCTGTGAATGGAAGGGCCCGCCGTGAATGCCGCCGCCGGAGGGCGCGCGCACCACCATGGGCACAGCGGCGTTCCACCGATAGCGGCACTTGGCGGCGAAATTGACGATCTGGTCGAAGCCGCAGGAAATGAAATCGGCGAACTGCATTTCAGCCACCGGGCGCAGGCCCATCAATCCCGCGCCAATGGCGGCGCCGACGATGCCGGACTCGGAGATCGGCGTATCCACGACGCGCCGCGCGCCGAAATGCTCGATGAAGCCGGCGGTGACTTTGAACGCGCCGCCGTAGATGCCGATGTCCTCGCCGATGAGGAACACGTCGGGATCGCGCTCCATCTCCTCCCACAGGCCTTCGCGAATAGCTTCGAGGTAAGTGGTGGGCATGACTTATTCGCCGTCGTAGACGCCGCCGAGCAGGGTGGCGGGGTCGGGATAAGGACGCTCGTCGGCCCAAGCCACGGCGGCATCCACTTCCTGGCGGACCTGCGCGCGAAGCGCGTCGATGGCGGCGCGATCGTCCCAACCGCGGTCGATCATTTTCTGCTCCAGGCGGACGATGGGGTCGCGCTTGGCCCACTCCTCGAAAAGGGCGGCCGGCACGTACTCGGCGGCATCGTGCGCGGAGTGACCGGTCATGCGGAAGGTCTTGCACTCGAGCAGGTAGGGCCCGAGGCCGGCGCGCGCATGGGCGACGGCGCGGCCGGTCGCCTCATGCACCGCGAGCACGTCATTGCCATCGACGATTTCCGCTGGCATGCCGTACGCCGGGCCGCGGTCCGCCACATTGGCGCAGGCCATCTGGCCGCTCAGCGGCGTGGAGTAAGCGTACTGATTGTTATTGCAAATGTAGACCACCGGAAGTTTCAGCACGGTGGCCATGTTGACGCCCTCGTGCCAATCGCCGCGGCTGGTGGAACCGTCGCCGAAGTAGCTGAACGCGACCGCGTCGGTGCCGCGGTACTTGAGCGCCAGGGCCACGCCGGCGGCCACGGGCACGGTGGCGGCCAGGGCGCTGATGATGGACACCAGGCCGGCGCTCATGTCGCCCATGTGCATGTTGCCGTCGCGCCCGTCCGTAAGGCCGCCCACGCGTCCCATGTATTGGGCGAAGATGCGGCCCAGCGGAATGCCGCGAATAAAGTACGCGGCCATATCGCGATGGCTGGGCAGCAGCACGTCCTCCGGGAGCGAGTGCAGCGCGCTGCCGACGGGGATGGCTTCCTGGCCGCGGCCCACGTAGACGCCGCCCAGAATCTTGCCCTGACGATAGAGTTTGCGCTCGATGCGGTCCTCGGTTTCGCGCATCAGCGACATGTAATATAAGCATCGCCGCGCCAGATCGGCCTGCGCGGCGGACTCGTCCGAACCGCGCTGGGACTGGGCAGGCATAGTGGGAGCGATGCTCATCGGGCGCGCCTCACGGTACGTTGCAACGGCTAGTATAGCGCCTTTGCGAAGGCTGGCCGATTGCCTCGCGACAGGCCGGGCCGGGCATGCCCGGCCCCTACGGACGACGGGCGGGCGCGCTCGCGTGGCAAAACGCCAACGCAGTTGCGAAATGTCGCACTTAGCCGGCTACGCCTTGGTGGAGGGCGACAATGCCTCCGGTGAGACATTCGTAGCTCACCTGGGCAAAGCCGGCGCGGCGCATCTCGTCCGCCAGCTCCGCCGCGGCTGGAAATTTGCGCACCGATTCGGGCAGATAGGTGT
>Ga0208820_1000636_pt1 | contig 23361 bp, 19 predicted proteins | sample June2015DPH_16_5_FD_184713 | JGI IMG/M metagenome (GOLD analysis project Ga0208820, IMG submission 184713) | Peatland microbial communities from SPRUCE experiment site at the Marcell Experimental Forest, Minnesota, USA - June2015DPH_16_40... | ecosystem: Environmental > Terrestrial > Soil >...
CGACATCATTTGCGAGAGGTACTTCTCTACCTCAGCGGCGAGGTTCGATTCCGGCTTCGGCTCCGGTTCGGTCTCCGGGGGAAGTTCTACGCCCGTGGCACGGGCGTCCAGTTCCTTGCGCTTCTGGACAAGCTTCTGCTTGGCAGCATCGGCGAAGCGGCCCACGGGCGGCATTTGGCGATGCTTGCCTTCGTAGTAGGCGAGGTAGTAGTTCCCCTCGCCCTCGGGCAGGTCTCTTAGGAAACGGAGTTGTTTATCCGGGACGGGCTGGGTGCTCCATGCGCCCAAAGGACGCTTGACGCTGCGGTAGAGCTTCACGGTTCGATTCATACGCTTCAATACTGCCGTTTGCCGGAAGTTCGAGAGTAGCGAAGCGGAATAGCAAAGTCTGCTGGCTATTTGGGATTTTGCCCGTATTTGGCGGGTTTCTGAGGAACTGGCGGAGAGAGTGGGATTCGAACCCACGTTACCCTTTCGAGTAAACACGCTTTCCAAGCGTGCGCCTTCAGCCACTCGGCCATCTCTCCGGCGCCGCGTGCAGCGATTGTCTTGATTCTAGCAGTGCTACGGACTGCCCGCGAACTAGATCCCTCCTCTTCGGTTCACTCAGGTCGGCAAACCAGAGGACTGGTTGTTGTTGTCAGCTCTCCTCGGGCTTATGTAACTGCTGGGCCAGGTAGTTCTCGTAGGTCATCTCTTTAATCGCGTGCAATTGCCCTTCCAGCCAGTCGATGTGATGTTCTTCATCGAGCAGGATCTTCTCCAGCAGCTCGCGCGAACCATTGTCGCCGGCGGCCACGCTGGCCTTGATCCCTTCATTCAGGCGTTTCACGGCCGTGTTTTCGAGCTGCAGATCGTTCTCCAGTTGTTGCTTCAAGTTTTGCCCGACATTGATCTTGAAATAGTCGGTAATGTTGGGAGCGCCATCGAGCAGCAGGATACGCTCCATCAGTATTTCGGCATGCTGCATTTCCTCGATGGATTCCTTGCGGGTGTGCTTGGCCATCCGTTCATAGCCCCAGTTCTCGCACATCTCGGCGTGCAGGAAATACTGGTTGATGGCAGTGAGCTCGGCTTTCAGCACATCGTTCAGAATGGCAATGATTTTTGCGTCGCCTTTCATAATTTGCCCTCTCTTTTCGTTCTGCAACGAGAATTTTTTTATGGAATTAGTTCTCAGTTCCCGGTTCTCAGTTCTCAGTGAAAAGCTCAGCAGGTCCAGCTGAGAACTGGGAACCGAGAACTGTCTGCGACAGAGAATTGTACTAGAAGAAGAGAATCAGGAGCGGGATCCCGAAGCAGCAGCCGAGGCACTGGGCGTTTCTGGCGACGCTGGAGCGTGGCCGTTGGGTGGCTGGGCGGGCTTGGCCTGAACCGTGCCCTCAACCACGCGGTGATTCAGGCAGTAGAGCGCGAGTTCCAGACGGTCGGCGACTCCCAACTTGTCGTAGACTTTGCGGAGATAATTCTTGACCACCTGCTCGGTGGTGCCCACCCGTAGGGCAATCTCTTTGTTCTTCATCCCCTGCGTCACGCAGGAGACGATGAGTGACTCTTTGGGGGTGAGCGAAACTTTTGGGCGTGACCCTGCCGGGCGCATGCCTTGCGTGCGATAGGCCTGCATCACCCACCCGACGCCGCGACTGTCGAGCCAGGCTTCACCCTGGGCGACTTTGCGCAGGCATTCCACCAGCATTTCGGGCTCAACTTCGCGCCAAACGATGCCATGGGCTCCGCGCCGGAACAACTCGAGCGTCATCTCCTGGTCGGGCTCCTGCAGTACGACGACCAAACGGCAACGCGTACTTTGCCGGAGAAGATCGGAAACCGCATCGGCTGGATTCGGCGCCAGCGCCGCTTCGAAGATCACAATATCGGCGGAAAACTTCTGAATGGCGGTAACCGTCTGATCGAGGCTCTCGGCCTGGCCAACAACCCGTATGTCGTCCTCGAGCGCAAAGATCTTGCGCAGCCCGGCCCGGAAAATGGCCTGGGTATCGGCCACAATCACGCGGATCGTGCCTTTGCCGTCCTCAGGCTGAACAACTTCGCCTGGCCCGACATTCACCGGAGTGCTGACCGGAGTGCTGACCGAAATGCTGCCCATCCGTCCTCTTTTCCCGCCCTACCTGTCGCGCCCTACCTGCGCGGCCGAACTTGCCCGGTCGAACTGCGCAGACTACCTGCGCTCAAAACGGTACTCGTCAATCACCACACCGACCCCACGCCGGCCGCCATCTGCAAAACTGCGCACCACTCGTCCGCGACAATCGACCTGCACGTCGGCTTCTGCTCCCACTACGTCGGCGGGTAGAGAAATCGTAAAATCGACAGCCGAACCAACGGGCACATCGGCATCCATGCGGAACAGCACGCCGTTGGCGGAAATGTTCTCGGTCTCGACCGTCTTTTCCGTGATTCCAGGCGGGTTGACTGCCGACTTCAACGCTACCGGCAGTTTGATGGGAAAGCGCGGCGCGCCCTGCACGTCCGTATAACCCCTTCGATTCTTGCTGACATCAGCAGCGGTTCCTTTGGCGGCTTCAGACACGTTTGCGATGACCTTCCTTCCGGTTCCTGCCGTGCACCACTCCGCTTGAGCAAGTGCACACTCAGGGGCGAGATTACACCCCAGCATCGGCATTGCAAAGTTACGGAAGTCATGGAACAAAGGCGGCGAAGTGCCGGTGGTACAGGGACTTAGGGGCGTATCTTACTGGATGTGTCGGCCGACACTCAGCAGTCGAGTCGAAGCATCTAGCAGTTAGCTTGGAGCGACGTTGGGGGAGACTTCGCTGTCTGCTTAGGTGGGAAAGGACTGAGTGCTCAGAACTTCGTCGCTTCCGTAAAGTTAAACTCTTTCACTTTCATCGCCGGCACCACCATGTCGAACGATTCCTCTCCGCTGGCGCGAGCCGGGACGCTCATCGCCTCCACGTTTGACAGCATCGAAAGCAGGCTTTCGTTGAACCGGAAGTTTCGCAGTCCGCACTGCACCTTGCCGTTCTCCACCAGGAAGGTCCCGTCGCGGGTCATACCGGTCACGATCTTCTCGTACGGATCCACTTCACGGATGTACCACAGGCGTGTGACCAGCACGCCGCGCTCGGTGGAGGCGGTCATTTCTTCTACGCTTCGCGGCTTTTCTGGCGCACCGAAAACGATGTTCAGCGGCATCTCGCCCATTTCGTTCGGCAAGGGAAATCCGTGCCCGGTGGGTTCGATGGGGCCGACCTTGCCCGCATACGCCGAATTCTTCATCTTCTGTGCCGTGGCTCGCGCATACACCACGCGCTTCACCACGCCGTTCTCGACCAATGGCACGCGCTGGCGCCGCATTCCCTCGCCGTCGAACGGCGAACCGGCCTGCAGCGGATGCGTCGCGTCATCGCAGATGTTGATGTTCTCGCCAAAAAGTTGGGTGCCGATCCGATCGTTGAGAAACGATCGCTGGTCGAGGATCGCGACGCCGCTGTAGTCCCAGAACATGAAGCCAACCATATCGAGGACCGCTGCCGGTTCGAGAATTACCGTGTACTTCCCCGGCGCAATCTCCCGCGGATGGGCGGATTCGACCGCCTTCTGCGCCGCCGTCTCCGCCAGCCGCGCGGGATCGAGGTTACGCACATCGGGTGAATTCAACTTCTGCCAGCCGGAGGAATCCTCGGCCAGCATAGTGATGGAAATTTCCGCAAGCGTCTGGTGATGCCAATTCGCTAAGCCCCGCGAGTTGAAGATTCCTTCGCGGGACTCCGAGGTCGAGTAGATGCCCGCTGTCGTCAGCCTGTGTTTGCCGGCCACTGACACTACGCGTTTGACCACCTCGGCGCGATCGGCGGGAGTAATACTTGCGGTCTCTTCAAAGAAGCGTGTGGAGCGGGCGCCCTCGCCCGCTGCATTTGCGTCTTCCGCTGTCGGCATCGGCAGCAAATCCGGGTCCGGCGCCTGTACTCTCGCGAGACTCTCCGAAGCAGCAACCGCCCGCTGCAAACTCTCGTCGTCAAATTGATTGACGGTAGCGCGCGCTGTCCGTCCGGCAAAATTCGTGCGGATCGAAACGACGGAGTTCTCTTCCTCCACATTCTGATGGATGGTGTTGTTGGCGAACCGGGTCAGGGCAAAGTGGGAGCCGGTGAAGATAGCTTCGACCTCGTCGGCAGACGAGAAGCGGCGAATTCGGTCGAAGATGTCGGCGGCTTGTTCTTTAGCCAGCATTGATGAAAATTGGTAATTGGGTAATTTGTATTTGGTAATTTGAAAACCGGCCCCTTGCCCCTTGATTTTGGGTTTCGAAATTGCCAAATTACCCGATTACAAAATTACAAATTTGCCCGTCAACTTCCCTGGTACGCCGAGCCCACGCGAATATTCCTGAACCGGGCCGGGCTTGCGCCATGTCCGGTGCCCACGACCTGCTGCGGCTGGCCCTTGCCGCAGTTTGGAGTTCCCCACAGCGTCCACTGGTCGCGCGAGCAGATCGCGTCCATCGAATTCCAAAACTCCGTTGTGATTCCGGAATAAGAAGGATTTTTCAGCATCCGCACCCGCTTGCCGTGCTTGATCTCCCACGCGATTTCGCATCCGAACTGAAAGTTGTAACGTTTGTCGTCAATCGACCAGGACTTGTTGGTCTCCATGTAGATGCCATCGTCAGTCGCGGCAATGAGCTGTTCCAAACTCAGCGGCTTTTCTCCGGGCAGAATGCTGACGTTGGTCATCCGAATCAGGGGCAGCCGGTTCCACCCTTCGGCGCGCAGCGTTCCGCCGGATCGCGTGGCCCCGAGGGTGTGAGCGGTTTCACGCGAACTCAAATATCCAGTGAAGCGCCCATTCGTGATAATGGGCGTCGACTGCGCAGCCACGCCTTCGTCGTCGTAGGCGAACGTCCCGAGGCCCGGTCCGTGTTCCTGCCGCGCATCGGCCACGACGTTCACCAGTTCGCTGCCGTAGCGCAGCTTTCCCAGTTTCTCGAGAGTGAGAAATGAGGTGCCCGCAAAATTCGCTTCCATGCCGAGCACACGATCCAGTTCAATCGGATGCCCGATGGATTCGTGAATCTGCAATCCCAGTTGCGACCCATCCAGAATAATTGTGGCCTCGCCTTCCGGGCACTGCTCGGCCTGGTGCAAGGCGACGGCTTCTTCCGCCACGCGACGGGCATTCTCCAGCAATTTCATTTCTTCGATCAGTTCGTAGCCGCGGTTCTGCCAGTGCCCGCCGAACGAGTTCGGATAGGATCGCTTCTGAATCTCGGAACCGGCAAACGCATATGCCGTATAGCCCGCGCCGGTCGAATATTTTGTCTGATGGATGCTAGAGCCCTCGGACGAAAGAAACCACGACTCTTCGCGCTGAAAGTTCATTCCCGTTTCGGCGAGCGTGACGCCCGGAACGGCGCGCATCTCCGCGTCAACCTTCAGCAACAGATCGAGATTCTGTTCCACCGACGTGGTGAACGGATCGACCTTGTGAGGTGTCGTCCACTCTGCCACTGCCGCAGGTTCGGGAGCCAACCGAACATCTTCACGCTTCACACGCGCCGAGGCTTTCGCAATTTCAACCGCCCGCGCGGCCGCCGCTTCTACCGCGCCGCGGCTCAAATCCGCGGACGCGGCAAACCCCCACGCGCCTTCCGCAATCACGCGCACGCCGACGCCGAGGGATTCGGACTCCGAGGCATGACCCATTCGTCCGTTCTTGGTGGTCAGCGAGCGGTTGCGAATCGACACCACGCGTGCGTCGGCATAAGTTACTCCTCGGACGGATGCGGTGTCCAGAGCCAGTTGGGCAGCGGTCTTCATTTTTCAGATTTAACGTACCATGAGAGGCTATCGTCTGTCGGTCAGTGCATGCCGGTCGCGGCAACGGCCAGCGGAGCTTTCTTGCGCCCAACTTCGACGAGAAAGCGGCCGCCCTGCAAACGGTCTTCACTCGTGTTCTTACCGTCTTCGTTAGTGCCGCCCGGATCGGTCCACAAGCCGCCGACTTCCACCTTGCCCGAGCCCGTCGCCATTTTGGTGGGCTGACGCCGCTGCTTATCGACGTAGGCTTTGATCACTTGCGTCGTCACCCTGGCGGCGAGATAACCGTGCTCCCCTTCTTCGAGCAACGTGCAAACGATGATTTCCGGGTTTCTTCTCGGCTCCACACCCACAAACCATCCATTGTCCTTGAATTTTTTCCCGCCCGCGCCTAGCCTCGCCTTACCCGCATTGCTGATAGTTTGAGAGCTGCCGGTCTTGCCGGCGATGTCCATTCCCGGAATGTGCGCCGAGGGAGCCGTGCCTTCCGGCAGCAGAACCCGGCCCAACGCATCGGTGATGGTGTTCCATCCCGTCGGGTCAATCGGAATATTTTTCACTTCCGTATAGTGCGTGGTCTCAACAAACCCCGGCGGCAGGTTCGTGGGATTGATCACGTGCGGGACCACCATGCGGCCATCCGACGAGATGGCGCTAACTGCGCGCATCAGTTGCACCGGAGTGATCGCCACCGCGCCCTGGCCGATGCCAACCGAAATCGTTTCTCCGGCGAACCACTTCTGCTTGAAATTGCGGATCTTCCATTCTTCCGAGGGCATCACGCCACTCGCTTCGTTGGGCAGGTCGATACCAGTCTTCTGCCCCAATCCAAATGCGGTCGCGTATTTTGCGATGCGATCGATGCCGAGCTTTTCCGCCAGCGTGTAAAAGAAAACATCGCACGACTGGTAGATCGCTTTCGTTATCTCAACCTCGCCGTGGCCGCTTTTCACCCAGCATGCGAAGCGCCGGCCATAGAACGTGGCGCCCCCGTTGCAGTGCACGTGGAGGGTCTGGGCGATGCCTTCCTGCCATCCAGCGGTCGCCATGATGACCTTGAAGGTCGAGCCCGGCGCAAGCTGGGCCTGAATCGCTTTGTTCAGCAGTGGCTTGTCGGGATCGTCGACCAGTTTGCTCCACTCGTCCCGCGAAATCTTCACCGCGAAATCGTTGGGATCGAACGTCGGACGGCTCACCATGGCCAGGATTTCGCCGGTGTGCGGATCCATCGCCACGATGGCGCCATTCTTCCCTTCGATGGCCTGCTCCGCCGCGATCTGCAAATCCAGATCCACCGTCAGCTTGAGCTGCTTGCCCGGCTCCGCGGGCGTTTCATCGAGCCGCCCGACTTCCCGCCCGCGGCTGTTCACGATCGCGCGCCGGAATCCGTTCTTGCCCATCAGGATGCTGTTGTATTGCTTCTCGACTCCACTCACGCCGACCACGTCGCCGGGGTTATAGAGTTCGAACTGCGGCTGGTTGAGCATGTCCTCGGTCACTTCGCCCACGTAGCCGATGAGGTGCGCCATGAACCCGTTGCGCGGATACAAGCGCCGGTGCGCCATGATCGTTTCAAGTTCGGGAAGCTCGTTCTTGTGCGACTCGATGAACGCCAGTTCGTCGGGCGTGATGTCTTCCTTCAGGAAAATCGGCTGGTACTGCGGCATCCAAGAAGACCGTCGCATGCGCTGCCGCACTTCGTCGGGATTCAAGTGCAGCCCTTTGGCAATGGCGTCCGCGTCCGCGTTCAGATCGCGCGAAGAATCGCGCAGCAGGAGCGCAGAGAACGACGGGTAGTTATCGACAATGATCCGGCCTTCGCGATCCAGGATTTTGCCGCGCGGCGCCAGAATCGGCACATTGCGGACGCGATTCTGCTCCGCCAGTTGCGCGTACTTGCCGCTTTGCATCACCTGCAACCGCCACAGCCCGTACGCCAGAAGCAAAAAAATGAACAGCACGATGTACTGTACGGCGGTGAGCCGGAGAGCGGAGACTTTTTCTTCGCGGCCGAACATCAATTCCTCAGTTCCGGCAATTCTCAGTTCTTGCCAGCAGGCACAGGCGCCCAGCCTGATCGAAATCGGCGAGCGATGGGCCTGGAAACTACAGAAGTAGTTAGCTGTATTCTAACCCCTGGCCCATCCTGCCCGAAATATTGAACCGGAAACGAAAGTTTTCTGCTCGAATACTGCTGGTTCAGCAAAATCGCGGCAACCGCTGAAAAGCGGAGCGTCTCAACAGATTGCTGAAAAACTCAAGTTTCGTATCAGGGCATCGCTTCAGCGATGCCGTAAATTCTTTGAATTGAGATGCCCCTTTAGGGGCTGTGCGCCGAAAACCGAGTTTTTCAGCAATCTGTCAAGCTCCTCGTCTCAGGGCAATCGGGGGGTCATGTCCAACCGTGGATTGAACTTGGCACTTCCTCGGGCAACAATACAGGCATAAGTTAGGTTTTAGCTTACTTCTAGCCTGGGAATTAAATGCGGATTCGCAGTTTCATCATCGCTTACGCGCTCGTGCTGGCCATTTTGCTGTTTGCCGACCGGCGCCCCGGTTCCACGCAGCAGGATCGCTATTCGCACGTGGTCGATTTGACCGATGGGCAAAACTCGACCGGGCAACATGCCGCGGCTGCGGTATCCAGAACGCGCATCATTGCTCCCGGTGCGCTCATTCCCGGGACTTGGGCTGCCGGACAAATTCCGCCTGAGCGCCTCGTGGCTCCCTTGGTAGTTATGGATTTGAACGCCGCGGTCGATAGCAGCGCGCAGATTTCTCTCGACGATATTGCCGCGTGGGAATCGCGTCACGGCCTGATTCCACAGGGAGCCGTTGTGGCCATCCGCCGCTCCGGCGCGCGCGATGATCTTTCGATCGCTGATCTGTCAGCCACGCCGCTTCCTATCGCCCGCGACGCGGCGATGTTCCTCATCGAAGCTCGCTACACGATCGCCTTCGCTGTCGAGACGCCCGTGAACTTGACTTCCGACAAAACGCTGGCGCGGCAGCTCGCCCTCCACGGAAACTATGTGGTGGAAAGGACCGCGCGCCTCACCGCGCTGCCTGCAACCGGCTCGCTCATCATCGTCGCCCCGGCAAAAAACAAAGAACCTGGCGAAGCCCCCGTCCGCATCCTCGCCATGGTGCGATAGTCGTCGGTCCTTATCGTTGGTCGTTCGCGGGTCGTTTTTTTTCACGCGCTTTTTTCTGCACCACAGTTAGTTGGGGATCATCTACCTCTCCGGAGGGAATTTCATGTCTGACCCCCACTATCCAATTGGAAAGTTTTCCTACACAGGCCCGCTTACGGCAGAACAAAAACATCAATGCTTGACCGACATCGAGCAGACTCCCGCCCGTTTGCGTGCCGCCCTCCACGGACTTTCCGACCAGCAACTGAATACTCCTTATCGCGATGGCGGCTGGACGCTGCGCCAGGTGGCCCATCACGTCCCCGACAGCCACATGAACTGTTACATTCGCTTCAAACTGGCGCTCACCGAAGACGCGCCGACCATTAAGCCGTACATGGAAAATCTCTGGGCCGAGTTGCCCGAGGCCAAGCACGCCCCGATCGAAGTGTCGCTAGCCTTGCTCGATTCCCTGCACCAGCGCTGGATGCTGATGCTCCGCGAGCTCACCGACGCGGAATGGAAACGTACCTTCCGCCATCCTGAGCTGGGCCCGATGTCGCTCGAAAAAACTCTCGCACTCTACTCCTGGCACGGTCGCCACCACGTAGCGCATATCACGAGCTTGCGCGAGAAGATGGGATGGTAGGAAAGCTGCTGCGAGCTTCGAGTCGCGAGCTACGAGCAGGCAGGTTCTCAGTTGACCGTGGCAATTCGTCTCTACGCTAGGAATTTGGTCGCTCGAAGCTCGCAGCCCGTAGCTCGCAGCCGCTTCTACGGCAAACCGGCCTTCCACACCAGGTAGCTCGCTGCTTCGCGCATCACCGCCGCGAACCGCTCCCACAAAGGGTGCGGGCGCGACTCTGGCCTTGGCGCCAACTCTACTTGCACGCCTTCGTGCTCAAGCAGGGCGCGAATGCGAAATACGTGATACGCATCGCTCACCGCAATGCAGGTGCGCATACCATTCGCGCGCATGATGTTGGCCACCCGAGCTGCCGACTGCGCCGTATCGGAGCCTTGCGTCTCCGCGATTAAAGCCTGCTCCGGGACGCCGCGCCGCAGAAGATAGTCTCTGCCAACGCTGCCCTCGCTGAAATCCGGATCCAGCGCCGCTCCGCCGGTCGTGATCACCACCGGCGCCATTCCTTTCTGAAACAGTTCATAACCGTGATCCAGCCGCGCCCGGTACACCGGCGAAGGACGTCCTGCGTACTCGGCAGCTCCGAAAATGGCGATCACATCCGCTTTCTTCGCGGGCGCTTCGGCGGCCGCGCGCACGATGCGCGAGCCGGTAACACCAAAAAACAACAACAGCGCTCCCACCACCGCCAGCAACAACAGCGGCCAGGGACGCATTAATATGGAGCCAAACCTGCCTTTTGAAACCTGCCTCAAGACAACGCTTCGACAATATCCTTGGCGGGAATCGCGCCCTCGCGCAGAATCTGCCAGGTACCGTCTTCTTTGAAGTGCACGATGGTCGATGAAATTGTCCGCGGAGACTTCCCACCGTCCACAATCAGCGAGATGCGGCCCTGCAGTTGCTCCTCCACCTGCTCTGCAGTCGTGCATTCCACAGCGCCGCTCAGGTTGGCGGAGGTCGCCGTGATCGGAATTTTAGCCGCCCGCACCACCGCCAGCGGGATTTCCGCCGCCGGCACGCGCAGCGCCACGTTCCCCGTGTTGGCGGTGACTTTCAGCGGCAGATGCGACGCTGCCGGGACGATCATGGTCAGCGGCCCCGGCCAAAAACGCCGCGCCAGAAGATGGAAATCATCCGGCAAGGGACGCGCGAATTCCTCCGCCTGGTCCACGTTCTCGATCAGCAGCGAGAGCGGCTTGTGCCGTAAGCGGGACTTGATCTCATAGACGCGCTCTACCGCGCGCAGGTTGAACGGATCCGCAGCCAGGCCATAGAACGTGTCGGTTGGCATGCCCAGCACCTGCCCGGCCTGAATCTGCTCAGCGGCATACTTAATCAGCGAAGCTTCGGGCGTTACGGCATGAATTTTCAGGATTTCCGCGCGCACTCTGGTTCCTTCCTGATTGCCGGCGTAGACATTGTCGGCGTAGACGTTGTCGGCTTAAACAATGAAATGTACCATACCACGAGCCTCGGCCGAAGCCCGACCGAATGCTCGTATTATCCTGATTTTATCCTGATCTTGGAACCAACCTATGAAGCAAGACGCGAAGCCCGCGCGAACTCGCCGTCAAGCGGACCGTTTGCGCCCTGTCGCCAGCCGCCACAACCAGCGGCTGAAAGAACTGCGGCTCGCATTCCGCCGCGCCGAGTTGACTACTCAGGGTGAGTGTGCCATCGAAGGCGTCAAGCTGATCGAAGAAGCATTACGCAGCGGTCAGCATCTGGAAAGCGTAATCTTCAGCGAAAAGGCCCGCCCTCTCGCCGAAAAACTTCTGCCTCAGATCGGCGCCCGCACCGAAACGCTCGTCTTGCCGAATGCACTCTTCAACTCGATCGTGCCGAGCGATGCGCCCCAGGGTGTGGCGGCGCTGCTCAAGCTGCCGGCTTTCTCTTCCGGTCAACTGCTCGATCGCTCCGGCGGCGGCCCGATCGTCGTGGCCGCTGGTTTGCAGGATCCGGGCAACCTGGGCACGATCCTGCGCTCGGCCGAAGCCTTCGGCGCTGCCGGAATTTTTCTGACCGAAGGAACCGTCAGTCCTTACAACTCTAAAGTTCTGCGCGGTTCGGCGGGTTCGGTCTTTCGCTTGCCTTTCGTGCAGATCTCTTCTCAGGAACTGCTTCCCCTTCTGCGCGCCCGTGGCGTTCGTCTGCTCGCAACTTCTTCGCACCAGGGAACGCCGTTGCCCCAGATCTCATGGACTCTTCCGCTCGCGATCTTCATCGGCAACGAAGGCGCCGGGCTATCTCGTGAACTCACCCGCCAAATGGACGAAACACTGGCGATCCCGCAAGCTTCGCAAGTCGAATCGCTCAACGCCGGAGTCGCCGCCAGCATCGTATTGTATGAAGCGGCAAGAAACCGCAAATGAATTTGTAATTTTGCAATCGGGTAATTTGGTAATTTGAAAACTCCATATCAAGAGCATGGGGGATCGGTTTCAAATTACAAATTTACAAATTACCCAATTACCAATTCCTCTCTGTGGTGAAATGATCTTGTGAACTCATGAACCTGTTCGCGCCCATCCCGGACGACGATCCCGCCGCTCAGGGCGCGCGCCCGCTCGCCGATCGCATGCGCCCGCGCACGCTCGATGAATTCGTTGGACAAGAGCACCTGGTCGGACCGGGCAAGCCGCTGCGCGTGCAGATTGAGCGCGACGACCCCACTTCGATGATCTTCTGGGGTCCCCCAGGCACCGGCAAGACCACCCTCGCCAAGATCATCGCCCGCATCACCAAAGCCGACTTCATCGAGTTTTCCGCCGTGCTCGCCGGCATCAAGGAAATCAAGCAGGTCATGAGCGATGCCGACCGCGCCCGCCAGTACGGCACGCGCACCATCGTCTTCGTCGACGAAATTCACCGCTTCAACAAAGCGCAGCAGGATGCCTTCCTCCCGCACGTGGAGAAAGGCAGCATCCGCCTGATCGGCGCCACCACCGAAAATCCGTCCTTCGAAATCAACTCCGCGCTGCTCTCGCGCTGCCGCGTTTATGTGCTGAACCCGTTGACTGAAGATCAGATCGTTGTTCTTCTGCGCCGAGCACTCGACGATACCGAGCGCGGCCTCGGCCAGATGCATCTCGAAGCATCTGAAGAAAGTCTGCGCAAAATTGCCGCCTATTCAAGCGGAGACGCCCGCAGCGCCTACAACGTCCTGGAAATAGCCGCCGCCCTATCCAGCTCGCCTTCTAAAGACGCGCGGCTAGCCGCGTCTCCGCCCGCAGCCACCGCGATCACCGGAGCGACCATACAGGAAGCCCTCCAAAAGCGGGTTTTGCTCTACGACAAAGGCGGCGAGGAGCATTACAACATCATCTCCGCGCTGCACAAATCGGTGCGCAACAGCGATCCCGACGCCGCCCTCTACTGGCTGGCTCGTATGCTCGAAGCGGGAGAAGATCCGCTTTACATCGCCCGCCGCGTCGTCCGCATGGCGGTTGAGGACATTGGCCTCGCCGAACCGAACGCGCTCGCGTTGTGTATGGCTGCTCGTGACGCCGTCGATTTCATCGGCATGCCCGAAGGCAACCTTGCGCTGGCGCAAGCCGTCGTCTATCTTTCGGTGGCGCCAAAATCGAACGCGCTTTACACCGCGTACGGCGCCGTTCTGCAGGACGTGGAGCAAACCGCCGCCGAGCCCGTCCCTCTGCACCTGCGCAACGCACCCACCGCCTTGATGAAAGGCCTCGGCTACGGGAAGGGCTATCAATACGCCCACGACGCCAAAGACAAGGTCGCCGACATGCAGTGTCTGCCCGACAGCCTGCGCAATCGCGTGTACTATCGCCCAACCAATGAGGGAGTCGAGAAGCGGATTCGCGAACGCCTGGAAGAGATCAAACGGCTTCGCTCAGGGTTGGGATGACGTTGGGATGACAAAGTCCGGCGAATTGAGAGTTGAAGAGCGGAATCTCACTTTCGCCACGGGCTGCACTTCGATAGCTAGTTTATAATCATAAATTCTCACTCCCAGCGTGGAGTAATCTGACGGAGTCATCTAAATATGATTCGACAGCTTCAAAATGCGGGGCCAACCCTGAAGATCATTCTGGGCGCATTGCTCGTCATTATCTGTGCCTCGATGGCGATCACGCTCATTCCCGGCGGCATCGGCTCCAGTTTCGGCATTGGCGCGCCTCCGGCTGGCGTTCTGGCCACCATCGGCGACCAGCAAGTGACCGTGAACGAGGTGCAGCGTGAAGCCAGAGCCATGATCCGCCAGCAGTTTCCTCGCGGCGGAGCGCAGGCCAGTTCGTTGCTGCCCTTTTTCGCCGGTCAGGCCGCCGAGCAACTCATCAATGAGAAGGCCCTGATTGCCGAGGCGCACCGCATGGGCCTGCGCGCCAGCGATGACGACCTTCGCAATGAGCTCCAGCACGGGCAGCTTGGTATCATGCTCTTTCCCGACGGCAAGTTCGTTGGGCAGGAAGAGTACGAGAATTTCGCCCAGCGCTTCGACATGACGGTCCCGCAGTTGGAAGCGCGGGTGAAGGAAGATATTCTTGTCCGCAAGTTGCGCGCCCTGGTTTCGAGCAGCGCTTTTGTGGGAGACACCGAAGTCCGCGACGAATTCGATCAACGCAATACAAAGGTAAAGTTCGAATATGCCGTGATCACCCAGGCCGACATCCTGAAGGGGCTGCACCCCACCGGCGAGGAACTGAAGGCTTTTTACGAACGCAACAAGGCGAACTACAACAACTCGATCCCGGAGAAGCGGCAGATTAAGTACGTCGTCGTCGATAGCGCGAAAATTGCGGCGGCAACGACTGTCACCGATCAAGATCTGCAGGCTTACTACGATCAACACCGCGACGAGTACCGCGAGCCCGAACAGGTGAAGGTCAGCCACATTCTGATCAAGACTCCTCTGCCTGCGCCCGGCGCCAAGGAGGATGAGAAAGCCGTCGCCGATGCACGTGCCAAAGCTGAAGACATATTGAAACAGCTGAAGGCGGGCGGAGACTTTGCCAAGCTCGCGGAAAAATACTCGGACGATCCCGGCAGCGCCAAGAGCGGGGGCGAACTCGGCTGGATCGGTCGCGGCCGCACCGTCCCGGAATTCGAGAAAGCCGCCTTTTCACTCGGCAAAGGTCAGACCAGCGATCTGGTGAAGAGCAGTTACGGCTTCCATATCATCCACGTCGAAGACAAGCAGCAGGCTCATCTCAAGACCCTCGCCGAGGTGAAGAGCGAGATCGAAGAGAAAGTAAAGCAGCAGAAGACGGCGCGCGCCACCGAATCGGCAGCGAACGCTTTGCTCAGCCAGGCGCGTACGGCCGGATTCGACAAGGCAGCCGCTGCCAAGGCTCAAGCTACAATCACCACCGAATTCTTCAGCCGAACCGACAGCTTACCCGGACTGGGTCCGAATCCGCAGTTTATGGATGCCGTTTTCAGCGAAGCGGAGAAAGCCCCGCCCGATGTTGTGCAAGTCCCGCAAGGCTTTGTGGTCTTCCAACTGCTCGCCGTAAGGCCTCCGGCTACGCCCACGTTCGAAGAGATTCGTTCGCGGGTCGAGAGCGAGTTCAAGAACGAGCGCGCCGGCTTTCTCCTGCAACAGAAGACGCAGGAACTCTCCGACCGCGCCAAGGCTGAGCACGATTTGAAAAAAGCTGCCAAGAATCTGGATGCGACGGTGAAGACGAGCGATCTGGTTGCGCCCGATGGACAGGTTCCCGACATCGGCTCCATGGCTGGCGCGAGTGCGATCTTTTCTCTGAAGCCGGGCCAGATTAGCGGGCCGTTCACTGCCGGCGGCAATGGCGTGGTCGCTCAACTTCTGGAAAAACAGGCGCCGACGGATCAGGAATTCGCCGAGAAGAAGGACGGCATACGCCAGTCGCTCATCGAAGGCAAGCAGAACGATTTGTTCGGCCTGTTCGTTGCGAACCTGCGCAAAGACATGGAAAAGTCCAAACGGCTTAAGGTCAACCAGGAAGAGATGAAAAACCTGACCCGCCAAGGTGGACAAGAAGGTTCGTAAACGGCTGCGACTCTGCCAGCCCTTAAAGGGGCGTCTGATTTTGAAGAACCCGGCATCGCTAAAGCGATGCCCTGATACGAACCCGAGTTTTTCCGCAATACTGCCAGGGGACGCCCAAGAGCTAAGAGCCAAGAACTAGGATCCAAAAGCAAACCACTGAGAACTGAGAACTGAACGTAATGTCATTCTCGCGCGCCAGCGGAATTCTGCTTCATCCCACCTCGCTGCCTTCGCGCGGCGGGATCGGCGACTTTGGTCCGTCGGCATACGCGTTCGCGGATTTTCTCGCCTCCGCGCGGCAGGGTCTGTGGCAGGTTTTGCCTCTCGGCCCGCTCGGTTACGGAAACTCGCCCTATTCCTCCACTTCGGCTTTTGCCGGAAATCCGCTGCTGATCAGCCTGGAGCGGCTCGCCGATCGCGGCTGGATTGACCGCGCCAAAGTCGACGCTCTCGGTGACGGAGTCGAGCCCGTGGATTATACGGCGGCTTTCCATCACAAGCTGCCCCTGCTGTTCGAAGCGGCACACAATTTCGTGCGCTCGGCTGCGCCGAACGTCCGCTCGCGTTACGACAGCTTCTGCCGGCAAAACCAATGGTGGCTCGATGACTTCGTTCTCTTCGATGGTTTGCGGGCGCGTTTTAAGCTGGAAAGCTGGAACCGATGGCCCCGCGAACTGATTCATCGCGATCCGGTGGCGATCGAAAAGGCGCGTAGGGAAATGCTCGACGATCTCGATCTCCGCCGCGTCGTGCAGTTCTTTTTCTTCGAACAGTGGCAGGCTCTTCGATCCTATTGCGCGCAACGTTCGATTCACGTCGTGGGCGACATGGCGATTTTCGTGAATTTCGACAGCGCCGATGTCTGGACCCACCCCAAATTGTTTCGCCTGAACTCCGAACTCGATCCCGAGGTCGTCGCCGGCGTGCCCCCGGATTCTTTCAGCAAAGACGGCCAGCGCTGGGGGAATCCTCTTTATCGCTGGGACGCGATGCGGGAGCAGGGATATTCTTGGTGGATCGACCGGATGCGCTGGCTCACGCACAATTTCGACTATATCCGCCTCGATCATTTCCGCGGGTTTTCGCAGTTCTGGGAGATTCCGGCGAGCGAACCGACCGCGATTCATGGCCGCTGGGTCGATGGTCCGAAAGACGATTTATTCGTGAAACTGCGCGAGGCTCTGGGTGGGCTGCCATTTTTCGCCGAGGATCTCGGATACATCACGCCCGACGTTCATGCTCTCCGCAAACGGCTCAAGATTCCCGGTATGGCCGTGCTGCAATTTGGTTTTGGCGACGTCGGCGCGCACGCTCATCTGCCGCATACTTTCACGACGGAGAAGGTGGTCTACACCGGTACACACGACAACGACACGTTGCTCGGCTGGTGGGAATCGGGCGCAACAGAATACGAACGCCAGCAAGTGGAAGCGTACCTCGGCCGATGCGAAGACGGTATTAACTGGGCGATGATTCGCGCCGCCTCCAATTCTGTCGCCAGCCTCTGCGTGGTGCCGATGCAGGATGCGCTGGGGTTGGGAAGCGATGCGCGTATGAATGTGCCGAGCCGCAAACTTGGGAACTGGCGCTGGCGTTTTGACGCTGATTCGTTGCGCCCGGAGCTGGCGAAAAAACTTGCCGCACTAGCCGAAATCTCCGACCGGCTTCCGCATGTGTTAGCGGCTGCCGCCAGCGAAGAATGGGCGGCCTGAGTAGTGTATTCTCGCTGGCGAAGCAAATTGAAACAAGCGCCTGGTCTCAGGTTTTCCTGAGACCTTGGACCTGCGACCTGCGACCTGAGACCTTGTTTCTCTCTGGAGTACGATTCTGTGACCGAGCCCATCATTCGCGCCCAGGCTGTCGAAAAGTTCTACGAGCAGCCGGATGGGAATCGGATTGAAGTTATTGCGCCCGTCGATCTTGACGTAGAGCCTGGCAAAATTATTACCCTGCTCGGCCCCTCCGGCTGCGGTAAGTCCACGCTGCTGCGGATTCTGACCGGACTCAGCACGCCTTCGTCGGGTGCGGTCCTGTGGCATGGGCAACCCATCTCTTCGCAGAACGCGGGCGTGGCCATCGTCTTCCAGAGCTTTGCTTTGTTTCCCTGGCTCACCGTGCTCGATAACGTCGAAGCGCCGCTTGAAGCTCGCGGAGTGCCTGTTATGGAGCGCCACAAACGCGCGTTGCGCATTCTCGATACCGTGGGACTGGATGGCTTCGAGAGCGCCTACCCGAAGGAGCTTTCGGGCGGCATGAAACAGCGCGTCGGCTTCGCGCGCGCGTTGGTGGTAGAACCCGAAGTCCTGTTCATGGATGAACCCTTTTCCGCACTCGACGTGCTCACGGCCGAAAACCTGCGCAACGAATTGCTCGAGCTGTGGCTCAGCAAGAAGATGCCCACGAGCGCAATTTTCATCGTCACGCACAACATCGAAGAAGCGGTGCTGCTGGCGGATCGCGTCATCGTGCTGGCGAGAAATCCGGCCTGGGTGCGCGCCGATTTTCCCATCGAACTCGCTCACCCCCGCGATCGCAAGTCGCCGCGCTTTGTCGAACTGGTGGACTACATCTACAAGATCATGACGCAGCCCCAACTCGCGGTGGCCGTGCCCGACGCTGCCGCAGCCGCGCAGAAGCCCACTCGCCAGAAATATCAGATGATTCCACACGCGCGCGTCGGGGGCGTCGCCGGCCTCCTCGAACTGCTGCAGGACCGCGGCGGAAAGGAATATCTTCATCGTCTCGCCGAAGTCCTTATCATGGACGCCGAGGATCTTCTCCCGATCATCGAGGCTGCGGTTCTGCTCGGCTTCGCCACATTGAAAGAAGGCGATGTCCAAATTACCGCCGAGGGCGCTCGTTTCGCGGAAGCCGACATCCTCACCCGCAAGATTCTTTTCCGCCAGGCTGCTCTTAAGCACATCGTGATCCTGCAGCAGATTGACAGCATCTTGCACGCCAAGGCGGATCACTCCATTCCCGAGGAATTTTTCTACGACATCCTCGACGAGCACTTCAGTCAGGATGAAGTGGAGCGGCAATTCGATACCGCCATGAACTGGGGCCGCTACGCTGAGATTTTTGACTTCGATCGGGAATCGCACCGGTTGATCCTCGCCGAGCCCGTCGGCGAGCCGCATCCGCCAACCACCACTCCGGTGCAGTTGTGAAGCGTCCGCAGCGAATCGCTTTCCGGCCACTGGTTCGCATCTGGTCGGTGTTGCCGCGGGTGAGCGTGGCGGGCCTGCCCGATCTCATCATGTTTTCCGGCGGCCTGGCGCTCTTCTATGGCGTCATTCAAGTCGGACGCAGCTGGCTCGGCCCCTTCAAACCGCAAGTTGCGATCAGCCGCAGCCTCAGCGACCTGCCGGTCTATGCCGGATACTCGCTGCTGCGCATCGCGCTGGCTTATGTGCTGAGCCTGCTCTTCGCCGTCACCTACGGATACACCGCCGCTTACCGTCCGCGCGCGGAACGTTTCATGATTCCGCTGCTCGACGTTCTGCAATCCATTCCAGTGTTGAGCTTCCTTCCGGGCGTGATGCTGGCCATGGCCGCGCTTTTTCCGGGACGTCAACTGGGCGTCGAGATGGGCGCGGTCCTGCTCATTTTTACCGGACAAGTCTGGAACATGGCCTTCAGCTTTTATGCATCGCTGAAAAGTATTCCGCGCGAGATGCGTGAAGCGGCCACGATCTACCGCTTCAACTGGTGGCAGCGCTTCCTTCAGATCGAATTGCCCTTCGCTACCATCGGACTGGTCTGGAATTCCATGATGTCAGTCGCCGGGGCGTGGTTCTTCCTGATGGCCTGCGAGCAATTTGGCGACTTCCGCCTGCCCGGCCTCGGCTCCTATCTCCAGGCCGCTGCCGACAGCGGCGACACTGGCTCAATTCTGCTCGGCATTCTCACCATGATCGCCGTCATTGTGCTGATCGACCAGTTCGTATGGCGCCCCGTGATCGCCTGGGCTGAAAAATTCAAAATGGAGCAAGTTGAGAGCACGAGCGCCCCAACTTCCTGGGTGCTAGATTTTCTCAAGCGTTCCCGTGGCGTCGCGGTCTTCCGCAAGCGGGCACTTCGTCCGTTCCGCGAACAGATGATTCACTACTTTGCCCGCCACGAGGTTCGCGCCGAATCCGTAGGCGAGAACCAAGCGGTTTTGTGGCTTTGGCGAGTCGTGGGAACCGCGGCTCTAGGTGCCATCGGCTACGCCGTGGTGCGTGTCGTCATGATCTTGACCGGCCTGCACGGCTCCGATTTCCGCCAGATCGGCATCGGCCTTTTTGCCACCTGGCTGCGCGTGAATGTCACGCTTGTGCTGGGCGCACTCTGGACGATCCCGGCCGGCGTCGCCATCGGATTCAACCCGCGCCTCGCGCGCATCGCTCAACCGCTCGCGCAGATTGCCGCTTCGGTTCCGGCCACGGCGGTGTTTCCGGTTGTATTGCTGGTTCTGATTCGCCTGGGCGGAGGTCTGGGATTCGGCTCGATCGTCCTGCTGCTGCTCGGCACGCAGTGGTACATCCTGTTCAACGTGATCGCCGGCGCCATGGCCATTCCCACCGACTTGAAAGAAGCGGCCAACGTATTCGGCATCCGCGGCTGGCAGCGTTGGCGGAAACTGATCCTGCCCGGAATCTTTCCCTTTCTCGTTACCGGGATGATCACAGCCTCAGGCGGCGCGTGGAACGTCAGCATCGTCGCTGAATATGCCCATCTCAAAGGCCAGATCTACTCGACCGTGGGTATCGGCGCCATGATTTCCGCGGCCACCGACGCCAAAAATTTCAATCTGCTGCTCGCCAGCACGATTGCCTTGGCCGCCGTGGTAGTTACTACCAACCGCCTGCTCTGGCGGCGGCTTTATCGTCTTGCCGAGACGCGCTTCAAACTTGAAGGCTAACTCTTCGTGCCCGGCCTGAGCCGGCATACTTGTAACGCATCCTCCAAGGCACGCGCCAAATCGTTTCCCAGCGACTTTAGATCTTCCGGCCGCAGCCGCTTTTGAATTGCCTCGAACAGTTGTCGTTCTTCCTTGCGGATGTGCCCGGAGAGCAACTCCACGAACGTTGCCAGTTCGCCTCGGTCCATCGTGCCCTGTCCGGCGTGGACAAAGTATTTCCGCAAGCGTTCGTGTTCGCCCGTGAGTTCTTCCACCAGCGCGACGAGCTCGGAAAAACGGCGTGCGGCGGGAAACAGAATCTTTTCTTCCGCTGCGAAATGGAATTGAACTTCGTCCGCATAAAGCTGGTGCACTTCCAGTTGCCACGGATCCAGATCGACCGTGCCCGCATGCCGCAGCGCCCGATCGAGTCGCACACAGAGCGCTAGCGCGTGCTGGTGTTGATGCGAAAGCGGGATCAGGCTCGGATGGCGCAGCATAGACCTATTATCTTCCTTTACCAAATCCGCCTTTGCTAAATCCGCCCGTCTGTTGAACAATAAATAGTTGCCCTGGCCGCAGCCTCCGATTACGCTGGCGCGCCAGAAATACGCAAGGAGCCTTCATGCCTGCAACTGGAGAACTTATCCGCCTGATGAATTACATCGACGACATCGCCACCACCCTGCGCCGCATCAGCGCCAGCATCCCTGCGATGACCCCTGAGGAGTGCGCCCGCCTGGGCGAATATGTCCGCAAGTCCGAACCCAGCTATGAGAGCGTGCTTCAGCACCTCGAGCAGGCGGGCAAAGAGTGACCGAAGTCCGCACGGTTGCGGTAATCGGCGCCGGCATCATGGGTCGCGGCATTGCACATGCTGCCGCTCTCGGCGGATATCACACCATTCTCGAAGACCTCTTTCCGAACGCGCTGCGCAAGGCTGAGACGGAAATCCGTGCCAGTCTCGACCATGCTGTCAAACTTGGCAAGGTCGATGCCGCTGACGCCGACGCAGCTTTTTCCCGGCTGGAGTATGCCGGTTCGGTCGACGAAGCCGCGCGCCAGGCCGATCTTGTCATCGAGGCCGTTCCCGACGAGATGGAATCGAAGCTCGAAATCTTCATCATGCTCGACAAGTTCTGCCGCCCCGCCACCATTCTCGCCGCGAATACTTGCTCGCTCAGCGTGACGGAGATCGCAAGCGCTACTTATCGCGCCAAGCAGTGTGTCGGCATGCGCTTTTTCAACCCCGTGCACAACATGAAAGTGCTCGAAATAGTGCGCGCGCTCGAAACCGATGACGACACGCTGGCGACCGTCGTCGAAGTTGGTAGACGCATGGGCAAGGAAGTTGTAGTGATTAAAGAGGCACCGGCGTGATTGCTAGCCGCATCAATGTTTGAGGATCGGGAATCACATGGCGACCCTTCAAAGACCAAAAACCGGTAGTTTGTCCCACTTTCTTTGCTGTTAACTCCGAAGGTATTAACCCGTGTTTACCACCCCCCACCCCTCCCCTATCTTCTGGAATCATAGGGTTAGGAGGTATCGAGCCTCCAAAATATAGAGCCTGAAGGACTTATTTTCAAAATATTCCGGAATAAGGACTTAGCTCGATTTCGCGTTGCTCTCACTACGGGGAGCCGCTGCCCCTTATCGCTTTATCCCACTTTTGTCGAAGAGCGCTGAAATGGCTTTGGGGCAGCTTCGAGAGCCGTTTGGGGGAGACGGCTCGCTCGTACACTGCCCCAATCAGATGGCTATTGTCGCATTGGATTGGTGGTGTGTCTGTGATGGGGTCCACAGATGATTTGTGATGAAAAATCACGGAGTGGGGCACCGCCCGCGCGAAAGGTCTGGCAAAAGACCCTGAAGAGTGGCGTTGCTGCGGGCACCCACACATTCGCAAAGAACGCGAATGTGTGGGGCACCCGGCGTTGCTGCGCACACCCACACATTCGCAAAGAGCGCGAATGTGTGGGGTACGCGGCACCCATGGCTATGTTTACTGATTGATGTTCTGCTTCGCCTCCAGGCGCTTCACCAGTCCGTCCACATAGCTCTTCTGGTTGTCGGGAGCTCCCGCCAGCGCCAGCTTCATTTCCTTGGCGGCGTCGTCAAACTTGCCCTGTGCGCAGTACATCCGGGCCAGTCCCGAATGCACGAACCACTGGTCTGGATGTTTCTTCGCGTTCTCGCGGAAGATCGCGAAGGCCTCCTCACTGCGCTTTTCGCCTTGCAGTTGACGAGCGTATAAATGAATTTGCAGCGGGCTGGCCATCTCGAGCGCCTTTTTCTGCGCGGTCGCGGCTTCGTCCTTGCGGTTGAGCGCCGTCAGGACTTTCGACTTGGTTAGCTCGTTATCGTAACGATCTTCGTTTTCTATGGACTTGTTGGCATAGGTCAGCGCATCATCTAACGCGATCTTTTCGGTGAGCAGGTAACTCGCCGCATCGTCCCAGCTCATCCACGTGTACTGCGGAAGATTACGAAGCTGTTTCTTCAGGCTGGCCTCGACCACACCGTGCACATCCACCGCGACCTTGAAGGGGACCGCGACCTTCTCCCACTCCAGCTCAACCACCGCTGAATCCGGTTGCAGCTGGTCGAAGTCGTAGGTCAGTGCGTTATGCATATCCGCGGCCTTGGGCTTCACCGTTACGCGGAGCGCATCTTCCGCCTGTTCGTAGGTGAAAGCGCCCCAGGAAGTCGAGTTTTTCGAAAAAATAATCGTCCATTCATCGGCGTTCGGGATCATATGCAGCCCGTAAGATCCCTTGTCGAGCGGCTTGCCTTCGATCAGGACCGGATCGCTGAATGTGATCGTCGTATTTTCATTGGCTCCCGCGCGCCACACCTTGCCGTAGGGAACCAGGTCATCCCAAACCTTGCGATCATTC
>Ga0208820_1000640_pt1 | contig 23314 bp, 22 predicted proteins | sample June2015DPH_16_5_FD_184713 | JGI IMG/M metagenome (GOLD analysis project Ga0208820, IMG submission 184713) | Peatland microbial communities from SPRUCE experiment site at the Marcell Experimental Forest, Minnesota, USA - June2015DPH_16_40... | ecosystem: Environmental > Terrestrial > Soil >...
ACCATGAAGGCGTTCTGTGCTCGATTGTCTGAGACTAGTTCGCAGAACGATTCCGCGCAGATGTCAAGCAAACGGAGAACGTGTTCCAGCCGCTCCCTGCTTAGGAATCCGCGCGCAGCGGGGGACAAGTTCCTTCTGACTTCTTCCATCCGCTCACGCATCCGCACCTGAATTCGCGGGTAGTCAGGGTGTAACTCAAAGAGCTTGATCGCGTCTTCAGCCGTTGGCGAAGTTTTCTTTGGGCGTGCCATCGCCGTTCCGTCCTGGCGCCGGTGAGTGAGCCACCGTCGCATCCGTCAGTGCGTCCGCCCGGACGCTGTTACGAAGGTCCCCGGAGATCTCTTGAGGTATGTCGTCCAACACTCCCTCTGCGATTCCCTTAATCGGGTTGCTTCCAACCAGATCCGGCTGTTTCCTGCACTCGAAAAACCCACGCCTGAGTAAAACGTCGGCCTACAACTAGGCATGGTTAGTAGCCCTGAACAACCGCTAACTCTATATATTACAAGATTTTGAGAACGCGCGATGTTCTCTTATAATCGAGCTGCAAGAGGCAATAATGCCAAGAGAATCCACGCTCAACGCGCGGCTCCCGACCAGCATTGCGCAGTTCGGATTCAACTCGCCGACCCTGATCGATTCCAATGCCAACATCATCGCCGGGCATTACACGTACTTGGCCGTACTGAAGCTGGGCCTGCAAACGGTGCCGGTGATTGTCCTGGCTGACGGGCGTAATCGCGAAGTGCATTCGAACGGCCGGGTTCGGTCGGAACGAATCCGGCACAACAGACCGACTCCCCTGCGGAAGGCAGGTGGCCATGGCGGCTAACAGCGACATTCAGGGGCCGCGCGACCCATCTTGTCCGCCAACAAGAGGCATGCAGGCTGAAATGTGGCCGATCGATCGCTTCGTTTTTTACGCCCGCAATCCTCGAAAAAACGACGCCGCTGTGGATCGCATGTGCTCCTCGATCCGCGAGTTCGGCTTCAAGGTGCCGGTGCTCGCGCGCAGCGACGGAACAGTTGTCGACGGTCATCTCAGGTTGAAAGCCGCGCGCAAGTTGGGATCGTGGCCAGGCGGCGACACTACCGCGATACCCACCATCCTCTGCGACGAGTGGACAGATGCTCAAGTCAAAGCGTTCCGGCTCATGGTCAACAGGTCCGTGACGTGGGCAGATTGGGACGAGGATCTCTTGTCCTTGGAGTTGCAGGAACTCAGTGCTGCGGATTTCGATCTCTCACTCACCGGCTTCAATCCCGGCGAGATCGACGGATTGCTCGCCATTCCGGATGAAGAGCGAACCAACGCTGCGCCGCCGCTTCCCGAGAATCCGGTGTCGCGCGCCGGCGACCTATGGCTCTGCGGAGAGCATCGCGTGCTGTGTGGAGACGCCCTTCGGGCCGAGGATGTCGCCCGGCTGCTCGGCGAGCGCAAGCCGCTTTTGATGGTCACCGACCCGCCCTATGGCATCGAACTCGACTCAGAGTGGCGCGACCGCGCCGGCCTAAACAGTTGCGGACCCGCAGAATCCTCGTACATGAAGCACCGTACCACCGGCCACACCGAGACCACCATCTCCGGCGACACGCGGGCTGACTGGTCGGCGGCGTTCGAACTCGTGCCGAGCCTCCAAATCGCATACGTGTGGCACGCTTCGAAGTTTACGCGGGAGGTTCTCGACGGGTTGCTGCGCATCGGCTTTCTTCATCACCAGCAGATCATCTGGGACAAAGGCCGGACTGTACTCACGCGGACGCTCTACTGGTTCCAGCATGAACCATGCTGGTTTGTCCGAAAGAAGAATGCTCCCTGGTACGGGAAGGCCGGCGAGAACTCCACGATCTGGGCCTCTCCCTCGCCGAAGTTCATCATGGGCGGCTCCGATGAGCAGAAATTCGATCACCCCACGCAGAAGCCTGTCGAGTTGATGCGGCGCCCCATCCTGAATCATCTGAAACGCGGCGAGCTCGTGTACGACCCTTTCCTCGGCAGCGGCACGACTCTCGCGGCCGCGGAACTCACCGAGCGCGTCTGTTACGGCATCGAGCTGGACCCGAAGTACGTGGACGTTATAACCCAGCGCTGGCAGACGCTGGCCAGCAAGAAGGCGACCCTCGACGGTGATGGGCGGGCGTTCGAGGAAATCGCCGCAGAACGCCGGCAGGGTGGCGCATGAATCGAACGCTGCCAGCAGGAGATCGCAGCCGTCGAAGCCCTGCTCCGGGTTGGGCACCCGGACGTGGAGGGGCTATGTCGGGCCCTGTCGGACTGGTCGTACGAACTGCGGCTGATCGAGAAGGAGCGGCAAAGGCACACGCCTTTAAAGTAATCAAGCATGGGGGCTTCGCGCGTTTCTTGCGCGAAACACCATGCGCCAACGCAGGCTGACGAATGTTCATGATCGACAAACAGCACGGCGAACGGCCGATTTGTGGCGAGTGCCACAAGCCCTTTCCAGCCACTCGCAAGGAAATCGAGGCATTCCGCAAGGCGCGCCCGAGAACTGCAATCGTCTGCCCGGCCTGCATTGTCCGAGAGTGCGGCAAACCCGAAACCCTCCGCCGGGAGGCTGCCGTTGCCATCTAATAGACTCTCTATAAGGAAACCCTGTCAGTATTTTTACAGGTCCTGTAAAACGGCTGACACCCTGGCTGCCACGATAAGGGGATTTGGCAAGGCCCCAGCGGACGTGAACGCGATCCCATCGAGGTCGTTATCGCCGATCGCGAAGCTCGTGTTTTACGCTTTGGCGGCGAAGGCGTGTGGGACGGACAGGACCGTCTGGATGAGCGACGGCGCGATTGCCCTGAGATGTGGCGTCAGCCGGCCCGCGGTGGTCGCTGGGATGCGCCAGCTTCTGGGCCTTGGCTTGGCTGAGAAAGTCGGCTCCCCGGTCAAACAAATTCAGGCGTACCGGATTTGCCATCCGATGTTTGGCGCAGCGCGAGCTCACAGTTCTGGCGCCGCGCCTATTCCGGAACAGTCTGCGGATGCAGCGGCATCGGTGCTGCGGTGCGCGAAGTGCCACAGGCCCTGCAAACACCTTACGAAGGCAGCTTACTGCCGTGGGTGCAGTGCGGACATTGAGTTGGCCCGGCAGGTTCGCGAAGTGTGGGCCGAAAACCCCGGTCTCGCAGCTGAGGAGTTGGCATCCAAGATCAAAGACCGGGCGCAATTGAAGCGCCTGACGGCCCGCGTCCGGCGCGTGTTGCAGGAGGCGGTGGCGTGATCTGGGGAATAAAGCACGACAGCCCGCTGCGGCCGAAACTGCGAACGCTTGGCCATCGCTGCGCCACTGGCGGCCCACGTTCGCTCCTTTGGCGGGGGCTTGGCGTATTCCGCCAGCGCTGCCGGGACGCGGCTGGGTGGGCCGGACTCGGGCCCAAAAGCAGAAAAGCCCACCGCGGCCGGAGCCGGGCGGGCCAGGAAGGCAGGCGCTCGATGCTAGGGGTTGAGCCGGTACGTGCGTTCGCCGCCCTCCGGTTTGAAGGACTCGACGCTGTAGCCGGCTTTTTTCATCGCACCGGCCATAAAGCCGCGGACGGTGTGCTTTTGCCAGCCCATTTTCTCCATAATCTCGGCCAGCGTCGCGCCGTTCTTGCGCTGCAGCATGGCGAGCACCTGCGCGGTCTTGCTGCCCTCGCGCGGCCCGGCGCTCTCCTTCGCTTTGGCGGTCTTTTTGGACTTGGACGTCTTGGCGGGCTTCTTGGCTGGGGTGGCCTTCTTCCCCGACTTCGCCTTGGCGGGCGCAACACGGCGCGCCTGTTTCGCAGCCTTGGCCTTCGTGGGGGCTTTTGGCTCCGGGGTTTCGGTGGTGGCTGCTGGCGCCTCCAGGGTCGTGCTCGCTTCGTTTTCGATCGTTTTCATGGCTTTGTCTCCTTGGCGGTAATCACCGCGTCAGGACATCAATCGCTCTGGTCACAGCCTAAAGCAAGTGGATTCTGTGGCTTGGGCGATAGAAAGGCGATGGTCGGATATAGCTCCCAGATGTCTCCAGGTGTCCTCAGATGACCGGCCACGGGACGAAATTCCCGCGCAAAATGGAGCACGCGGTCGCGGCTCTGCTGACGGCACGGAATCAGGAGGAAGCCGCCCAGTCCGTGGGCATTTCGCTGAAGACGTTACAACGCTGGCAGAAGGAACCCGAATTCGAGCGGGCGCTGTGCGACGCTCGCATGAGCGCCTTTCGGCAGTCCATGGCACGACTGCAGCAAGCTTCGGTCCCCGCAGTAACAACGCTCTTGAGGCTCATGGTGGATGGCGGCTCACCGGCCACGGTGAAGGCGCGGTGCGCGTATTACATCCTGGATCAGACGCGGAAAGGCATCGAGACGGAAGACCTCGAAAAACGAGTCGCCGAGCTGGAGCGCGCGACGGAAGGCGCGGCGCAGGGACGATAGAAGGGAGTATCCGTGAGCCTTGAAAGGCGCGTTCGAGCACTGGAAACCAGACACATCAGAGACCCGGTGATCCTCACCTTCCCCGATGGCACCGCGGCGGAACTCCGCGGTCACGGCGACTTCCTGTTGCGCCTGATCGCTGACACCTGTGGGGGAGCGGAACTCAGGCCGGAGCAGGTTGCGCAACTGAACCTGATCCGCCGGTCGTCGGGCGCGCGGGAGCCAGACGGAGCGCGAATGACGGAGGTGCTGCGATGCGTCCTGGAGGGACCGGTGACGACAAAAGACGGTGCGGTGATCGGCGCCTCCGATTCGTAGCGCTCCGCGCGGGGACCAAGTGGGGCGGCGGAGTTCCCCGATCGCGGGCCCAGCGCACGGGCGAAATTAGCTTCCGATATGACAAGATATCGCTCGCGCGTTTAGGGTGCCGTTCATGGCTGGACCACACCCTGTCGACGGTTTGGCGCCAGCCAAGTGGCCGCGACCTCAGGTGCTGCTGCTTGGACCGGTCGGTCCACGATGGATTGGCGAAACTTCTTGGCGACCTCCACGTTCTGACGCACCGCACATTTACTCTGGTTGTCGGTGCCCACCGGGGAGACAGGCCAAAAGGAAGGCGCGCCGGCTCAGAAGGAATAGCGGGCCGAAAGCTGAATCTGCCGCGAGGAAGTGGTGGTAGCCGTAATCTGCCCCACGCCACCCACTCGCCCGCCCGTGCTGTCGAACAGCGAGGTCCCGGAAGGGATTTGGAAGTTCGGATGATTGGCGACGTTGAACGCCTCCGCCCGCAGCCGGACGGACTGGCTCTCGCGCTTCCAAAATGTACGGTCCAGCGCAAGATTGAGAATCACCAGTCCCGGCCCGCTGAGCACGTTACGACCGAGGTTGCCCAAGGTTCCGGCGGCCGGCAGCGAATAGGCCAGCGGATTAAAATACTGCTGCACGCTGCCCGTAATCAAGGGCTGCCCGAGGATGAGATTGGGCCTTTCCCCCTGAGCGTTCGACGAGCTGCCCAGGTTGACACTGTCAAAACCGGTGAGTGGGTTGAACGGATTGCCGGATTGCGCTTGCAACGTTCCATCCAGTTGCCAGCCGCCGAACACCAGGTCCGCCGTGCGCGATCCTGTGCGGGGCAGATCGTAAATGAAGTTGCTGGCGAAGGCGAACGGGCAATTGAAGTCCGATGGGCCTCGGTTCTGTCGGAGGTCATACCCGCTGGGCACCGCCTCGTTAGCGTAGAAGTCGTCGAGGACGGCTATCGACTCGTCGTCGATGGACTTACTCCAGGTGAACTTGCTCTGCACGCGAAGGCCCTTGAGAACCGTCATCTGCAGTCCCGCGTTCAAGCTGTGATAGACAGAGTCGAAGGAAGGCGTCCGGATTGTGATCGCCGAGAACGCCGGGTTCACCAGCGGGCCGTTAGCCGGAAAGTAAAGCTGCCCGTTGGGGAGGAGCTGCGGCTGAGGCGTGTCGATGTTATTGACCAGTCCCATCAGGTGAAGGCCGCGTGAGCCGGCGTAGCCGATCTGGCCGACTAAGTTGCGCGCGAATTCATGCTCCACCACCAACTGATCTTGAATAACATAGGGCTGATTCGGGCGGTACGCGAGGATACTTAGGGCTGGCTGTCCGGAGGTCGCGCCGATCGCGTTCAGGGCATCGGGGAACACCGGCTTGCTGATCACATAGCGCGTATAGAACGGCGGTGTGTACAATCCGGCCACGATCAACTCTGGCGTTCCCAGCAAATCGTAAAAAATGCCGGCGCCGAGACGCACCACGGTGCGGCCGTTGCCCGCGGGATCCCAGGCGAGCGAGGCGCGCGGCGCAAAATTAAGTTTCGAAGGATTGATATAGAGCGGGCCGCCCACCGTGACGCTCGTGTCCGTGAGGGGATTGGGTAGCGAGGCGACTTTGCCGTCGCGCTCCACCGGCGTGGTCGCCATCTCGTAACGCAGTCCCACGCCGAAAGCCAGGCGCCGGCTGACGCGCACGTCATCCTGCGCGTACCCGGAGAACTGCAGCATGCGCCAATGCCGCAGCGTGCCTGAGTCCGGAGCCAGAATACTGAGCTTCGACGGCTGGGCGGCGAGAAAGCTCTCGAGTGAAGTGAACTGATAATAACCGGCGCGGTCAAGATCGCCATCCTCATCGAGCAGAATGCGGTCGAAGCTGGCGCCGGCGGTAAGTTTGTGCGCGCCCGCGATCCTGGTGAGCGAGTAACTGATCTGGCCGTCGCTTACGGTGAAAAAATTGGGCGTGGTACGGGCGGGGGTTCCTCCAAAACTGCCCAGGCCGGTGATCAGCATCGCACCCACGTTCTGGCCGGGAACGAAGGCGTCCGCGGCAACATCCGCCGCGGAGGAAGCCAGGCTCCCGTTGCGAATCTGGCTGAAGGCCGCATGGATTTCCTCCACCGTACTCGCCGATGGCAGATACTGGCCGGCGGCCTGCACGATGTTGTCGTGCGAGTCATTCCGGTAAGACCAGATGCGGTATATATCGCCCGTGGTGGAATCGGTATCGTCGAAAGCGTAGTGTGCATTAAAGCGCCAGCGCTCCGATTTGACGTAGTCGAGTTTTCCGGTGGCAAAGTCTTCGCGGGTGCCGGTGGGAACCGGCGCGCTGTAGTCGCCGGTTCCGTTTCCCAGATCGGGGCCGTTGGGCAGCGGATAAAAGGCCAGATACGGCAGGATCTTGGCGGACACGGTAACTTGCTGCGGGGCGCCGTTCACGGGCAACAGGCCGCTGCGGGCCTGGGCATCCGGCGTCACGATGGTATCTGTGGCGTTGGAGGCGAGCCGGATTCCTTCGTAGCTAATCAGGAAGAACAGCTTGTCCTTGAGAATTGGCCCGCCAATCAGGCCGCCGAACTGGTTCTGGTGAAACGCCGGAATCGGCCCACTGGCGGGATCGAAAAAGTTCTTAGCGTCGAAATCGTTGTTGCGAAGATACTCATAAAGCGCGCCGTGCAGCTCGTTGGTTCCCGATTTCGAAACCGCGATGAGAATGCCCCCATCGGTCCGGCCGTATTCGGCGCTGAACGGAGCGGTGACGAGGTTCAACTCGGCGATGGCTTCCAGACCGAGAAGATGGCCCGCGGCGCTGGCGGGGGCGGAGCCGCTGGAATCGTTGATGTAAATGCCATCGAGGCGGAAGGTGTTCTCGCTGGGGCGGGAACCATTCACGGACACGTGGACGCCGAGGCCCGTGTTGATGGTCGCGTTGGCGCTGGCCGGAGTCTCGACGCCAACCTGCTGCGAAGCGAGATCGAATACGTCGCGTCCGTTGAGCGGCAGCGCAGCAAGCTGCTGCTGGCTGACGGCGGCGGCCCACGCGCCCGGTTGCGTGTCCACGGGGTGGGCTTCGGCTGTCACCACGACGGTCTCCCGAGAGGCGCCGATCTTTAGCTCCACGTCGGCCCAGAGCGCGCGGCCCGCGGTCAGCTGCAATCCATCGATCCGGGAAACCTGAAACCCGCCGTGCGCGACCTCCAGAGAATAAGTGCCCGGCGGCAGGTCCGCTACCGTGTAGCGGCCCGCCCGGTCGGTGGTCACTTTGCGTTCCGCATTGGTGGAGGTTTCGAAGACGCGGATGCTGGCTTCGGCCACGGTTTGCCGAAAAGGATCGGTGACCGTTCCCGCGATGGAACCCGAGGGCTGGGCACACGCTGGCAGCGCTGCCATCAGCGACCCTAATAGGAGCGCGAAATGGGGCAGACTATGGCGTGGCGCTTTGATCGATCGCATGGTCACGTTGATTTCATCGTGCGGGCAGCCTCAAGAAATCTGGTGTCGACGAAGGCCGCAACATCCGCATTGGCTGGGCACAGGTTGTGCTCGGCCATCCATTGGGCATAGCGCCGCAAATCGTCCATGTGGATGGTTCCATCGCGCTCGAAGGTCGCGCGGCAAGCCTGGCGGAGCAGCTTGGCATCCAGATTATTCTGGTTCGCATAATCGTCCAGGAAACGCGGAGTGCGGCCACCCAGAAAGTCGCCCGCGCCCCGGAAGTACGCGTGCAGAAACCGTGCGCCGGTATCGACGCGGCCTTCCAGCAAACGGCGGCCAAACACGATGTAAGAATACTGGAAGTTTGGCAGCAAAGCTGCCACGCTGGGTCCGGCCAGTAATCCCAACGACCGCAGCTCGGCATTCAAGTCGGTCTCCGGCGATACGAAAGCGTCAATCCCGCCCGCATGCAGGGCGGCCACCTCTTCGTTATAGGGCATCTTCCGCGCCATCACGTCGCTCAGCCGCATCCCTTCGTGCTGCAACAGTGTATCCAGCCAGAACGTCGTCCGGGGCGACGAATCGCTGACGCCTATACGGGCACCCTTAAGCTGGCGCATGCTTCGCGCGCCTTGGGGAAAAACCTTGCGGCTGACGAAGACCGTGCCGGCGGTGCCGCAGGATAACGATATCAGTTCGCGGCCGGCGACCAGCCGCAGGCGCGCGCCGCGGGCCACTGCGTTTACCACGGCAGGCACGAGACCGGCGAATCCCGCATCCAGTTTGCCGCCCGCCAGCAGCGGCAGCGACTGCGGCGTTCCCATGTCCTTCACCAGTTCGACGTCGAAACCCGCATCCGAGAAGTATCCCAATTCGTAAGCCACATAAAACGGGCACATCGAAAGGTGGGTGGACGCCGATACCCGCAAATTCATCCGCGTTGCTCTCGACGCGGGCCTCGCGCAGGAGGCCAAGACGCCCGCCACGGAAAAAACGGGGACGGTCAGAAGAAGTGTTCTACGAAGCACGCACGGCCTCCACCTTCGGGCTCAGCAGGTGCAGCGGCAGCACTTTCCCGGTCCGCGTTGCGAGCGGTTCGGCGGCGACCGCTTCGAGACCGTCCGAATGCGTCCAGACGCGCGACGCCAGGGCGCCTCCGTAACAGCCGCGAATCTCGCGCAACAGAAAATCGCGCACGGCGGCGGGCGGTCCGGCGCCTGCGCGGGGACTGATGCGCAGCTCCACTTGCGCCTGGCGCGCGCCATCGTACTCGACAAGCTGGTAGTCGCCCGGCCCGCCGCCGAAGCGTTGCGGCAGCGCGCTTTCGAGTATGCGAACGATATCGCCGCCCATCAGCGTGATGCCCTGGCCAGTGAGCTTTCCGTAACTGTAAATGCCGCTAATCCGCAGATTCATCCCGGCGCGCGCGTATTCGCAGTCGCAATCCACCGGTTCCAGAATGCCCGCGTCGTCCATTTCGGCGTTGATCAGGAACCGGCCGGCGAACGGCAGCAGATTGGTGAACATCAGCGAGTTCACCTCCGCGTCCGAGAGTGGCGCACGCCGCCGACGCCCGATCACGGCCACCGCGTCGCTGTGCACGTGCACGCTATTGCCGGTGCGCATGCGGCGGCACGCGTTCCCGATCGACCCCACCTCGGAAATGGCGTACTTCGGATAGGCCTCGCAGCCTGCCGCCTCGATGGCCGCCCGTTTCGCGTCGGTCAGAGCCTCTCCGTCAACCAGAAATAGCGTTCCCGCGATGTCCAGCCCAGCGTCTCGCGCGGCGGACGCCACGCGCACGGCGGCGCTGGCGTAACTGAGCATCGCGCACGGAAGCCCTTCCCGCTTTCGCTGCGCGATCCACCGCGCCACCGGCGAAAAATCGTTCTCTGGCAAATAATCCGGCAGCGGCAGTGACGCGCCCATCCATCGCGCGGAGCGGACCATCCAATACGTCACCGCGCGGTAATGTCCCGCATCCAGCCAGTGGCCGCCTTGAGCGAACCATTTGGCCGTCTTCTGGCCGCAACGGATCGACCGCAGATTGTATCCGATGCCCAGCGTCGAGGGCAGAATCGGCCGCACCTGCACGCCGGTCCGTCCGGCCAGTTCGAATTCGCGCCATTGCAGGCGATGATAGGCTTCCCGGTAAACCTGGAGCGCCGTGCTTTTGGGAGTCATGGTGCCCCCGCTGCGGCTTCCGCCACTGGTGGTCGTCATGCGGCCGCAAACCAGCGGATTCAGCAGCGCTTCCGGCCCGCACGGAATCTCGCGACCAGCTCGGATCACCGGCGTCGTGCCTTTGATCTCGTCTTCGGTGAGATAAACCCCTGCCGCCGCGAGTCTACCGAGCGCCGCCTCGAGGCCGTGGCGTCCGACTTCCGCCGCCAGGTCCTCCCAGGCGCATCCCGCGATCCGGAACATCTCGCGATAGGGGTGTTGCGGATTCGAAAACACAACACGGCGCGCCAGGTCGAGAAAATGTTCCTCGCGATGCTCCATCTGCCATCGCAGCGCGGCCATCGGGTCCGCCGCCACCGGCTGCCGCAGGACGTCCCGGATGCCCAAAGTCATCCGCGAGTAATAGATCATTTCGCCGGTCATGCTTGGTCGCGTGTCCACGGCACGAGACGGCGCTCGATCAGATGAAACACGGGACCGGACAGCAATCCGAGCAGCGCCGAGACAATCACGCTCGCGTACAGCTTCTCGGTCGCGAAGGTCTGCCACGACATCCAGATCATGCTCCCGATTCCGTCGTTGCTGCTCAGCATCTCAATGGAGATCGTCATCACCAGGGCACGCCCGATCGACAGGCGCAGCGCGGTGAAAATCTGCGGCAGGCACGCCGGCAGATAGACCTTGCGAACGATGACGGCGCGGCTGGCGCCATAGTTCGCGGCAAGGTCCACGTAGTCCCGGCTGACGCCGCGCACCGCATCGGAGACCTGGATCACCATGACGAGGCCCACGCTCAGCGCCACCAGCGCCACTCGCGATGCTTCATTGACCCCAAATACCAGCATGACCATGGGCAACATGGTCAGCCGCGGCGTGGAATACAGCGCAGAGACCAGCGGCTGGACGGCCGCGCGTAACCACGGCGACACCGACAGCAGGATGCTTACCAGGCCGCCGCCAACTACGCCCACCAGCAGGCCGGCTCCGGCGCGCGCCAGCGTGGCGCCGGCTTCGCGTCCCAGTTCGCCGGTCGCGAGCATCGCCCAGAGGGTTTCACCGACCTTCGACGGTGGCGGAAAAAAGAGCGGGTCCAGAATGCGGCGCGCCGCCAGAACCTGCCAGCAGGCCAGCAACAGCGCCAGCAGCCAGAACCGCTCCCCGATGAACCGGACCAGTTTCATCGGGCGCAGGCGAAACGCCCGGTGCCCGCCGCCAGCCTCAGGGATCCAAGGATGCGTTGCTTGAGTTCCCACAGCTCTCCGTCCATTTCGAGCAGTGCACGACGCGGCCGTGGCACTGGGACTTGGTATTCGGCCACAACCGTTCCAGGCCCCTCGCTCAGAACCAGTATCCGGTCGCTGAGCAGGATGGCTTCTTCCACGTCGTGCGTAACGAAGACAACCGATTTCCGTTCCTGCTCCCAAAGATCCAACAATTCCTGCTGCAGGATCATGCGGGTCTGAAAATCGAGCGCCGCAAAAGGTTCGTCCATCAGCATCACGGCCGGATCGCTCAGGAAGCAGCGCGCCACCGCAACGCGCTGTTTCATCCCCACCGAAAGCTGGCACGGATAGGCGCGCTCCTTTCCCGCACAGCCGAGCCGCGCCAGAAGTTCCCCTGCGCGGGCCTCGCGTTCGGCGCGCGGCACGCCCTGCATTTCCAGGCCGAACGCCACGTTGGCGGAGGCCGTCATCCAGGGAAACAGATTGTGCTCCTGACTCACCAGCAAAACGCTGGAATTCCGGTCGCCGGGCCCCGCGATGCACTCGATTTCACCCGCGCCCGGCGCGAGCAGGCCGGCGAGCACGCGCAAGAGAGTGGTCTTGCCGCAGCCGCTAGGTCCGACGAAGGTCAGAAACTCGCCGTCTCGGCCGCCGAAAGTCAGATCGCGCAAAGCGGTCATGGAACCATTGGAGGATGGGAATGTAACGCGCAACTGTGAACAACTGAGGCGCATCCGCGTGACCTGCCCTTAATCAAGACGCGAGGCATTCGGCGCCGCTCTCTGCCCGGGGCGCCCTCTGCTAATACGATATCGGCTTACCCTTTTGAATTAGAATAACACGGGTTCCGCGACGGCAAGCCCACTGCTACACTGGTCTTTTTCTTGGTGCCGGTTTCGCGTGGCTATTAGTGTCGTCATCCCGGTTCTCAACGGTGCCGTATTTCCCGATCGATGTCTGAAATCCCTGACGCGTTCCGGGCACGTGATTGGAGACCTGCGATGCGGCGGTTCGTGGAGCATCGGCGGCGTGCGCGACTTTGGGCCTTCGGCGCACTGGCCTTCGTTTGGCGGCGGCTCATGTTCCGCACAACCTTTATCGCCGTCACCGGCAGCGTGGGAAAAACCACGGCGGTCGAATGCCTGAAGCAAATCCTGTCATCCTGTTTTGCCGTCAACGGAACCGAGCACGGCAACAACTCCGGCCGCGGGGTCGCGCTGACCGTATTGCGGACCAGGTGGCGCCATCGGTTCACTGCGATAGAAGTGGGCACCAGGAAACCGGGTGACTTGAGGAAGGCAGCCTGGATGATTGCGCCCGATACGGCAGTGCTGCTGGCGGTGGCTGCCGTCCACACGGACTGCTTTGCCAGCCTGGAGGAAATCGCCCTGGATAAGTCGCGTTTGGTTTCTCGGCTGGGGCGCGGGGGGCTAGCTGTTCTGAATGGCGACGACCCACGAGTGGCGGCCATGGCAGCGCGTTGCCGCGGCAAGGTGTTGACCTTCGGGCGTTCCCCGGAGTGCGATGTTTGGGCGAGCGAAGTTTCCTCCGTCTGGCCGGCGCGGCTGTCGTTTCGGTTCCACCGTGGCGCGCAGTCGCGCATGGTTAACACCCGGTTGGTGGGCGAGCATTGGCTCAATTCGGTAATGGCGGCGCTGGCAACCGCCCTGTGGCACGGCGTGGAATTGGAACGGGCGGCTGCCGCGGCGGAACGGGTAGAGCCAGCCCCGTGCCGGATGGAGCCGGTGCTGTTGCCCTCCGGGGCGTACGCGTTCCGGGACGAATTCAACCGTTCCTTGGCGGGTTTGCCCGCCGCGTTGCGAGTCCTGGAACAAGCCAACGGGCGCCGTGTCCTGGTGTTCCATGACGTGTACGATTCGGGTCTGGCATTTCGGGAACGGTTTCGGATGGTGGGGCGACTGGTAGCCCAATCCGCCGACTTGACGCTGCTTTACGGGAATGACGGCAGGCGGGCCCGGAACGCCATGATTGAAGGCGGCGTGCCGCACGAAAACGTGCAGAGTTTCCCCGATATTTGGAGCGTGGCGGCTTTCATGAAGGCCAGTCTCCGGGCCGGCGACGTAGTGTTGTTGCGAAGCGGCTATTCCGATGCGGCGGCGCGGATCTATTTCGCGCAGCTTGGCTCGGTCGGCTGCCGGATACCTGTTTGCAACAAGAATTTCCCATGCGACTATTGCAAGGAACTCCGGCCCGGGCTGGAGACTGTGAGCGGATTTCCTGCTCCCGCCCGGCCGTTCTGGCTGCCCATCTGGCGTTGAGGCGTCCGGCGGCTCCCTGTTTTACCTCGCCGGCTTTCTGGCGCATACGGCTGAGAAGCAGGCGGTGAACGGCGCGGCCGGCAGTCGTCCCAAGAACTCGAACAACCTCAGCAGCGTGCGAATAGGGCCATCGGCTGCGCGTCCCATGATCTTTCTCAGCCCCAAGAACAGCCCCGTGGACAGTAGTCGTGGGTTGTGGATGAGCCACCCGTTCTCCACCACTTCCATGCCAAGATCGTTGAGCCAGCCGTTCAGTTGCTGGCGAGAGGCGGTGTAGCCGAGGACATAAGGCGCCTGCCGGAGCCGCGTCGCCCAACGCAGCAGCGGGTAAAGCGGGTTCCAAGGGTTGTCGAGCGTGATGATCAGTAAACCGGACGGCCGCACCACGCGGACCAATTCCCGCAGCGCGGCTAACAGCTCCGCGCGGGTTTCGAAGTGATCCAACGTGGAATTGGAAAAAACCAGTTCGAAGCTGTCGGTCCGCAGAGCCAGTGCCCGGACGTCGCTCACCAGGAATGAGAATCCTGCAGCCGAACAATGCCTGCGCGCAGCGATGACGGTGGTGGCCGCGATGTCGATTCCCACGGTGTGTCTGGCATTTGGAGCCAGATCGAGCAGGACTCGATCCTCGCCGAACGCCTCTTCAAACAGGTCGGTTTTGAGAACGCTCTGTGGATTCAACCCCCGCAACCACCGCCGGACCAGTTGAAGGTGCGCTTCGCGTTTCTGGCGGGCCACCAGCGGGTCCAGGTATGCGGATGGATGAGGATCGCGCGCAACCGACTCCCAGGTTGAATTCATCTTGCGGTGTAAATGCCCATTCTAGGGGCAGGTGCGTAACACTGCAATCCTCAGCGCGACATCCCCAGCGCAACGCACCGGGTGGCGGCGTAAAGCCACAGAATAGAAATGCCTTCAATTAGATCAAGTACGACATTGAACACGACGAAGCCGGGCGAGGGTGTACCGAGGTGGTTATTGGGCAAAGCGGCGAAGTCCCGGCCAAGCAGCGCGGTGACCGTGGCGCCGAGTATGATCCAAGTGATTCCAGCTAGCAGTCCGCAGGAGAGCACGCGGGACCAATTGATTTTAATTGATTTTGCTCATGATGTCGAATTCTACGCGCAGATTGTAGCGCCTGACCGACCGGCTGTCGCCTTTAATGTAGAAACGTGGCGGACTCTATTGGCCGGATTACAATCCGGTTACTGAACGCCCGCCTACGGCCCCAGTCGCTGCGGGAATAGTGGTCGATAATAGCGAATAACGCCCGCGTGAACAGTGGGCGCTCGTGCTTGGTGTGTGCCCATTCTACGGGGTGCGGTTCAGATTAGGAATCATCGAATTGTGTAACGTGTGGGGTTATACTGCTGTTTCTGATGCCGGACGGCTTTCCACTACATGGCGGCGATCCAGATTTCCTGGTCCAGATGCTGATCAGTCAGGATTTGGAAAATGCTCAGCAGATGCACGCAGCATTCGAGAGAAATTATCCACGCGCCGCTCCCCCGAACAGCATCAATTACATGGCACGCCAGTGGGATCGGCCGACGAGCGCCAGTCTCTTCCCCGAGACGCTTAAGGCGAAACCCAAAGCGTGGCTGGCGCCGATGTTGCGCAGACTTCGCTGGCAAACCACGCAGGGCGACGCGGTTAGGAAATGCCGCGACGACCTGACCTGGATGGTGAACGTCCTAATCAAGCGCATAACCCGGCCTACCGAGGAGCAGTTCGTGGCTTTGGCGGAGCACGCCGATTGCTTTGGGATATCGGCAGCATTCGAGTACCTGGACCGCATGGAGGCATTTGCGAAGGCTTTGGAGAACGCTGGACCGCTCGGCTGGCGCGCGGTTGGGGCGCTGCAGACCGTGCTCGGACTCTCGCGGCAGATACATCAGACGACCAGCGCCTGGGAGACATTTGCGTGGCCATTCTTCCGGTCGTCCGCCGGGCTGGCGCCGGGTGACCCGTGTTGGGGTGCCGTCATTCGCCGCGACATCGAAACCATGGAACCGGAACTGCGCGCACAGTGGCTTGACGTGTTCGACGGCAAGGATAAGCACCTGGGCGGTGCCTGCGAGCCGACCGCATCGTGCCGAGCAGCCTTGAAGAAGCTGGGAAAGGAACGGCTGGAAGCAGATTTGCGCCGCTGGATTGGGATGCTGAAGGATGGGCCGGAATTGACGCTTTCGCCCGTGGGCATGGTCATTTTCCGGCATGTTCTTTTGCTCTGCAAGGGGCTGAAGGGGCAGGCTTGCGACGACCTGCTGTATGCGGTGGCGTGCGCGCCGTGGCGGCGCGCCGAGGATGTCGGATGGCTGGAGACCTACTTGTGGATCCTCGGCCGCCAGTCTAAGGACCGCGCCTTCGCGTGCTTGGAAGCTCTGTCGATGAATCCGGTGACGGCGACCGAAGACGTGCGGGTGGAGTACGAGGCGGCGCTCGCGGCCTTCGTGGGCGAGGCGCGCGGGACTGGAATCGACGGATACCGGTGGGATACCGAGCCAGCCCTGGAGGCGCACCAGCGTCGCATCGAACAGATGCTGCAGTTGAGCGCGGCGGCGGTGCAACGCGGGCCTTATATTCATCCGACGGTGGCGAGTCATGTGGCGGCGATGAAGGGGATACCGGAGGCGGACCGCACGCCGGCGATGAGAATGTTCATGGCTCAACTTACCGCCGATAGGACCTGGTACGACGCTGGTCCTGATGTGCAGTCATCGCTCAACGCCATAGCCAAGGAGATACTCAACGAGTTCTCGGCGGATCCGGAGAGCCTCCATCGGGCGGCGGTGAATCGCTGGGAGTGGATTCGCAGGCGGGAAAAGGAATATCCGCCGGACCTGGTGAAAGCGTGGGAGCAGTGTTTCTGGGGCTTCGCCTGCGACGGGGGCTTGGCGCCGAAAGCCCTCGGCAAGATCCGTCACGCACGGCCGACGGGGCTGGTAGGCATAATCCAGAGCAGCCCAGGAAGTTGGAAGGTATTCGATTTGTGCCAGAAGCACGTGGCAGAGCACGGATGGAACGTGGAACTGGCGCAAGCGTTCCGCCAATGGATCTCCACGCTTGGGCATTCCCATACCGACAACCAGTACCGCGCCAAGGCGGAATGGTTCTTGTGGTTTGAGAACGTGCTCCCGATCAACCTCGAGACGTGCTGGGGCGAGCGGGCAAGGCGCGATATGCGCGCGATGAAAGCTGAGGAACGGCAAGCGTGGATGGAACTGCTCGATCAGCCGCCCCTGACGATTACCGAGAAGCCGACCAAAAAGTGGTTCACGCCGGCTCAGGCGACGTTTCCGAAGATCGGTGTGAAGGCATTCCGGCGGCGGTTCACGGAGTGGTTTGCCCCGTTCAGCGCGGGCGAGCCGTTGCGGCTGACGGTCACGGGGCGGAATGTGCTTCGGCTCCTGATTTGGGCGGCCTTGATCGCCAAGGATCCAGCCGTAGACGAAGCGCTCGCCGGCTTCGCCAAGGCAAACTGGAAGACGCAGGACAGCGAGAACAAAGCGGCACAAGCGGAGATGGCGTTTTCGTATGTGCTAGCCGAGCGTGCACCGAAGAAGGCACTTCCGATTCTGAAGGGCATGGTGCAGAGTGGGCGGGCCAACCGTGACAGTGCGACGTACCGGATCTATCAGGGTCTGCGCGTGCGGTTGGGGGAAGTGCCATAGTCCGCGGGGGGGGGAGTAGCCGGATCGGCTGGACTTTCGGCTTCCGTGTGGCGAACGCCAGCTCGACGGAAAGCAGTGTCCGATAACACCGGTACTGGGTATGCACTTGACTCAGGTAGCCCCAGGATCTGATGGTTGCGGCGGACCGAGGCTCGCATCAGTGTCCAGGGACCGCGCCGGCCGCGTGTGCGAGAAGCGTTCGGCGGCCGATCAGGCCGACTGGGACGGTTTTCCGGGCGCCAAGCCGTCGGAGCGAGCCCGATCGACGGAGGCACGCTGCCTGCCCGCATTTCGAAGGCGTGGGACCGGCAGTCGCAACCCCAACCTATGGTGGCTACCTGAGTCAAGTGCATACCCAGTACACGGGTTAACGGTATGGATTCCCTGTCGAGAACGTCAGGTGGCGGCAACCACAAGGTCGCCAACGGGTCGTGCCCGCGCTGGCGATGCCAGACGAGCCCCGCGATGTGCCATACCCGTGGCGACTCCATCTCCGCGTGGTAGAATGGCGCGCAGGCCGAGCACGTTGGCGTAAGGGCCGGAAGAGGAAATCGATGGTCTCTCTACGACTGGCCGCTGGTCTGCTGCTGATGCTTTCTTTCGCGGCGCGATCCCAGACCGTCCAGGTCTGCGGCTGGATGGTGGAATCGGTCAAGCCCGAAAACGTCTACCAGTTCGACGTTTGGCTCCCGACCGATGGCGAGTTGAGCTTCTTCTACAAGATGAGCGGCGCCGGCGTAGTGTCGGGGTCGAACAAGACGCACTCGCCGGGCAGCGGTACGTACGTGCTGCACGCAGGCAAGGCCGAAAAACCGTGGGGATTCGGGACCACCGTAGACCCGCCGGCGAAGATCGACATCACGATCGAGCTGCACGAGACGCCCACCGATATCTTCTCCGATGCGCTGACTCCCTTGCTAGCGAAGTTCGACTTCCGCCGCGACGTCCCCGCGTCCGAGACCAAACCGCCGATGACGCTGGCCAAGAAACAGTGCGTCGCCGTAAAGACCCCAGCGAAGAAGAACAACTAAGCCTTCGAGCCTCGGCCAAAGCGCCGGTAATCTGAAGGCTCAATGCCAGAGCGTGATCGAGCTTTGAATGGCCGGCCCGGAGGGCGCGAATACACCTCGGCCGGATCAACCTCGTACCAACCGGTGGTCGCTCCGAGCAGGGAACGAATCGCGGGTCCACTAGGAAACCGTCGGCGGGCCGGCTTGCCTGGGGAGTAGGCTACCGATATCGAACCATAAAGTTCCCATATCCGATCGGCTTTCGGGCGCTCCGAAGATCCGGCGGGGAACGTCGCCTGGGACTGGGTGAGGTCGACTTAATAGGGCCGCTGGCCGACCCAGTTGCCTGGCGGATCGTATTCCCTTTTCCTCCGCCTTGGCGGGAGATTTTCACTCCGCCCTTGACAATGGCCGATTTTTGCGTTTCACTTTGGAGGGCCGATCAATGCCATAGGAAGGTCTGCTTAATTGCCAAACCCTGGGTTATACTCGACGACGTTCTGAAGCACACTGGAGGAAAAAGCATGTTTCACTTAGTCTGGTATGTTCTTATTGGGCTAATCTCGGGGGTTATTGCGAAATCGGTGATGCACGTGCACATAACGATCTTCTGGACCATCGTGCTCGGCATTATCGGATCGATCATCGGCGGCGGCGTTACCCACATCTTTTCACGCCCGAGAAACGAACGATATCATCCCGCCGGCCTCATTTTTTCCACACTGGGCGCGATCCTGGTTCTCTATGTTTGCTATAAGCTGAAGATTCATTTTCCACAGATCGGGCTCATCGAACGCTAACCTCGTATTCCGATGGGACGGTCAACGTCTCGGGCTTATGGGCCAACGGCCTGCCTTTTTCACGCCCTTTAACGGGCCATCCGATGAGGGACTGGAGAGGTGGGGACTCCCCGGCGGAGACATTTTAGCGGATACGCAGCGCCACGATGTGGGCCGCCGGCTTACCCAGATAGCCGCCGATAATGAATATTAATGCTCGCGTGGACCGGGCGCCGGGCCCAAACCAGGGTTGCAGTCGAGGGTGTCTGTCGGCCGGGAGTGAAGCAATTCCTTAAGGCTTCATCGGGCCACCCCGGGATGGGCGGCTGAGTGAAGGGCCAGATAAGGGAACCGCGCGGGCAGCCTCGCCGCTCGCGCGCTCGTCGATTCGTCAGACAGCGATTCGATCAGTAACCCGAGTAGAGGTTCGGATAGCATGGAGCCGGCTGCCAATAGCCGTATCCGTCATAGTAGCCACAACCGGAACCCGAATAGTAGCCCCAGCCGAATGGGATGCCGATCCCGATGCCAAAGTAGGGACGAGCCCAGAAGCGGCCGCCGTAGAAATAGCCTCGGCCGGCGTAGAAGCGGCCAGGGTAGTACCCGCCTCCTCCACGGTAGAATCCGCCGCCGTAGTAGCTGCGCCCGCCGGAAAAGCTGCGGCCCGCGTAGGGAGCGGCATAACTGCGGCCGCCTGAGTAGCCCCGCGAGTATGACGGGGCAGAATAGCTGCGCCCACCGCCTGAGAACGACCGGCCGGAAGAACTGCCGCCGGAGTGCCCACCGCGTGCCCCGCCGCCGCGCTGTGCCATCGCGGTAGTAGGGCCAAGCAACATCAGCACCGCGCCGAGAGCAAGCGCCGGCATCGCGAGTTTGAACGACACTGTTTGCACTGTCCGATTCATAAACAGCCTCCAATACTTCCGGCTTTGTAATATGCAAACCACGTGCCAATCGCAAGTTATGGGAAATAGGTAACTTATGCCATAGCGAGCGTGAAGCCCCTGGCTGAAAACCACCGCTTGGGGTGCACCTCAGCCATCGCGCCAAAGTTGGAGCCGATTCGGGGTCCAGCCCTCAACAAAGCCGCGCTCGTCGAGCACATCGTGCGACCACTAGGCCGCAAAACGCGCGAATTGCGGAAGTGCCCTGGCTCAACCGTGAACTACCGATATCAGGTCTTAACGCCGCTCTATTCGATGCTCGGATTCTCTGAAACGATTTGAGCTCTCGGCTCACTACTCATCATTGCTTCCAAGATATTCTTGCCGATTGAGCAAGGCTGGAGGCAGCGACAAGGAGTGATTATGCACAAAACCGGTGATGTTCTGCGGTCCAGCATGCGCGCTATCCCATGGCGGGGCGCTATCCAGAGGAAGCTGATTTATGCTGGCTTGCTCGGCAGTCTGCTCTTTTCGAGTACGAACTGCTTCGCCGCCAACTATTCCTGCGGCACGGCGAGCGCGAATCACTGTTACGGACAAACGAGCTGGAGCGAGCAACCGCAGTACTTCGGCGCCTATGTCGATTTGCAGGAACCGAGCATGAATTGCCCGTCCAACTGCGGAGGCTTTATCGATAACGAAATCTGGCTGATCGACACCAACTCCCAGGCGTGCAAGGCGAACAGCTTTGGACAATGTTGGGTGGAGGCGGGTTACATCGCGCAGGCCGGGGAAGGCACACAGTTCTTCTGGGCAGACGGCCGGCCACAGAACTCTAGCACCTTCAACCTTCACATCGTGGGCAATGCCGATCCCGTGGGTACAACCGACCACTTCATGATTGTGAAGGATGGGCGGGTTTCGCCTGAGGTGTTCCAGGTTTTCATCTACAACACTTCGGAGAGCACGCTCTATCACGGAACGTCGGTGGCTTCGAACGGCAATCCGATGAGCGCCAATGCGATTCACATTGGACAGGAACTGGCCGGCACGCAGGGCGCGTCCGCGGGCAATGCAGAATATACGCGGAACATCTGGGCGGTGCAAGCGCTCGGTCCCGAGTATGTATTCTGGTACCAACGGGAAAAGGACGAGGGCAGCGTGCGCAGCGACAATCCGCCGTTCGCCTCCTGGACCATCAATCCGTCCACTCCGCCGCCACCGGAAGGCGGCGAATTCACCACGCATTGCTGCGGTTAATGGAAAGGATGAGCGTCATGAACAGGAAATCTGTCGGTATTCTTTGGTTGCTCGGCGGTCTGGGATTCGTCGCCGGATGCCATCGCCCGCAACCAAACGAAGAAAAGATCGCAATGAAGCCTCCGCAGGGAACTCCCAAACGCCCGCAGGGATCGGCGGCACTGACGGTGCACCCTGGCGCCGCGCAGCCTTTTACTCAGCAGGACGTGGTCAACTATTTCAAGACGCATAACCTGCCTAAGAATGGGGGCGACCTTAGCCAGATGCAGGTGTCCTCGCTTGAGTTTCTAACGAGCAAGGAGGTGAGCCAACGGCTGCAGGGCGAGGCTACCGGTGTGGATGACAACGACAAAATCGGATTCGTAACTCTCACGGGTCAATTCGTCTTCACTGGCCCGTCGGGGCAATCGGCACGGTTCAACCAGGCCTATGCGGCCTTCGATGCTGCGACGGGGAATCTGCTGATGATCGGAACACTTGGCCAACAGCAGGAGCCGGTCAAGTAGCCGATATGGCGCGATAACGCCGATCCGAGCCGGTTTGGTCGTCCGGCCTCTGTAAGGCGAGGAGAGGCTTCAGGCTGCCGCCGGCCCCCATTTTCGCTAAGATTAGCGTGGAAGGATGCGTCGTTCCCGAATTGCCGCATTGCTGGTTCAGGCTGCGTTGGCGGCCTGTGCGAGCGCCCAGGGGACGCGGCTGCGCTCGCCTTGGGATTCCCAGGTGGTGACCCTGACGGATACGCCCTGGAGTTGCCCCGTGGTTCCGCGGCTCCCCCATGATTTTGCTGCAAACTCTTACTACATCGATTCGCATCACTCCGTCATCGATCCCGCGTTGAAAAAGCGGTACGAGGATTCGGTGGCGCCGATCGAGGGCTTCTCCCGCGACGTGGTCACGGCCGCTGACGCATACCGGACGAAGGGCAGCCGCAGCGCGGCGGAGTGCGTGACTGCCCTTCTGGCAGAGGCCGCAGCGCAAAAGGCATTGACCGGCAGCATGAATGATCATCAGGCGTCCTACGTGCAAGGCTGGAACCTGGCATCCTGGGCAGTCGCCTGGCTCAAAGTGCGGTCGAGCGGTGTCGCGTCCCTGGAACAATCGACTGGAATCCGCGCCTGGCTCAAGAGGCTGGCGGACGAGAATCGTGGCTACTACGAAAAGAAGCGCCAACAGCATTCAACCGATGCGGTTAACAACCACCTGTACTGGGCCGGCTTCGCAATTTCGGCCGCGGCCATCGCGAGCGACGACTACCGGCTCCTGGAATGGGGAATGGATGCGTACCGGCGTGGCGCAAGAGACATCCGGGACGACGGGACGCTACCGATGGAGATGGACCGCGGGCAAATGGCACTGCACTATCACCTTTACGCTCTAGCCCCGTTGGTGCTGTTGGCCGAGTTCGGCGAAGCGAATGGCGTGGATCTGTACGCCGAGCGCGATTACGCCATACGCCGGTTGGTATCGCGCTGCATTGCCGGCCTGCAGGATCCCACTTTTTTTGAGCGCCGAACCGGTGTCCCCCAGGTCACTACTCCCCGGATCGAAGCGTGGGAAATCGGCTGGGCCCAATCCTGGCTTCGGCGTTTCCCCGACCCGGTGATTTCGGAGCTACTGTCAAAAGCTCCATGGCTAAGCTACACCACTTGGGGTGGGTTGCCGCCATAGCCAGGTCGGAAACGTGGAGCCGCGTTGCCGCGAGGACGTACGGAAGATCGAGGCCCCTTGCTGCCGCTGACCCCGTTGGGCAAGGCGGCTGTGATCGCAGACACCTTCCGATAACCCCTAGGACCGTATCGGAACCACCGCGGCCACAGCGAGAATTCGGCGGAGCTGAGCTGACCGGCAGTGGCCGCGGTGGTTTCGATACGGCGGGATGAAGG
>Ga0208820_1000641_pt1 | contig 23280 bp, 18 predicted proteins | sample June2015DPH_16_5_FD_184713 | JGI IMG/M metagenome (GOLD analysis project Ga0208820, IMG submission 184713) | Peatland microbial communities from SPRUCE experiment site at the Marcell Experimental Forest, Minnesota, USA - June2015DPH_16_40... | ecosystem: Environmental > Terrestrial > Soil >...
GGCCAGCGGAAGTGGGGCGAGTCAGAGCTTCGTCTTTACCTTTACCGACAGCGCCGGGTGGCAGGATCTGGGGGTGGTGGATGTGCTGTTCAACAGTTTCCTGGACGGCATCCAGGGGTGCTACATCGCCTACTCGGTGCCGGCGGCGACGCTATACCTAGTGGACGATGGCGGAGACGCGGGTGGACCATTTGCGGGCTACCTGGCGTTACCGGGGACGGGGAGCATGTCGAACAGCCAGTGCACGGTGAGCGGGGTGGGCTCGTCGGCGGCGGGCAGCGGCAACACGCTGACGCTGACGCTGAACGTGAGTTTCACGGGGCCGTTTGCGGGCAACCGGATCTTCTACACGGCAGCGGGCAACGCGGCCGGCACGGAGAACTCCGGCTGGAATGCTTTAGGTGCCTGGACGGTGCCATAGGCTACCGGGTTTCGCTCAATCCGCTGAGTCGGCTGTTGCGATGGAGGCAGACAATTCCCGAGTCCGTGGCGCGCCCCGGCGGATCATTTTCCGCTGCGAAGAACCCGGGCGCAGTTGGGCTGTGCCTGGACGTGATGGACTGATCGGGCGAACCGCGGCGGCACCCAGACCGAGAGAGGCCGCCGAGACGAAACCGCGTTAGGTGGGCCTTCGCCGGCAAGTCGCCGAACGGCGACCTGTGGTGGTGGCAGCAAACCGGCAACCACTGGACATGGATCGGGAACAACGGAGTAGCGGCAGGAGAGCTAGCGATTTCTTGCAACGCGAAGCGTCTGGCGCCTCAGGCGGCTTCGTCCAACCTCCTTTATCGCACAGGACACGAACGGACTTTTCCACGCGGCGTTAAGACCAGATATCGGTAGCCTTTCGCTCCAGCTTAAGCACAGCAGTAAAACCTCCTTCAGGCACGCTTGCGCCGACCGGGGCGCTTGGCGCGTGGAGGCACGTAGTGAAACCGAATTAGGTAGATATTCTCGCCTTTACCGTGCTTGGCCACCTTGAGCAGATCGACGACGCCCAGGAATCCCGACTCTCGCGCCAATGCTGGGGTGATATCCGGAAAGCCGATTGGCTTGATCGAATCCACTTCGATCTCACCTTCTTCCATACCGTACCGGTTGTCCACTTTGACGTGGGGACGCATCCAAATTCGGACACTGCAAGTGATTTCGCCGCGACGAACTCCGTCGCGAAGTCGCTTGGTAAACGTCATGAAGAGATTCTACACGCAGCGATGGTTGGAGTTGGGCGTACTGCGATTTCAACGTTCCGCGCGAAACGTTAATATTCAATATCGGTACCTTGCCGTGGGTACGGGGCGCTACACCGGCGTTTCCAAGTAGGCGCCTGCCAAGTGGACTGCGAGGCAATCCTGGGCAAATGGTCTGGGCAACGTTGTTAAGGTTGAATTCTAAATTGGAATAGATACGCCACTAGCTGTTCGCGTGCTACAGGTTGCACGTCGCGACCCAATGGCCGGTTCCTACCGCTTCCTAGGCCAGTTCTTGGCCGACGGGCGGGACCCGCGCATCGCCGCGGGGGATCAGCACGATACTGGGCCGGCATGACTGGATGCTTCGACTGCCGATCAAAGACGGCGCGCAGTGTCTGACGGCCAATGTCCTCGCCGGGCTGAGTATAAGTATATCTGTTTGTCCTCAGGTCCACCCATTTCAGTCTGTCTCATGCAAGATGAGCCTGGGGAGGAAGTGACGGAGGAGCCACCGTAGTGCGACGCGTGGCGGGTCTCCCTCGCGACACGTGTCCAGTGCCTCCCGCAAGGCTGTTACGCGTACCGTTAACCCTAAGAAAATCTGGTAACGATTGGTGCAACGGCCCTGTAATTAATTATTTATCGCTCCAGCGTTTCATCTTCCCTTAACCACATTCTGCTGGCAACGGTGCGCGCCCGAAGCTATAGTATCAGCAGGCTAGAGTTCGGTTGAAAGGGAGTCATGCGCAGCGCGACTAAGGTGAGGGCGGCCAACATCCTCGCCGCCACGATGTTTTTTCAATTCCTGCCGGCAAACGCGGCCGCACCGATCAAAATCGACACCGGGAACCTCCTGGTCACCGTCGACGCGACTGCGTGCCGCTGGTCGGCGGAAGTCAAAGGGACGCCCATGCGGCTGAACGATGTCTACTTCCTTCCGGGTGACGACCCTTCGGGTTGGAAAGTGACCAGTTCCATCAACCACGCCGACTCCAACCCATTCGGATCGTTCGTTACGGTAACCCTCCACGGCGCGAAAAGCGGGCAGCTCGATTTCGACTATCAGATCTCCGCCAGCAAGACGAACAACGACATTCTGGTCAGCCTGGGCCGCTCCAACCACACCGGCAAGGCGGTCGATCTCGGCGACGTGGATTACTTTGTGTCGGCGGATGCGCGCCTCGGCGGCTCCACCGACAAATGGATCGCCCTGGGCACCCACTCCCGCAATCGCGACCTGTACGAACTGGCCGCCGTGATCAATTTGATCACTCCCAAGATGTACGCGGTAAATCATGTGGTCCGCGACAGCGACACCGGCAACAGCCTGTTGATGGGACATGCGACGGCACTGAAGGGTGCCTCGCGGTTCGAGGTGAGGTCCGGCTGGCAGGGCAAGACCCCGGACAGGATGCAGGTCCGCGGATACTGTAGCTACAAGATTACGATTCCTCCGGGAAAGAGTTTCCCCGGTGAGAAACTGCTGATCGACTTCAATCGGGACGCGCTTCGGGCCATGGAACACCAGGGGGACCTGATTGCCCTCGCGCACGACGTTCGTCTCAAGACGCGGCGGCCCATTAACCTGGACGACCGGGAACTGGTGGCGAACGACTACAGCCGCTTTCACGGCTGGATGTCGGGCGGCAGTAATGCCGATGCGAAGAAGTTCTTTCAGGAGAACGGCCTGGTGGATTTCTATTGGGGCATGGGAGGCCCCGGTCCGCAGGGGAGCTTTGGCATCTATGGTTCGGGAGGCGGCACGCAGGGGCGCCCATCCCGGGTGAGTTATCCGGCCGAGTGCTTCCTTCCGATCCATACGGTCAAGTACGACGGGGAAAGGGTCATCGACTTTTCCAATCCCTTGACCGTCAAACTGGAGCGCGAGCGCATCCTCAAGTGGGTGGCCGGTCAGGAAAAGAACACGGGCCGGGCGGAGATGGATTTCGCGGATTGGTGGGACGCGTGGCCGGGACAGTTCGACCCTTTTATGAGCCCATTGGAGACGTACCGCGTGGCCGGGCTCCCCTGGCGCGAGACCATCGACCAAAAGGCGCCGCGCATGGTCATCCGCTCCAACATGCAGCCCGTCGATCATTCCTACGGGATTGTCGATATCTGCCGGATCTCCGAGGACGCCGACCAGGGTTATGAAGATCCGGGCTCGTCGCTGCTGGGAAAGGAATTCACGGGATTGTTCACGGAGACCGTGCTGGGCTCGGCGAACCGGTTCTTTTACAACGGCCGCGTGTTCTGGAACGACGCCGACGGCTTTCACATTTACCGGTTCAAAGCTCCCGATGGCAAAGACTTCACCGCCGGCCAAGCCAAAGTCGATGCCAACTTCCACGCCATGGTGGGGAACACGCTATTCGTGTCGGAGGCATTCAATGTTCCCTATCCGGCCGACCGGATCGAACTCCTGAAACGCATCAGCCCACCGACCATGGACGTGTCCTATCCGGTGGATCTCTTCGTGCGGCGACCGGCGCGGATTTTCAACATGCCGGTGGACCGGGCGTTTGGGAAGTGGTCGGTCCTCTCGGTATTCAATTACACGGGCCTGGGCAATCGCAAGTTCAGCGCCACGTTGGACGCCGCGAAAGATCTCCGCCTCGATCCGGACAAAGAGTACATTGCTTACGAGTTCTGGACCAGACAACTGATCGGGACGTTTAAAGGGACGTTCGCTATCCGCCCGATCGGCGCCTATGACGCCGACATCTACAGCATTGTCGAGAAACTGGACCGTCCGGTGCTGATTTCCACCAGCCGCCACGTCCGGCAGATGGCGTTCGATATCAAGGACCTCGCCTGGGACGGCCCGCTACGCGCCCTGCGCGGCGTCTCGCGCGCGGTTGCCGGAGACCCGTATCAACTGCGCATTTACGTTCCGGAAGGGTTCACCGCGAAGCGGGTGGAGTTGTCCGGCGGCCTGACCGGGAAATTGGCGCTGGACGGGCGTCTGCTGACAGTGGACTACACGGCATCTTCGGGCGCGGATGTTGAGTGGAAGGTTTTCTTCTAGCCGTCGAAGTTTTGCGGTGGGCGCAATCCGGGCAACGCCGATTGGAGGTCATGATGAAATTCCGGACGTGGTTTTGTTTGACTCTCGCGAGTTTTGCCGCCATGGTGGCGGGCTACGGCCAAACCGGCGCCGCTCCGGAAATCCCGCACCTGCGGAAGCAGGGGACAGCCACCCAACTAATCGTGGACGGCAAGCCGTTCCTGGCGATGGCGGGCGAACTGGGCAACAACACCGCCACCAGCCTCGAGTACATGAAGGCGGTATGGCCCAAACTCGTCAACACGCGGCTCAACAGCGTTCTGGCCGCCGTTTCCTGGGCTCAGATCGAGCAGGAGGAAGGTAAGTTCGATTACACTGTCCTGGACGGCGTGATCCGGGATGCGCGCGCCCACAACATGCGTCTCGTGCTGCTGTGGTTCGCAAGCTGGAAGAACGGTTTGTCCACCTACGCCCCCGACTGGGTGAAGAAGGATTTCGAGCGCTTCCCGCGCACCCAGGTCGTGGGAGGGAGGAGCATCGAATTGCTCAGCCCCTTCGCGGATGCAAACCGGGACGCCGACGCGCGCGCCTTTGCTGCCCTCATGCGGCACGTCAAAGCGGTGGACGGCCGCGAGCACACGGTCGTCATGGTTCAACTGGAGAACGAAATCGGCGTTCCGGATGGCATCCGTGACCGTTCGCCCGCGGCCAGACAGGCTTACGCAGGCCAGGTACCCAAGCGCCTGATGGACTACCTTCAGAAGAACAGGGAGTCCCTGATCCCGGAGCTTCTCAAAGTCTGGGAGACGGCCGGCTTCAAGACTTCCGGGAGCTGGGAAGAAGTGTTCGGCGAGGGCGCCGCCGTCGATGAAATCTTCATGTCCTGGTGGTTCGCACGCTACGTCGGCCGCGTGGCGGAGGCGGGCAAAACGGAATACCCGATACCGATGTTCGTGAACGCATGGGCACCAGGTTTCCCTAAGGAGAACCAACGCGCCAACGGACAGGTGGGCAGCCCGATGCCCGACGCGATCGACGTCTGGAGAGCGGCGGCGCCCGAAATCGATATGCTCTCGCCCGACATTTACGACTATGACTACGCGGGGATGTGCGCGGCGTACAACCGGAGCGGGAACCCGCTGTTCATACCCGAGACCAGGGGATTGCCGCCGAACGCCCTCGGGGCCAGAGTGCTCTACGCCTTCGGACGCCACGATGCCATCGGTTTCTCGCCCATGGGGATCGAAAGGCCGGCGGTTCCCGATATCGAACTGACCAGCGCTTACGACGTGATCGCGCAATTGGCGCCCCTGATTTCGGAGCACCAGGGCAACGGGACGATGTCCGCCGTCCTGCTGGGCTCCAAGGATCAGCCGCAGAAGGTCAAGGTGGGGAACTACACGCTGGAAGTCTCGTTCTTGCGGCCGCGTGCGCTGCCCGGGTCGCCGCAACCACAGGAACCCTTTCCCAACGCGGCGGCAATCTTCATCGCGGCCGGCCCTGACGAATTCTATGCCGCGGGCACCGGAGTGACCGTCACTTTTACTCCGAACACGCCCGGGCCTCCGCTCGCTGGACTGGCCACTGTGGAGGAAGGTGATTTTGTGAACGGCCGCTGGGTTCCGGGGCGTCGGCTGGCCGGCGACGATACCGGCGCGCACAGCCTGGTGCTGCCGAGACTCTATGAGCCGGCCGATCGCCCGGCCCTGTTCGGTCCGAGTCAGAAGGGCATCCACCGGGTAACGCTTTACCGCTACCGCTGAGGCAAACGACATGACCCCGAATCGATTCGGACTAATTACCAAACGCGCGTTCTCCGGTTTCGTGGCCTTGGCATTTGCCTTCGCCGCACTGACGGCATTCGCCCAGGTGAAGGAGCGGCCAATTCCCCGTGTCGTGAAGAAGGACGGGCGCTTCGCTTTACTCGTGGACGATGCCCCCTACTTCATGCTGGCCGCGCAGGTGAATAACTCCAGCGGTTGGCCCGCCATGCTGCCGCAGGTATGGTCCGCCATGGAGTTCCTGCACGCCAACACGGTCGAGATCCCGGTCTACTGGGAGCAGTTCGAACCGAAGCAGGGGCAGTTCGACTTCGGCGTCGTCGATACCCTGCTCACCCAGGCACGGGCCCACCGGATGCGCCTGGTCCTGCTCTGGTTCGGCACCTGGAAGAACGGCAATCCCCACTATATGCCGGAGTGGATGAAGCTGGAGCCCGACCGCTATCCGTACGTGGTCGACAAGAACGGCCACCCGGTGGATTCCCCATCGCCCTTCGCCACGACCTCGCTGGAAGCGGACAAGAAGGCCTTCGCCGCCTTCATGCGCCACCTCAAGACGGCGGACCCCCAGCGCACCGTGCTGATGGTGCAGGTGGAGAACGAACCCGGCACCGGGGGCAACCTGCGCGATTACTCTCCCGCCGCGCAGAAGCTATTCGATAGCCCGGTCCCCGCCGATATCCTCAAGGCCATGCAGGTGCCCTCCGGCGCGTCTGCGCCCAACTGGCAAGATGTCTTCGGTCCTGACGCCGATGTATGCTTCCACAACTGGGCTGTGGCGCAGTATATCGGACAGGTCGCCGCCGCGGGCAAGGCCGCCTACCAGCTTCCCTTGTATGTCAACGCCGCGCCCGGAACCGACCGCTGCGCCGTGTGGCGGGATCCCGCCAAACCGGCGCTGCCCAGCTACGAAGGCGGCGGCCCGAGCGGCAACAACCTTCCCATCTGGAAGGCCGCCGCGCCCGCACTCGACATGATCTCACCCGACGACTATGCCAGAGACGCCGCCGGCTATGTAAAGATGCTGGAGATCTACCGCCGCGACGACAACTCACTGTTTATTCCCGAGACCGGCGGCAGTCCGCGGTTTTTCTTTTTCGCCCTGGGCCACCAGGCCATCGGCTTTTCGCCCTTCGGCCTGGACTTCACCAGGATTAAGGAGATTCCCGACGCCGCCCGGCCGAAGGAGGAACTGCTTCCGCCGTGGGCGCTCACCGGAACTAAAGAGTTCGTCGCCCCCTTCGTGCCCACCTACCGCATGATCGCTCCCATGGCGCGAGAGATCGCCCGCCTGAACTTCGAAGGCAAGCTTCAGGCCGTTGCCGAGGAGCAGGGCAAGCTCACGCAGACGCTAAGTTTCGGAGCATGGGACGCGACCGTATCCTATGGAGTCTGGGCGCGGTTCGGCCGTCCGGAGGGTAATCCCCAGCCCATGGGCGGCGCTCTGGTTGCCCAACTCAACGACAACCAGTTTCTGGTGTCCGGGTTCTACTCCCGCGTCGATTTTCGTCCCACCGCGCCGGATAAGCGCCGCCGCTTTCTACGCGTCGAAGAGGGTACCTACCAGAACGGTGTCTTCCAGTTCCGCCGTCTCTTGAACGGCGACCAGACCGATGGGGGGCTGGATTTCAGCTCTGAGCCGCTGGTGCTCCGCGTCTCCGTAACAACTTACTAATGCAAAGAGGAATCGCGATGCGAGCAGTCAGCTCAGTTTACCGGATTCGGCGCGGAAAAGTTGGGCTTTCGTGCATCAAGTTGCCGCGTAACCCCCAACCGCGGAAGTGGTGTGGCGCAGGTTCCGAGTGAATTGTCGGACACTTGGACAGTGGCCCACCTCGCCCTCTGCGCGTCGCGGGATAACCCCCTTTGCCGACACAAGCGGCACCCTTTCACGCCGCGATATTCGCTAATTATCGGCCACTGTTTTCCGGCAGGGATCCGAGCGCGCGCCGCCGAAGCTGACTGCCCTACCGAAACCGCGGCTGTCCACATCCGCGGGTAGGGCGTGATGCGTCAACTGGATGTTTGGCCGACCAGCATCCGAGTCAGGCGCCTTTCGCTGACAGATTGAAAGGGGCTTCGTCGACAAGTCATGCCTGGAGCGAATCGCGGTACGCGACTTGGTACTCCGACTGAGCCCAGGCAGTGGATCTGATATTGTTGGGGTTCGTCGGCTCGGTGACTCGTTCCGTCTGCGCTGAGGGCTGATCGGCCCTCCTAGCGTGAGGACTGGCGAACTGGTGAGCGGTCTGCCGCGGCATCACCTGGTCTTCCTTCAGGAGCAGGTAGGTATCGAATCATCGCCCGATCTCCGCGTTCCAGCGCCGACCGGGCGTGGAATGCTTGCCCGAGCGCGGCGTCGATGAGTTCCCGCGTTCCGGACCTGCGACCACAGCGGACTAATGCCCCACGTCAGCCAATACCGAGGGCTAAATGCAAGGTACGCCCTAAGCTCACCGAATCGGAGGTCAACACCGTAATAGCCAAAACCAGCCGATGGTCGAAATATCCGGCAACCCTTGTGCTTGGCCACCTCAGCTATCGCGTCGACTAGCTCGCAATATTGGAGGCTCCTCTTGGCGTGCCCGACATCGCAGATTTCCTCTTGGCGAAGGGGAACGAATGCTTCGGTATCCATTTGCTCGCACAGCGCCGACAACTGCTGCAGGTCAGAGCCGGCAATGCGGTCACCCGCTTCTTTGGCGGATTCCGCGAGAGCGTCCAAGAGTCGCCGCCAGCTTATCAGAGCCATAGTTCGACCATCGACTGTGGCAGCGAACTTCTCAAAGCCATGGCCAGCCTCGGTCGTCACTCCACAGTTCCGCGCCCGCAGAATCAACTGGCACCAAAGCTCCTGGAGCCTAACCTCCGGCGAGACGACCAGAAGGAGACCCGCAGGCTTAACGATTTGCAAATACTGGGCGGGCTGGTTGTCCGTCAGGCCGGCCCAAAACTTGACCTCGACGACAAGCACCACGTTCCCGTTCTCATCGCGCCCCGTGATATCGGGCTGACCGGCAGCTTCTGTTCTCTCTTGGCTCGCATATCTGATGTCGCGACCAAAGCTCCCGAACGCTGAAATGACGTGAGACATTCCGTCGTCAGCGGTGAGCACATCCAGGACTTCGTCTTCCGTCAAACCGTAGCGCGCGGCCTCCAGCATGATCGCGCGCCGCGTCTCGCCGCACACCGCTTCCGTGCCGGACATGAAGCGCTCAGGGTTCGCTTCTATGATCCGGCGGCTGAATTCGAATAGCTCCCGATTCCGCTCGTGACGCTCCAGCGCGCGCTTTTGCGCTTTCGAAAGCGGCTTCAGAGGCTTCGAGCGGCCCGAAAGCGGTGAAGAAAAACGGTCCCCAGGGTGGACCGAACTGTAGTGGCCAACCGCACCGGTTAGTTGCAAGTCGTCGGCGATGCCCTCCGGCGTCAGAACGCCCGCTGATGTTGAAGTGCTGCGAGCCTCTCCATCTCTCAAACCGGGCATGGGAAGTCCAGTTCTGGCGCGTGCGCCGCCGCTTCCTTCCTGTCCAAGAACTCTCCCAGCGAGATCGGTACCGCAACTTTGAGCATCAGGGTGAAGAGCAGGAATCCCACCGCGAAAATGCCGGCGGCGACGCGCAACTCGGTGACCGTCGGGTAGTATTCGTAGATTTCGCCCAGCGTGTCCGGGGTCAAGCCGGGGATGATCAGCCCCATGCCCTTTTCGATGTATACGCCGGCGTAGGTGGCGAGGCACCCAATGTTCAGGGTCAGGAAATTGCGGCGCGCGGCCGGGGAGATGAACAATCCGAACGCGAGCAGGTTCAGCGCCACCGCGCTCCAAGCGTAGGGGACCAGGGTGTGGTGCCCGCCCACGCCGAAATACCAATAGCGTGTAAACAGCAGATGCTGCGTGTTGGAGTAGAATTCCTTGAAGGCTTCGGCGCCGTGTAGAAACAGGTTCAGGAACATGGCGTAAGCCATCAGCTCGGCGATCTTCCAGATGGCGGCGTCCTGGATTTCGAAGCGTGTGAAGCGGCGCAGCACCTGGAGCACGATCAGCAGAATCGCCGGACCGGAGCAAAAGGCCGACGCCAGAAACTGCGGCGCCAGAATCGAGCTATTCCAGTAGGGGCGCGCAGCCAGGCCGTTGTAGAGGAACGCGGTCACAGTGTGAATGCCGACCGCCATGGGGACGGAAAGCAGCACCAGCGGGACTACCAGGTTCTTGATATAGTGCTTGCCGTGAAAGGCGCGGTACAGGATGTGGGTGGCCACCGAAAAGTTCAAGATGAAGTACAGGTTCAGCACGAGCACGTCCCAGGCCAGGATGCTGCTCGGGAAGTTCAGAAATCCGAAGGGTGGAATCAGGTGCCAGAAGCGGTCGGGGCGGCCGATATCCACCAGCACGAACAGCAGGCACATGGTGATGGCGCTGATGGCCAGCAACTCGCCGTAGATGACGATCTCGCGGATGGGCTTCCAGTTGTAGATATAGGCCGGGATCACCAGCACCACTGCCGCTGCCGCCACGCCCACCAGGAACGTAAAATTGCCGATGTAAAAGCCCCAGCTCACCTGGTCACGCATGGCGGTGAGCCCCAGGCCGATTTCGACCTGCCGCGAATAGGCAAGCGCGCCGGAGACGATCAGCGCGCCCAGAAACGCGAGCCACGTCCAATACATCCGGTTGCCGCGGAGGATCAGCTTCAGGCTGCCACGCGCGAATCCGCCGAACATGCGGATGCTGTTGACTGCACTCTCAGGTTGCATAGAAGTAAAAGAATCGCGGGACGGTGTTCAACTCCTCTTTCAGGACCAGCACGCGTTTGTGCTCGATGATGTAACGGATCTCGCTATTGGCATCGAGGATGTTGCCGAATTTGCGCGCGCCCACCGGGCAGACTTCCACGCAGGCGGGGTAGCGGCCCTCGCGCGAGCGCTGGATACAGAAGGTGCACTTCTCGACCACGCCCTTGGGCCGCGGGCGGTTGCCGAGGTAATGGGTGTGGGGATTGATTTCGTTTTCGGGAATGGTGGGCGCTTTCCAGTTGAAGTGCCGCGCGCCGTAGGGACAGGCCGCCATGCAATAGCGGCAGCCGATGCACCAGTCGTAATCGATGACCACGATGCCGTCCTTCTCGGCCCAGGTGGCGCCTGTGGGGCAAACCTTGGTGCAGGGCGGATTCTCGCACTGCTGGCAACTGACGGGAACGTAGAAGTGGCCTTCTTCGGGGACCTCGGGCGGATGGTAGTAGGGGTTGGCGTGGGTGAAGTCGACGCCCTTTTCCTTTTCCATGGAGAAGACGCGAATCCAATGGATCTGCGGGTCGCGCGACTGGTTGTTTTCCGCGACGCAGGCATAGACGCAGCGGCGGCAGCCGATGCAGCGGGAGATATCCAGCGCGTAGGCGAAATGCACGCCAGGGAGCGGGCCCTGGTCGGAGACTCGGATGTCTTGGCCAAGCTGTTCCTTGTAGCGGCGCTCCATTTCCGCGATGGAGGCTTTCAGCTTGTGTTGGGGGACTTCGTAGAGCCGCTTGGGGCCGCAGGCAGTGAGGACCATGCCCGCGAAAGCGGCTCCGGCGCTGGCGGTGAACATGCGCCGCGAGGGCTTCTCGGAGTCGGTCATTTCATGCTCCGGTCCGGACGCCGTGGCGCGGGCTTGGGAGCCAGCGCTGCGAAGCGCGGCTGGTGAGGGTTGTGGCAGTGCGCGCACAACAGGTATCCCTTGGCGCCGTTCCAGTTGCCGGTGCGGCGGCCGTGGACGCCGGCGCGCCAGTCGCGGTATTTCTCGCCGTGGCACTGGCCGCAGACGCGATAGGATTCGTCGAACGGGACGCGCTCGCCGCTGGCCAGGTGAAGGAAATCGCGATTGGTGGGATCGTGGCAATCCAGGCACCAGCGGTGAGTTTCGTCGTGCTTGAGAACGATATCGGTGTGCATCGCGGTGAGCTCGCGGCGGGTGCGGTCGACGGGCATTCCAGCGTGGCAGTTGGTGCAGGGGAAGATGCCGTCGGAAAAGGGCGGGGGCGGAACTTCGATCCGCTCCGGCCCGGCCGGGGCGGGCGGAGTTTTCGGTCCGTCCGCCCCCGGCAGTATCCCCCCAGACAGCAGCAAGAGCAGGAGGCCACTACGCACAGCGCAATTCCACCATCCGTTGGACTTCGCGCAGCCACATGGCCTGGAACAGTTGCAGACGCTGGCCGATAACGCTGGCGAGATTGAGCGAGACGGCGTAGCCGGTATCGGGATGGGCGGCGAAGTACGCGTTGAGCGCCTCGCGGTCGAGCGCGATCACCTCGGTTTCGAGTGGCGCCGCGGCGGTGAGGGTGAAACGGTGGGGAGGAATCAGGGCGGACCACCCGACGGTCTGGCCGGAAGAGCAATCTTCGACGAGGATGTCCTCTTCGTGATGGCGCACTTCCATGGGTAGAGTAAGGCGAATGCGGCCGCGCGCGATCAGGTAGAGGCTGCCGGCGGCGTCGCCGAGGTGGAAGAGCTCCGCGCCGGCGGTGAGCAGTACGCGCTTGCCGAGCGCTAGCACGCGTTCGGCTTCGGCCGGTGACAGGCCCTTCAAGAGATCGGCGTCAATCATGTCAATTCACCAGTGGGGAGATGGTTCTGCCGTGCAGCACGCCGGCACTGGGGGATTCAAGGAAGCACGCGGCGGCCGCCTGCTCCAGGCGAACGTGGTTTTCGATCTGCAAGAGCAACGCTTCGATCGGAACGCGGTTGGCGGCGGCCACGGGCAGGGCCGGGACGGCGGCGAAGAATCGTGCATCGATAGCCGCGGCTTTCACGGCTTCTTTTCCCAGGGCGGGTCCTGGTTCCATCGCGGGCTCTTCGCGCGTCGCCGCACCGAAGGCCAGGCAGGACACAGCCAGCCCGAACATAGCCAGAGCAGCTCCCATCAGCAACATTTCCATCAGCCGGTCTCCTTTTCGAAGTTGGCCGGGTGCACGCCGGCGGCCAACGCGCAAGTGCCTGAGACTTCAACAGCCGGCGACGGATCACTGACAGAATGTCACTGACAAGGCGTCAGGCGTTGACGCTTCCGGCAGGATGTGACATGATTCGAGCGAACCTTTGGCCAGTGGAGCAAAGCCGTCCTTCGCCAGCACGACCGTGGGTCTGGCAGTTGGTGTCACCGCGGCCGTTGTGCTGGCGTGTGCCGGCGGCGGCTACCTATACTCGAAGCACCACATGCGATCTCTGCTCAAGGGGGCGCGGGCGACCGCTCTGGCCGAGGGCGATCTGATCCGGGTGGCCCTGGAACACCAGATGATCGAAAACGACCGGACGCTGATCGCCAAGATGATGGAAAGCTTCCGGAAGCAAAGTTGGGTGGAGCGACTGGTGCTCCTGGACCGCGCGGGCGTGGAGCGGGAGTTGCAGGTGCCCGCCGACCAGGCAGGATCGAGTCGGGTGATCGAAGCGCGCAAAGGCGAGGTGCTGCGCACAGTCGTGCCGATCCGTAACCGGGCGGAGTGCTACGGCTGTCATGACCCGAGCCACAAGATCAACGGTGTCCTGATCCTGGATTACCGGACGGCGGAATTGAGCCAGGAGATGGCGCACGACTTGGGCTGGATGGTGGGAGGGACGGCTGCGATCACGCTGCTATTGGTGGGGGCGATCGGAGTGGTGATCCGCGTGGCGGTGCTGCGGCGATTGCAGCGTTTCGAGACGGTGGCCCGGCAGATTGCGGGGGGGGACCTGGAGAAGCGCGTACCGGCCGGGGGCAGCGATACGATTTCGTGGCTGGCGCGCGAGTTCAACACGATGGCCGATTCGGTGACGGGGCTGGTGGGGGAAGTGCGCCATCAGAGGGAGCGGCTGGAGACGGTGATCAATAGCATCGACGACGGCATCGTGGTGCTGGACGCGCAGCGGCGCGTGATCGCGGCCAACGATGCGTTTCTGGAGCGAGCACGGCATTCGCGCGAGCAGGTGCTGGGCTGCCAGTGCCGCGAGCTGACTCCAGGAGGCTGCACAGTGGAGGACTGTCCTACGCTGGCCTGCCTGGGAAGCGGGGCGCGGCAAGTGCGGCTGTGCGAGCGGCGTACTCCGGAAGGGAAGGTAGTGTGGGAGGAGGTGCACGCCTCGCCGATTCTCGACTCCCAGGGGAAACTGTTGCACGTCGTGGAGGTCTGGCGCGACATCTCGGACCGGCGCGCGGCGGAGGCGCACCTGGCGGAGTCGCACCGGCTGGCGTCGCTGGGGACGTTGGCGTCGGGGTTCTCGCACGAGTTGAACACGCCGCTGGCCACGGTGCTGACGTGCGTGGAAGGGATCTTGCGGGAGACGTCAGGCGACGGGACCGACAAGGCGTGGATCCAGAACAGCGCGTCGATAGCGCGCGAGCAGATCTTGCGCTGCCGCGGGATCACGCAGCACTTTCTGAGGCTCGCGCGGGGGCAGCGGGGGCAGGGGGAAGTGGTGGATTTGGGACCGGTGATCGCGGAGGTGGCGCGACTGATCGAACCGACGGCGCGGGCGCATTCGGTGAAGGTGGAGGTGCGGCCGGCGCCGGCGGGGATGCACGTGCGCGCGGACGAAGCGGAGTTGCAGCATACGCTCATCAATCTACTGCTGAACGCGGTGCAGGCATCGAAGGCGGGCGGGCAGGTATCAGTGGAAGCGGAGGCGGGAGAGCAGGTGCGGGTCCGCGTGATCGACAACGGGTGCGGCATCGCGGAGGACGACCAGAAGCGCATCTTCGAACCGTTCTTCAGCGCGCGCCAGGGCGGCACTGGACTGGGGCTGTTCCTCTCGCTGAATTTCGTGCGGCGGTGGGGAGGGGAGATCCGGGTGGAGAGCGTGGTGGGCCGGGGGTCGACGTTCGAGGTCGTGCTGCCGGCGCTGGGGGCTGCGTGAAGAACACGGCGTCGATTCTGCTGGTGGATGACGATGCGGCATTCCGGAATGTGATGGCGGGCGAACTGCGGCGGCTGGGTCACGAGGTTGTGACGGCGGCGTCGGGGGAAGAGGCGGTGGCGCGAGTGGAGCAGTGGGAGCCGGAGGTTGTGCTGCTGGATCTCCGGCTGCCGGAGATGGATGGCCTCGAGACGTTGAAGGCAATCCGCGGGCATAACACGTCGATCGAAGTGATCATGCTGACGGGACACGGATCCATCGATAGCGCCATCGAATCGATCCGCGACGGGGCGTTCGATTATGTGACCAAGCCGTGCCCGTTGGACGAGATCCAGATCCGGGTGCAGCGGGCGATCGAGCGGCGCGCGCTCAAGCAGCGCACGAGCCTGCTGGAGCGGGCGTTGACGCCGCCGGACCAGGCGGCATCTTTCGTAGGGGAGAGCCCGGAATTCCGCCGCATGTTGCACCTGGTGGAGTTGGTGGGGCCGAGCGATTCGACGGTGCTGATCGCGGGGGAGACGGGCAGCGGTAAAGAGCGTGTGGCGAAGCTGATTCATGCGCTCAGCCCGCGCAAGGCGAAACCGTTCGTGGTGGTGGACTGCGCGGCGCTGCAGGAGAACCTGTTGCAGAGCGAGCTGTTCGGGCACGAGCGGGGCGCGTTCACCGGCGCGGATAAGGCCAAGCCGGGGCTGTTCGAGGTGGCGCACGGAGGGACGATTTTTCTCGACGAGATCGGGGAGATCAGCCAGGCCACGCAGGTGAATCTGCTGCGGGTGCTGGATACGTCGGCGTTTCGCCACTTGGGAGGGACGAGCGAGATCCGGGTGGATGTGCGGGTGCTGGCGGCGACGAATCGGGATCTGCGGACGATGGTGGGGAAGCGGCTGTTCCGGGAAGATCTGTTCTACCGAATGAGCACGATCACCGTCGAGGTTCCCCCGTTGCGCAAGCGCGGAGGCGACATAGAGCTGCTGGCGCGGCGTTTCGTGAAGATGCTGAATGAGCGGTACGGGACGGGGAAGGTGCTGGGCGAGAGCGCGTTGGAGGCGCTGCGCGGGCACGGGTGGCCGGGCAATGTGCGGGAACTGCAACATGCGGTGGAAGCGGCGGCGGTGGTGTGCGAGGGCGGCGAGATTTGGGCGGAGCATCTGCCGGAGTCGGTGCGGGGAACGGCGCTGGCGGGCCTGGCGGCGCCAGCCGCACCGCTTGTGGACGGAGGCCAGTTTCCGACGCTGGTGGAGCTGGAGGTGATGCACATCCGGCGGGCGCTGGAATCGAGCCACGGGCACCGGGGGAATGCGGCGCGAATATTGGGGATCAGCGAGCGGAATCTGTACCGGAAGTTAAAGGAGTACCGGTTGTTGGGGTGATCGGAGTGGCACGCACAGCGAAACGGTGAACAGGCACCGGGAGAACGCCATCTTCCAACATACGTTCCAAACCGATACCCTGGCGCGTATGACGATCAGGCGCGCCCTTACCGAATCCGGCACCTTGCCCCCAAAGGCGGGAATTGCAGCCGGCGTCGCCTAGGCTTTGCTGTGGCTCGTCTGGGCCGCGCGAAGCCCGGCCTCCGAGCGACTGAGAGTGGCGCTGGACAGTCTGGCCGCCGTCCTGGTGCTCTGTCCGTCGCTTTGGGAGGCGACGCTACGTTCCGCGCGATCAATCCCTGGATGGCCGCAACCGTTCTGTTGCTCTTCGCGGTTTTCGGCATGGCGATCTCTTGGCGCAAGAGCCTGCTGATCCTTTCCACGTTCGCCACGCTGGCGGCTCTGGGGACCGCCGCATCAAGGTGCCTGAGAGAGAGCCGGCCAGAAACCGAAATGGCAAAGAACGAACCGGCCGTCCCACCGCCGCCGACGGCAACGCAGTCGTTGGTCTGGAGGCTGACCGATTGAGAAGATGCGTGGTCGATGGCCACGAAAACTCACGAGCCGGCTTCTGCCATTTGCAGATTGAGGCTTACACGCTCGCCGTTGATAAGCACGAAGCTCGCGTCAATCAATTGCTGCCCGGTACAGTCGAATTGCGCGTAAGTGTGCAGTAGGCTCATTGGGAAGATGAACTCCACCGCGACTGCGCTGCCATCCGCGGACTGTTCTCCGGCCAGTCTCACGGTTGTGCTGAAGTCGATTCCATCAAAATTCTCATGGCCTTTGAAGTACTCGAGTGCAGGACGAATGAGGTGTGCGATGTGCTGATCGAAGGCCAGCGCGGACAGCCGGTACTGCGAACCGGCGGCGGTCTTCGGAAGTGTTGTGGTAACCGAGAGCTGCAGATAAAGGCCCTTGTGAAATGGGATGAACGCGGGCGGAGCGTAACCTACAAAATGCGCCTGCGTATTGAGTTCCTGGACCATCCTGTCAAGGTCGGACTGATACGAGCTCTGTAAGCTCTTCACCGCGTCGGGAGAGGTGTCCCGCGAAGGAGGCTTATCAGCCAGAGGAAGGGGCGGCGCTGGCTGCTGCGCCAGGCTCCGGGCGGGGATTTGGGCTAGGCGATCGAGGACGCCCGCATCCCTTGACAGACGCGGTGAGACGGCGGGTGCTGGTGGCGCTTGGACGGTCTTCTCGGGCCCCTGTTGCGCCGAAGCGACCTCTGCTTCGGGCTTCGGCCAAAACGAAATGGGGACGGCGTTGAGGAACGCTCTACCCTCCAGGATCGCCGCTTGTCGGGCTGCGGGATCGACGGCCGCCACCAGCCGTCGTGCCGAATCCCTGGGCAGGATCAGCACGACGTTTTCGACGCCTTCCGACGAAACCCCCAGGACCTTCTTTCGCACATGGTGGGAAATCTCAAACGCAAAGGACTGGGGCAGGTCGGCATTCTCCAGCGCCTTGACGGATGCCTGCAAGAGCGGGAACATCACGTCCTCGTAAGTCTGGCGGGCGCGCTCCTCCGGCGTCATCAACTCCGTGGAATACGCCGCGAAATAGTTGCCGGTGATCTTGAGAACTGTCTGGTCCTGATAGCGGTCAAACTGGACCGCGCGCTGATCGCTTCCCGGTTCCTCTTTCTCGGGAATATCCAACGTCCGGCTGAAATAGAAATGGTACGGAAAACTGTGCGCCGCGACCGCCTTGGTGATGAGCTTCAATTCGGCGAAATACTTCCGCTGCAGGGCGCTGATTTCAGGATCGCGGATCTCTTCGGGCGAGAGCACCTGGGCCACCGCCGCCGTTTGCACCAGGACTGCGCAAAGCAGGACGCTACTTGCCCGCATAGAAAATCCCTTGCGGCCGATAGGGAGGATCGGCGAGGGCGCGCAGCAAGCCGATCAGCGCATCAATCTCCGGCTTAGTGAGCGTGTCGCCGTAAGGGGGCATCTCGGCGGACTTGCCCAGCGCGGCGCCGCCATGACTGATGATCGCGGCCAGGTCCGCGTCGCTCATCGCATTCAGCGTTGCGCCATCGGTGAAGGCATGGGCCTGAGCGGTCAGGTTGTCGTGGTTGGACACGCGTTGCGGCGTCGACTCGGAATCGTGGCAGCGCACGCAGTGAATGTCGCTCACTTGCTTTCCCAGCGTCTCCTGGTATCCTAGTGCGATTTCATCGATGCGAATGTCCGCCGCTTTGCCCGAGGAATCTCTGGAAGAAGCGACTATCCGATACAGCCCGTGAACACCGCCGAGGCTTACATTGGTGGTGAACTGCCCGTCGGATCCGGTCAATCCACGATCCGGATCGAAGGTCACGCCTCCCGCTCCGGCGAATTTGACCAGCGCGCCGGCGACGGCGGTTCCCTTATCGTCATTCACCTGGACGACCACCGGTTGGTCCAACACCGATCCCACGCACGCTGCCTGTTTGTCGCCGCTCACCAGAACCACCGCGGAGCCGAATGCCTTCGGCTGTGCCTCCGCAGGCGCGTCCGCATGCCGTGCGCAGGCGCTTGTCATCCCCAGTGCCAGCACGATCCATCCCAACCATCCCCGGTTCACTTTTGCGCTACCTCCTTGCGGGGCGCGTTCTTTTGCGCAACCAGGAATGCCGTCACGGCTCGGGCGTCTTCGTCATTCATGTTCCACACCGGCTCCTGGGTGCCCGGACGAAGGCTCTGCGAATTCTTCAACCAGTGGAACATCCAGGAGGCGGTTAAACGCGTTCCCACCTGCGTCAGAGTTGGACCGATGTATCCTTTATCCTTATTCGGATCGACAATGTGACAGGATTGGCAGGCGTACTTTCCGTAGAACAGTTCCTTGCCATGCTCGACGTCGGCGGACGTGAAGCGAGACGAATCGAGTGTCTCGTGATCGAAGGCCGGCGTCTGATAGACCGTCATAATGTAGTCAGCCAGAATGTTGGCTTCGGCATCGGTCACATCGAACTTGGGCATGCGGCGGATCAGAGCCGGGCGCAGCGTATTCGGGTTTTTCAGGAAGTTGACCAGCCAGGCACGCTGCACCGAGCTTCCCTCCCAGGTCAGCTCCGGCGCCATGCCACCGCCGCGTCCGTCGATCTTGTGGCAACTGAAGCAGCGCATGTCGTCGATGAGCTGACCGGCTTTTCCCGCGGGCCGGTAATTGGAAGCTGCGGATCTGGGAATGCGCAAAGAGGCGGGCAGCGTCTGCGCCAGTTGGGTCTGTGCGAGCAAGGCTGTCTCCAGCGCGTCTATCTGCTCCGGCGCCAGAGTGTATTGCGGCATCTTCAAGGCGTTTCCGAACGATCGTGGCTGGCGGATCTTGGCGCCGACGTAATCCGCCAGCGTATGCGGCACGCCGGGCGCGAATAGGATTTTCTCCAGCGGCCGGCTGCCTACCAGGGTCAGTTCCGGAGCGAAGTTGTCCGGCTTTTTCACGCCGTTGATGGCGTGGCAGTTGGCGCAGCCGCGCTCGATGACCAATGTCTTCCCATGCTCGATCTGCGCCGGTGTTGCCCCGGCAAGCTGAGTGGTCCCCAGAAAATCGGAATCGGATTTGCTGGAGAGGAACCCGATCAGCAGGCTCACCTCCTTGGCATCTAAACGGTAATGGGGCATCCGCGTTTCCGGGTCGTACGTCTTGGGATCGCGTAGCCAGTCGGCCAGCCAGTCGATCTTCACCTTCGAACCGGCGCGCGTAAGCTCCGGGCCGAGATTGCCGCCGACCAGCATTCCAGCGGCATTCTGCATCGCGTGACAAGAGGAGCAGAAGCTTTCGCCGTAGAGGCTGGTGCCTTCCTGTACCACGGTGGCATCCTGGCTCGGCGCCGGCTCGGGTGCTTTGTTGGTCCGATACGGCGCGCTCTGCGCGATCAGGAACGCGGAGATGTCGCGAGTCTCATCGTCCGCCAACTGGAAGTTCGGCATGGTGGCCGAACCGGCATAAGCCTGGGGATTCTTGAGCCAGGCGGCAATCCATTCGCGGGTCGTCTTATCGGCAATGTGTTGCAGGGGCGGCGGAGCATCGGTTCCATTCATGACGACGCCATCCGGGCTCTTGATGGTGTGGCAATGCACGCAGCCATATTGGGCGAGCGCGTCGCGCCCCTGGTTCAGTCGCGGCGTTCCCATCAGCCGGTCTAGGTGGCACTGGCCGCACGAGGCTTCCAGAAACCGTGCCGGCAGAATCGGCTCTTCCCATGATTTGGTGCTGCTGTGCGCCTCTTCTACCGTCGTGGCGGCGCCTTGTCCGCGATGGCATATCACACAACCAAATTCCGTCAGTTTGTGCGGGATCACAGCGTGCGGCCGAAACGGTTGGGTCTTTACATCGGCCAAGCTCGCTTCCTTGAGTGCCGTGTGGCATGTGGTGCAGCGGTCCACTACGCCAAGCTCGGGCATCCAGATCTGTTGCAGACCGCCCTGAAAACGGCGGCTGAGTGAAGTGGCGTCGCCGCGCCCGCGGATCAGTCGCAGATATTGTTTCTGATATCCGAGCCATTCCCGGAAATAATCCTTCGCCGGGACGATCGCGAGCACGATCAGGAGCACCGCGCTGAGCGTGCCGAAGGCGCTCGCGGCGTCGCCGAACAGATATTGCCAGGCTGAACGGACTCTCTTAGGGAGGCTCATCTTTCACCGCTCATATCTGGCCGCTCCAGGGCATCACGAACGACCAGCCGGGGCCGCGGAAGAAGGTTCCAATTAGGGTGAGAATCGCGGCTTGCACCAGAAACCAAGACATGATCCAGAAGGAAAGTGGTTTCGAAGCCAGCCACACTTGAAAGCGGCCCGATGATGGCGTACCGCGAGCGGAGAAGAACATCAACGCGGCTATGAGCAGCGTTGGAATGAGCACGGCATAAACGTGAAAGACGGCCAGGAACACTGCAAAGACCGCGGTGACCACGGCAAGGATCCGAAGCCGCTCCGCCCGGTCGCGCGTCCACAACCCTTCGGCCTCGATATTGATTTTGAAGTACGGGATGACGATCAACCCGAGAATCACCAGCGTAGGAATCAACACGCCGGCGACAACCGGTGGGAAGTAATGCAGCAGTTCTTGCAGCCCCAGGAAGTACCAGGGAGCCTTGGCCGGATTGGGCGTCTTCGTCGGGTCGGCCAGCCCCTCGAGCGGAGCATCCCACAGCAGCGCGATCGCCACCAAAACCAGCGCCAGCACCTCTATCGCGACCGCCGCCCGAAACAACCCTTCCGGAAAGGTCATCACGGTATCGTCGTCATGCGCTTTCACGTGCGGCGAAGTGCGCCGCGTGACGAACGCGACGCGCACCGGGGTTTTGCGGCTGTTCGAATCCATCGCCGCGACGAAGTCCTTGGGCTCGCTCATGGCTTCTTGCTCTCCCCTGAGTAGATTCCGCCGTCTTTGCGAATCCGCCAGAAATGGATCGCCACGAAGATAGCGGCGGCTAGCGGCAGAACCACGCAGTGCAACACATAAAAGCGCAGCAAGGCATTGGCATTCACCGTGTGGCCGCCCAGAATCAGGAAGCGGATCCTGGTCCCGAAGACAGGCACCGCGGAAATCAGGTTGGAGCCAACGGTGATGGCCCAGAAAGCCAGTTGATCCCACGGCAACAGGTAGCCGGTATAGCTGAGGAACAACGTGAGCATCAGCAGCACCACGCCGATCACCCAGTTGAACTCGCGCGGCGGCCGGTAGGCGCCCCGGTAGAACACCTTGAACATGTGCGCGAACACCAGCAGCACCATCGCATGCGCCGACCAGCGGTGCAGATTGCGGAGAAACACTCCGGCGGAAACCGCAAACCGCAGATCCTTCATATCGGCATAGGCTTGCGGCACCGAGGGATGGTAATACAGCATCAGGGGAATGCCCGTCGCCACCAGGATCAGAAAAGTCCCCAGACTCAGGGTGCCTAGGAACCAGGTGACACGGAAGTCGAGCGACCGTTTCCGGATCTTGACCGAGGACAGATGCAGAAACACGTTCTGCTGGATGGCCAGCGCCCGGTGCAGATTGGTCGGCCCTGACCCGCTGCGAAAGATGGAGCGCCAGACGCGAGTTTCGCGCAGATTTGCGATCTGTTCGGCGAGCGAATTGGCCACGTCAGGTCCTCACGAACTGCTTCTGGGCGAGGGGCTCGGAGCGATCGATCAGAAGATCTCCATCCTCGTTGATCCAAGCCCGCAGCCAGGTCAACGGGCGCGGCGCCGGGCCCTCGATTTTGACGCCATCGCGGGTGAACTTGCTGCCATGGCACGGGCACGCGACAATACCCAGTTCCGGTTTCCAGGCGGTCAGGCAACCCAGATGCGTGCAGACGGCGGACATCGCGTAGATGCCTTCCGGGCCGTGCACGATGTAAACGCCCGCCTGTTGATCCTGCGTCACCGAACCCGCCGGATAGCCATCCGGCTTTCCCGCGTTGACCACCGGCGATGGCTCGTAGAGCACATTCGGCGCCAGGAACTCGTAACCGAACACACCCGCGCCCGCGCATGCCGCACAGATGGAACCGACTCCGAGTTTGATGAAAGCCTGCCGCCGGCTCACCGCGGCATCGTTCTCAACGCCCTCCGGTTTCCTGGCGTCCGGGCTCATTGTGCTCCTCGCATCGAATAGGCCTCCATGGTGATCACGCTCACCGGACAGCGCTCGGCACACAGACCGCAGCGGATGCAGCGGGTCTCGTCCTTTAACATCGCCGAACCGGTGATGGTTCCCAGCTCTTCAGCCGCCACGTCGTCGAGTTCCACGCGCAAGCTTGCCGAGTTGGCCTGAATCTCTTCCAGCACTTCGGGCGTGAACTCGATTGATTCCAGCGGCACGAGCTGAATACAGTTTTCCGGGCAGACGTCGACACATCCGCCGCACAGGACGCACTGCGAGCCATCCGGCTCATTCCCTTCGAAGACGGTATTGATCCAGCACCGCAGGCAGCGGCGGGCCTCCCGCATAGCGGAAGCTCCGTCGAAGCCGATCTCGACTTCGGTCACACCGGTGCGGCGATCGAGAGGGAGCATCGGCACCAGTTGGCGGCTAAGATTCATGTAGTCGATCGCCATGTGATGATGATCGAAGACTTCCACGTC
>Ga0208820_1000642_pt1 | contig 23267 bp, 17 predicted proteins | sample June2015DPH_16_5_FD_184713 | JGI IMG/M metagenome (GOLD analysis project Ga0208820, IMG submission 184713) | Peatland microbial communities from SPRUCE experiment site at the Marcell Experimental Forest, Minnesota, USA - June2015DPH_16_40... | ecosystem: Environmental > Terrestrial > Soil >...
GGAGGAAGACAAGTACACCATCGCGCAGGCCAACGTGGCGCTGGACGAGAAGGGCCGCATCGTGCCCGAGCTGTGCAACGCGCGCCAGGCCGGCAACTTCGTGCTCAAGCCGCGCGAAGAGATCGAATACATCGACGTCAGCCCCAAGCAACTGGTCTCGGTGGCCGCCAGTTTGATCCCGTTCCTCGAAAACGACGACGCCAACCGCGCGCTGATGGGCTCCAACATGCAACGCCAGGCGGTGCCGCTGCTGCGCGCCGATGCGCCCCTGGTGGGCACCGGCATGGAGTACGTGACCGCGCGCGATTCGGGCGCGGTGGTGCTGTGCAAACGCTCCGGCGTGGTGGACTCGGTGGACAGCGAGCGCATCATCGTCCGCGTGGAAGGCACCGCGCACGAAGGCCAGCTCTCGCGCGAGGTGGGCGCCGATATCTACCAGCTCACCAAGTTCAAGCGCTCCAACCAGAATACCTGCATCAACCAGAAGCCGATCGTGGAAGTCGGGCAGCGGGTGGTGAAAGGCCATGTGCTGGCCGACGGCCCCTGCACCGACATGGGCGAGCTGGCCCTGGGACGCAACGTGCTGGTGGCCTTCATGCCCTGGCGCGGGTATAACTTCGAAGACGCCATCCTGGTCAGCGAGAAGCTGGTCAAGGAGGATTACTACACTTCGATCCACATCGAGGAGTTCGAAATCGAGGCTCGAGATACCAAACTGGGCCCCGAGGAAATCACCCGCGACATCCCCAACATCGCCGATTCGTTCCTGCGCAACCTGGACGAAAGCGGCATCATTCGCATCGGCGCCACCGTGAAGCCGGGCGACATCCTGGTGGGCAAGGTGACGCCCAAGGGCGAAACCCAGCTCACGCCCGAGGAAAAACTGCTGCGCGCGATCTTCGGCGAAAAGGCCGGCGACGTGAAGGACGCCTCGCTGTTCTGCCCGCCGGGCATCGAAGGCACCATCGTCGATTGCAAGATCTTTTCGCGCAAGGGCCAGGAAAAGGACGAGCGCTCGCGGGCCATCGAAGAAACCCAGATCCAGCGCCTGCAGCGCAACCTGCAGGATGAAATCCGCATCCTCACCGACGAGCGCGCCAAACGGCTGGGCAACCTGCTGGAAGGCAAGAAGCTGCTGGCCGACCTGCACGACGAAAAGACCAACAAGCGCCTGCTCAGCAAGGATACCGAGCTGTCGCGCGAAATCATCGAGAAGGTGAAATCGCGCGATCTCAAGCGCATACGGATTACCAACAAGGACCCGCGGCTGAACGAGCAGATCGACGAAATCGAGGAGATGACGTCGCGGCAGATCGCGGTGCTCGAGAAGATTACCGACGAAAAAACCGCCAAGCTGCGCAAGGGCGACGAACTGCCTCCGGGCGTCATCAAGCTGGTGAAGGTCTACATCGCCATGAAGCGCAAGCTTTCGGTGGGCGACAAGATGGCCGGCCGCCACGGCAACAAGGGCGTCATCGCGCGCATCCTGCCGGAAGAGGACATGCCGTACATGCCGGACGGGACGCCGGTCGAAATCGTGCTCAACCCGCTGGGCGTCCCCTCGCGCATGAACGTGGGGCAGATTCTGGAAACCCACCTCGGCTGGGCCGCCCAGGCGTTGGGCGTGCAGTTCGCCACTCCTGTGTTCGACGGCGCCACCGAGCGGGAAATCAAGCGCAGCCTGACCGAAGCCAAGCTGCCGACCTCGGGCAAGACCAAGCTCTACGACGGCTTGACCGGTACCGAGTTCGAACAGCCGGTGACAGTGGGCTACATCTACATGATGAAGCTGTCGCACCTGGTGGACGACAAGATTCACGCGCGTTCCATCGGGCCGTACTCGCTGATCACGCAGCAGCCGCTGGGCGGCAAGGCGCAATTCGGCGGCCAGCGCTTCGGCGAAATGGAAGTCTGGGCTCTGGAAGCCTACGGCGCCGCCTACATTCTGCAGGAACTGCTCACGGCCAAGTCGGACGATGTATATGGCCGCGCCAAGATTTACGAAGCGATTGTCAAGGGCGAGGCCGCCATCGAGCCGGGCGTGCCGGAATCGTTCAACGTGCTGATTCGCGAATTGCAGTCGCTGTGTCTCGATGTCGAGTTAATGAAGAAGCCGACGGAACTGCCGGAGCTGGCGCCGGCGGCGGACTAAGAAGATTTGGGCCACGGATGAACACAGATAAACACCGATAAAGCAGAGATAAACAAACCTAAGATCTTGTGTTTGGTTTTATCCGTGTTCATCTGTGTTCATCCGTGGCTAAGGGTTTTTGGTTTTAGGGTTTTTGGTTTTAGGGTTTTAGGTTTTTCTGACTGGAGGCTATTTTGAGATCCTCTCCGTACGATCGGGCGAATTTGATCGCGGATTTCGATTCGATCCGCATTTCTCTGGCGTCTCCGGAAAAAATCCGGAGCTGGTCCCATGGCGAAGTGACCAAGCCGGAAACCATCAACTACCGCACCTTCAAGCCGGAGCGCGACGGGTTGTTCTGCGCGCGTATCTTTGGTCCGACCCAGGATTGGGAGTGTTTGTGCGGCAAGTACAAACGCATGAAGCACCGCGGCGTGATCTGCGACAAGTGCGGCGTGGAAGTCACGCTGGCGCGCGTGCGCCGCGAGCGGCTGGGCCACATCGAGCTGGCCAGCCCCTGCTCACACGTCTGGTTCTTCAAAGGCCTTCCCAGCCGCATCGGCCATCTGCTGGATATCACGCTGCGCGAGCTCGAGCGCGTCCTCTACTTCGAGGCTTACGTGGTGGTCGAGCCGGGCGAGGTGGAGAGCCTCAAACGCGGCGAAGTCATCACCGATGAGCGCAAGCGCCAGCTCGACCAGGAGTTTCCCGGCAAGTTCGTCGCCATGATGGGCGCCGAGGGCATCAAGGAACTGCTCAAGAAGCTCGACATCGAAGGTCTTTCCGAAGAGATTCGGGAAAAGATGAAGACCGAGGTGTCGCAGCAGAAGAAGCTGAAATTCGCCAAGCGGCTGCGCGTGGTGGAAAGCTTCCGCAAGAGCGGCAACAAGCCGGAGTGGATGATTCTGGACGTGGTGCCGGTGATTCCGCCGGAGCTGCGCCCGCTGGTGCCTCTCGATGGCGGCCGCTTCGCCACCAGCGACCTCAACGATCTCTACCGCCGCGTGATCAACCGCAACAACCGGTTGAAGAAGCTGATGGAGCTGCACGCTCCCGACGTGATCGTGCGCAATGAAAAGCGCATGTTGCAGGAAGCCGTGGACGCGCTGTTCGACAACGGCCGCCGCGGCCGCGTGCTGCGCGGCGCCAACAACCGCCCGCTCAAGTCGCTTTCCGATACACTCAAGGGCAAGCAGGGCCGCTTCCGCCAGAACCTGCTCGGCAAGCGCGTGGATTATTCCGGCCGCTCGGTGATCGTGGTCGGCCCGGACCTGAAACTCAACCAGTGCGGGCTGCCCAAGAAGATGGCGCTCGAGCTGTTCAAGCCGTTCATCTACCACCGCCTCGAGCAGCGCGGCCATTGCACCACCATCAAGCAGGCCAAGGAGCTGGTGGAGCAGCAGGACCCGGTGGTGTGGGACATTCTCGAAGAGGTCATCAAGGACCATCCCATTCTGCTGAACCGCGCTCCCACGCTGCATCGCCTGGGCATCCAGGCCTTCGAGCCGGTGTTGGTGGAAGGCAAGGCGATCAAGATTCACCCGCTGGTCTGCACCGCTTTCAACGCCGATTTCGACGGCGACCAGATGGCCGTGCACATTCCGCTGTCGCCCGAAGCGCAGATCGAAGCCACCACGCTGATGCTGTCGTCGAACAATATTCTGTCGCCGGCGCACGGTTCGCCGATCGCGATTCCGACCCAGGACATGGTGCTGGGCTGCTATTACCTGACCAAGGCCAGGCCAGGCGCCAAGGGCGAGGGCCGCACCTTCGCTTCCGCCGACGACGTGCTGATCGCGCTCGAAATGGGCGAAGTGGAAACGCTCACCCCCATCAAGCTGCGCTACACCGGCCGCGTGATCGACCTGGTGCACGCTTTCGACAGCCAGAACATCCTCCACACGGAGCCGATCGAGTTTATCAAGCAGTACATGGAAACCACGGTGGGCCGCGTGATTTTGAACGATCACCTGCCGCAGGACATGCCGTTCATCAACGGCCTGCTCAAGAAGAAGGGCCTCGCCCAACTGGTGCAGTACTGCTACCTCAAGTTCGGCCTGGTGATCACGGTGCAGATGCTCGATGAGATCAAGTCGCTGGGCTTCCTCTACGCGACGCGCGCCGGCATTTCCATCGGCATCGACGACATGGTGGTGCCGAGCGAAAAGGCCGGCCTGGTGCGCGAGGCCGAACGCGAAGTGGTGAACGTGGAGAGCCAGTACCAGGACGGCGCCATCACGCACGGCGAACGCTACAACAAGATCATCGAAATCTGGTCCAAGGTCACCGAACGCGTTTCCGACGAAATGTTCACGGCCATGGAAGAGGACGACCGCACCGGCCGCTACCTCAACCCGATCTACATCATGGCCGATTCCGGCGCGCGCGGCTCCAAGCAGCAGATCCGCCAGCTTTCCGGCATGCGCGGCCTGATGGCCAAGCCTTCGGGCGAGATCATCGAGACCCCCATCACGGCCAACTTCCGCGAGGGGCTGGACGTGCTGCAATACTTCATCTCCACGCACGGCGCCCGCAAGGGTCTGGCCGATACGGCGCTCAAGACCGCCGATTCCGGCTACCTGACGCGCCGCCTGGTGGACGTGGCGCAGGACGTGATCGTCAGCGAAAACGACTGCGGCACCACGGAAGGCATTTACGTGGAGCCGATCATCGAATCGGGCGAAATCATCGAGCCCTTGCGCGACCGCATCGTGGGCCGCGTCGCGCTCGAGGACCAGAAGGATTACGAAGGCAACCTGATCGTCGCCGTCAACCAGGAGATTACCGAGGACCTGGCGGCGGCTATTCAGGCGGCCGGCATCGAGCGGGTCAAGATCCGCTCCGTGCTGACCTGCGAATCCAAGCGCGGCGTGTGCGTTTCCTGCTACGGCCGCAACCTGGCGACGGGCCGGCTGGTGGAGCGGGGCGAAGCGGTCGGCGTGATCGCGGCGCAGTCCATCGGCGAGCCGGGCACGCAGTTGACCATGCGCACCTTCCACATCGGCGGCACGGCAACCCGCGTCAGCGAGCAATCCACGCAGGACGCCAAGTCCGGCGGCTTCGCCCGCTACATCGGCATCCAGACCGTGCGCAGCAAGCTGGGCGAGCTGATCGCCATGAACCGCAACGGCATCATGGCGGTGGTGGACGACAAGGGCCGCGAAAAAGAACGCTACCCGGTGGTTTACGGCGCGCGCATCACGGTCGACGATGGCGCTCCGGTAAAGGGCAGCCAGATCCTGCTCGAATGGGACCCGTACACGTTCTCGATTCTCACCGAAGTTTCCGGCGTGGTGCATTTCAAGGACCTGGTGGACGGCCTCACCATGCAGGAGCAGGTCGACGAAGTCACCGGCATGTCGCAGCTCGTGGTCACCGATTCACCCGACGAGAAGCGGCAGCCGATGGTGGTGGTGCGGCCGGAAGGGGCGGCCGGCTCGCGCTCGGAAGCCAAGAAATACCTCATGCCGACCCACGCCCACCTGATGGTGCGCGACGGCGAGGAAGCGCATGCCGGCGACGTGCTGGCCAAGATCCCGCGCGAAACCACTAAGACCAAGGACATCACCGGCGGTCTGCCGCGCGTGGTGGAGCTGTTCGAAGCCCGCAAGCCGCGCGAAACCGCCATCATCGCGGAAATCAACGGCAACGTGAAGTACGGCGAGGTCAGCAAGGGACAGCGCAAGATCTACGTCGTCGGCGAAGACGGCGAGCAGCGCGAATACTCGCTGCCTCGTGGCGTCCACATCAACGTCCAGGAGGGCGAGCGCGTCAAGGCCGGCGAGCCGCTGATGGACGGGCCGCGCAATCCGCACGACATTCTCGACGTGCTCGGCGAAAAGGAACTGCAAAAGTACCTGGTCAACGAGATCCAGGAGGTTTACCGCCTGCAGGGCGTCAACATCAACGACAAGCACCTGGAGGTCATCTCGCGCCAGATGATGCGCTGGGTGAAGGTGGAAGATATCGGCGATACGGAATTCCTGCCCGAGGAAGTGGTGGATAAATTCAAGTTCCGCGCCGAAAACGCGAAAACCACGGAAGCGGGCGGCCGGCCGGCGCAGGGCAAGGCCGTGCTGCTCGGCATCACCAAGGCGTCGCTTTCCACCGATTCGTTCATCTCCGCCGCCTCCTTCCAGGAGACCACGCGCGTGCTCACCGAGGCCGCCATCAACGGCAAGGTCGACTACCTGCGCGGCCTGAAGGAGAACGTCATCATGGGACGCCTGGTTCCCGCCGGCACGGGCATGGAGTATTACCGCCGGGTGAAGATCGCCGGCGAGGACGTGGTGGAGGAGCCGGTGCAGGAGCAGCCGCTCGATTCCATCCCCGGCTACGAAGAAGAGACCCGCTCGCTGTACACCGGCGGCCTCACCGAAGGAACCGGCGAAGAATCGCTGGCCGAGTAACGCCGGCGGGGACAGAGCGGTCTGGCAGAAGGCGCTGTTCTTGCGCCGCGTGGACAGAGCACTCTGTCCCCGCGCCCCCTACCCGCGCCCCCTCAGCGGAAGTTCCCGGCAGTCCCCGTAAGAGCGTGGCGTTGCACAGGATGTGCGCTCGCGAGCTGACGAAGAGCAGCGGCCTTAGACCGGATGGGCGGATCTTGCCCTAGGGCCGGGCTGGAATCGACCCTATCGCGGACCGGACGCATGGCGACCGGCAACCCGCGAGCTACCTCCGCGGCGGCCCTTGCGGCAACGAGTTCGCGGCGAAATGGCTGTCTGGCGGGGCGATGGAGCCGATTGCGGCGCAGCCATGCCGGCGGTGTTCCCGCCATTCGAAGGACAGCCGCCCCAGCCGGCCGCCGGCAAGGTTCAGATCGCGAATCGCCCCACCCCACTCTGAAGAATCTCCCGCGCACACCGATATGGTGAGTGTACCCAGGCACTCAGCGTGGGTAAACATAAGGAGAAAAACTAAACACATGTCTCAAATACGTTTTCTGAAGGTGCTCCTTGCGATCCTCGCGCTGGTCATCTGCACGGGTACTTTGCAAGCGACAGGCGCTGCACTGGTGGCAAACCCAGCTTCGCTTAGTCTAACCTGCGACACGCTCATCGGGGCTCCCCCGGTGACGATTGGCATTACAGCCGTGGCAGCAGCCGACTATGGCACCATCACTTTTGCGCTCTCAAGCACCCTGACGGGCCTCGTTGCTGTTCCCGGCTCGCAGGCGGTCGGCTCGACGACCGTACCCACGAACTTCGTCTTCAGCGCCACTGCCGGGTGCAAAGGCATGAGTGTCGGCACCACCACCGGAACCGTGACCTTCACGTCAAGCGGTGCCTCCACTTCGGGTCTCATCGTAAATGTGAGCCTGATCGTTACCAATTCCGGGAACGCGCTGGTGACGCCCAGCTCGGTCACCCTCACCTGCACCAAGAACGGCGGCAGCTACACTGGGTCAAGCCAGGCCGTCCCGGTCACGTCCACCGCCACCGGCGGCACGTACTTCTATGTCAGTAACTCTGTCGCCAATAACGATGCGCTGCCTGCCTGGCTCACGTTGACGGGTAGTCCGGGAACATCTACGACGCCCGTGTTAGCTGCGGTCGCGGCGCAAACCTTCACCCTGAACGCCGCGGCCGGATGCGGCGCGCTATCGCTGGGGTCGACCACTTATGCGGTTCATCTGACCAGCGCCATGGTGGCGGACAAAATCCTTCCGGTCGTCGTCACGGTCGGCGTCGCAGACCCGTTGACGGCCTCCGCGCCCACCGTGTTGACGTACACGACTGGCACCAGCCCTTCCAGTACGGCAACCAGCACGATTACGGCAAGTTCCGCCACGTACTTCCAAATCAACACCGCCACTGTCCCACTCTGGCTCAGTGCGACCACCGCCGGCGGCGGCTTCACCGGCATCACCGGTCAATCGACCGGGACGATCACCTTCGCAGTGAGCACCGGAGCCAAAACGCTGGCCGTGGGCAGCTACTCCGCAACCGTTCACCTCATGATCTCCGGCGCACTGGACTGCACGATACCGGTCACCCTCCAGGTGAGTAACCCGTCGCCCTCGCTCTCGATCGTCGGCGGAACAGCCCCGGCGGCCATTAACTGGACATGGGGAACGGCCCTCCCGACGATGCTGATCACCCCGATTTCGAGCGACGCGCCGATCGCCTACACCGTCTCATTCACCGCTGGCACCTTGAATCCGCAAGTCAGCATTCCTGGGGGAGAAGGTCTGGCCTATAGTTTCGGCAGCCCGCTTCAGGTGACGTTCCTGCAATCGGTCTTCGGCGCGGCAGCGCCCGGCTCTACGCTGACTGGGTCGGTCATCATCACCCCGGTTAGCAGTGCCGTGACCGCGTGCGGAAATGCGGGAGGAGCGTGCACCGTCAACCTTACCGTGAACGTCCTGTCTCCCGGCGCCGTGATCACCGGCATCACGCCGTCGAGCCTGCCTGTCGCCGCGGCGGGGACCGTATTCAACATGGTCATCAGCGGTTCCGGATTCGTCCCAGGCGCGACGGGTACTCAAGTGGGAATTGTCCCCGTGGGCGGAGCGCTCATGGTGCCGGATGCCGCTATTACCATCGGCACTGTCTTACCCTCCGCCATCAACCTGACGATTACGGTACCGGTGTCGGCGGATCCGAATTTGCCGTTCACCGGCAACAATACGGTGACCCTGGCGGTCTGCAACCCGGCGGTCGCGCAAACCACGTGCTCCACTCCCACGCCGGCTAACAGCGCTGGCGCCAGCGGTATTTTCCAAATCAGCATCGGCACCAGTCCGATTATTCAGGCGGTTACCAGCGCCTCGTCGTACGCCGAGCCAGTTGCGCCGGCCCTGCCGGTGGTGGCTCCCTACGATATCCTGAGCATTTTCGGGACGAACTTCTGCGTCTCCGGTACCACCGGCTGCGTGGCTGCCGGACCGAATGCGATCCTGTACGGGAGCACGGACCCGGCAACGCTTCGCTATCTGACCGCGCTCAGTCCCGACGCGTCCACGGCCGCCAACCCGCGCAACCTGACCGTGACGTTCTACCCCCATGGCGTTTCCACGGCGGGATCGGCAATCGGTGCTGCTCCGCTGCTGTTCGCCACCAACGGCCAGATCAACCTGATCGCGCCCGCCGCGCTCTCAAGCCACATCAACACCGTGGTCGACATCATTGTGAGCTTCGGTTACGGCACGGGTGCGACTCTGCTCCAGAGTAAAGCTTATCCCGTGACTGTCGTAGCAACCGACCCCGGCGTCTTCACCGTGAATGGCGACGGACAGGGCGCTGCCGCGGCACTGGAAGGGTCAACCTATGCCTTGATCACCACGGCTGCCCCGACGATCGCCAGGACCACCGCTACCGACTCCGACAGCATCATGCTCTATGTTACAGGCCTGGGCTCGCCCGATACCACAGGGACGTCGAGCTGGTTCACTAGCTGCATTACAGCGGCTAACTACCTGGCTGCCGTCAATGGGACGATTCCGGCCGCCTCGGCGCTGACTACCATCGACGGGCTGGTGATGCAGGAAACCCTGATCCCGAGCCTTCCGCCGTGCCTGTCAGCCCCGGATGCCGACCTTCCTGTAGTTAAGATCGGGGGAGTCAACTCTACCGCTACTACGCTCCAATACGCCGGCTGGGTGGATGGTGCGGTCGCGGGTCTGTATCAGATCAACGTGCAGCTTCCCAGCGTAACCGCCATCAACACCGCCTCAGGGGCAGGCACCGTCACTGGTGCGGCCGCGTCCCTGCCGGTCGTGATTACCTCCAACGGGGTTTCCAGCCAGGCTACTGGCGTCACGCTGAGCGTGGTCCAGGGACTGCTGGGCACGGTCACGGGCGCTTCCAGCGGCCCGACCGGCTCTAAGGCCGACCCGGTTTACGTCTACAACTGCACGAGTACCGCGACCATTGCGGCGGCCGCCCTGGCCGTAGTAGGAAGCGAGGGGAGCGCTAGCCCCAGCTACACTTACTCTGTTGCCAGCTACAGCCCGGACCCATTGCCGGCCGGATTGACGCTGAACTCCGACGGCACCATCACGGGTACCCTTTCGGGAGCCGGCGCGAACACGACACCAGAGGTGATATTCACCGTGACCGACACCGCCCCTACCCCCAACCTTAAAGGTGACGTGGTGATCATCTTCAACATCGGTTCCTAAACCCGGTACCCCGATTTCTTTCGGGAACTAACCTCGGCGGCGGGAGCTTCAACTCCCGCCGCCGTTTTTCTTTCCTCATCGTGTGCCCGGATGCTCCGCGTCAAACCAGTCTTGCGCGGCACGCGCCGCGCCTCGGATTCCTCACGCCTTCCGGAAGAATGGGATATCGCCGCGCGGTTCGGCTTCCGTCACCCGGTCGCCGATGGCGACACGGTCTCCCAGCACGCGCACGGTCAGGCGGCCGCCGCCATCGAGCGCCACAATCGCGGTCTGGTAGGGAACGTCCGCGGCGAACGCCTCCGGCGCCGACCAGATCACGGTCTCGGTGTACACGGTTCCGCTCCTCATGCCGCTGCCCCGTTTTTCATACCGCCCCCAGGATGCTGACCACCGAAGTGGCCCCGGATCCGCCCAAATTCTCCGCCAGCCCGAGCGAGTGCCGCTCGATCTGCCGCTGGCCGGCTTCGCCGCGAATCTGCAACACCAGATCGCAGATCTGCGCGGCCCCCGTGGCGCCCACCGGGTGGCCTTTCGCTTTCAGCCCGCCGCTCGTGTTCACCGGCCGCTCGCCGCCGAGCGCCGTGCAACCGGCGAATGCGTACGGCCCGCCTTGCCCCTTTTCGACGAACCCCAAGTCTTCGGTGGCGACGATCTCGGCGATGGTGAAGCAGTCGTGCAACTCGGCGAACTCAATCTCGCGCGCCGTCACGCCCGCCATCCTATATGCTTGTTCGCCCGCGCGCCGGACGGCCGGAAAAGTCGTGATGTCCGCCTTCTGGTCCAGCGCCACGTAATCCGAGCATTGCGCGATGCCCAGGATGCGCACCGGCCTGGCCGTGAATTCGCGGGCGCGCTCGAGCGGCGCCACGAGCACCGCCGCCGCGCCATCGGAAACCAGCGAGCAATCGTACAGGTTGAGCGGCTCGGCAATCGGCTTCGCGTTCATCGCCTGCTCGAGCGTGATTACCTTGCGCATGTGCGCGTCGGGATTGAGCGCGCCCGCCGCGTGGTTCTTCACCGCGACCATGGACAGTTGCTCTCGCGTGGTGCCGAACTCGTACATGTGGCGCCGGGCAATCATCGCGAACAGCGAGGCGAAGGTCGAGCCCACTTTCATCTCGCCCGAGCAGTCTCCTGCCTCGGCCAGAATCTGGCTGACGCGCGCGGTGGGCTGCGAGGTCATCTTCTCCACGCCCACCACCATCACCAGGTCGTAGACGCCAGCCGCCACTTCCGTCCAGGCGTGGAAGAAGGCCGAGCCGCTGGAGGCGCAGGCCGCTTCAATCCGCGTCGAGGGCACGCCCTGGATTCCCAGCGCGGTGGACACATACGGCGCCAGGTGGTTTTGCCCCACGAACGCCGGCCCCGCGAAATTCCCCAGGTAGAATGACTCCACTTGCGCGGGCGCCGCGTGGGCGTTGCGCAGGCACTTCTCGCCGGCCTCCACCGCCAGGCTGCGCAGGTCCCTGTCCGCGAAGGCGCCAAACGCCGTCTTGCCGATCCCGACTACCGCAACCGGTCTCATCTCAACCACAAGCTTACAGCGATAGGGCACGCTTTAGCTTGCCCTCAATTTGGAGGTGGCTTTTCATCCATTGGTAGAATACAGATAGCGGATTTACTACGCTTTTCGTTTCCACGTTTGGCGGGTTCCGGCGTCATCCAAGTTAGGAGCCCGTGACGACTGTAGTTTTGAGGCAGATGAGCGAAGTCATCGACCCGGGACTGGAGCTGCTCGAGCGGCAAAACCGCTTTGTTAATGAGCACTTACGGCGGATCTTCGTGCAGATTTACCGGATTGTCCGCAACCGCGCCGACGCCCAGGATCTGACCCAGGAGACGTTCATCAAGGCCCTTCAGCGGCAGGAACAGCTCAAGGATGAGCAAAAGGCCGCTCATTGGCTGTCGAGAATCGCGACCAACACGGCCATCGATTTTATGCGGCGCAGCGCGCGCGCCTCGTTCTGTGACATCGAGATGGCCCCGCCGAGCATGGCGGAGAGCCCGGAGCAGGAACTGCTGCGGAGCGAGCATCGCGATTATCTGGAGGATGGATTGCGCCTTTTGAGCCCTCGCGAGCGGGCGGCGCTGATCCTGCGCGACGTGGAGGGTTTGCCGGCCGAAGAAGTGGCCCGGCACCTCAACTGTTCGAAGGCCACGGTGCGTTCGCACATCGCCAATGCGCGCACCAAGTTTCGCAAGTACGTGGAGAGAAGAAAGCGGTAAGCGGATGAAACACCCCAACCAGGAGACATTGGCGTTGCACGCGGGCGGCGACCTCGGACCCTACGCCCGCTGGCGCGCCCGGCGCCACCTGGCGCGCTGCGTGGAATGCCGGGACGAAATCGCCCGCTTCGAGCAGCTTCGCCAGCTCCTGCCGGCGCTCGACAATTCCCAGGACATCCATTGGGGCCGGCTGGCGGCGGATATGAAGGCGAACATCCGGCTGGGCCTGGCTGCCGGCGAGTGTATACGCACCGATGAGGCGGCCGGCGCGGGACCGGTCTGGTCGCTGGCGCGGGCTGGCGTCGCACTGGCCAGCGTGGCCGTGCTTCTGGCCACCGGCATAGTGCTCGAACGCCCCGGCCCAACCGTGGCTCGCGAAACCGGAGTAGTGGTTCAGGCGACGGCCGACGGCGTCCAGGTGCGCGAGGGCGGCCAGTCGCTGGGACTGATGCATTCCGGCACCAGCCGGGAGGCGGTCACTTACCAGGTGGGCGCGCAGGGTTCGGTGGAGGCCCGTTACGTGGATTCGGAAACCGGCTACGTCACGGTGAATAAGGTCGATGTCGAATAAGCTCGAAATCGCGTTGTTGGCGGTGCTCGGCGCGGGCGCCGCCCTGGCGCAGGACCTGCCGCTGGAGGGCCGTGTCAATATCAACCTGGGCAAGGATTCGCCGGTCGCCCTGGTCGGCATGTCCACCGGCGATTCGCACTCGAGCTCGCGCGGCGCCGCACTGGTGATCGATCTCCACATGGCGCTCACCCTGCGCAACACCGGCGCCAGCCGCATCCATGGCGTAGCGCTGCGCGTGGTCTCGCAGGAGATCACCGTCGGCGGCAAGGGCTCGGTTTCCATCCCCAGCCTCAACATCGGCCCCGGCGAATCGTTCCCGATTCGCATCGACATGCAGTTGATGCGTCCCACGCAAGTGGCCGGCGGCCCGCTGGTGGATGTCAATCTGGATGGCGTGCTCTTCGAGGATCTCTCCTGCAAGGGTCCCGACCGGCTGAGTTCGTGCCGCACGCTCACCGCCTGGGACCTGGAAGCGCAGCGCGACCGCGAGCACTTCAAGCACATTCTGGCGCAGGCCGGCCCCAACGGCTTGCGGCAGGCCATGCTCGAAAGCATCAGCCGCCAGTCGGCGCGGCCGCAACTGGACGTGCGCGTGCAGCGCGCGCCCGCCGTCACTTCCGCCGCGCTCGGCCCGGTGCGCACCGAGCAGTTTGCCTTTCTCGATTTTCCCGACTCGCCCTTGCAGCCGTCCAAGGGCACGGCGCAGGTTGCAGGGAATGAAGCGCGCGAGCCACACATCGAGGTGCTCAACCGCTCGGCGCGGGCCATCAAGTATGTGGAACTCGGCTGGCTGGTGAGCGATCCCAGCGGCCAGCAGTACCTGGCGGCCTCGCTGCCCGCTTCCGATCCCGTGCTGTACCTTCCCGCCGGCAAGACCGGCATCGTCGAGCAGGATACCGCCCTGCGCTTCACCCGCGCCGGCCAGCCCGTCAACATCCGGAGCGCGGTCGGCTTCGTCAGCCGCGTGCAGTTTGCCGACGGCAAGCTGTGGGTACCCAGCCGCGCCGATCTCGAACGGGAGTCGCTGGTCAAGGTGCTCCCGGCTTCGGCCGAAGAGCAGCGCCTGGACGATCTTTACCTGAAGCGCGGCCTGGACGCGCTGGTTCAGGAACTTAAGAAGCACTGAAGTGATCGCCTTCCTGCGCCGCATCTGGCCGTTGCTCACCGTCCTGGTGCTGATCGGGGCGGCATACGATGGCTGGATTTTTTACGGCCGCTGGCAATCGAACCGCGACGCCGAACGCGCCCGCGCCGACGTGGAAGCGGAACGGGCGCGCAAAACCATCGACGCGATCGGCGGCGCCGATTTTGGGATACGCAGCTTCTACGCCTCCCCGCCCGTGATTCACCGTGGTGAAACGGCGGCCCTCTGTTACAGCGTGTTCGGCGCCAAAACGCTTCGCCTGGATCCGCCGGTGGCCGAAGTCTACCCCACGTTCAACCACTGCGTCCAAGCCTCTCCGCGCCAAGACACCGAGTTCACCCTCACCGCCGCCGACACCGCCGGCCACACGGCTACCGCGAAGCTGGTGCTCAAAGTCGCGCGCTAAGCGGAGTGGCGCCGGCGGTTCCTGTCGGGGCGATTCACATGCATTGGAGTCCCGGTGAGCCGGGTCTCACTCGCACTCACTGTGCCGCGGCCGTGGCGGGCCCTACATACTTGTAGTTCCCAAAGCCGAGCACCAGGTAGCCGATGCCGGAAAGCAGAAACAGCAGGACCACCCCGAACACCGCGCTCTGACCGAAGGCCTTCGCGACATCGATCGCGACCATGAGCGCGATCACGATATTGACCAGCGGAATCAGGCAGAGCACGAGCCACCAGCCAGGCCTGCCGGCAATCTTCAAAAGGATGTACACGTTGTAGAACGGGATCAAGACAGCCCAGCCGGGCTGCCCGGCTTTCACGTAGACTTTCCAAAGCCCAATAATGAGCACCACCGCTAGCGCCAGCGCCACGAGCAATATCGTGCCGCCCACGGCCAAAAGGGCACCGAGTCCGCCCGCACCGGTATCCTCTTGCAAGAGCAATGCTGGAATCATCGTCATTTAGGTTCCTCCATTTTGAGAACAGGATGGATGTCGTGCGGCCGCGACAGCCGTAGCGAGAAATCGCGGACGATTACTCGCACGGCCTATGCTGTCACATCCGTCCGCCGCATGCAACATGACTTTGGCGCGGACGCAGCCGGCCACACCACAACAGGTGACGGCCTCGGCCCGGCGAAACGCTATAATTAATTCATGCTCACGCCCACCGAAAAAATCTGGCACAACGGCCGTTTCATCAAGTGGGAAGACGCCACCGTACACGTGCTCTCCCACGTGTTGCATTACGGCAGCTCGGTGTTCGAAGGCATCCGCTGCTATGCCACGCCCACGGGACCGGCCATTTTCCGGCTGCGCGAACATGTGCGGCGCATGCTCGATTCCGCCAAAGTGTATCGCATGGAGCCGGTCGGCTTCACGGCGGAGCAACTGGCGGAGGCGATGCTGGAGCTGGTGCGCGTGAACCGGATGAACGCCTGCTACGTGCGCCCGATTGTGTTCCGCGGCTACGGCGAAGTGGGGGTGAATCCGCTCAACAACCCGATCGACGTTTACATCGCCTGCTGGGAGTGGGGCAAGTATCTGGGCGACGAGGCCCTGGCGCAGGGAGTGGATGTGTGCGTTTCGAGCTGGAACCGGCTGGCGCCCAACACGCTGCCGGCGTTGGCCAAAGCCGGCGCGAATTACATGAACTCGCAGCTCATCAAGATGGAAGCCCTGGCCAACGGCTATGCCGAGGGCATTGCGCTCAATACCGCCGGCTACGTCAGCGAAGGCTCGGGCGAGAACGTGTTCGTGGTGCGCGATGGCGAGATCCGCACGCCGCCGCTGGGAGCCTCGGCGCTGCCCGGAATCACCCGCGACACGGTGCTGACGCTGGCGCGCGAACTGGCGATTCCCGTCACTGAATCGGAGGTGCCGCGCGAGATGCTTTACATCGCCGACGAGGTGTTTCTGTCCGGCACCGCGGCCGAAATCACGCCCATCCGCTCGGTGGATCGCATTACCGTGGGCAAGGGACGCCGCGGCCCCATCACCGAGAAGCTGCAGAAGGCGTTCTTCGCCGTCATCGACGGCAGCCAGCCCGACACGCACGGCTGGCTTTCGCGGGTGGAAGCGCGGCAACCGGTGGAAGCGAAGTAGCCGCGTGGGTGGCGCGGACGCCCGCGTCCGCGCCGGACCCCCTGGTCCGACTTTTCGCCGACCATACTGGAATGCCGCAAACTAGGCCGATGAGGGCGCCGGCCGCAGACCAGGGGTCTGCCCCACTACGTGACGCGGTTGCGTCGGCTTACCAACAGGGATTCAAATCGGAAGGCGTGTCGCGGCTTGCGCAACCGCCCTGGCTACCTCCCCCGAGATTTGCCAGGATGGCTGCGCTTGCCGCCTGATGGGTCTAACTGTTTGTAGCGCGAGCGCCGCCTGCCGCGCTAGCGGGAATTGGACGGGGGAAGTCCTTTTCAACAAGTTTTTCGCGCCAAGCGGATGTTGCAGTTACCGGACGCGGCATGTGGCAAAGTTGTGCATAAAACACGCCGCGCCGAAATGTTTCTGCAATCCGGACCAGTCGTACGCGCGGCGCATCAAGCCATCACTTTCAGAAAGGCGGCTTTGAATTTTTCCATTTCCTCGGCTGTGCCCACCGTCACGCGCACGTAGGTGGGCCAGCTCGGCCAGACCCGCCCGATGTAAACCTTCTGTTTGCGCATCGCCATCACGATGTTTCCGCCCGGCTGTTTGACATCGACCATGAAACAGTTGGAAACCGAAGGCACGAATCGGAACTTGTGCCCATCGAGAAACGAGAAGACGTCGGAACGGACATCGCCGATCCTCTTGCGACGCTCGGGCACCACGGTTTTGGATTCCAGACTCGCCGAGGCCGCCACCATTCCGGTGATCGGCATCATCCCAGCGCTGAACCCCGCCAGCTTCTCGATCAGGTCCGGCCGCGCCAGCGCCGCGCCGGCGCGCAAGCCCGCCATGCCGTAGATCTTGGAAAACGTGCGCAGCACGATCAAGTCTTTATCGGCCGCCACCAGGTCCGTGTTGAACGGCGCGCCGGCGATGTGAGTATACGCTTCGTCGATCATCACCACGGCGCCACTCGGTTTGTTCGCCACCAGCCACTCGATGTCCGCCTTCGGCGTCAGCGTCCCAGTCGGATTATTGGGATTGCAGACGTAGATCAGGCCGGCATCGGCGACCGCGGCCATGGCCTTCACGTCGTGCGCATAATCCTTGGTCAAGGGAACGCGCACCACCCTGGCGCCGATGAATCGGGCGGCGCGTTCGCCGGCTTCGTAACCGGGGTCCGCGGTGACAAATGCTTTGTTGGGCGAAGTGAACGCCAGCACGGCCTGGTGCAGCGGCGCGCTGGATCCGGCGTAGATCCGAACGCAGGTCTGCTTCAGTTGTTCCTGTTGCGCGAGAAGCGCCGCCACCCGGTCGGTTTCGCCGTACAGGTAACGCCCGCCTTGCGAGATGACGTTGGCGACCGCCTCGCGGGCCTCCGGGCAAGGTCCGAGAGGATTCTCGTTGGCGTTGATCATCACCGCATCGGGCGGCGCGTTCTCGATCTTGGAGAGCTGCGCCAGCGCCGGTTCGTTGTAGAACGGAAGGCTGGACCCGGCCGCCAGCAGAGTGGCCAAGCGCCCAAAACTGCGGCGCGAAAAGCCACGCTGCTCAAAGCGCCTTTTTTCGAGCTGGGTCAATTGCACGTCGGACCTCCTTTGCCGGGACCGCGAAAGTTGGAGACGCAACCGAGCGGCAAATCCACGACCGCCCCGTGCCCCAGCGACTCCCGTGTCGAACGAGATGTTTTGTTATGATAGCGCGCCCGAAGCGCCCGGCGTCAATCCGAAAAGGGATACGAAACGGCAGGCCGTGGAACCCGAAACACCAGCGCGGGCAGGAAGTGGTTCGAGAGGAGCGCGCAGAAAAGCAATGAGGGCGGTCACGCGCGGCACATGAATTGGGAGGTCGCTGATGCCGGTCATCGTTGTGCGCTTCTGGCGCTTTGCCGAAAACCTTTAGGCTCGGCTTTTTCCGACCGTTCAGGACTTCCCGCACTACCATTCATGCGCCGCGAATGAGGCCGCCCCCATCGTAGCCCGGTTCTATTATTGGCACCTCCTGCCAGCCCGCGAGGGCCGGCTCCTAGACGGCGTCCGGAATCAACAAACCGGCGTGATTCCAACTACATGTTGACTCCAGTTGGTATTCTTGTCAATAGCAACTACGGTACTGCGCGTTTTGAATTTACACCTAGCTGAATGTGGCGAATAGGACTATTTTCGAAAAAGCCCGCGCCTCTCCATGGTGTGCCCGCGACGCGCCGTGTGAAGCGCTACGCGGCCGACAGCGGCTACGTGTACGAATACTTCTATGAAGGCAACCGCCTTTGGTGCGACGGGCAGAGCCGCGGCCTGGAGTTCGAGTTTCGCGTGTCGGCGGGCCGCGAGCAATGGCTGCCGGCCGCGGTGGTGATCGCCGATGACGCGCTGGCAGCCTGGCAAGCCACCCACGGCTTCGCGCTGACTTCCACCGAACGATACGCCATCGCGAAGTTGGCGCTGTTCCAGACTTTCGACGGCCTGGCCGCACCGCCGGAGAGAGCCGTGGAGGTTCGCGTATCCACCGACGACGCCGAAACGTTCGCCGATCGATTGGACCTGTAGCGCGAGTCCAACCGGCGTAGGTGGCTGGGCGCTCCGGGCTCCTCACGGTATAATTGCAACTGGCGTCCGCGGATGTGGCGAAATTGGCAGACGCGCTGGATTTAGGTTCCAGTTCCCGCGAGGGAGTGTAGGTTCAAGTCCTATCATCCGCACCACGAGAATCGCAACTATGACTTCGCTTAGGTTAGTGGGGGCCTTCGGCCTAGTGGTTTCCGCGGCACTGTGCCAGGTTCCGGCGACGTTGGTCGTTCACGGCGTCGGCGGCACGAGCGCCACGCTTTCCGTTACCGACCTTGCGAAGCTGCCGCAGCAGACCGTGAAGGTCACCGATCACGGAACACCGGCGACGTTCGAAGGTGTCCTGCTGGCGGACGTGCTCGCCAAGGTCGCTGTGCCGGCGGGCGAGAAGTTTCACAGCACGGCGGCGTCATACTATTTGCTCGTGGACGCCAAGGACGGCTACCGCGCGACATTCGCGTGGGCGGAGCTGGATTCCACCTTCATGGACAAATCCGTGTACGTGATCACCATGCGGGATGGCAAGCCACTGTCGGAGAAGGAAGGACCGTTTCGTTTGGTGGCGCCGGGTGAGAAGCGGGCTGCCAGGTGGGTTCGGCAGGTGACGGCGCTCAGCATCCGGCAAGCGAATTGAGGCGGTAGAGATCGTCGGATTCCATTGTCAGCAGGCCGCACCAGTGCTCCGCCCGTCTCGCCGACCGAACGATACAATAGTGGATGGATGAGCACCGGTCAGCGCATGAGGGAGCATCGCGACGAAATCCTGAGGGTGGCCGCGCGGCACGGCGCGGGCAATATCCGCCTTTTCGGCTCGGTGGCTCGCGGCGAGGACACGCCCGAAAGCGATGTAGATCTCCTCGTCGACGTAACCGGCGACACAACACCGTGGTTTCCGGGTAGCCTGGTCGCCGACCTCGAGCAACTCCTGGGACGGCCTGTGCAGGTCGTGATTCGCCGCTCGCTAAGCCCTCTGATCCGCGACGCCGTTCTTCGGGAAGCAGTGCCATTGTGAAGTCCCAGCGTGCGTACGTCGAGCAGATGCGCGCGATCCTGGCTATGTTAGATCAACTGAGTTGAGAGCAATGCTGTTCGCTTAAATAGCGGCGGCCAGAAAAGCCGAGATGACTCTCGGCTCTGCAGGCCAGACGGCCCGCGCCACGACGCTATTCCTGCATCGGCATCTGGTGCTCGATGTCGCGCCAGGCGCTGATCTTGAGGCGACGGCAAACCCAGCATAGCGGCTCGTCGGAGCCATCGGCGGTCTCGGCCCCGCAGACCGAGCACTTGCCGGCCGGCTTCTTCAAGCTGTCCAGGGAGACGGCTTGGCGGGCCAGTTCCAGCAGTTCCGCGGGAACCACCTGGTCGGGTTTTGGAGTCACCTTGCGTCGCATGGCGTCCCTATGCTCATCCCACTATGGCAGAAACCGCACAGAGGGACAAGCTGTTTCCTCGGCTAGCTCGTACTAAGCGGGCTAACGCGCTTTTTAGGCAGCTTCCGGAATCTGCACAATCACCGCAACTTCCAGCGACGATTGGCAACGCGGGCAGCGCTCGCCAACGGCGACCTTGGCGCGTTTGCCCCGCAAATCAAGCTCAGCCGGGACCGTATGAGTGCAAATCGGGCAGAAAACCTGCCCTGACGTGTGGCCTTCAATAAATGCTTTCATGACCATTTCCCCTCACTCCATCGGACGCACGTGGAGGGCCCAAGGTTCGGAAACATTCGTTAAGATTCTTAAATCCCGCCCGGCGGGACGGGTGCTACGCTGAAAAGACAATGACTCCAGCTCCTCCTAAAATCCAACTCATTCAGTCGCCCGAATACCGCGAGAACTACGCCAACAGTGTCCAGGTGCGGGTGAACTTGTGGGATTTCTTTCTGCTGTTCGGCCGCGTCAGCCAGACGTCGCCGGATAACGTGGCCATCCACAATTTTCAAGGCATCTATGTCAGCCCGCAGCAGGCCAAGGCGGTGCTCAATGTTTTGCAGCAGAACGTCACCCAGTATGAAAGCGCGTTCGGCGAAATCAAGCTCGAGCCGCAGGCCGGCGCCGGCGTGGTGCAGTAGCACATCCGAGACGGCTTGTTGCAGTGAGTTCCGAACGCGACATCCTCGAGTCACTGGACCAGGCAGTCCGCGCGCCGCGGGCGGCGACGTTCTTGTCCGCCTTGGTGGAAGACGTCGCCTCCATCCTCAAGCGCGATCCCACCACACGGTTGGCTTGGCGCACCGTGCCGCTAAATATCTACGCCCCGCTCCCCGCCGGCATCGCTTCCAGTTGGGTCTTCGTCCTCCGCGCCCGTAATTCCTCGGGCGCCGAACGGCATCCCAACAGCATTCAGCGCGTCATGTCATATCAGGGCTGGGCCGACATGCGGACGTGGAACGGCGTACGCTGGGTTTCAAACCACCTGCGCAGCGAGCCCAACGAGAGTATCGAAAATCGATGGCTATCGATTCCGGCCAACATGTGGCACCGGCCTGTGATGGCGGATGTGGATTGGGCCGTAGTCTCCTTTCATACCGCGTCAGATGCCGAGTTGATCGAGGAACTGCCGCTCGACGATGAGCGCCCGGATCGAGGCTGCCGCGCCGCCGAAGTCTATGCCGGCCGCCAGGCGCGCTAGCACCGGAGTGTTGCGACGGCTCTTCAGGATCCCTAAACCGAATGTTTAACACCTTAATCGGTCTGCTTATCCGTAATCTTGATACCATGTGGCTTCCGGAGAAGTGTAGTGTTTGTCATCATCCATAGGAAGCAATTCGGCCCAACGACATTTTTGTGGGAAGTAGCCGCTCCCGACGTGGCGCGGGCGGCGCGGCCGGGCCATTTCATCATGGCCCGCATCGACCAGCACGGTGAGCGTATCCCATTGACGGTAGCGGACTTCGACGCCGCGCGCGGCACCGTCACGGTGGTCATCCAGGCGGTTGGCAAGACCACCTTCGAGATGATGACGCTCGGCGAGGGCGACACGATACTCGATTTCATCGGGCCGCTGGGGCTGCCCAGCCACATCCGCAAGCTGCCGGGCACGGTGGTGCTGGTAGGCGGCGGCCTGGGCGTGGCACCGGTTTATCCGCAACTGCGCGCGTACAAGCAGATGGGCAACCGGACCGTTTCGATCGTCGGCTTTCGCAGCCGCGACCTGGTGTTCTGGGAAGACGAGTTCCGCGCCGTGAGCGACGAGCTGATCGTCACCACCGACGACGGCAGCTATGGGCGCAAGGGCTTCGTCACTCACGCGCTGGCCGACGTGCTGGCGCGTGTGACGGATGCGAGCGAAGTGGTGGCGATCGGCCCGATTCCGATGATGAAGGCCTGCGCGGAAACCACGCGGCCGTTCGGCGTGCCCACCATCGTGAGCCTGAATTCGATCATGGTGGATGGCACGGGGATGTGCGGATCGTGCCGCGTGACGGTGGGCGGCAAGATGAAATTCGCTTGCGTGGATGGCGCCGATTTCGACGGTCACCTGGTGAATTTCGACGAGCTGTCGTTGCGCCAGAAGCGTTTCGAGCGGGAGGAGAAGGCCGCGCTGGAGCGGTTCCGCGGCGAATCCGCCAAGCTGGCCAGCCTGCGCGCGCATGTCGAAACGGCCGGCGCGGTGATTTCGACCTGCGAGCTGCCGGAGCCCGAGGCCACGCCGCCGGTGCCGCTGGGGCCGAAGAATCTCAAGACCATCCCGCGCGAGCGGGCGCCCATGCCGCACCAGCCGGCCGAACTCCGCATCCTCAATTTCGACGAGGTGGCGCTGGGACTGTCGCTCGAAGGCGCGCTGCACGAAGCCGAGCGCTGCCTGCGCTGCAAGAAACCGCGCTGCGTGCCGGGCTGCCCGGTGGGCATCGATATTCCGGGCTTTATCGCGGCGCTGCAACGCAAGGACATCAGGCGCTCTTACCAGATTCTGAAAGCGTCCAACACGCTGCCGGCGGTGTGCGGGCGCGTCTGCCCGCAGGAATCGCAATGCGAGGTGACCTGCGTGGTGGGCGCCAAGTTCGAGCCGGTGGCGATCGGGCGGCTGGAGCGGTTCGTAGCCGATATGGCGATGGGCCGCGGCTGGGACGAGCCCGCGGCGCAGAACGGCCCCGCGAATGGCGCGCCGAAAAAGCGCGCGGCGATTGTCGGATCGGGACCGGCAGGTCTCGCATGCGCGGGCGACCTGGCGCGCCATGGCGTCGCGGTCACCATCTTCGAGGCGCTGCACGTGGCCGGTGGCGTGCTGAAATATGGCATCCCCGAATTCCGCTTGCCGGACGTGATCATTGACGCCGAAATCGAAAACATGAAGAAGCTGGGCGTCGAGATCCGGCTCGACACCATCATCGGCAAACTGTTCACCATCCCGCAATTGTTGGACGAGATGGGTTACGACTGCGCGTTCGTCGGCACCGGCGCCGGGTCGCCCAAATTCGCCGGGATTCCGGGCGAGGCGCTCAACGGTGTGTTCTCCGCCAACGAATTTCTG
>Ga0208820_1000645_pt1 | contig 23200 bp, 24 predicted proteins | sample June2015DPH_16_5_FD_184713 | JGI IMG/M metagenome (GOLD analysis project Ga0208820, IMG submission 184713) | Peatland microbial communities from SPRUCE experiment site at the Marcell Experimental Forest, Minnesota, USA - June2015DPH_16_40... | ecosystem: Environmental > Terrestrial > Soil >...
ACGGCGAGCTGGCCTTGCTCGGGTACGGAGCGCAGGGCTTGCATTGATATATGTGTAGCAGCTTACATTACGGTGCGCTCGGACCTGCTTCACCTTATTGGCTTGGCGACTTCGGCAGTTTCTGTATTGAAACGTGACCATCGTCGGTGCCAATCGCGAGGTTTCGCCCGTCTGGACTGAACGCCCAGGTCGACGCTCGTTCCGGGTCCTTCGAGGCAAACGTAGCGACCATCCGCCACGTCGGAGCACGCCAGACTTTGACATTGCCGCGGTCACTGAGTGAATGCTCCACGAGCAATTCGGCATCGACTACTCTGCCACCCGCGCCGCAGCGGAGATTTGAGAAGTCAGGAGAATTCTCCGAACGCTTCTGTGTGAGCTTCTGTATAGACAATCGAAGGAGTCCAGCTCGACAAATCAAGGGGCAGTCTGCCGATTGGGGTACGAGGAAATGCTTCGCAGTCGAAGCGGGACGCACCAGATTTCGGAACTACCGAAGCGAGGGCCGGACGAGCCATCGCTTGCCAGCGTTCACGACTGTAGAACTGGCCACCCGCGGCGGTGAATTGCGATAATCGTATGGGGTTGGCACTCGCATGGCCGTCTACAAGCAAAAGGAAAGCAAGTTCTGGTGGTACAAGTTCACGTGGAACGGCGAGCCCATTCGCAAAAGCACCAAGCAAACCAACAAACGTGTTGCCGAACAGATGGAAGCTGCGCACAAGACGGCTCTGGCAAAGGGCGAAGTTGGCATCGTCGAGAAGGACCCTGCTCCGTCGCTAAAGGTGTTTTCCGACAGGTTCATGCAGGCGGTCTCGATCCGCTGTGCAGAGAAGCCGAGGACGGTCGAGTTTTATCAGGAGAAGTTGAATAGGCTGTTGGAGTTCCCGGCCCTTGCGAACGCCGCCCTCGACGCTATCGATGAGGCGCTCATCGAACAGTACGTCCAGGAACGGCGGAAGTTGGTCGCCCCCGCCACGGTGAACCGCCAGTTGGCAACGCTCCGTCGTGCATTACGCCTCGCCCAAGAATGGAAAGTAATCGACCGTCTTCCCAGAATCCGACTCCTCCAGGGGGAGCGGACGCGCGAATTCGTGCTCAGCCGCGAACAGGAACCGGTCTACCTGAATGCCGCACCGGACCCGCTCAAGGACCTGGCCCTCCTGATGCTGGAAACCGGCCTGCGGGATGGCGAAGCCCTGGCTTTGAGGTGGCCCGACCTTCACCTGAAACCGGCGCCCACGGCGAAATTCGGCTATCTCCAGGTTTGGAAAGGAAAGTCTGCCAAAGCGCGGCGGACGGTTAGCCTGACGGCGCGGGTACGAGATATGCTGGCCAGCCGCGCGAAAGAGTCATCTTCGGAATTCGTGTTTCCGGGCAGGGGCGGCGATCCCATTCTGGTAACCTCGCTCGACCACCAGCATGCGAAAGTGCGGGAACTCCTGAAGATGCCGGAGGACTTCGTGATACATTCATTACGACATACCATGTTGACCAGGCTCGGTTTGCTCGGCGTGGACGCCTTTACGATCATGAAAATTGCCGGCCATAGCAGCATCACGATCTCACAGCGGTACGTGCATCCTTCGCCCGAGTCGGTCGAGAGTGCCTTCGAGAAGCTGGAAATGTCCAATCAGCCCGTTCCGAGGAAAGAGGTGGGCATAGAATTGGGCATAGGAGGCCAAAATGCGGCTCGACAAAATCGCCATAATGCAATGAAATAGAAAGGCTTGGGCCCTTAGCTCAGCGGTTAGAGCAGCGGACTCATAATCCGTTGGTCGAAGGTTCAAATCCTTCAGGGCCCACCATCGGACCGAGGACCAACCTCCGTCATTTTCAGAAATGTTTGGGGACCTTCTGGTCCCACACCACCTGCTTGGCGGTACTAAAGTACTGCTCAATGGACCATTGGGTAACGATATCGCAGCGTCGTTAACTGGACGCAATCTTAAAGTAAAAATCGTACAAAAAGACGCTATAATACCTTGTTCGAACTTTGGTGATGGAGCCCGCCATCCACCGTCTCGAGCCTGGCTCGGGAATGGTAGCTCCCGCGCGTGAAGAGCTATGATTCCGCGGCCGCGAGGCATTCTGCCCGAAGTAAACGGCGTGGCCCGCACCCCGGATTCCAGTGAGTGATTCACAAACATGCCTTACAACTCATGGCTAGCGGCAAACCTGGACCTGGCGGCGGAAGTGGCGGAGCGGTACGACATTGACGCGCTCGCCGGTCTTCTCGCCAGCGCGCGGGCAGTGGCAGGAGAGAACGAGATCAGCGTCGCCGTGCTGGGACGATTCAAAGCCGGCAAGAGCAGCTTCCTGAACCATTTTCTCGGGCGCAGTTTCCTGCCCGTCGGCGTCGTGCCGGTGACGTCCGTGGTCACGGCAATCCGCTATGGCGTTCACGAAGAGGCGCGCGTGCATCACGACGATGGACGCGATCCCGAAGTTCCGATCGACGGGATCGGCCGCTACATTTCCGAGAAAACGAACCCGGAGAACACCCGGGAAGTCGTCCTGATCACGGTGGAACTGCCGGAACTGCGGCGATTTCGCGGGTTGCAGTTCGTCGATACGCCGGGTCTCGACAGCGCGCTCTCTCACAATACGCAAGCCTCGCTGGCGTGGCTGCCGCATGCGGGACTGGCGCTGGTAGCGGTCAGCGTCGATCCGCCGCTTTCCCAGGGCGACATCGATCTGCTGAAGAGCCTTTACCGCTACACGCCGAAAGTGGCCGTACTGCTCACCAAAGCCGACCTGCTCAGCCAACCGGAGCTCGAGGAAGTCATCGAGTATGTGCACGCACAGCTTGCCAGGAACTTCTCCGGTACGCCGCAGGTCTTCCCTTATTCGACGAAGCCCGGCTTTGAGCACTTCCGCGAGGCGCTCGAAGCCGAGCTAGCCGAGGGAACCTTGGGGCACTTCGCCGAAGAGCGCGAGTCCATCTTGATGCGAAAGATGGAAACGCTGCTGGGCGAATTGAGCGACTTCCTGGCGCTGAGTCTCAAGTCGGCTGAAACGGTTCAGTCGGAGCGGCAGGCGCTCAATCAACAAATGCTCGGCGAAAAAGAAGCTCTCGACGATGTGAAGTCGGTGATCCGGCTGCTGGTGGAAAATGCGGTGGCGGGAGCGCGGGCCGACATCAGTCAGCGGCTCGAGGCGCACCGGCCGGAAGTGGAGCGCGCCTTGTTCGAGGCCTTCGAGAACGAATTTCCGCAATGGACCAGGAATCTCGGCGCCATGCGCCGCTCGTTCGAAGACTGGCTGACGGGCGCCCTGCGCGACGAGCTTACGGCGCTTTCCGACCGCCATCGCGATTCCCTCCTGGAGCCTTTGCGCCAGGTGCGGAAACAGACATTTCGCGTGCTGCAACAGTTTCGAGACCGCTTGTCGGATAGCTCGATGCGGGCGTTCGGCGTGCCGCTGCGGACGACGGAAACCGAAATCGATGTGGTCGAGCCGCACACGCCCAACGTCAGAGTCGGCCGGGTGTTCGATAGAAACTGGGAAGTGCTGTCGCCCATTCTGCCCGCGTTTGCGATCGAGGCCGTGGTTCGCCGCCATTTCACGCGCACCATCCCCTATCTGGTGGAACAGAATCTCAGCCGGCTCGCCACGCAGTGGGAAGAGAGCGTCAACGGCGCGCTTTGGGGCGTCGATAAGGAAGCCCGGCGGCGCCTGGATGAATTGATGGGCACGGTCGAACGGCTGGTGGGAAGCGGCAGCAAGAAACGGACGCCGCAGCTCCGCGCGGACTTCGAACGCATCGAGGCGGCACGGAGATCCATGGTCGCGGAGCCCGTGGCCTGATGCGGTGCGCCGTGGTCCTGGTCTGACGCGGCACGGCAGCGGCCCCTCACATTCCACCGCGCCTCCCATGGCCGATGCGGCCGTGATACGCTCGGCTTTGTGAATATGCGCTCTTTGTCCCTTGCCTGCCTGCTCTTTGCGCCGCTTCTTTTTGCGCAGGACCGGCCGCTCACTTCCCTGCCCTATACGCCGAGCCTGGAGCTGAAATTCCTCGATCGCACGGCCGACCCGTGCGTCGATTTCTATCGCTTCTCCTGCGGCAGTTGGAACAAGCTGAATCCGATTCCGCCCGACCAGGCGCGCTGGAATGTCTACAGCAAACTCACCACCGAGAACATGCAGTACCTGTGGGGAATGCTCGAAGAGTTTGCCAAGCCGGCGCCGGGCCGCACGCCCAACCAACAGAAGATCGGCGACTATTTCGCCGCCTGCATGGATGAGGCGGGCATCGAGAAGGCCGGCACGCGCCCGCTGGAGGCAAGCTTGGGCGAGATCGCGGCCCTCAAGAGCGCCGCCGACCTGGCGCCGCTCGTGGCGCGGTTGCACCTGGTTTCCGGCTCGGCACTTTTCGGCTTCGGCTCGAACCAGGATTTTGCCGACTCCGAGCAGGTAATCGCTTTCGCCGGCGCGGGCGGGCTGGGCCTGCCGGATCGCGATTATTACGTCAAGACCGACGCCAAATCGGTCGAGACGCGCGAGCGCTATCTGGATCACGTGACTCGCATGTTCGGCCTGCTGGGCGATCGGCCGGCCACCGCGCGCGCGGAAGCCGCTACCGTGATGGCGATCGAAACCGAGCTGGCCAAAGCTTCGCTCACCCGCGTCGAGCTGCGCGATCCGTATAACCTGTTTCACAAGTTGTCACCGGCCGATCTCGAGAAGCTGACGCCGCATTTCGACTGGCCGCAATACTGGAAAACCATCGGCCTCGCCGCGCCGGCGGTGGTCAACGTCACCGAACCCAAGTTCTTCGGTGAGGTCGAGAAGCTGATCGAATCGCGCCCTGCTCCCGATTGGAAGACGTATCTGCGCTGGCACCTGGTGAATGATCGCGCGGCCTATCTGGGTAAGGCGTTCGTCACCGCAAATTTCGATTTCTACAGCAAGTACCTGCGCGACGTGAAGGAGATGGAACCGCGCTGGAAGCGCTGCGTGCGGCGCGTGGATCGGGACCTCGGCGAAGCCCTCGGCCAGGTGTTCGTGGAAAAGACATTCACCCCCGAGACTAAAGCCAGCGCGGTCGCTATGACGCGCGAGATCGAGAAAGCCATGGAGGCCGACATTAAGCAGCTCACCTGGATGGACGACGCGACCAAGCAGAAGGCGCTCGAAAAACTGCACACGGTGGTTAATAAGATCGGCTACCCAAACCAATGGCGCGACTACAGCTCGGTCGTCATCACGCCTGACGATTACGCGGGCGACGCCGCGCGTTGCGATCTTTTCGAGAACCGGCGCGAGCTCGCCAAGATCGGCAAGCCGGTGGATCGCGGCGAGTGGGGGATGACGCCGCCCACGGTCAACGCCTACTATGACCAGCAGATGAACGACATCAATTTCCCGGCCGGCGTGCTGGAGCCGCCGCTCTACGATCCGAAGATGGACGACGCGCCCAACTACGGCAACACCGGCGCCACTATCGGCCACGAGTTGACGCACGGCTTCGACGACGAGGGCCGCCAGTTCGACGCCAAAGGCAACCTCAAGGACTGGTGGACCAAGCAGGACGCCGACGCTTTCGTCGCGCGCGCCGCGTGCGTCTCCACGCAGTATTCCGAATACACCGTGATCGACGACATCAAGATCAACGGCAAGCTCACGCTGGGCGAAGATGTGGCCGATCTGGGCGGCACGATGCTGGCCTACATGGCGTGGAAGGACGCGACCAAGGACCAGAAGCTCGCGCCCATCGACGGATTCACTCCCGACCAGCGTTACTTCATCGGCATGGCGCAGTGGGCTTGCGGCGACGAACGCCCGGCGAGCAAACGCCTGCATGCGCTCACCGATCCGCATTCGCCCGAGGAATACCGCATCAACGGCGTAGTCTCCAACATGCCGGAGTTCGCCCGAGCTTTCGCGTGCAAGCCCGGCCAGCCGATGGTGCGCGCCAACGTCTGCCGCGTGTGGTGAGATGAAGCTGGCGGCTGTGCCGCTTTGGCGCTGCTACTGCTGCGATCGGAATGCCTTGAACGGAATCGTCAGCGATCCGATGTTGCCGGAAAAGGCGTCGCGCACGATTACCCGCAGCTCGTTGGCTTTCGGGTTCGGTTGCAGGGCGTGGCTATATGCCAGCCCGTCTGCCAGCGCCTGCCGATAAGTGTCGGGCCGCAGCGCTAGAACCAAGGTGTCGAGCACTTGATCGTACTGGCCGCCCTCGTGATCTTCCTGCACCAGAACCACGTCGACGCGGCCGTTGAATAGGTCGCGCTCCTGCTGGATGTCCAGCGTGCGCGGGTCAATCCGCAGGCGAACGTCGTATCGATCCGTTCCGTTGGCGGGAACCACCTCCGCCGACAGCGCGACGGCGGTTGCATCCAGTGGACTCCAGGCGGCATCGCGAATTGCCGCCGTGCGGCCCGGCGGATCATTGGCCGGGTCGGGAGCGTCCACATATCCTTTTCGATAACGCACGCTGACATCCGGCCGTCCGGCGACTTTGACTTCAACGCGGTGAAACCTGCCGTCGTGCTGCGGTGAAGCGGGATAGAAGCCCAGCGTGTAAGTCACCGAGGCCTCTTCGGCGGCGGTGCGGATAGCGCCCTGGATATCATTGGTATTCAGGAAGGCGCGCCCGCCCGTGAGCGCCGACATCTCCAGCATCGGCCCTTGCGTCCTCTCGAGCACCCTGTTGTCGGTCCGCCCAACTTTCTGGAGCCAGAGTGGGTCAATCGTGCGCGCGCCAGTGCGCCGGTCCGACGGCGGCCTCACGGTCGCGTCGGCTTGCAATGTCACGAGGCCGCGGGCATCCACCGCATACAGCGCAACGTTGGCGCTGTTCAGCACTCGCATGGTGTCGAGCATCTTATCGTAGTCTCCGGATTCGGCACTTATGGGGAATCCCGACGAGACCCAGATCAAGTTCTTGCGGCCTGGAATTGCAGCGACGCGGTTCGCAATGGCCGCGAACAGCCTGAGCGTGATCTGACCTCTGGTGTCGGGAGCGCTCCGATGCTGCGGACGCGCGGTGCCGGCGAGGCGTTGAAGCCCGGCATCATTACCAGCGGCGCTATTGCCATGAACCAGGTCCGACATTACTTCCTGCATGAGTTCGGATCCCGAGATGGCACCCGTATGGCTCGCAGTCCCCTCGGCATCGGGCTTCCAGGCGGCCAGGCGCTTTACTAGCTCAGACGAGTCCCGCGTGAGATCGTACAGGACCTGGAGATACCCCGGCCGCACCAGGTCGATCCCGACTCGGTCCTCCGGCCGGATCTGGCGCAGAAATGCGATGACGGCCTGCTTGGCGTAAATCCGGTCGGCCCATCCGGTGTTGAAAGGGTCGATGAGAATGACAGTCGTGGCGCCTGGCCCGGAGAGAGCCTCGCCTCGGTTCGAAAACACGGGTGCGTCCGAAGTGGCTGGCCAGCCCGCAACCGGCGATTCGCCGACGGCGACCGCCCCCCCGTGGGTAGTTAAACTAAAGAAGCTGATCTGCTGAGGCTTGCCTTCGTCAAAGACCTTGAAGTTCTCGCGCAGCAGGCCGCGAACCGGGACGCCGTGCTTCCCTTGCGCAACTACGGTGATCTCGACCAGCCGCGTGGTGGCCCGGATAGTTATATCCGGCGGAGAAGCCTGCCCGGTCTGCGCCACCACTGTTGCCAAAAATGCCCCCGCGCAGCCGAGCGCGTGCTTGATCATGATCATCCCTTTGGCTACCGCAAACGCGCGACCACACTATATCTAACGGGTCGGTTCGCTTTTCGGTTTCCGCTCTAGTACTGCCCTGCGAACTGCCCAGCCCAGCTCCTCGGCAGAATGGAAGCTCGGACTCCGCACTCCATTAATGAAGATCGTAGGCGTCGAGTCAACGTGGTAAAGCCTAGCCAATAGTTCGTCTCGTAATAGAACCGGGTCCGCGCCGTGACTATTGACGCACTCCCTAAGCTTAGCAGTGTCAACCAGGCCTTCCTGGGTGGAAAAGGCTTCGATCCTCTCACCGAGTGCCTCCGCCGTCAGGCTTGTCTGGTTGGCCATCAGGAAGTCGTGCAGGCGCCAGAAAGAGCCTGGCGCCTGAAGTTCGGCGCAGGCGGCGAACTCTGCCGCCGGGCGCGCCCATTTGTGCATCTGAAGGGGAAGGTGCTTGAAGATGATCCTGACCCGAGCAGCGTCGTCTGCGGGAAGAGCCTCCGCGAGATCTTCGAATCGCTTGCAAAATGGGCATTGGAAATCGGAGAAAACGACGATCGTCACGGGCGCGTCATTGCTTCCCCGGGACGGCGACTCGTCGGCAACCAGGGCCTTTTGCGTCTCGGCCGCTAGCCATTGCCGCTCTTTCGTAGGGTCGGTCGTCGTGTCGAACAGCGTTTCGGTGAGAAATCGGAGATCGGGGGAGGCGTAGAGCACGAGGCTCCTCTTCGGTGCAGTTGCGCGCACCGTGAACAGTCGAAAGCACGTGCCCTTCAATGGCCCTTCATCCTCCACCCCGAGGTCCGGCGCCAGCTCATAGCGAGCAGCCACATAGGCGCGAATCTTCGCGAGGTCCGCGGCGGTCGGCGTAGGACAACCCTTCCCGTGGCCGCCCGCGACACCCGTCAGCACCAGCGCCAGTACGGCGGCGCAGTACGTATTCTGCCCAGCCAAGCGTCTGTATCTTCGCATGAGGTCCCGCCTTCCAGACCTTTTCTTGGGGCAACGGGGACCGCTGCGGACGGTCGCCCGTTGCCGAGTATGCTCAGCCTAACGCGTTGGCCTTCACTAGCAGCCAGCCATACACGAGTTGTATGCGTTGTTGCAGGCGGAATTGCCCTCTTGGTCCACGATGTAACACACGTTGTCCGCTGCGTCCTCCTGCTGTGAGCATGACGCCATCGCGGCGGTGTAGCCGAAGTTGCATGCTGGCACGCACATGTCGTTGTTGTTCTGAGTGCAATCCTCCATACACGTCATAAGTGACACATTGGCATTCATGGCGCACCAATTGTACGAGGACTCGGCGTTGTCGTAGCAGGTGTCCGCCGTGCTTCCATTGCTCGACTGGCAGGTTGCAAGAGCGTTTTGACAGCCACCCGCGCAGTCCTGGGCTGCCAACGGTCGCACTACAAACGCCTATACCCCCCCGAAAGCCAGAGTCAATAGTAATTTTATAATTTAATATATTGAACTATTAATCTTAAATATCGTCGGCAATCGGGCATGCCTAGCATGTTGCACGGGCGGAGATACCCAGTTGGGCCAGTTACGTTAAGCTCGCCCGATAGAAGCGACGCTGGTGGTGCTCGCAACCCTCACCTGAGGCGTGGGGTCCGCGCCCTACAAGGTCGCCGGGATCAGCCAAATCAACTTCCAGGTTGTCCCATATACCAACCAGTCTCAAACGCCCGGCCTTGCGACGGGCGCGATTTTTGTGACGCTGCCTTCGACAACAAGCCCCGGCTTCCAGATTTACGTCGCCGGCCAGTGAAGCGGGCGACACAGCTCCGCCGGCCCGCCGTGTCGCCGTGGCACACTCGCTTGAAGAAGCTGCTGATTGCAAAGCTGGCTTTCCCGGCCCTCGACGTGCTCATACGAATCATCATGCGTGTGCAAGTGTTAGTGTGTCTGGCGCTATTGAGCGCCTCCTGCGCGATGGCACAGAGGACCCGCACAGCATCAGCCGATCTCAGAGAGAAGTGTGCGGTAGAACTCCTCTTTCGCGTAACGCTCCAGCCAGGGCGTGTGGCCGCACTGCGAGAGTTCGATGAGGCGGAACTCTGGAAGCGCGGTTAGAGGTTCGGCAACGCCGGCGGCCGGCGAGGAATCCGAATCGCCGTGGATGGCGAGCACGGGACATCTCACCATCCGAACTTGGCGCAACAGTTCGCCGGATCGGCGCATCGCGGCAGCTTCGTTCCAGACGGCGCGGTAGATTTCGGCGCTGAGGCGGACGTCGCCGGGCTCGTCGATTTCGGCGATCGGGGCATAGGCATCCGCTTTGTTGGCGAGGCGGCCGAGTCTTTCGAGGCTAACGAAAGGCACCGGCGGCAAGACCGCCGGCGTTACCGGGCCCGGCGCGGCGGGACGCTCGAAGGCTGCGGCCAACGCCAAGTACTCCGCCTTCTCCGCATCGTCGAGATGTTCTAGCCGGCGAGCCTGAAGCTCGGCGGCAGAGGACTCGGCGAAGGGCGGGCAGCTCACCAGAATCAGCTTGCCGATCAGCTCCGGGTAGCGCGCGGCGGCCAACAGGCCGAGCCACGCACCCCACGAGTAACCGATCAGGACAGCCGGAGTTTGAGAGAACTTCGACAGAACTTCGCGCAACTCTTCGATCTGTCCTTCGATGGAACGAGCGGTCTGGAGCGGCTCCAGCACCCCGTGATTGCGCGACAGCCGGCGGGCGACAGGCGCCATTTCTCCGGCCGCGCCGGGGCCTCCGTGGATCGCGGCGACGCGGAATGGCGCGGCTCCGTGGAATCTGAGATTGGTGTCCGTCAATGGGCGAGCCGGTGGAATTACATCGCCAGGCCGGTCAGCGCGAAGGCGATTCCCGCCACGCCGGCGATCACACCGATTACTGGGAACATCATCTTGCGCGCGATGAAGTAAATCGAGCTCAGCACCAGCGCGATCTCGAGCAACCCCTCGCCCACGTCATAGCGCAAGGCGCGGTGTTCGGCCGCCTGCGAAGCCGCCTCATGGCCCTCGGCTTCCTTCTGAATATCCTTGGCCTGGCTATCGTACTTCTTCTTTTGCGCTTCGTTGTCGGCTTTCATTTTTTCCGCGGCTTCGCCCTTGGCGCCGAGCACCAGGAGCAGGTTCAGGCCCAGCTCGACGTTGTGAGTTTTGATGCGGGCTGCCTGGTAGTGCGACCAGGCGTCATTGGCCTCGGACTTGGTGATGATGGCCTCCGTGTGCGTCCGGTGCGACATGATGGAGACGATTGCCAGCGCAACCGCCAGTACGGCGGCCAGGATGCCAACCATCTGGCCGGTGCTATCGGACTCATGTCCTTCGTGGTGGATTTCGAGTTCTGCCATATTGGTCTTCGTATTATATGCCAGAACCGTGGGAGTTTTTGGGCGCACTACGGCCGAAAGGAGTGGTAGAGATTGAAAAGTACGTTGCGGGTGGCCGGGCTTCGCGGACTTAGCGCCGTGCGTATCGGCCACCCGATGATTTGAGTAGAAACTTCGATGATTTAGGCCCGCTGGATGGCGGGCACATCCTTGCCGATTCGTTCCTTACTCTCTGTTATCCGAGCGGGCGGCGATCACTGCTATCCGTATACCGCCGGCGGTTATAGGTTTCGAAACCCAAAGTCTTCCGTCGAGAGTCCAGCCCAAGGGGGACCCCGCGTGCCTTTAACGGGCGCCGGAAGTTCAGCAACACCTGAGTGCAACGCTTGCTGGCCAGCAAGTAAGGACTAGCAGCGGAGCCTGGCGCCACAGTCCCAATTCAAGTATGGAGGGTGTGTCAAGGGTTTTGGGAGCTAAGTGACTGAGTTAGTGGGGAAGAAGGGCGGTGACTGAAGGTTGAGGCGGTCAACTGCCGGCCTGCGGCCGGTTGGCAGGCGGAAGCGCCTGCCCCACCGGGCCGGGCATGCCCGGCCCCTACTTTGCAATGCCTAATTGCGTCAGCATCCAGGCGTATTCGAAGGATTGGTCCTTCAAGCGGTCATAGCGGCCGGAAGCGCCGCCGTGGCCGGCGGGCTCCATTTTGATCTTGAGCAGCAGCGGATTCGCATCGGTCTTGAGGGTGCGCAGGCGCGCGACGTACTTGGCCGGCTCCCAGTACATCACCTGACTGTCGTTGAAACTGGTGGTGACTAATATGGCCGGATAGGCGCGGCGTGCCAGATTGTCGTACGGGCTGTAGGTCTTCATGTAATCGTAGTCGGCCTTCTGGTTGGGGTTGCCCCACTCCAGATACTCGCCCACGGTCAGCGGCAAGGACGCATCCATCATGGTGTTCATCACATCGACAAACGGCACCGCCAGGTGCACGGCCCGAAACAGCTCGGGCGCAAAGTTGACCACCGCGCCCATCAGCAAGCCGCCCGCGCTGCCGCCTTCGATGGCCAGCCGCTGGGGCGAGGTCCAATGCCGATCCTCCAAGTATTTGGCGCAATCGACGAAATCGAAGAAGGTGTTTTTCTTCTTCATGAGCATGCCGTCTTCGCGCCACTGCTCGCCCATTTCGTCGCCGCCGCGAATGTGGGCGATGGCGAAAGCCACGCCGCGATCGAGCAGGGCCAGCCGCGGGGCGGAGAACGCGGGCGGCGTGCCGAAGCCGTAGGAACCGTAGCCATAGAGCAGCATCGCGCCCGAGCCATCGCGCGGGAAGCCCTTGCGATAGACGATGGAAATGGGAACCCGGACGCCATCGCGCGCGGCCGCCCACAGGCGCTCGGTCGTGTAGTTGGACGGGTCGAAACCGCCCGGTACTTCCTGCCGCTTGCGCAGCGTGGACTTGTGGGAGCGCACGTCGTAATCGTAGACGCTGGGCGGCGTCACCATGCTCTGGTAGTTGTAACGGTACGAGTCGGAATCGAATTCGGGCGTCTCGCCGGGGTAGGCCGCGTACACGGGTTCGGGAAACTCGATGGCGGTCCAGTTACGCGTATCGAAATCGTAGACGCGAATGCGGTCGATCGCTTGTGTCTTCTCCACCACCACGGCGAAATCGCGGAACAGATCGACGTCTTGTATGCGCACGTCGGCGCGGTGCGGCACCAGCACCTTCCAGTTCGCGGGCGCGTGGTCCTTCTCGGGCGCGGTCACCACTTCGAAATTGTGGCCGCCCTTGTTGGTGCGGATATAGAAAAGGTCGCCGCGGTGATCCAGGTAATAGCGGTGCTTGTTTTCGCGCGGCAGGAAAACCTGGAACGCGCCGCCCGGCTCGCCGGCGGGCAGATAGCGGCACTCGGAGGTGTCCTTGCTCTCGATCCCCAACACGACGTACCGCTTGTCGCGCGTCTTCTGCAAGCCGATATCGTACAACTCGTCTTTTTCTTCGTAGAGCAAGGTGAATGCGGAATCGCCCAGCGCATGGCGCCAGAGCTGGTCGGGGCGCTTGGTGACGGCGTCCTCGGTGGTCAGGAACAGCGTGTGATTGTCGGCCGCCCATTCGACCGAGGTGACGCGCTCGGCGGTATCGGGCAGCGTGCGGCCGTCGCGCAGGTCCTTCACCTGGAGGGTGTACTGGCGGAAGCCGGTGTAATCGACCGTGTAGGCGAGCAGGTTGCCATCGTCGCTAACCACGAAATTGCCGACGCCGACGAACTTGTGCTGATTGCCGAGTTCGTTCGCATCGAGCAGCACCTCCTCCGGCGCGTCCATGTTGCCCTTGCGGCGGCAGCGAATGGGATACTGCTTGCCTTCCACCGTGCGCGCGTAATACAGGTACGAGCCGCGCCGAACGGGGACGCCCATGTCGGTCTGCTGGATGTGGCTCAGCATCTCGGTGTAGAGCGCTTCCTGGAAGGGCTTGAGGCCGGCCGTCAAGGCTTCGGTGTACGCGTCCTCGGCTTCCAGATAGCGGACCACTTCCGGGTCGGTTTTCTCGCGCAGCCAGAAATAATTGTCGATGACGGTTTCGCCGTGCCGCACGTCGCTGTGCGGCTTGATAGGCGCAACCGGCGGGGCCGGAGCGTTGGGCGCTTGGGCGGCGAGCGGCATCAGCGCGACCACTCCCAGGGTGGCAAACAGGCGGGAAAACGGCGGCATTTGGTCTCCTTCACGCGGCGGATTCTCATAGTTCAGTTAGTGCCGGCGGGCAACCGCTCCCTTACGGTCGCGGCTCTGAACACGTCGGAGCCGGGCCCTGAGGGCACGCCGGGGAGCGGTCTCACGATTCATCGCCTATCATATCGCGGTCGGAACGATGGTCAGTTCCGAGATCACGGCGCGCGGCGGAAGTTGGGCGCAGGCCAGCACGGCCTCGGCGACGTGCTCGGGCAAAAGGGCCTGTGCGAGCTGTTCGGGCGGCGGCTTCACCGGGCGTTTCTCCAATATCTCAGTGTCCACCAGGCCGGGGTTGACGACGGTGGTGCGGATGCCGTTCTGGTGCTCTTCGAAGCGGATGGCGTGGGCGAGGCCGATCATGCCATGCTTGGACGCCTGATAGGCAGCGCCGGAGATGTCGGGCGCGCGGCCGGAAATGGAGGCGATGAAGATCAGGTGGCCGGCGCGCGCCTCGCGCATGGCGGGCAGGACGGCTTGCGTGACATAGTAAGCGCCGTTCAGGTTGGTGGAGATCAGCTCATCCCAGATGGCCGGGCGGAGGCGAACCAGGGCGCGGTCCGGCGTGTTGGTACCAGTCGCGTAAACCATGATGTCGATCGGCCCGAGCACGCGGCGCGTCTCGGCCACCAGGCGTTCGACGTCGGGCAAGCTGGTGGCGTCGGCGCAGCAGATCTCGAAAGAGTGGCCGGACATTTCGGTTTTCAGCGCGCGCAGCCGGTCCTCGCGACGCGCCGCGGCCATTACGCTGGCGCCGTTACGCGCCAGCAGAACAGCCACGGCGCGGCCGATGCCGCTCGAGGCCCCGACCACCAGAGCGACTTTACCTTCCAGGGAGACAGGCATAAGCCAAAATTATGGCAGAGTTGCCGGGTGTGGGGCGGACGCCGCGCGTGGGTAGGACAGACCATCGCTTTCGTGGTCTGTCACGGCTCGGCAAAACGCGGCACATTGACAGACGACAAAAACCGATCGTCTGTCCTACATTCTGCTTGGAGCTATACTTGCTGCTCCGGCGAACATGTCCTTGAAACAACCTATCCAACTCGGGCAGGTGCAGGAGACACTGCTGGTTCCGCTCTACCTCCGCGCGCTCGAGAGCCGCAGGAAGCGGCCAATCCTCGACGATCCGAAAGCCATCGAAATGGTCGGCGCCATCGATTGGGATTTCCAGCGGTTCGGCCAACGGTGGAGGGGCATCTCTTGCTGCTTGCGGAGCGCCATGTTCGACGCGTGGGTCGCGGATTTTCTTCGCGATCATCCTGACGGCACCGTGGTGGAGATCGGCTGCGGGCTCAACACGCGCTTCGAGCGGCTGGACAATGGAACGGCACACTGGTTCGACCTCGACCTGCCGGACGCTGTCGAATTGCGGCGGAGATTCTTTACCGACACCGAGCGCCGCACAACTCTGGCCGCGTCGGCGCTCGAGCCGGAGTGGATCGAGACGGTGCGGCGCAGCCCCGGGCCGTATTTCTTCGTGGCGGAAACGGTGTTCATCTACCTGGAGGAGCGGCAGGTGAAGGCGGCGCTGTCACAGATCACGCGCAACTTTCCGGACGCCGGCATCGCTTTCGACACGGCCAGCCGCAAAGCTGTCGACAACGGGAACAAGGATTTCGTGCGCCGGAAGATGGCGGTGCGTTTCACATGGGCGTGCCAGGATCCGCGCGAGATCGAACGCTGGAGCATCGGACTGCGCCTGGTGGAATCGCGCACGTTAGTGGACGTACCGGAGCCCTTGCAACCGCGCCTTTCCGTGGCGCTGCGAGCTACATTTCGTGTGTTTCGGCGGCTTGTTCCGAAGCTCCTGAAGGCATACCAGCTCAATCTGTTCGCAGGGCAGCCGGAAGGCTGAGAGCTGGAGTATCGCGCGTCGGCAAACCAGAAGAAATGTCGAGACGAATCTCGACACAGCAGGCAGGACTGCCCGCGCCACGGCGGGCTTATGCGGAGAGGGCTTTGACGCGGCTGTGGAGGTTGCTCTTGTAGCGCGCAGCCGTGTTCTTCTTGATGATGCCGGACTTCGCCGAGCGATCGATGACGGAGAACGTGGCCGGCAGCAGGGCGGCGGCGGCCGAAGGGTCTTTGCCGGCGATGGCGCGCCGCATGGCGCGGATCTGGTGACGGAGGCGAGTCTTGTTTTTGCGGTTGATTTCCGTGCGCCGTTCCATCTGGCGCACCCGCTTGAGCGCGGAATAGGTATTGGCCATCTGTGCTGAATCGAATCCTTACTTCAACGTTTTGAGCTTTTAGAATAGCGCAAACGGGAGGCGGGCGGCAACTTGAGCTGCGGCACTGGCAAGCTAAAGCATGCCCTACCAAGGCTGGCGACGAACCTCATCGGCGGCTTCAGCTTGCCGATCGCGCAGCGCGGGTGCGCAACGCTCCCCGCCGCGCCGGCCCGGCGTAGGCGCGGTCCACCCTGGCTACGCGAATCTCGTAGCGCTTGTACCATTCCCGCCTGCCGCGCGCCTGGGCGGCCTGATGGTCGATATGGCATTTCCATTCCTCGATGGCCGCCTCGGTCGCCCAGTAGCAAACCGTGATGCCGAAGCCATCCGCGCCGCGCGCGCTCTCCATGCCGAGAAAGCCTGGCACTTCGCGGGCCAGCTCCTCGAGCAAGGCAGCCGTCTCGCCGTAGCCCCAATCGCCCTCGGTTCGAGTGGAAGTGAAAATCACCGCGTAATAAGGCGGTTCCGGTGTAGCCGCATAATCGGACATGCTATTTCGGCGACGGGTCGCCATGCTCCGTGTAGTTCTTGAGGCGCGTGATCTGTTCCAGCAGGACCGAATCCACCGGCTTGGCCCAGGTGTCGAGGCCCGCCTTCAGGTAACCGCCGACGGCGTAGGTCACCTCCAGCTTGGAGCCGCCCTCCGCCGGTGAGATTTGAAACCGCATGCTGCCGGCAACCGCCATCGCCTGCATCGGCCCCAGGCCGCCGCTGAGAACGAGCACTTTCCCCGGCACCAGGTTTACCACCTCCATGAGGCGCACGCCGCCGCCGGGGAGTTTCTCGCAGAAGCAGCCCATCGGCTTTTCTTCGATACTGAGGTTGTGCGCGTCGCCGGAGAAGGTATGCGCCGAGTTCCACCAGTCGCCCACATTGTGGATCAGCCGGGCGTACGCGTCCGCCGGCGGCGCCTGGATCGTGATCGCCAGCTTGACGGTGAAGCCGCTGGGCGAGGAATCGACGACCTCGGCCGCTGCCCAGCCTGGGGCCATAGCCATAATCGCAAGTGCGAGCAGTCCGCTGGTTCGCATGGTTCTCTTAGTCTACCGCGCCCGGAAATGATCGTACCCGCCGGGCGCGAGCGGCTGGCCGGCCATCGTCACTTTGCCCGGACTCTTCCGGCGCATCACGCCGATGCGCGTGAGCGGGATGCCTTCGAAGGCCGCCGGAACGGGCGTGCGCGGGGGCGCGGTGAACAGCAACTCGTAATCCTCGCCACCGTGGAGCGCCTGGGCGAGCGTGGCGCCGCGCCAGACGGGCGGAGCGGCGATTTCCGCGCCCAGGCCGGAGGCCCGGCACAGGCGGGCGAGATCGAGCGAGAGGCCGTCGCTCAAATCCATGGCAGCGGTGGCGTGCACGGTTTCGCGCAGGAAGCGGCCGAGCGCCAGGCGAGGCTGGGGGCGCAAATGGCGGCGCCAGGCTTTGCCGCGGCCGGCCGCCATCCCCAAGGCCGATCCCCCCAGCGCGCCCGAAACGTAAATGGCGTCGCCCGTTCTGGCGCCATCCCGGCGCAGGGCGCGGGAACGCGGAACCGCGCCGGCCACCACCACGTCGCAGGCCAGGCTGGCGCCGTGGGATAGATCGCCGCCGGCGAGGAGCGTGCCGGTGCGGCCGGCGAGGAGCAACAGGCCGCGAAAGAAGCCATCCGCCCAGGCGGCATCGCACCAGGGGGCCAGCGCCAGCGAGACCAGGCAGAAGCGCGGCTCGCCGCCCATCGCGGCAATGTCGCTCAAACCGCGCGCCAGCGCCTTCCAGCCGATATCGCCGGCGCTGTGCGTGGAGCGGCGGAAATGCGTGTCTTCGATCAGAAGGTCGGTCGTAAACAGCAGGTCTTCCCGGCTGTTTCGAGGGCGAAAAATGGCACAATCGTCGCCAATACCCAGCACCAGGCCCGAGCCGCGCGGCACCACGGCCAGCCGGCGCAGCCTTTCCGTCAGCTCAGCCTCGCTCCTCAGAAAACCCTTAGGCTTGACCATAGAAGTGCCATCTGAGAGAATACCTTACGCAGGAGATATGGTTGTTGGCCGTAGCCTGGAAATGTTCTTAGCAAGCCTCGAAAGTCCGCTTTCCTTGCCTCAGGACCCCCAAGAGCACGACGAACAATAAAATCAGGAGAAAGTGCAAGTGAAGGAAAAAGGTGTTGTGAAGTGGTTTAATGCCGCCAAAGGCTACGGATTCATCCAACGGCCGAGCGGCGACGACGTGTTCGTTCATTTTTCCGCCATCCAGTCGAACGGCTACAAGTCGCTCGAGGAAGGCGCAGCCGTGGAATTCGAGGTGAAGCAAGGGCCCAAAGGGCTGCAAGCTGAAAACGTAACCGTCGTTTAAAGCATGCCCAAAATACGGAAGCAGCAACCGGGGGCCCCTCTGTGGGCCCTCGTGTTGTATTAGGAAGGCTCTCGGGCGTGGAGGAGGCTTCTCCAAACGCAGTCGGTCTGGAACGCGCGCGTGACTGGCTGACGCGCGCGGCGTCGCTGGCGGTGCTGACCGGGGCCGGCATTTCCGCCGAAAGCGGCGTACCCACCTTTCGCGGCGCGGGCGGATTGTGGAAGGATCACAAGCCGGAGGACCTGGCCACGCCGGAAGCTTTTGCGCGCGATCCGCGCCTGGTGTGGGAGTGGTACAACTGGCGGCGCGAGCGGCTGGCGCAGGCGCAACCGAACGCGGCGCACCACGCTCTGGTCAAGCTGGAAATCCGCATCGCGCGTTTCACTTTGATCACGCAGAACGTGGACGGGTTGCACGACCGCGCCGGCAGCGGCAAAATCCTCAAGCTGCACGGCGACATCTGGCGCCTGCGCTGCACCGCCTGCGGCGCCAACTGGCCGGACCGGCGCGTGCCCCTGCCCAAGCTGCCGCCGCACTGCGGTTGCGGCGGGCTGGCGCGTCCGGGCGTGGTGTGGTTCGGCGAGCCGCTGCCGGAAGGCATGATGAAGGAAGCCGAGCACGCGGTGGCAAGCGCGGAGGTGGTGGTCATCGTTGGCACCTCGGCGGTGGTTTACCCCGCCGCCGGATTGATCCCCTATGCCAAACAGTCCGGCGCGAAGGTGATCGAGATCAACACTGAGCGAACGCCGTATTCCGGGATGGTGGATTGCGCCCTGCTCGGGCTGGCGGGAGAGGTGCTGCCGCGGCTGCTGTGAAGGGGGGTGATCACGAGGCGCTTAAGAACTATAGCCACAGAGGAACACGGATAGAGAACAAGAGTCTGGAACCCGGCCTGTTGTTTTCTTATCTGTGTTTATCTGTGTTCATCCGTGGCGGGAATCACTTACCCCGCTTCAGCAGACCAGGTCTTCGCGCCCAACGTGCAGGTCTTCCAGGTTGCCCAGGATGGTCAGCGCGATGTGGCGCGAGTCGAAGAAGGTTCGCGCCAGCTCTTGCAGGCTGTCCGCGGCCACCGCTTCGATGCTCTCCACCAGCTCGTCGAGCGAAAAGAAGCGGCCGAAATACATCTCGTTGCGCGCCAGGCCGGACATGCGCGAGGAAGTCGATTCCAGGCCGAGCACCAGCGAACCTTTCAGGTAGTCCTTGGCGCGGCGCAATTCTTCCTCGCCCACCGGCTGATCCTTGAGCTCGCGGAATTCCTTAAGAACCGAGTCGACCACGCGGCGCGCGGATTCGCGCGAGGTGCCTGCATAAACCGAAAGGCAGCCGGTATCGCGATAAGGGCTGAGCTCGGAGAAAACCGCGTATGCCAGCCCCTGGCGCTCACGAATGTTCTGAAACAGCCTTGAGCTCATCCCGCCGCCGAGCAGTGTGTTCAGCACGTACCAGGTGAAGCGCTCGCGGTGCGGCAGCGGATGCGACGGAACTCCCAGGCAGAGGTGCACCTGCTCGAGCGCCCGCTTGTTGCGCAGCGCAATGCGCGCGTGCGTGTGCGGAGCCTGTTCGGCCGGCGCCGGCGGGCTCGGGGCGAGCTCTTCGAAATACTGGCGCGCCAGGCGAACCAGCGTCTCATGCGTCAGATTGCCGGCCGCCGTCACGATCAGGTTGGCCGGCGTGTACACGGCGGCATAATAATCGCGGATGGCGGCTCGATCCAGCCTGCCGACGGTCTCCGCCGTGCCCAGGATCGGCTTGCCCAGCGGATGATCCTTCCAGAAGTTGGAAGAGAAGATTTCCTGCACCAGGTAATCCGGGCTATCGGCCTCCATCTTGAGCTCTTCCAGGATGACGCCCTTTTCCTTTTCGATGTCTTCGTCGCGAAACAGCGGATGGAGCACCAGGTCGGCCAGCACGTCGAAGGCGCGCGACAGGTGCTCGTCGAGGACCTTGGTGTTGAAGCACACCAGTTCCTTGCCGGTGAAGGCGTCCAGGTTGCCGCCGATTGAATCCACCGAGCGCGCGATATCCTCCGCCGAGCGGCTGGTGGTGCCCTTGAACAGCATGTGCTCGATGAAGTGCGAGATGCCGTTGCGCTCCGCGGTCTCGCGGCGTGAGCCGGTGCACACCCAGATCCCCACCGAAACCGAGCGCACGTGCGGCATGCGCTCGCTGATCACGCGCAGGCCGTTCGAGAGCGTGGTCATTTCGATATCCCGAACCGGATTCGCAGATGTGGACATTTCGGAGAGGAACTGCTCTACCTACTTTGTAGCATTGTTCGGGGCCGGCCGGTGACGGGTCGTGCGCTAATTCTGTGTGGCTTGAGATTTCCGAGAACTTGCGGCGTTCGATGACACGTGGGCTGAAAATGTTTCACTATGATACTCTATGCGTTAACGACCGGACGGCTGGAATTCGAGTAGGCTGCCGCCGCTATGATAAAGGTGTGTCCGTGCGCCCCTGGTTAACGTTTGTTAACTGCTGGTGGCGCCCCAGGCTGCGGCGGTCTAAAGTAGCATATAGACTCATCCGATAAGGGTAGCGTGGAGCCCAAATGACGGTTTGCATCGGTGCGCTTTGCGAGGGCGGGAAGTCGGTGGTGGTTGCGGCCGACAAAATGGATTGTGTCGGCTATCCGAGCGCTTCGGCCGCTAGTAGAGGAAAGTGAGTATGGGACAACCGCCGCAACAACTACAACTACAGCCGCAGCCGTTCAATATTGACTTCGAGGCGCTTTTCAGGGAAAACAAGCCTGCTGGATCAAAGGCGCTTTTGGAGGTGCTTGGAACGGACCGGAAGGCCACCATGCTGGCGCTGGTCTATGCAGACTTTCTCCCGATAAATCCGATGCTTGCTGGTGACGTGTGTCTCCAGTTGGAGCCACTCATTGTCGAGATTGGTGCAGTTGGGAAGCTCGACCTAGTGTTGCGTAGTACAGGAGGCTTCGCGGAGTTCCCTTGGAGAATCGTTAGCGTTCTTCGGGAATTCTGTGACGAGCTTGAAGTGATTGTTCCAAGGTCAGCGATGAGCGGGGCAACACATATTGCGATTGCGGCGGATAACCTCGTGATGACCCCGTTTTCAACCCTGGGCTCTGTTGATCCGACGCGGAACCATCCCCTACTCCCTCTCGATAAACAAGGCAATCCCATTCCGGCATCGGTTCAGGACCTAAAACACTGCCTTGAGTTCGTCAAACGTAACGTGGCCAAGGGCGGCCTAGGCCCCATTGTTGGCCAGTTGTTTTCTCACGTAAATCCCCTAGCGATAGGGGCGATTGAGCAATCTTACGAGCTTTCACGTCTGATTACGCGTAAGGTTTTGGGAACTCATAAGAGGAAACTATTACCCAAGCAAGTTGAAGAGATCACCGACCGCCTCGCGGGAAAATACTTCTCTCATGCATACCCGATTTCTCGCGCCGAGGTTGAATCGGACTTGCAGTTGCCAACGACAAAGGCGAACCCAGGAGATCCTCTGTTCTTGGCGATTGAGGCTCTAAATGCCTTCTATACAGGGGTGTTCGAGAAGCAGCAAACGGTACAGGGACCGGTTCCCTTAACGTTCAGAATAACTGGGTTTTTGGAAACGCCGAAGTCGAGGCGGATTCTTTGTCAAGTGTTCGGACCAAACAGCCAGCCCCTGGCTGGGTCCTGGATTAGTGATGCTAATTCGTAATTTAAGGAGGAACCTAGCCATGCCAAGAATTGAAACAATCACATTTGTGCAGGGCGAGAACGACGCCCAGCAGGGTATCCAAGCGACCGAGAACTACACCTACGTCAATGGAATATACGGGCCTGACGTTGCGCCGCAGTTCTCGAATGCAAAGGATAACGTCCACCAGCCTCCCGCTGAGATGCTGAAAGCGGAACAGACGTATTTACAGCAGAACGCCTTGCGGTTCTTTAGGGTGCTCTGACCGAAAATGCCCTCGCCGGTGCCAATCGTGCCTCCGGGGGTGTTTATCGATAGTGGTGGATTCATTGCTCTTCACGTGCCAGGGGATACCTACCATCAAAAAGCCATCTCGTGCAGGGACCAGACCCTGAGCTTCTCGCGTCTATATACCTCATCGGTTGTAATCGCCGAAACCATAGGTCATATCCAGCGCGATAACCTGCTTGACCAGCAAAACCTGTATGACCTCATAAGCGACTTCCTCCGCCCTGAAAAATGGATCTCGATGCTGTCTGTCGATGACGACATACTGATGAGATCTCTCCAGATGGTAAGGGACAGACGGGACCGCCGGTTTAGCCTTGTAGACGCTACAAATATTGTGCTCATGGAAAAGCATCAGATCGACCTTATTTTCAGCTTCGATGGACTTTATGATGGGTTCCCTGTTCAACGTGGCCACAACACTCATTTTATCTATCGCGTGAGCATCTAACCTGACTTAGCGAGCTGGCCACACAGAGCCGGCGCACAACCCGGCGGCGACTGCGCTAAAGGTCTTCGGGCCGCAAGCCGGTACGCTTCGCAATTTCCGCGAGGATTACAGGCCCCAACTCCTCTTTGTCGTGGGTATTGCGGCCAGCCCTCGCGTCGTAACGTGCGGTGGGAATCCGACGTACGGACGGTACGCCACCCGATCCGCTCCAGCGCCCCAAGCACGCGGCGAGCCTTGGTCGCGGGCCACGCGCTCATGCGGCTACGGAAAACCGCAAGGAGTCGGCTCCGGGCGGCATTTCCCCGTGCTCGATTTCCTCGGCAATTGCACGGAGAGCAAGCGCCTTAGCCTTGAGTGTAGCCTCTTCGGGCGTTGCGCCGTACACCGTCACGCCCGGCAGTTCGGAAATGTCGGCAATCCAGCGGCCGTCTGTCTCGCGAAGCAATCGGATAGTGAGTTGCATATGTCCATCCTATCACCGGGTGAACCCCGTACCCTTTTCGGCGGTCCGCCCCGTCCTCCATAGTACAATTGAAACAACTGGAGTCCTCGAT
>Ga0208820_1000648_pt1 | contig 23151 bp, 23 predicted proteins | sample June2015DPH_16_5_FD_184713 | JGI IMG/M metagenome (GOLD analysis project Ga0208820, IMG submission 184713) | Peatland microbial communities from SPRUCE experiment site at the Marcell Experimental Forest, Minnesota, USA - June2015DPH_16_40... | ecosystem: Environmental > Terrestrial > Soil >...
GATTTCGCCGTTTACGAAACTTACGTGTACTCAACCGAGCCTCCTCTCAACTGCCCGATCTCCACTTTTGGCGGCTTGCAGGATCACCGGGTGAGTCGGGGCGATCTCGAAGCCTGGCGTGATCAAACGAGTGCGTCCTTCTCGTTGCGAATGTTTTCCGGTGACCACTTCTTCTGGAACACAACTCAGCCGCTCCTTCTTCAGGTGCTCTCCCAGGAACTGCGCGGAGGCGGGTGAGTAACCACGCCATGGAAGACGCACCCATCACTACTCCTGTTCCTCCGTGGCGCGCTCCACCAGAAACTTTGGTGTTGGGTGACGATGAGATTCATGTCTGGCGAGCGACCTTGGACCAGACCCCGTCGCAGATTCAGGGCTTCCTCCACAACCTTGCTGCGGATGAACAGGCGAAGGCGGAGCGGTTCTATTTCGAGAGAGACCGCGAACACTTTATTGCCGCTCGTGGAGTGCTTCGGGCCATCCTCGGCGGCTACTTGAATCGAGCGCCCGAAAGCCTGTCCTTTTGCTACAGCTCTCATGGAAAGCCTGCCCTTGCCGGAGAATCTGACGGGGAACCGATCCGCTTTAACGTGTCCCACTCCTACGGAGTCGCCCTGTACGCGATCACTCGTGGACGGGAGGTGGGCATCGATCTTGAGCGCATCCGTTTCGATCTGGCAGTCGCGGAGATCGCCGAGCGGTTTTTCTCACGACGGGAGGTGGCGATGCTCCGGACACTCCCAACCGAGGCGCAGCGTCAGGCGTTCTTTCGCTGTTGGACGCGCAAGGAGGCCTACATCAAGGCCCGGGGCGAAGGACTTTCACTGCCCTTGGACCAGTTTGACGTGTCGCTGGCTCCTGGGGAACCGGCCGCAGTACTCGGTACTCAGCGAGATCCATCCGAAGCCGCCCGTTGGTCTCTCCAGGAACTTACCCTCGCTCCCGGCTATGTCGCCGCTCTTGCCGTGGAAGGACACGGCTGGCGTCTTAGCTGTTGGCAATGGCCGGACCCGAGTCAGCCATCAGTCTGAATGTTGCGGCTCGGTTCTTCGCCGAGCCCATCTTTCGGCGAGCCGTTTGACGACCCAATAGGTGAGCAACGTGATGGGGATAGCGATGATGATCGAGCCAATGAACATGGCGGCATAAACATCCCAACCCTCTTGCAAAATCTCCCACAGACGTGCGTGGTCCAACGTCAGCGGATGCTGCACCGGGAGGATCAACTTCCCCAATCGATATTCCGCCAGCCAGATCAACGGCAACAGCGGAACATAGAGAATCGCCGTCGTCGCCCCGGCGACAGCGGCGATCACGTTCCTCTTCAGCAACCACGCCACCGTGGTTGCCAAAAGTATTGGAGATGGATTCAGCGGCAGGAAACTGGCAAAGATGCCAATGGAGAAGCCGGCCGCGATTTGGTCGGGTTGGGCATCGAGGGGCGACAGCCTTCGCCAAATCTCTCGGATTCGTTGCTTCAGGGCGATTCTGGTCATGGCTCAGAGCGCAGGGACGGCATGCGCCACATCACTGGCGATCTGACCGTCATGCAAGCGAATCAATCGCCGCGCCCGCTCCATGACTTGTGGATCATGGGTGGAATAGACGAACGTTGTGTTGTGAACGCGATTGAGTTGTTCCATCACTTCGAGGAGAGCGGTCGCCGTGACCGAGTCGAGGTTCGCCGTGGGCTCGTCCGCCAGGATCAGCGCCGGCTCGGTGACCATGGCTCGGGCCACCGCCACCCGCTGCTGTTGCCCGCCGGACAACTCTCCGGGACGACGGTGTTCCAAGCTGGCAAGACCGATTTCTGAGAACAGCTTTTGCACTCGTTCTTTGCGGTGCTCCACCGGCACGCCCTGCAGGAGCAAGGTAAATTCAGCGTTCTCCAGGGCGGTCAGGACGGGCAGCAAGTTGTACGCTTGGAACACGAAGCCGAGGCGTTGCAGCCGCAGACGAGCCAGCTCCCCTGAGGATAAGAGTTGAAGGTTCTTCCCTTCCACCAACACCTCTCCAGCATCGGCTCGGTCGAGTCCGCCAATGATGTTCAGCAACGTGGTTTTGCCCGAACCGGACGGGCCGGCAATCGCGAGAAATTCTCCGGGAGCGATCCGTAGACTGATCCCGCGCAGCGCCGGAACCTCGATTGGCCCCGTGCGGTAGGTCTTCTGCACGTCCTTCAGTTCCACCGCCAACTCGGTCATATTGCCCTCCCCATCATGCTAAAACACCTTCAATGCGCCCGGCAGCTCGGTTCGCGCGGCCTTGAGCGCCGGATAAAAGGAGATGACGGTCGCCGTCAGAAACACAATGCCGACGGACGAAGCGATTCGCGTCAGACTCAAGCGCGAGTAGATGATCGGGTCAAAAACGAGAGCGGTAGGTAGGCTGCTGTGGAAGAACCAGCGCAGATCCAACCCGGCGGTGGCGAAATAATGCTGGGCGCACAACCCCAGCACCAGCCCCAGAGCGAGGCTGATTGCGGTGAGCGCCAACGACTCGCCAATGATCATGACGGCAAGCTGCACAGGTTGCAGGCCCAGAGCCGAACAGAGACCGAATTCATAACGGCGCTCGAGTACGCGCATGAGAATCGTGTTAAGTATCCCCAACCCGACCATCGCGAGCACCACGCCGTTCATGACATAATTAAAGGCATCGTCCAGCAAGAAGAGCTGAGCCAGTGTCGGCATGGATTCCCGCCAAGGGAGAATTTCAACCGTAACTCCCGTCAACTGTTTCCGCAAGCCCCGGGCCACCATCATCGAGTCACCCTCCCGTTCCAGAAGGACCGCAACCTGAGTGACCCGGTCGGGCACTCCGAGCAGTGCCTGCGCCTCGGGCAACGGCAACTGGATGACGTGGGCATCGATGGCTTGGATCCCCGTGCGAAAGATCCCGCATACCCGCAGCAGAGTGCTCTGCATGTCGCCTCCATCTGCGTCCGTCGCTTCCGTGTCGGACGGATGTACCGCCTGAGTCATGAGCACGACTTTGTCCCCGATCTTCACCGCGAGCTTGCGGGCCAACTCCACGCCAATGACAACGCCCGATTGTTGGTCGTCATTGAGATAGTTCCCCTCGACGATCCGCTGCGGAATCAGGGATACGGCCCGCTCCTCTTTGGGGATGACCCCCATCATGCTCACGCCACTGGCGTTGGCTGCGGAACTCAGCAGTCCCGAGGCCAGCAGCCGGGGACTCATGCCTCGCAAAACATGCTTCATGGCCTCCGTATGCAAATACTCCCAGGTCGTGGACACAACTTGAGCCGGCAGCAACAGCCCCACAGAGCCAGCATTTTGATACCCCTGTGCCTGGATGACGACGTGCCCAGTGCCGAATCTCACCCCGTTACCAACCATTTGTTCGTGACTGCCATCGAGCAAGCCCAAGGAAATCAGCAGCAAGGTCAGACCCAAACCCAGGGCCAGCGCTGTCAGCAGGGTCCCGCGGGGATTGCGCCAGAGATTGCGCCACCCGATTTTCACAAGCATGAGGACACTCATCATTGCTAGACCTTTCGGAGCGCCTCCGCCGGTCGAAAGCGAGCCGCCCGCAACGCGGGATAGAGTGCCGACACCAGAGCCGTGACGGCCAGCCCCAGAGCGGCCTGAGTGTAGGCTGTGAAATCCTGTCGACCGTACCAGAGGGGACCCACCACGACTCCGGCCAGAGAGACCGCACCGCGATTGCCACCCATGTTCAAACCATGAACCTGCAAATACCAAAGGAGCGGCACCCCAAGTGCTCCTCCCAAAACCAGACTGGCTCCAGCCAGACTTGCCGCCTCCGCCACGATGAGACCAACCACCTGAACCGGACGCATTCCCACCGCCATCAACATGCCGAGCTCGCGCGTGCGCTCGATGATCGCCATGAGCATGGTGTTGACGATGCCCATGACCGCCAACAGGAAAAAGATAAAAAAGAGAATAAAAGTAACACGACGATTGAACTGCACGTAGTCGGACAACTCCGGTGCCAGCTCCCGCCAAGCCCTCACCCGAACCGGAAAAGTTTTACTCAGTTGCACCTCAAGTGCCGCCGCCGTCGTCGTCGCCGTAGTGATGTCATGGAGCTTGATCCCAACCTCATGGATCCTTCCCGGCGGCAGGCGCAACAGCTCCTGCAAAGAAGCGAGAGACATGAGCACCAGACCCCGGTCCATGGCATCAAGCCCCGTGTGAAACATCCCGGCAACGGTGTACAAGTCATTTCCCGTTGAACCATCAGCCGCCGGCGTCAACAGGACGATTTCCGATCCCACCTCGACGCCAATCGTGGTAGCGAGTTTATCTCCCATCACGACACCTTTGGGCATCCGTCCGGTCAGATAGCTCCCTTTTACCATCCGAGTTTGCAGCATAGTAATCTTCTGTTCCTGATCGGGGACGACGCCGAGGAGTTCCACCCCAGCTGATTGATGGGTCGCGCTGACCAAGCCGTAGCCGTACACCCGGGGACTCGCAGCCTGAACCCGGGGGTCAGCGGTGATGGTGGCAAGCATCGCGCCGACATCCGTCCCGTTTCGCCCTCCCAAAGTCTGGTGAATGGGACGATCCGGGTAGTAACTCGGAGCGTGCACCTCAACATCAGAGAGAACAAGGTCCGTGCCGCTCTCGATCATCTGCTGCCTCAGCCCGGCCATCAGGCACGCCACGAACAGCAGCATGGCGTAGCCGAAGCCGATTGCTGCCATGGCGATCAGCGTCCGCCGGGGATTACGCCAGAGATTGCGCCATGCGAGTCGCAGCAGCCGTCCGCTCATTGCTTCAGTTTCTCCAAAGAAAACGTCCCCTCGCGAATCGGCTCGTCGAAGATGATCCTTTCGTAAGTGATCATCGTCTGTTCAACCGCTTGGTCCAAAGGTCGCATCACTCCCTGGGCCAAAACGCCGCCGCTTGCACCTGCCTTCTTACCGTCCTTGTCCATGGATTGCATGACCAGACGCGTCGGAATGAGCCTCCCGCTCACGGTTTTGTACTCGGAAAAGGTCAGTTCCCGCACCAGCTTCCCGTCCTCGTCATAGTACCGCTGCCGGACGGGCATCTGGTCGGCTTGGCGGATCTCCAAAGTAATTTTTCCCCACACCACCACCGCGGCCGGCTTGGGTGTCAGGGTATAATCAGACACCGCGACCCCATCCCGCTGTCCATCAAAGGAGGTCGTAATCACATAGTCGTTGGTGAGGCGACCCTCTTTCACCAGGTCATTGAGGGTGAAGTGACTGCCCATCCACGAGGTCATCATCATCGAAGCCGGCATCTTCACCGTGCGGTTCGCTTTCGGCAGATAGTACCAGATCTTGCTGCCGACTTTCAGGATGGCCGTGCCCGCATCTTCCTGCGGACCGAGAATACGGATGAGGATGTTCGACTCGCCAAGCGACCAGAACTGCATCGAGATCTTCCGTTGCCAGTCTTCCTTGGTGATCTGCATTTCCACCGTGGCAATGCAGGATTGGCTGATAAACAGCCGACCCACTCGATCCACGATCTCCCGCGCCCGTTGATCGTCCGCGCCCTGAGAGATTTGTCCCAAGCTTAGCCACGTCAGCCCCAAGCAGATCGCGGCGCTTCCTCTTCGCCATCGCATAAGCAGACAGGTTAGTCGACCACCTCTATCCTGACTCAGGCCCTTTTGGGGCTCACGAGCAGCAACACGATTCCGCCGACCAGAGCGAGCGCCCCGGCGACTGGCGGGATGAAGTGGCTGTGTGTGGTCTCAATGTGCGCGCCAAGGAAATCGACGGGTTTTCCCGGCGTCTTGAATGTGATGCCCGAGTAGGCGAGCACCACGATGCCCAGTGCGATCAGTATGACTGCAATCGTTTTTGAATTCATTTCGAACCTCCAGGTCTCTTTTCTTCTTTAACCACTTTATTACACGGCTCTGCGACCGCTAATGACGTTAACCAGGACCATGACGATGGCAACTACCAGCAGGAGGTGAATGAACCCTCCCATCGTGTAACTGGTCACCAGTCCCAGCGCCCACAGAACCATTAGTACTACCGCAATTGTCCACAACATATGATTTCCCTTTCCGTTTGGCTTGTTTTCAACTACGGGCTGGTGCGCCATTTACTTCTCGCACCAGCGAGCATCGGTCGAATGTCTACTTGTTACTGGCCGGCCACCTTGGGTTGTTTCAGCACAACCTTGGCGCCATGCGCGGTCTTGGTCACCGCCTTGCGAACCGTCTCCACGGCGGTCGAACCGACCTTGCCAGCCGCTTTCAACGCCCCATCGGCAGCTGCTGACGCGGCGTCCTCGGCGCTGACTCCCAATTCCTTGGCACCCGTGATCGCCCCTTCCACCAGACCGGTGGCAGCGGCCTCAAGGTCGCCACCGACCGCGGCCGTGTCTCGGATCGTGACATGGGCGGTGTGACTGATGGTAGCCATGACTTCCGTGCCGGCCTCTTTGGTGCCGCGCAGTACCCCGACCATAATCCCTTTGGCGGCATGCCCCAGGTCGGCGCCGACCTGCACTGCGCCGCGGACTGCGCCGCTCGCCACGTCGGCAATAACATCGGTCACAGACGTGCCCACCTTGCCGGTATCTTTGATCGTTGTGGCGAGTATGTGGGTAATGGTATCCACCGTCACTTGGACGATGTCACCCGTCCCCTTGATCGCAGCAACAATCCCGTTTCTTGCCGTCTCCATTATCCCTGAGTGTTCTGTCTTCACATTCTGCTCTCCTTTCGGATTACCAAGGCTCGTTGCCGGCTGGCGCACGGGTGCACCAGCTGGCAGCGATCCTGTGGTTGAGTTACTCTTTCTTGGCCTCCTCGATCGTCATGTTGTTGACCACGCTCTTCACACCGTGAACGTCCTCGACGACTTTGGTGGCCAGGTCCTTTTCGGCGGCGTTCCGGGCTTGGCCAGCCAGCGTGACCACGCCATCGGTTGTCTCAACCTTGGTCCGGAGGACGCCGGTCGAGCGATGCGACAGCAACGTCATCTTCACTTGAGCGGTGATGGAAGCGTCATCAATCTTCTCGCCCATCGTTTCGCTTGGCTTTTCCGGGGTGGCGGCCACCGTCATCTCGTTATTCACGCCCTTGACGCCGTCGACGTCTTTGGCGAATTCAGTGGTCAGGTCCTTTTGGGCCTGGCTTGCGGCTTCGCCTTTCAGCGTCACGACGCCCTCTTTCACGGTGACCTCCGTTTTGTGGGCGTTCACGTTACGATGGAACACCAGCGCGGTTTTCACTTTCATGCTGACCCACGTATCGGAATTCTCAGTGGGACGATCCCCTTTGATCTCGATACGATTGTCCACGCTCGTGACCCCGGGCAACGCTTCCGCCGTGTCCTGGGCCATCGGTTTGTGGGTTTCGTTATACACGTCGCCTGACAAGGTGACGGCTCCATCCTTGGAGCTGATCTGGATGTGTTCGTCCTTCAGATACGTCTTATAAACGTAACTCTTCTTGAACGAGGATTCGATGCGGCTATCCGTCTCGGACGCGCGCAATGGCGTGCTGCCGCCTACCAGGGCGGCCACAGCCACGACCAGCGCTAATGGATACATTACCTTCATTCTGGCTCCTTCCTTCTGTTGCTACGTTTGGGGTTTTGTCATTGGTTTACCGTAGGCGATGGGTTGGCCCTTCGCCATGGGGCAGAACCCTACCCCCCAATACTCACTGCAGCGACAAGTCCACCCGACTTTGGCCCTGGTAGGATGGATCGACGGGTTTGGGCGCAATGATGAACATCCGTTCGGCGCCAACCTGGCCGCTTTGCAACAGGTACTTTTGCACCCTGTCCGCCCGCGCTTGCATCAAAGCGCGGAAATCGTCTGGCGTGACTTCGATCGTTTCAACGATTCTCGCTTCCGCGTCGGCGAGTGTGAGATCGGCGAAGGTCTTTGCAAGTTGGGGTGGAGACCGCAACAACTGGTTCGCCTCTCCGCCAGACGGTTTGCGCGGCCCAAAATTCTGTTTAGGCCCCGTCGAGGAGGGAGGCGTGGCAGTGACGACCGGCTTTGTGCCGACAACCTCAAGATAGGTCATGTGAACCAGGCGCTCGTAATCTGGTGCCTCGATCTGGAATGCGTCAGCGGAGCCGGTCATTTTTCCCGCGGCAGTGAGTTCCTCAATCCGCCGGGCCTTGAGTTGCTGGTGGAGTTTGATGGTGGCCAGGGCGATGCGGTCGATCGTGGTGTCGGCGGAGCCGGTGATTTCGAGTTCGACCGCAGGACGCGCGAAGAGCGCTTTCGCAAGCGTGTCCAGCTTCTTGGTCTCCCCGGCCGCGAAGTCGGAGCGGCCCGGGTCAAAAGTAACGAAGCTCAGTTCCTCGCCGCTGCCAACCAGCGAGCCGAGCAGCGCGAACGGATTACTCACGGCCTTTGCAATGAGGTTCATGAACATCTGCGTGATGACCGGGCCAAGTTTGAATTGGGGATCGTCCAGATTTCCGTTCACGAGCACATTGAACGCGAGGACGCCGTCGCGATCCTGCAGCAACGCGATGGCGAGTTTGATGCGGAGTTGCGTGGCGTCGGGACTGTCGTTCTTCGCACCCAGCTTCAATTGGCGGGCACTGAATTTGTTTTCCGCCTTCAGCACGCCCTGGTTCAGTGTGTAATGCGCCTCAAGCGAGAGTTGGCCCTGATGGATTGGGTAGCCGACGAATTTCGCGGCATATGGCGATCCCGGCTCCATTTCCCCGTTCTTCAATGAAAGGATGAGATCGATTTTCAGATCGTCGGCCAGCGGGTTCATCGTGCCCGAAACGGTGAACGTCGAGTGGTCGTCCACCTTTCCGTGCAAGTCGACTCTCATGGTCCCGGACGCGGCGGAGGACAACCCCGTGACGGTGCCGGAGACTTCCTGAAGTTCGGAAACGACATGAGGCTCGATCGATCGGTCGGCAAAACCAAACGAGCAGTTGTCAAAGGACACCGTGCCGACCTCAAAGGGGAAGAGCTTGTTGAGTTGGAGTTTCACGATCAGCTCCTGTAGTTGCTCGGCATTGTTGACCATGCCCTTCCAGTTGGAGCTCTTGTCAGGAAGGATGACCATATTGCCCCGCAGGCCAACAACGTGGACAGCCGCGACGTTGAGACTGTGGGGCAGATACCGCAGGTCAATGCCGCTGAGGGTGAGCGAATCCAGCTTGAGAAGTTCCTTGCGCGCCGCCGAGTCCACAGAGGTGAAGTTGGCGACGACGAACTGCCCCGTGAACTGCACGAGTGGAACTCCATGTCCGGCCGCCGTATACAGTACGCGCCCGTTCGCAGTGAGGGCACCATCGGTGACTTCCAGATTCCAGACTTCCTCGACGTACGGCTGGATGGCCCGCAGATCCAGATTCGTCACCTGGACTTGAACGTCCGCCGAGCGCGCGAATGGAGATACGGTGCCCCGCAACGCAACTGTCCCGGACTCGTTGCAAACAAAGGATATCATCGTCGGAACGGGCGCATTGGTCTGATTCGAAAGCCCGGCCATTTTGAGACCGATCCGGCTGAGTTTCAGGAGAAACTTCCGGTTCAAATCGTGAAACATAAGCGCGCCGTCCTCGAGGCTGAGTCGCTCGACCACGAAGCGCGGCAACTCGTGCGACTCGATCTTCGTTTTGGATTCGGGCGGCAATGCGCCTAACAGATTGGAGAAATTGAACTCTCCGTCCTGCTGGAAGATGACGCTCCCAAACGGTTTCTTGAGCCTGATCTCCTTGAACACAAAGACGCGCTTGAAGATCGAGATGAGTCGGAGTTTCACATACAACTCATCGAACGAGTAGAACACGTCGCCGGTCGTCTCCTTCAGCGTGAATCCGCGGATTGTCAGTGCCAGGGTAAAGGGGTTCAGTTTGACCTGCCGCACAGTGACCGCGCGCTGGGTGAGCGCGGGCAGCCGCTTCAGCATCTGCGATTTGATGATCGCGGGCAGAAGAAAAAAGCCTGCCAGCGTGTAGACGATCAGGGCAATCCCGATGCCCAGCGTCCACCTGGCCCGCCACGAACGATTCGACATTGACGATGGCCACTTCATGACTCAATCCGGGCATGTACCCGAGATGTTCCTCCAGCATTCTGAGATAGGTTACGCGGTGGGCTGGACATTCGCCATGGGGTGTAACCCTACCGGTGATTGGCGGATGGGTTGGGTTTTGACCCATAGACGGCTTGAAGTAATCGTCAGAGAGTAACAGTGGATTTATGGCGCAAGAATTCGCACAAGTATTATGAAACGAAGATTGGCGAGATTGTCCCGACGATATGTGGCGGCCTTGAGTAAATATCTGAAGGAACGGCCCCGGGCCAGCCTGCAACCGGCGCAGTGTCTGGGATGCCGGGCCATGGCCCTCGGGCTGGAGACGTTGGACGTGGCCAGGATTCACGAGCGAGCACTCGCCTCATTGGAAGCTTCCAGCAGCCGAGATGGGATTATCAAACGAGCGGAACTCTTTTTTGCCGAGGCCATCACCCCGATCGAGAAAACTCATCGCGCTGCGCTCAAGGCCAACGTTCACTTGAATCAACTGGCCGAGACGCTCGGCCGGCGTACGGTGGAACTGGCTGCCTCCGGCCGTCACCTGAAACGGGGAATCGTCCAGCGCAAGGCCGCGGAGGAAGCCCTTGAGAAAAGCGGAAAACATCGTGCGAATCTATTGGAGCAGTCGCGCCTCATGCAGGAGCATTTACGGCATCTGACCCATCAGATTCTGTTGGCGCAGGAGGACAAGCGAACGCAGATGAGCCACCAGTTGCATGACGACATCGGCCAGACGTTATTGGGAATCAATGTCCGACTGTTGACATTGGAAAAGGAAGCGACGGTCAATGCCAAGGGCCTCAAAAAAGAAATTGCCTGCACGCAACGCCTTGTGGAAAAATCAAAGAAAACCCTGAGTCGGTTCGCTGATGAGCTCGGCAAACACCATGACACGTAAGGTCACCGGATTATCGCGGCGCTATCAGGCGGCGTTGCGAAAACACCTACAGCAAGGCACACGGGCAAGCCACGAGCTGGCACAGAGGTTGGGCCGGCAGGCCATGGCCGCCGGGCTGGAGACGTTGGACGTGGCCAGGATTCACGAGCGTGCGTTGATTACCCTCGTGTTGCCGGGCTACTCCGCCAGAACGCGGGACGCGATGGTCCGGCGAGCGGGAAAGTTTTTTGCCGAGGCCATCACTCCAATCGAGGAGACTCATCGCGCTATGCGGGAGGCCACCGTCCGCTTGAATCAGATGATCGAGGTGTCGAACCGGCGTGGCGCAGATTTGGCCGACTCGAACCGGCAGTTGAAACAGGAAATCGCCCAGCGCAAGTCCGTGGAGGAATCCCTCCGGAACAGCGAGCGACACTACAGTCAGTTATTAGAGCAGTCACACCTTCAGCACGGACAACTGCGGCAATTGTCCCGCCAGCTTCTGTTGGCACAGGAGGAAGAACGCAAACGTATCAGCCGCGAGCTGCATGATGAAATTGCCCAGACTTTGACCGGCATCAATGTACGGCTGGCGGCCTTAAAAAACGAGGCTTTGCACAACACGAAGGGCCTCCAGAATAAAATCGCCAGTACGCAACGGATGGTCGAGAAATCGGTGGATATCGTCCATCGGTTCGCGCGGGATTTGCGCCCGGCCGTATTGGACGACCTGGGGGTGATTTTCGCCCTCCATGCGTTTATGAAAGGATTTACGAAACAAACGGGCATTCACATTCATTTCACGACCTTTACTTCCGGCAGGATTGAACGATTGACCACCGTCACGCGCACGGTCCTCTATCGCGTCGCGCAGGAAGCGCTGACCAATGTCGGCCGCCATGCGGACGCCAGCCGGGTGGACGTGCGCATCCAGAAACTTCCGCGCGCCGTTGGCCTGACCATTCAGGACAACGGCAGGTCCTTTCAGGTGGAACGGGTGTTGCACGCCAAACGGAACAAACGATTGGGATTGCTCGGTATGCGCGAACGCGTGGAGATGGTCGGTGGTAGTCTACGCATCGAATCCGCACCGGGCCAAGGCACGACCATCCACGCGGAGATCCCATTCACCAACGACAACGGGGTTTAGTATTTATGAAACGCATCACTGTCCTGTTGGCGGAAGATCACATGGTTGTCCGCGAGGGGCTTCGGAAGTTGTTGGAGGCCGAGGACGATCTCGAGGTTGTCGGCGAAGCGCAGACTGGCCGGCAAGCGGTGGAATTGACCAGGAAGCTTTGTCCGTCGGTGGTCGTGATGGACATTGCGATGCCGCTGCTCAATGGGTTGGAAGCCACGCGGCAAATTCGCAAATCCATTCCCGGCACCAAGGTGCTCATTCTCTCCGCTCACAACGATGACGCGTACGTCGAGCGAGCGATCGCGTCCGGCGCGTCGGGGTTTCTGCTCAAGCAAACCTCCGCGCACGATCTGTCCTGGGCGATACGGACAGTGCATAAAGGAAAGACGTTCTTCAGTCCGTGCATTGCCAGGCGCCTGCAGGATCAGAAGATCCCCGCGGGAGGCGGAGCGCTACGGAAGAAAGTGGCGCGCCTGAGTTCGCGCGAAGTGGAGGTGCTGCAGCTGATTGCCGAAGGCAAGGCCAACAAAGAGACCGCGGCAGAACTCGGCATCAGCATCAAGACGGTCGAAAAACATCGGCAGAATCTCATGGCCAAGCTCGACATCCACGAGATCTCCGGTCTCACCCGCTATGCCATCGCTGCGGGAATCATCGAGAGCAGCGTTCAGTTGACCATCCGCTAGGTACTGATCCTGCTGGCTCTCCGACGCGATCTTGTGGGGTTTGGATCGCCCAAGTCTCCCATGGGGTAAACACCCCATAGCAGACACAAGGTCTTATCACCGAGTATGATGTTGTGAACAGCAACCCGGCAAGATGGACAAGCTGAATGTCAATCCCACTACAGATCGCTCTATTTCTTGCATCCGCTGCCATTGTGATCTTCGTCGCGGTCTGCATTCCGGCAATGCTTCAACTGCGCGAGCATGCCGCACGGATGACACGGACGCTGGCGGAACTCAAAGCCGAGGTTTCACTGCTGCTCCAAGACAGCCGCAGGTTGTTGCACAACGTCAACGAACTCTCTACGCGCGCCCACCAGCAGTGCGACGACGTCGAGCGCGTGATCCAAACCGTGCGCGGTTGGACCGAGCGAGTGGATCGCGTCGTCGAAGAAGTCGGCTCGGTTCTGGAGCCTCCCGTCCTGACGGCCGCGCGCAACGCACTGATTGTTCGCAAGGGGATCGCAAAGTTCTTTAAGGTGTTCTTGAATCGAAACCACTATCACCAGTCACAGGAAGCAGAGGAACAACATGTCGGACAAGAATGAATCAAGCCGCGTGGGCGGTTATCTCATCGCATTTGCCATCGGCGCGCTCATCGGTACAGGGGTTGCCCTGCTGTACGCGCCGCGTTCGGGCAAGGAAACCCGGGATCTGCTCGCCAAGAAAGGCCGCGATCTCAAAGGCCGGGCGTCAGATGCTCTGGAGGACGCCAAGGACTTCGTCCAAGGCAAGAAAGCGGAACTGGCCGCTGCCGTCGAAGCCGGCAAGGACGCGATGCGCGAAGAGCGGGCCAAACACCAGAAGGCCGCGTAGCCACCCGGAAATTTACTAGCGCCGCTGGTGCCGACTACAGGGCGTTCCCCACGCCATCTCCTCACCACATTGGCGCCGGCGCACGAGTAACAACAAGGGGGTCGGTCCGAAAGCGGATCGGCCTCTTTCTCGTTTTCGTCGCGAAGCAAAGGGATCCGGCTCGCGCCATCGCCGCGCTCCGGGATCGCCGGGATTCCTGAACTTCCCGGTGGGGCGAACACCCCATAGCGCCCGCAGGGCTTCCCACCTATCGTCACGGCATGAAAGCCACTCACAAGAAGAAGGCACTGACCTTTGGCAACCTTATCGAGACCGTATACGGCGTCTGTGGGAATCGCAGGGCTAGAGGAATCATCCGGCTCGCCATTGATGCCCATGTCGTTGTGTTTCGAAAACAACAAAGTACTTTTGGTTTTAGTGGAAGAAAGCAGTTCGTATGAAGACGGTCGTGAGACTCGCCATCTTGGTGATGGGAATCTCTATCACCCACCGGCGCAACATTCAACTTCTTCGGGCAGGAACCGTCGCAGACCGCCACACTCTACGTTTATAGTGGCACTCTCCGCTCAATCGATTTGCAGGCTCGTAAGATCATTGTGGATGATTCGGCGGTTTCCCAAAACCTTGCGGTGCCAACGGACGCGGAGATCATTCTAAAGGGTGAGCCCGCTGGACCCAAGGGCAAACTCAGCGATCTGATGGTGGGCGATGGCGTCCAGGTGAAGTACACAGTGGACGACGGCGTGAACGTCGCGCATCAGATCTCGCCCCTCGACGTGAAGCATCCTTGATTAGACCAGTTCCGCGAACCAATGAAAACATAGAAACGTCATGGGATGCGGAATTGTAATCGCTTACCGGATCGGACCCGTGGCCGCCACGGCGACTCGATCAGCAGACACGAGCGCGCCTCCTCTCCTCAAGCCCGAAGCCAATATGGGGTAAATACCCCATGGCACGTGGATGACGTGCCGCATAAACTCCGAGCTTGGAGAAACTCATAACGAGAAACAGTCATCGGTCACGCTAACAGAAAGCGTATGCCGCTTGCTTAAAAATGGGAGGCAACGAAATGAGCATTGGAGCCATCCCCCGTTCCGAGTTTGATCGGTTGCTGCCTCAAAATCCCGCCATAGAGAGCTTGGTGGGGGAAGAGATCGAATGGTTTTCCAACCGGTCGGGAAACTTGCTCGGTGCTGTTGCCAAAGGCGAAGGCGTGGCGGGCTGGAACTATGCCATTTTGAAATGGGATCAGAAAGGTGTCCTCCACGTTCGCAAGGTGATGAACAACTTTTTCAGCCTAAAGGCGGCCAGAGTTGATTTGTTGCTGTCAATGGCAGAAATCGAATCTGCCAACCGAATCGCGGCAGATTTTTGGCTGCCATCCATGCCAGCGGAATTATTTGCATCGACTCCTGATCGACGACGGGGTCAACAATCGAAGGCGTCTTCCAGATTTGGAAATATATCGGGTTAGATAACGGGAGTGCAGTGGAAAGAGACTGAGCCATGGATGCAACAGACAGACGACGAGATCATCTCCAAAGCCTTGGAGGACTCAGGTGGGCGGCCATTCTGTTGGCTACGCTCGGCATTGGCTGGCTTGTTTGCGAAACGATCACGGCCAGTGTCGCAATGCTCCGCTGATTAGCGGTTCTGATTTCGGGCGTCAATCCGGCTCATGCTCTTCGCATAATCCCGCCTGATCGCCTTGACCCGAAATTGCCAAGCCCCGGATGGGGCAAATACCCCATAGCACCTGCGCATATGCACGGTTATGTTCGCATCATGAGCACAAGGACCAACAACGAAAGGAAGAGCATGAACAAGAACAATTCCGTCGTGGCGATTTACAAGTCGCACGCCGAAGCCGATGCGGCCGTCAAGGAACTGCAGCAGTCCGGTTTTGATATGAAGAAGCTGTCGATCGTCGGACGCGACTATCACACGGATGAACGCGTCGTCGGCTACTATAATACCGGCGACCGCATGAAATACTGGGGAAAACTGGGGGCGTTCTGGGGCGGGTTTTGGGGCTTGTTGTTCGGCGCCGGATTCTTTTGGATTCCGGGGCTGGGACAGGTTCTGGCAGCCGGGCCAATAGTCAGTTGGATCGTCGGGGCGCTGGAAGGCGCTGTCGTAGTGGGCGGCCTGAGCGCGCTGGGAGCCGGCTTGTACGGACTCGGGATTCCGAAGGACAGTATCGTGCGGTATGAGACAGCGATCAAGACCGGCAAATATGTTCTGGTCGCCCATGGTTCCCCGGAGGAAACGGTTCGAGCCCAAGAGGTCATTAGCCGCACCAACCCGGAACTAGTGGAACACCATCAGCCCGAACGCAGCCTCCCCAAAGAGAGCCTCGTGGGAGCAACCGCAGGCCGATAACACCACGTGGCAGGGGTTTCAGTGGGGTCACGCTCTGAAGGGTGTGACCCCAATGCCATTGCGTCGCGGAAAGCCCAGACCATTGTCAGCGACGCTTTGGAGGCGGCACAACAGAAACTAGGGATTCCGTCCGAGCCACAACTGAAGGAGAAACCATGAGCAAACAAACACGTGTCAGCCACCCAATCTACAGCCTCCTGCCCACGGAAATCGAGGGATTCGATTCCTTGGCGGAGCTAGCCTTGGATCTGCGCTGGTCGTGGAATCATGGCGCCGACGAAGTGTGGCGGCAGCTTGATCCCGCGCTTTGGGAGTTCACTCAAAACCCTTGGGTTGTCCTACAGACTGTCGCAAAGGACAAACTCCAGCACGTGCTGGCCGATCCTGCCTTCCGTAAGAATGTTGATGACCTGCTGCGAGCCAGGCATCACGCGGCGGAGACGCCCGCGTGGTTTCAGCAACATCATCCGCAGGCTCCCCTGACCTGCGTCGCGTATTTCAGCATGGAATTCATGTTGAGTGAAGCGCTGCCCATTTACTCCGGCGGGTTGGGCAACGTGGCCGGGGATCAGCTCAAAGCCGCCAGCGACCTGGGAGTGCCGGTGGTCGGCGTGGGGCTGCTCTATCAGCAAGGCTACTTTCGCCAGGTGATTGACAAGGACGGAGCGCAACAGGCTCTTTACCCGTACAACGATCCCGGACAGTTGCCGATCGCGCCGGTGCGCCAAGCGAACGGCGAGTGGTTACGGTTCGAGATCGCGCTGCCCGGTTACTCGGTCTGGCTGCGCGCCTGGCAGGTTCAGGTCGGCAGAGTGAAGCTTTATCTGCTGGACAGCAATGACGCCGCGAACTTTCCGGCGCATCGCGGGATCACTAGCGAGTTGTATGGCGGCGGCCCGGAGCTGCGCCTCAAACAAGAGCTACTTCTCGGGATCGGCGGCTGGCGGCTGCTCAGTGCGCTGGGCATCAAGCCAGAGGTTTGTCACTTGAATGAAGGCCATGCGGCCTTTGCTGTTTTGGAGCGTGCCCGCGGTTTCATGCAAGAGAATGCGCAGCCCTTTGAAGTCGCGCTGGCCGCCACGCGGGCCGGAAATCTCTTCACCACCCATACGGCGGTGGCTGCTGGCTTTGACCGTTTCACTCCGGCTCTCATCGACCAATACCTTGGCCGGTATGCGCAGGAGAAGCTCGGCATTTCGATTCGCGATTTGCTGGCCCTCGGCCGTCAGGATCCGGACAACGCATCGGAGAGTTTCAATATGGCCTATCTTGCAGTCCGGGGGAGCGGGGCGGTCAATGGCGTGAGCCGTTTGCATGGGCAGGTTAGTCGCCACTTGTTTTCGCCTCTCTTTCCACACTGGCCGGAGGACGAGGTCCCCATCGGTCACGTCACCAATGGAGTTCATCACCCGACCTGGGACTCGGCGGCCGCGGACGATCTTTGGACGAAGGCCTGTGGCAAAAACCGCTGGCTGGGGACGACGGAAACCTTGGAGCAGGACATTCGCCGCGTCTCCGACGAGAGCCTTTGGCAATTTCGCACCGCTTCCAGCAAGTCCTTGGTTGAATACGCTCGCCAGCGCCTGGCGCGGCACTACACCGCCGCCGGCGCATCGCCCGAGGCGGTCGAGGAGGTGAGGCATCTCTTTGATCCCAACGCGTTGACACTGGGTTTTGCCCGACGCTTCGCGACCTACAAGAGACCGAACCTGCTGCTGCATGACCCGGAGCGACTGCTGCGTTTGTTATCCAATCCTCAGCGGCCGGTGCAACTCATCCTCGCGGGCAAGGCCCATCCCGCGGATGCGGCGGGACAGGCTCTGATCCAGAAATGGATACAATTCATTCGCCAGCCCGAAGTCCGTCCTCATGCGATCTTTCTCAGTGATTACGATATGCATTTGACCGAGCGCCTGGTGCAGGGGGTGGATGTTTGGGTCAACACACCACGGCGGCCTTGGGAAGCGTGTGGAACGAGCGGCATGAAGGTGCTCGTCAACGGAGGAATCAACCTCTCGGAATTGGATGGCTGGTGGGCCGAAGCCTATGCGCCTGAGGTGGGGTGGGCGTTGGGTGATGGTCAGGAACATGGCGCCGATGCCGCTTGGGATGCAGCCGAAGCCGAAGCGCTTTATGAACGGCTCGAACGCGAGGTGGTCCCCGAGTTCTATACCCGCAACGAGAAAGGCATTCCCACCGCCTGGGTCGCGCGGATGCGTGAAAGCATGGCACATCTGACACCGCACTTTTCCGCCGACCGCGCGGTGCGTGAATACACAGAGCAACACTATCTCCCGGCAGCTACTGCCTACCTTTCGCGTGTTGCGAACAAAGGTGCCGTTGGAAAGCAACTGGTGGATTGCCAGCACAGTCTGGAACAGAAATGGACCACGCTACACTTCGGCGAGGTGAAGCAGGAGACGAATGGCAGGCAGCGTACGTATGAGGTTCAGGTCTATCTCGACGACATCGACCCGAAGGCCGTGCGAGTCGAGCTCTATGCCAACAGGGTTAACGGCGGCAGTTCGGTGCGGCAGGAGATGAAGTGCGTTCGCCAATTGGTCGGCACGTCAGGCGGCTACGTTTACAGCGCGACTGTGTCTGCGGCCCGCCAGCCAGTCGACTATACGGCACGAGTGATGTCGCACCGCGACGGCGTAGCGATCCCACTGGAAGACGCGCGAATTCTATGGCAGCGATGATCAAAACACGCCAACGCGAGGTGCATGATTGCACCTCGGAGATCTCCGAGCGCGCTGACGTTCGGGCCGGTTCTCCTATGCCTTTGGGTACCCAGGAAAAGGGAGAAGGGGTTAATTTCGCGATTTACAGCCGTTACGCCAGCCGCGTTCGACTAGAGTTGTTCGACCATCCCGAAGACGCAGCGCCCGCCCAGGCAATCGATCTGGATTCAGCGTGCAACCGCACCGGCGACGTATGGCACGTCTGGGTAAGAGGGATCGGTCCCGGTCAACTCTATGCTTACCGCGTGGATGGCCCTTACGAACCCAGCGAAGGACATCGTTTCAATTTCAACAAGCTTCTCCTCGATCCCTTCGCCAGCGTGATTTCGCGGCTGCCGCTGTGGGATTTTGCATCGGCACGTGGATACGACCCGTCGGCGCCGGAGCAAGACTTGGCTCTCTCGAAGCTGGACAATTCCAGCTCGATGCCGAAATGCGTATTTGTCAACGAGCCCTTCGAGTGGGATGGAGACCAGCCACCCCGGCATCCGTGGTCGAAGACGGTCATTTACGAAACCCATGTTCGCGGCTTTACCATTCACCCCAAGTCGGGCGTGGACCATCTGGGAACCTACCGAGGCCTGGTGGAAAAGATTCCCTATCTCAAAACCTTGGGGTTGACCGCTGTGGAACTGATGCCGGTGCAGGAGTTCAATGAAACTTCTGTGACGCGCAGGAATCCGCAAACAGGTCAGCCACTTCGAAATTACTGGGGATACGATCCCGTGGCCTTCTTTGCGCCGAGAGCTTCCTATAGCAGTTCGGGAGGGTTGGGCCAGCAGAAGCTGGAGTTCAAGGAAATGGTCCGGGCCTTTCACAAGGCCGGCATCGAAGTGATTCTGGATGTGGTGTTCAATCACACAGCGGAGGGAGACGAGCTGGGTCCGACGCTCTGTTTCCGCGGGATGGATAACGCGATCTTCTACACGCTGGCGGACGACAAACGCTACTACAAGGACTACACGGGGACCGGCAACACCGTCAACGCCAACCATCCCGTGGTGCGGAACCACATCTTGGCCGCGCTCCGTAATTGGATGGTCGAAATGCATGTGGATGGTTTCCGATTTGACTTGGCGTCGGTTCTCGGCCGAGACCGCCACGGCAACTTGCTAGCCAATGCCCCTCTTCTCGAACGGATCGCCGAGGACCCGATCTTGAGAGACGTAAAACTCATCGCCGAGGCGTGGGACACCGCCGGTGCGTACGAGGTGGGTAGTTTTTCAGAGCGGCGTTGGGCGGAATGGAACGGCCGGTACCGAGATGACGTCCGTCGTTTCTGGCGCGGCGATGATGGGATGCTTGGCTTGTTTGCGAACCGTATCTGTGGCAGTGCCGAAATCTACACCAAGTCGGGCAAAGGCCCGGAGGGCAGCATCAACTTCGTGACCTGCCACGACGGATTCACTCTGAACGACCTGGTGAGCTATCGCGACAAGCACAATGAAGCCAACGGAGAAAACAACCATGACGGAACCGACGCCAACTTCAGCGAGAACTACGGTGCAGAGGGCGAGACGGCGGATGCCCGGATCGAGTCTATCAGGAAGCGCCAAATCAAGAATTTCCTTCTGACCCTGCTGATCTCGCGCGGCGTGCCGATGTTGCTCGGCGGCGACGAATTTCGCCGCACGCAAGGCGGTAACAACAACGCCTACTGCCAAGACAACGAAACGAGCTGGTATAACTGGAGTCGTCTGGAACAGCACAGGGAAATTCTCCGTTTCACCTGTGGCCTGATCGCCTTTCGCCGTGCCCATCCGATTTTGAGCAAAGAGCAATTCTACACGGACGCCGAGATCCACTGGCTTGGCTTGCAAGGGGGATTACCCAACTGGGCTGACCCGAAAGAAAAACAGTTTGGCTGTCTGATCCATGAAGATGAGCAGCACGCACTTTGCCTGATGTTCAATGCCGGCACCGAAGCGGTCGATTTCGGTCTGCCCCCCGTACTGCCGCGGGCCCGGTGGCATCTGGCCGTTGACACCTCTCGCGAAGCCCCACAGGATCTGTTTGCTGCGGGCGAGGAGCCGCTTTGGGAAGATCCGCGAACCTACCACCTGAGCCCCCGATCCAGCGCCATTCTTTTGTCGGAGGCCAGATGAAGAGTGCGCTCCCGATCACCACGTTGTTTCTGGATATTGGCGGCGTCTTGCTCACTGACGGGTGGGATCATCATGCCCGCAAACGGGCGGCGACGCACTTCAAGCTGGAGTTGGCCGAGATGGAGGATCGGCATCACCTGACCTTCGACACCTACGAAGAGGGAAAGCTCACGCTGAAGGAGTATTTGGGTCGGGTGGTCTTCTACGAAAAGCGACCATTCACCCGGGCTCAGTTTCGGCACTTCATGTTCGCGCAATCGAAACCTTATCCCCAGATGATCGATCTGGTCCGCAGGCTCAAGATAAAGTACGGATTGAAAATCGTCGTGGTCAGTAACGAAGCACGGGAATTGAATTCTCACCGTATCCGGAGGTTCAAGCTGGATGGGTTTGTGGATTCCTTTGTTTCCTCCTGCTTTGTCCACGTCCGCAAGCCCGACGCGGACATCTTTCGGCTTGCGCTGGACATCGCTCAGACGCCGGCTCGGAAGGTCGTCTATATAGAAAACACCCCGATGTTCATCCAGATCGCGGAAGGGCTGGAGATTCGAAGCATTCTTCACACGGATTACAGATCCACATGCGCGAAACTGGCCTCGTTCAGATTGGAGGCTGCAGGATGAGCGAAAAGCCATCCGTCCTGACGATCAATGGTGGCTCGTCGAGCATCAAGTTCGCGCTCTACCAGTTTGATGAACCGCTGGAGCGAAAACTTTACGGAAAGGTTGACCGCATCGGCCTGAGCGGGACGAATCTGACGTTCCATGACCCGACCAGGAATCAGCAGGACAGCCGTAGCATCGCCGCCGCCGATCACAAATCGGCAGCGAATTTCCTGATTGATTGGCTGGCAGAGCAGAATGGTTTCGAATCGGTCCGGGCAGTGGGACACCGGGTGGTCCACGGCATGCAACACACCGCGCCCGAACTGGTCACCCAGGAATTGCTGGATGAACTGCATCGCCTTCGGCCGTACGACCCGGATCATCTGCCGCGCGAGATTGAACTGATCGAGGTGTTCCGCCAGCGTCATCCGAAACTACCGCAGGTGGCCTGTTTCGACACGGCGTTTCACCGCACCATGCCACGTGTCGCCAAGCTGCTGCCGATTCCGCGACGCTACGACGCAAAAGGAGTTCAGCGCTACGGTTTCCACGGACTGTCCTACGCCTTTCTGATGGAAGAGCTTGGGCGCCTCGGCGACCCGGCGGCAACGAAGGGCCGCGTGATCCTCGCGCATCTCGGCAACGGCGCAAGTCTGGCCGCCGTGCGCGATGGCAAAAGCATCGACACCAGCATGGGCTTCACGCCGACGGCGGGATTGGTGATGAGCACCCGCTCGGGCGACCTGGATCCCGGCTTGGCGCCGTATCTGGCGCGAACCGACGAGATAACCGCCAAGCAGTTTTACGAAATGGTCAACCACGAGTCGGGTCTGCTCGGAGTTTCGGAGATCAGTTCCGACATGCGGGAGTTGCTCGCGCAGGAATCCCATGACGTGCGGGCGGCGGAAGCCGTGGCGCTGTTCTGTTACCAGACAAAGAAGTGGATCGGCTCCTTCGCCGCCGCCCTCGGTGGATTGGACACGCTCGTCTTCGCCGGAGGCATCGGCGAAAATGCGCCAGTCGTCCGCGCACGCATCTGTGAGGAGCTGAACTTCCTCGGCATTGAACTGAATGAGTCGCGTAATGCGGCAACTGCAGGAGTGATTTCCACGGACGCCAGCCGGGCCACGGTTCGCGTCATTCGCACGGACGAGGAACTGATGATTGCGCGCTCGGTGTGCCGGGTCTTGGGTCTTACGATTGAAAAGGAACATGATCATGAAAATAAAAAACGCGTCTGAAAGGAGCATTTTTATGAAGAATCAGGTTAAGGAGAACATCGCCGTGGAAACGGAGAAGATGAACAAAACGGGCAAACCGTTGTCGCCAGACCTGCTCCATAAGATGGATGCCTACTGGCGCGCCGCCAACTATTTGTCGGTCGGCCAGATTTATCTCTACGACAATCCGCTGCTGAGGCAGCCTCTGAAACTGTCTCACGTGAAGCCGTTGGTGGTCGGACACTGGGGCACGACGCCGGGCCAGAACTTCATCTATGTGCATTTGAACCGGGTCATCAAGAAGTATGACCTGGACATGTTCTACATCGCCGGTCCCGGTCACGGCGGCCCGGCGCTGGTGGGCAATACGTACCTCGAAGGCACCTACAGTGAGATTTATCCCAACATCACGCAGGATGAGGCCGGGCTGAAGAGGCTGTTCAAACAATTCTCATTCCCCGGCGGGATTTCAAGCCACGTTGCGCCGACGACGCCAGGATCGATTCACGAAGGTGG
>Ga0208820_1000650_pt1 | contig 23148 bp, 20 predicted proteins | sample June2015DPH_16_5_FD_184713 | JGI IMG/M metagenome (GOLD analysis project Ga0208820, IMG submission 184713) | Peatland microbial communities from SPRUCE experiment site at the Marcell Experimental Forest, Minnesota, USA - June2015DPH_16_40... | ecosystem: Environmental > Terrestrial > Soil >...
GCCGTTGTCCACAATGCGGCCTTGATAGTTGATGATGCCCGGCACTTGGGCGTACGAGGATAGGACGAATTGCAGGCAGCCGACGGCAACGAGTGAAATGAGCAGCTTCTTCATGACGGTGTTCTCCGTGCGTGCGAAAGGCACGCTGTTGAATTGCGTGGATGGATAACCGGGGAACGAGTGCTGACGGCGCACTCGTCGTGAGCTTGGGTCAGGTGAGAGGCTACAGGGGTAACACAAGCGTACGGTACCAGACACGCCCGGCAGGACGGAACCATGGTTCGAGTCCATTCTCGCCCTTAACTCGAACCCGAAACCGGGCAGGCGAGCGTCGTGGCTACGTCCCCGTCGCTAAACAATAAACAATGAAGCCTACCACTAAGACATTCCTCCCGGCAAGCAAATTCGGGCGTTCCAAGGCTGACCGCGTGATCGCTTAGGCTGGACTGCAGAAAGTGGCGCAGGAACCCGGACACGCTCGTTGCGGATTTCAAGATGCCGGAGGACGGGACGGAGGGCGGACGTTCTTCGCACTGCTGTGGCAAAGCTGTTGTCGGGCAAGTTCTGTCCCTGCGCATGAGTCATTGACGATTCCTGTGCTTACGCAGCAAGGTTTTGATACACTCCCCCGCGTACTTTATGGTTCCGCAATCGTATTACCGCTGCTGGGTGGAGGTCGATCTCGACGCGCTCCGCCACAATGTCGCCGCGATCCGCCGTCGGATCGGGCGTGGCGTGAAGCTAATGGCGGTGGTGAAGGCCGACGCCTACGGTCATGGCCTGGCACCGGTTGGCTGCGCGCTCATGCAGTGTGGCGTCGACGCGTTCGCGGTCGCGAATCTGTCCGAAGCGTTGGTATTGCGGCAAATTGGCGGGACCGGCTGGCCGATTCTGTTGTTCGGCTCGGCGCTGCCGTTTGAAGTGGCGAAGATGGTCGAGCAGAACATCACGCCCACGATTTCGACGCTCGATGAGGCGACCCTGTTTGAGGAAGAAGCCCGCCGAAGCGGCAAGACAGTGGACGTGCATATCGAGGTCGATACGGGCATGGGGCGCGTGGGTTTCTGGCATGAGGGCGCCGCCAAAGCCATTGGGCGTATTACCGCGCTGCCACACGTGCGCGTGGCAGGATTGTACACGCATTTCCCGTCGGCGGATGAGAATCTCGACGAGACCAGACGCGAGTTGGGTCTCTTTCAGGGAATTATCCAAGAGCTGACGAGCGCCAAGGTCAAGATTCCGCTGCTCCACACCGCCAACAGTGCCGCGGTGGCGCGATTGACCGAATCGCATCTCACCATGGTCCGGCCGGGGTTGTTGCTCTATGGCATTTGCCCCACGGAGGCGCCGTCGGGCGAGTTTCGTCCCCTGCTCTCCTTCAAGGCGCGCGTGGCGTATGTCAAAGACGTTGCCGCCGGGCGAACGATCAGTTATGGCCAGACGTTCCTTGCGGAAAAGCCGATGCGCATTGCCACGGTTACGGCAGGCTATGCCGATGGGTTCAGCCGGCATCTATCGAACAAAGCCGAGGTGCTCGTTGGCGGAAGGCGCTGTCCCGTGCTCGGCCGGGTCACGATGGACCAGATCATGGTGGACGTGACCCGGGCGACCCATGTGCAATGTGGCGACGAGGTCGTGTTCATCGGCCAGCAGGGCGATGCGCTCATTACCGCCTCCGACGTGGCGCGATGGGAGGACACGATCCCGTGGGAAGTGCTCTGCGGCATCACCAAGGCCGCCCGCGTCCCCCGCGTCTACCGCGGCGCCGTGGCAGCGTAAGCTTGCTTCTCTCTGGTGATTTGCCAAAGTATTTCTCCCGGCCTATCTTGAGCCAAGAGCAAAGAGGAGGGCATATGAATCGGACGACGAAAGCGAAGGCAGCGGTCAAACGATCGCGTCGAACCAAATGTGCGTGCGCCAGTTGTCAGTGCACCGTGCCCGCCAGCGGCGGGGTGCGACGACACAATCTGGTATTCTGCAGCGAAGCCTGCGCGTCACGGGCCTGCACAGTCGAGGTGTGCGCGTGCGAGCACGACGGCTGCGCGGCGTAACGGTCTCTCAATCGGTTGCGCCTGCGCTCAACCTGGGTATGTCCAACCGCGAATCCAGGTTGGCCACATCCAGTTGAAGAGTTTCGATCACACTGTTGGCGGAAGAGGCTTTCTGTCGCGTTTCATCTCTCTTGGTTGCCTGGCTCATCGGGCAAGAACGCGCGGTTCAGGCCAAGGAAACGGAACGCCGCATTCAAATGCTCATGCAGCATCGCGGGAGATTTCGGGCCGGATGTGGTGGAGCCGCCCCAACTCGTTCTCGACTCGGGGCCAAGGATTGGCTCACCTGACTTGATAAACTTCGTATTGAACACCAGCTTCCCCGGGTTTTGTCTCCAGCAGTTTGGCATCGCGTGGCAGTGGCTCGTGGACTTCTACCAGCTCATGCTGCACATGCTTCACCAGCGTCACGTTGGCTCTCAGAAGCAAGCCGGGTGTGTCGATCGTCCCCTCATAAAGACGCGCTCTATTCTTGGGAATGCCGCTTTGCTGATAGACCCGAGGGTCTATGTCCCCGAAGAACAGAATGTCCGCATAGATGATCGGCTTGAAGTCCTTGTCCACCATGGCATCCACAAGCGGGCTGACCGCCGAGCCGGAAACGTACAATGTGTTGCTCGTGTCCAAAGCGCGAAAACAATCCTCCAGCGCTTCGATAAATGGCGCGTTAAACACGCCACGACTGCGGATTTGGTATTCACCGAAATAATCCTTCAGGTACAGGGCCATCTCAATGACTCCGGCAAAACAAGCGACGACAAGAAGCTTTCTCCCCATATCCCGTTTCTGCCACAGAAAGTGCGCCCCGATTGCCGCGGTCAATAACCAGAAAATAACGCCATCAATGCACCGACCACTGTGCAGATGCTCCTCCGTCAACGCCGCCGCGGTCGGGTAGACCAGAAGCCCCAATCCGAGGAAGCGGTAGCTCGGCTGGGTCCTCACGCGACGGACCAGGCAGTAAAGACCTGCCACAACCATCGGAAAAAGAAAGCGGAACAATTCTCCACCAAACCCGGTATGTTGGCGCAAGTTCGCATCCCCCCTCAGGAATAAGAACTGAGGGCTGAAGTACTCCAGATACCGCGAGGCCACTCGGGAAATAATCGTATTCCAACTAGGGTTGTCTTGGAAAACGCTAACCGTTTGAAAACGGCTTGTTAGCACCTGTGGCGTGCGTGCCACTGCCACGATTAAGGGGGCCAAGCACCCCACCCAGCTAACCACGAGCACCAGCCCCACCTTCCAGTGGGTCTTCAGTTCGCGGAAGTATGAAACTCCAAAGCAGATCAGAAGCAGGACGGTCATCGGGCGACCGACACTGTAGGAGTACATGGCAAACGCCCAAGCAACTCCGGACAAGATGGCACAACCGTAGGACTGTTTCCTGAATGCAATAAGGGTCAGAAGCCAGCCCGATGTTAGCCCGAGGATCAAAGCAGTGTACCCGCCCGTGGCGGTCCGGCTCATGGCAAACAGCCAAGGAACCACTGAAAAGCAAAAGCCAGACGCAACCGAAAGCCACCTGTTCGGGCAATACTCGAGCACCAGCAACGCAAACACGATCGAAGCAAGGATGTCCATAAGAGCATCGGGAGTGCGGGCAGCCCATTTTTGTAGCCCGAAAGCTGCAACCAACGGAGTTTTGGGATAAACCATCATGAAATCACACTCATAATTACCAAAACTACGAAAAAACACCGGATACGGAATCCCATGCTCATCTGCACCTGTCAGAGCGATGCAGTAGGCATTGTAAGCGTGGGCAGCCTCGTCACCGTAGAAGCCGGGAGGGGCTGAGCCGATCCTCCAGAAATGAAGAATCGAAGTCACAATCAACAGCGCCGCGGTCGCCGAGATGAAAACCGCGCTTCGGAATCGTTCCCGTGAGGACTTCGTTACAACCAGTGGATCCATCACAGTTTCAGAGGCCTTATCCGTTTTTTCTTGACCGCGTGTGTCGGCGCGGCCGGGTGAGCTTGTGTTTCGCCGATTCCCAGAGCGCATCGAGTTCTTCGAGGGTGCAATCTTCCAAGCGGCGGCCGCTGGCGTGGACGGCGTTTTCGATCTGCTGGAACCGGGTCACGAATTTGGCGATACTGCGGTTGAGCAGTTCCTCGGCCTGCAGGTTCTCAAACCGGGCCAGATTCACGACCGCAAACAGCAGGTCACCGACCTCCTCTTCGAATTGCTTGCGGCTTTTCGATGCGAGCGCGCCCTGGAGTTCGCGGACTTCCTCTTCCACCTTCGCGACGACGTCATCGACGTGTTTCCAGTCGAATCCGACACGGGCGACTTTGCGCTGCACCTTGTCGGCCTTCAACAGCGCGGGCAGATGCTTCGGCAGATCGTCGAGATGCACGATGCTGGTCGTACCCTTCTCGGATTTCTTGATGGCCTCCCATTGTTGAAGCACCTCGGCGCTGTTGCGGGCCTTGGCGTTGCCGAAGACATGCGGGTGACGATGCACCAGCTTGTCGCTGATCGATTTGGCCACCGCGTCGAAATCAAACTTCCCTTCCTCGCTCGCCATTTGGGCGTGAAAGACGATCTGCAGGAGGATGTCGCCCAGTTCATCCCGGAAGGCGGCCATCTTGCCGTGATCGAGGGCGTCGAGCGCCTCGTAACATTCCTCGATCAGGTTGTGGCGGATGGATTGGTGGGTCTGCTCGCGGTCCCACGGGCAACCGCCGGGGCCGCGCAGCTGCGCCATGATCTTCAGCAACCGCGCCATGTTCTTGGTTTGAGTCGCCATGCCGAGCGGGTTAGAATACGTGTAGGAGGCAAGTATGGCAAAGAAAATTGGCGTCGTCCTGTCCGGGTGCGGGGTCATGGACGGCGCGGAAATCCATGAGAGCGTGTTGGTGCTTCTGGCGATCGCGCGGGCCGGGGCCGAAGCCGTCTGCATGGCGCCGAACGTTCGCCAGCGCCACGTCATCAACCATCTTACGGGTGAGGAATCCAAAGGTGAAATCCGCAATGTCCTCGTTGAGTCCGCCCGGATTGCCCGCGGCAAGATTCGTGACATCGCCACGGTCAAGGCGAGCGAAATCGATGCGTTGATTTTTCCCGGCGGGTTTGGGGCGGCGAAGAACCTCAGCGATTACACCTTGAAGGGGCCCGACTGCTCCGTGAACCCGGATGTCGCGCGTCTGGCAACGGAACTGCATGCGAAGCAGAAACCGATCGGTGTTGTTTGCATTGCTCCGGTGATTGCGGCAAAGCTTTTTGGCGCCGAGCATCCTCAGCTTACAATCGGAACTGACAAGAACACGGCGAAGGACCTTGAGAGCATGGGGGCCAGGCATGTGCCCTGTCCCGTGCAAGAGTTTGTCATCGACAGGGAACGAAAGATCGTCAGCACCCCGGCCTACATGCTGGCCAACAGCATCCAGGAAGCTGCGGAAGGAATCGAGAAACTGGTGGATGCGATCATCGGACTTGCCTAGATTCGTACTGGTTGCCGCGCCCATCAATCGCAAAAGCAAAACGAGCAGGGCGATTGTTCACCCTGCTCGTTGGAATTAGCGCAATCTTTCGAGAGTTTTACGAGCGCGACCGGCTTCCACTCGGGAAGGCGAGAACTTTCTCTTCTTCCTCGGTCAACGCTGTACTGCGAAGCGGCGCAGCCCGCTCTTTCCGCCGCAACTCCCACAGGCGTTCCAGTTCCGCCTCCAAGGAAGCAATTCGGTGCGTGCCGACCGTCGGCAGATCATCCCCAGCATTGGCCAATCGGCTGCGCAAAAGCTGCAATTCATCAGTCACTTGCGCAATCTTCTCCAGCAAAGTGGGTTCCTTCACGGGACGCACCACCCGCGCTAAACGTCTCAATGGTGACGAGCGTCGGGTCTTTTTCATAGTTTTCTGTCGAGCTTTCATCATTTTGTGTTCAATCTGACACTGTGTTTATATCAGTTGTTCAATCGAAAACAAGCTATTTTCGGGCTGTTTTCGACAGATAATGCCGTAACGCGTTGAAGGAAAGACGGTTACACACCGCATGCAATTTGTAACGCAGTGGTAACCCAAAGCACGGGTCGGTTACCATGCGCAAAAAACGACAGCTACGAATCAAACCGATGGCTGAGTAGCTTGTCGCCGTCGAATACGAAAAATCCGCGAAACTTCTTCCGTCTCAGTAACAACGGCAGCCAGATGGCATCGTCCTCCCACATGTCGTCATACGGAATCTTGTCGATATCCGTCCAAATCGGAGTCGCCTCGTCCGTTTCGCGTAGTTCGCCTTCGCATCCACGTGCCGCAAAAACAGCGACATGCAACTTGTACCCATCGAGAAACTGGAAAAACAACTCGCCAACATCTTCCAGATCAGTCGGCGTGACCCCGATTTCCTCCTGCGTCTCGCGAATCGCCGCCGCCACCGCCGTCTCCCCCTTTTCCAGTCGCCCGCCCGGGCCGTTGATCTTGCCCGCGCCAAGCCCGCGCTTCTTGTGTATCAACAGGATCTGCCCGTCCCGCATCACGAAACACAGGTTGGCATACTCGGTCGGCTTCCAAGTCGACCAATCAATCCGATCAACGTGAAGTTCAGCGCCGCTCATGGTTCCTGATGGTGTGGAAACTTCCTTCTTCGCACGCCCGAACGAAGCTTTCAGTAACCGATTTCAAATCCTCCCAACGTGACCGGATGCTGTCCGCCTCGTGGCTGCTGATATTGTCATCCACCGCGCCGTTGGCGATCACCGAAAGCATCTCCGCAAAATCTTGCACGACCCGATGCGTCGCCGGTATCAGTGAATACGTCCGGTGCCGCGTGACCTTCGGATTCTCAATGAAAAAACCGTTCGCATGCGCGCAAATCCACTCCACCACCCGCGCATCTTCCGTCGCGTCCACCAGCGACGCCACCCGATCCAGCGGATTCACCACGCCGCTGCCCTGCTCGGGCGGCTCGGCCCACTTGTAGACCATCGACACCGACAGCCCCATCTGGTCGGCAATGTGTTTCGGGTTATGCGTCTGGAAAACCTCGCGCAGCAATTCGTGCGATTTCATGCCGCCGCCCATGATTACAAACAAACCGCTCATTTGTAAATGACGCTGCTATCGTTGCAAGGCCGAGTAGCACGGGCGTCCCGCCTGTGTCCGCAAAGTGGAACGGGCATCTTGCCCGTTCCGTCTGTCTGCCTGGCCGTGGGTAGGGACGGCTGGCCCGGCCGTCCGCGTGGCACCTGTCATGCCGCCCGATTACCAAAGCTGTCACCCTGAGCTTGCGAAGCGTCTCTGTCGTTTCCGGTCACGAGTGTCGACTTATCATTGTCAGCGCGTCCCGCTTGGCGGTAGGATGCCGCACGCAGGAGAAGATCAGCCATGGACATCTCGTTCACGTGCGACAAGTGCGGGAAGAACCTCGTAATCGACGACGCAGCAGCCGGGATCACGATTGACTGTCCTGAATGCGGAAAGGCAGTTTACGTCCCGAGCGTCGCGCCAGCATCGAAACCGAAAGAACCGCCGGCGCGGGTGGAACCGAAGCCGTTGAATCGCGTACCTTCGCCCGCCCCGGCACCCGTGTCCGCCGCTCGACCACGCAACAATCCGCTCGTTCCATCTTATTCAGCCACTCCGAAATCCGCCGTGCATCCTTCCATCGCGGCCGGCGTCCATTGCCTGGGCATTCTTGTCGCAATCGAGTTCGTTGGGTTTTTCGTGATCCGGCAAAACTTCCTTCTGATATGGAGTGTTCTGGTCCCCTGCGAAATTTTCGGCCTTGCGGCGTTCTTGTGCGCTGTCTACGGCATGTGCATCGGGCACGTCCGACACGGATTGCTGGTCCTCGCAGGCTTGGCGCTGATCGTAAGCATGTCCTGCTGGATAGCGGTTTCAATCGCAGAGGGGATGACCGGCGCTTCTCAACGGCAGATGCAAGAAATGATGCAACGGCAACTGCAGGATTTCCAGAAGGCATTTCCTCTTCCCTCACCACACCCGTGACGGTCACTGGCAACGGCTGCCAGGGGAAGCCCCGCCGTCTTCGTGCAGCTCGCGACTCCTTCGTGTTCTTCGTGGTGATGCACACCCGATTACAAACAAACCGCTCATTTATAAATGACGCCGTGTCCGTCTTCTGCTTGATTACCGCCAATGAACAGTCTTGTGACAACGCTGCGAGCAATTCGGGAAGTGCTTGACGCCTCAGCCCCGCTCGCCCCATCATTTCCGGCGCGAGGCTTTGCATGAAACGCGTCTGTCCAAAATGTGATGTGCCCCTGTTCATCCTGCATTTTCGGGATCTCGACGTCGATTTCTGTCATCGGTGCCGCGGACTTTGGCTCGACTCCGGCGAATTGGAAGCCATCATGAAACGCACCGGCGCGCAGACCACCGATCCGCTGTTGAAATTCCAGAACCAACCGGGCACGGAACCGAAAGGCCGCCCCCATCTTTGCCCGCGCTGCGATACCGCCCTGCACGAGATTCAGGTCGAGCACGCCGGCTCCTCTGCCCTGACCCTCGACAAATGTCCCCGCAGCCACGGCTTGTGGTTCGACGACCACGAGTTGCAGCAGCTTCTCGCCATGTTCCCGCCCGAAAGCGGTGCGGGAAAAACCATCGATCAATTGAACGAACTCTTCGGTGTGCAATCAAAACCGTAAACGAATGAGGAGATAAATCATGCCGATTGTAATCATCCTGCTACTGGTTCTGGTCGGGCTTGTCGTCGTGCTGTTGGCGTGGGTCGCCGGTGCCTACAACAGCCTCGTCCGTCTGCGCAACCAACTGCAAAACGCCTGGGCGCAAATCGACGTCCAGCTCAAACGCCGCCATGACCTGATCCCCAATCTGGTCGAGACCGTCAAAGGCTACGCCAAGCACGAGCGCGAAACCTTCGAAAAAGTCACACAGGCCCGCAACATGGCCGTCAGCGCCAAGACTGTCGGCGAACGCGCCCAGGCCGAGAACGTTCTCACCGGCGCATTGAAATCGCTGTTCGCCGTCGCCGAGGCCTATCCCGAACTCAAAGCCAACCAAAACTTCCTGGCCCTCCAGGAAGAACTGACCTCCACGGAGAACAAGATCTCCTTCTCGCGCCAGTTCTACAACGACACCGTCATGACTTTCAACACGCGCATCCAGGTCTTCCCCACCAACTTCATCGCGAACATGTTCCATTTCGCTCCCCACGATTTCTTCGAGGTCAAGGCCGAGGAGGAACGCGAGGCGCCCAAGGTGAGTTTTTCCTAACGAATTGTAGGGCGGGCAGCCCCGCAGGTTGCCCGCCGCTGAAAACTCCATTACTCCAGCACTCCAATAATCGAACTCATCCTCCTCTTCCACCATGTGGGAAGTCATCGCAGCCAATCGCCGCCGTTCGGCGCTCCTCATCACCGTCATGGCGGTGATTCTCGTGCTGATCGGCTATAGCGCCGGCGCGTTGATCGGTGGCCCCGATGCCGGCGGTTTCGGCGTGTTCGTGGCGCTGGGCATTATGACGGTGATGCTGCTCGTCTATTTCACCAGCGCCGAGTCGGTTCTCATGCATGGAACCTGCGCCCGCGAACTGAAACGCGAGGATAGCCCGCAATTGTTCAACGTCGTGGACGAGATGCGCCTGGCGTCCGGCCTCGAATTCATGCCGCGCATTTATCTCATCGACGATCCCGCCCCCAACGCGTTCGCCGTCGGTCGCAAACCCGAGACCAGCGCCATCTGCGTCACCACCGGCTTGCTGTATCGGCTCAACCGCGACGAACTCCAGGGAGTCATCGGCCATGAAGTCGGTCACCTGAAAAACCGCGATGTGCAATTCATGACCCTCGCTGCCGTCATGCTCGGCACCATCGTCATTCTCTCCGTGATCGTCCGCCAATACTTCTGGTTTGGCGGACGGGTTCGCAGCCGATCCAGTTCTCGCGATGGCGGGGGCCAACTTCAAATCGTCATCCTCGTCGTCGGCCTGTTGTTCGCCATCCTCGGCCCCATCATGGCCCAGCTCCTCTACTTCGCCTGCTCCCGCAAACGCGAGTATCTCGCCGACGCGTCCAGCGCGCAGTTCACCCGCTACCCCGAAGGCCTGGCATCGGCCCTGGAAAAAATCTCCCAGGCCCATGAGTCGCTCAGCTCTGCCAATCAGGCCAACGCCCCGATGTTTATCGTCAATCCGTTAACGGCCGCCACGGGTGAAGCCGACAGCGTTTTCTCCTCGCATCCGCCAACCACGGACCGCATCCGTGTGCTGCGCGCAATGACCGGCGCGTCATTCGCCGACTACGAAGCCGCCTATCGCCGCACCAAAAGCGGTTCGCTCATCGGCTCGCAAACGCTGAAATCCGCCACGCAACAAACCATTCGCGCGCCATCGAACGAAGGCCCGATCCAAACTCGCCGCGAGACCCACGCGGTAACCCGTCGCTACCATGGCTATATGCGCCTCCATTGCAATTGCGGCCTCGATATCTCCGTTCCCGAAGGCTACGAACAGGACACGATTCGTTGCTTCCGTTGCGGCAGCGTCCTGACCATCCCCGCCGCGGCACCCGCATCACCCGTGCCGCCAAAAGCCGTCATTCCCCCCGTCATCCCGGGCATCGCACCGCCCGTGTTGTCAGCCGGCAGCGCGCTTCAATTCCACCGCACAAACCGCAACAGTTGGGAATCGTTCCGCTGCGCTTGCGGTCGCACCATTCAACTCAGCCCTTCGTTCGACGCTCCCCACATCACCTGCACCGCTTGTGGCCGCGCCATCGCCATCACCTGACAGGAAAACGCGGCTTCAGTTGACCCACTGCCGCGGCTCGGTTAAGACTTTGGTGTGATTCGCGTTGCTGCACCCCCACCCAAACCCGTCCTGATTTTTGACGGCGACTGCAATTTCTGTCGCCGGTGGGTCTCACGTTGGCGCGAGGTCACGGGTGACCGCGTCGAGTACATCCCCTTCCAGAACCCGGGCGTCGCCGAACGATTTCCGGAGTTGGCCCATGACCAATGCGAACAGGCAGTTCAACTGATCGACACGGACGGGTCGGTTCACTCGGCTGCCGAAGCAGTGTTCCGCGCACTGGCATTCGCGCCGCGCCACCGCTGGCCGCTGTGGCTTTATCAACACCTCCCCGGCGTCGCGCCCCTCACGGAATTCTTTTACCGCTCCGTCGCCAAACACCGCACCGGGTTTTCATGGTTCACGCGCCTTTTGTGGGGGCAGCACGTCGAACAACCCACACACTTTCTCACCCGCTGGATTTTTCTCCGCCTTCTTGGTTTTGCCTACCTGTTTGCGTTCGTATCGCTCTGGACACAGGTCAACGGTCTTATCGGTAGCCACGGCATTACGCCAGCCGCCCAATTTATGGAACTCGTGCGTAACTGGGCGCGCACGCACGACAATTTGGACGTCCACCTGATCGCGCCGACGCTTTGTTGGTTCAGCGCCAGCGACGCCTTCCTGCACCTTCTCTGCGCGGGCGGCACGATTCTTTCGCTCCTCGTGATTTGTGGTATTGCCTCCGCGCCCGCGTTGGCTTTGCTCTGGCTCTTCTATTTGTCCCTCTCGGTCGTCGGCGACGTCTTTCTCAGCTTCCAGTGGGATGCGCTCTTGCTGGAAACCGGGCTTCTTGCCGTTTTCTTTGCGCCCTTGCAACCGTGGCCCGGCCCCACACGCGAAGCGCCGCCATCCCGCACGATGCTGTGGCTGCTGCGTTGGCTCCTGTTCCGATTGATGTTCGCCTCGGGCGTGGTCAAGCTGGCCACGCACGACCCGACCTGGCGCGGCCTCACGGCCCTGACGTTCCACTACGAAACCCAGCCGCTACCAACGTGGGTCGGCTGGTACGCCCACCAACTCCCCGTGTGGTTCCAAAAATTCTCCTGCGGCGTCCTGTTCGCTATCGAATTGGGCGCGCCATTCCTGATTTTCACGCCGCGCCGTCCGCGTTTCGTCGCCGCCGGCGCGATTACGATACTGATGATTCTGATCGCCGCCACCGGCAACTACTGCTTCTTCAATCTCCTCACGGTCGCCCTCTGCGTCCTCCTGCTCGACGACGCGGCGCTGCGACGATTCGTTCCTCGGCAATGGCGGGAACTGCGATCCAATACCGACCGACTGCGCTGGCCGAGTTGGATTACGGGGCCGCTGGCCGCGGTTGTGATTGCCGTTACCACGATGACGCTGGCGGGTGCCTTCCCCGAAGAAATCTCGTGGCCCGACCCGCTGGTGAAACTGCGCTCCCTGTTGTCGGCAACCCGAAGCTTCAACCACTACGGCTTGTTCGCGTCCATGACCACCGCGCGCCCGGAGATCATCATCGAAGGAAGTGACGACGGCCTGACGTGGTTGCCATACGAATTCAAATACAAACCTGGCGACCCGATACGCCGCCCCGCATTCGTGGAACCCTTCCAACCACGGCTCGACTGGCAGATGTGGTTCGAAGCCCTGCGCGTCGTGCGTCCACGGGCCGAGCCCAGCCGATGGTTCCTCAGCTTCTGCGAGAAGCTGCTTCAAGGCCAACCCGAGGTCCTCGCCCTCCTCAAAACGAATCCGTTTCCCGACGCGCCACCGCGCTACCTCCGCGCGACGGTCTATGACTATCATTTCACCGACTTCGCCGCCCGTCGCGAAACGGGAGCGTGGTGGCGTCGGACACTGTTGGGACCGTATTGCCCGGTGCTATCTCTGCGTGCAGGCCTGGAACAAAATTAGTGTCCGCACTGCGGCTTCTCGGTCTCGGGCCGGCCGGAGTTGAGAAACTCTAGCGCCTTTTGATAACTGCGCCGCTCCAGGTAATGCCGCAACATCTCCGGCGCCTCCGAACCAAGTTGCTGTTGCAATTCCGTCACGCGTGCCAGCGCTGTCGCGACGGCTTTCCGGTCCTTGTCTGCGGCCGCCCGCATGAATTTCGCCAGCGCGTCACGCAACTCCTGTTCCACGACCGACATCTCTCCGTGCGGCATCATCAACTCTGCCGTGCCGCCTGCTGCATCGCCTGATCGTACGTCGCCGCGCCATTCGGAATCGCGCTGGCGATGAACCCGCTGCGGAACGCGTCCTGCTGGACCGGTGTCGCATTCACAATATACGCCTTCAGGTACGTCACCAGTTGGTCCACGGTCAGCTTGTATTGCTTCATTCCAACGCCCCACTGGTCGCCAACCTGATAATACCCCTGGGCATTCTGCGTCGTGTATGTGCTGGCCTGCGAGCTGTCGTCAGCCGATGAATCAGGCGGCGAGTCGTACGTGTCGTCCGGCGGCAGACCATAATAGCCGTACGGCCCGTAATCGGAATAATCGTAGGACGGGGAACCGTAATATGGGGAATCATAACACGGATAACAGTACGGGACTCCGTAGCCCCCGACGATCACCACACCGCCATATCCGTACCCATATCCATATCCGCGCCCGTAATAGCCCCGCCCAAAGCCTCTCCCGTGGTAGTAACCATGCCCACCGCGGAAACCGCCCCCACGACCAAATCCGCCACGTCCGCCAAAACCTCCGTGAAAACCGCTGCCTCCATGCCCAAACGAGCCGTGAGAACCTCCGTGCCCACCGCCTCCTGCAACGCCCGGCGAGCCTTCTCCACCTCTCCCCTGCGCAAATACCGAGATCGCAGGCAAGACCGTCGCGAGCACCAATCCAAGATACGCTCGTCTCATACCTCTTCACCTTCTTTCTCTATCAAGTAAGACGCGGCGACTCCCAAGATTGTTTCATAAATCTGCGACGCGAGATTCGCCGGGACAGCTCGCCGCAACGCCTGATTTGTACTGGGCTGCATCCACGGTTCCTGCAACACTTTCGCCACCAGCGGCCCAAGCGGACAGCCGCATGGCACCGTGGTGATCCGCCCTCGCCGCCGCCACCGTGGCCTTCCAACGCACCGAGGCCGACGCCCACTGGCTTACCGACGTCGTCGGCCTCCAACTCGCCTTCGAATTCTGAACAATCAGTCGGACTTCGGCCTTCTGTCTTCTGTCCTCAGGCTTCCCCTCTTGTGGCCTAAACTTGGGTTCGTTTTTGGCTTTCCCAAAACGAATATTCCACGCCGGCCTGCGCAGACTTGGGTTCGTTTTGCAATTTTTCCTTTTTTATCGACCCTCTCTACCCACAACCGGTTGGGGTTGGTTCTGCCCCGGCGGTGCGCCGCCGTTCTGACCGTTTAGCGTTAATCCGTCCCCTGTCCCCTTCTCCCTATGTCAAAGCCAAGCCGCTGGGAGCGGCGGAGCCTTAGCGAAGCGAAGACGCGACCACGTTGTATCCCGCGTCGCAAACGCAACGCCGTAGGTTTACCCGGACTCCGAGGTCGGGGCGGCTCGTCAGGGGGAGCCGAGTCTGACAGGAGCCGAAAGCGGCACTAGCCGCTGAGACGCGCCACAGACTTGCCGGTGGCGCAAACGCGACCACGTCGTGTCCCGGTCGCAATGCAAAACCACTCCGCTATATCAAAGAACCGAACCTTGCGACTCTAGCACGACTTCCAGCCAGCGTCCAGTAAAATTATCGCTGCCCGATAACTCGGCTTCCTCACGTCGCTTTCCCCTGCCCCCGGCAGCCGCCACACTTGCCAACACTGTTACTTGCCAGCCCGGCAATTTCAAGCGGAGACGATCTGAGATACCATGCGACTTGATATGGGCGACGGAGGAGACCTTTTGACCATGGCTTGATTTAGCTTGAACGACATGCCGTATCAGGCGTATAAGCCGATCGTCGCCCCGTTTACGGGGCCGCTCCTCGACCCCAAGCGCGTCCTGTCTGCGCGAGGCTCGGACATTCTAAATCCGGTTGCGAGTGCAGCGTGAAGGCTATCCTGAAACAGGAGTACACTGAACTTTCGCGAATACCGCATCGCTCGCGGCATTCACTGTTGGCCACCCAATCAAGAGGCTTAACGATTTCATTTTTCATCGCCGCACGCCCGACGCCGGCCATCTGTCCGGCGTTGACAACCATCGTCCGGCGGCCCAGACCTTGCCCTCGGGGACCGGATAGGCGATGCTGTCGACTTGAAACCTCCGATTCAAACGGACGGGCATTTTGACCAGATGGGAACTCTATCACACCAACCGGAGACAAACATGAAACTGACGCCCATAAAGCTGGCAGTCTTCGTTGTCGTCCTTGTAACGGTTATGGCGTTTACGGCTTCCACGCCCGGCCATGCCGATGATACAACAAAAACGAAACCCGCCGACAACAATAAGACCAGCCAGCCACCGACCAATAACCCCGCGAGTAATAAACCGGTACAAACCAAACCCAATCCCGCTCCGAATCCACCCGTTAACCCTAGTGGTGTGCCGGGCGCAGTTCCGGGCAAGAACGAACCCGGGCAGGCTGGTCCGCGCAATTTGGTTCGACCGCCGCCAGACGACCGTTCGAAGCCCCCTCCGGGCTCACAGCTGCAGTTAAAAAACCGCTCCACGCCACACGGTTTCGAAATGGCAACATCCTCGGGCGTGGTGCGAGACAAGGTCGAAAAGGGCCCGGATGGCCAGCAGCATGCCCAGCATTTCACTCCCACCGGGAGGATGGAATCGGATGCGGTCGTCAAGCCCGACGGCGCCGTGCAAAAGACTTACTACAATCCCAGCGGCAAAATATGCCGCGAGGAAATCGACCATACCGACGGCAGTCGGGAAGTCAGCAATCTACGGCGGGGCCGCAACGGCAGCGTGCGCGTCACGGAAACCATCCAGTACGACAGCCATAGACGGGCGGTGTCCAAAACCGTCGAAAAGACAATCATCATTGGCAAGACTGGCAGGAGAACGATGATTGTGAATCATTATGAGGCCGGACGGTTTGGGCTCGCCTATCGCCCTTCCTACGCTCGTCCGCAGGTCTTCGTCACGTGGTATGACCCTTTCTGGTACGCACCCGATGGGACGCCGATTTACCATCCGTTCGCGTGGAACTGGGGGTGGAACAACGACGGCTGGTATCTGCGTTACCATGGGTCGTACTGGACCACGTATGGTGTGTATCCGACACCCTCATACTGGGTCACCGACCGCGTGATCGCCGATTATCTGGCCGACCATTATGAGGACCAGGTGACCGTCGATCAGGCCCGCCAAGAAGCCCAACAGGCCCGGGCGGAGGCTATACAGGCCCAGCAGCTGGCTCAACAATCCCAAGACGCCGCCGAGATCGCCGAGGCAAAGGCCGCTGAAGCGGCAGCCGAACTGCGCGCCAAGAGCGCGGAAGACAAGCTGGCCCAGCTCCAAAGTGCAGCCGCCAGCGGCAATGGAAAACCCGCCCAGCCCAATCCAAATGCGACGCCGATTGATAATGCCACAAAGGACGCCGTGAAAGCCCAAATCGAAGCCACGGTTGCCGAGAACAAACAATACGCTGATCAAGTCGCCAAAGGACAGAACCCACCCTTGCCCGATGTGTCCAAATCGCTGGCCGATCCCCAACACGTCTATCTCGTCTCCGCTGACGTCAGCGTCACCTCCGCGAAGGATTCGACACCCGCGGGCACCTTGAGCGAGGGCGATGTGTTGAAACTCGATATCAGCCAGGCGATTGTCGTGAATGACCTGACCGAAGCGACCCTACTGACCATGCGCGTGATCGCTTCCAAGGGCGAGGACGGTGAAGTCACCGCCGGCACCTTGATCCAACTGTCGGTAAAGCAACTCCAGAACTACGACAATGAATTCCGCGCCAACGTTGACGAGGGAGTGACTGACGCGGATGAGAATTCGGGCGAGTTCAAGCGCGGTGGACGGTCGGGATAAAGCTGGTCGCGCCCACGTAATCACCTCTCGAGCCGACGGACACTGCTGGTTGGGCAACCCGGTTTGACCATGGTCGCCGTTGTCTGTTCGCGGGTCCTCACTTGCCTTCTGGCGCGGAGGGGGTTTCTGTGAGATTCTTCCGAATCTTGTTCCAGAGGAATGCCAATAATTCGGCCACATATCCGGCCACATATGGATGAACGAGGAGCGCCCCTGCATAGATGAGGAAGCCGTTCCAGATCACTTGCTCGTGGACCACGATAACAAACCCTCCGATGAGGACTACGAGAGCGGTAACCCGGGTCATATACTTCTCCAAAGCATCGTCGTTCAGTCGACGCCCCTTGAAAAGCACATACCCACACTGCAAGGCCAGAACCAGAACAATAGTTACGAAGAAGAGAACCAAATCCAACTTGTTTTGCGCTCCTTCGGTAAACTCGCGCACGCGGCTGCCCTTGAGTGTGGCGACGCCGCAGGCGTGGAGAAACACACCAGGAATTGGCTCTTCAATTCCGGGAATCACAAACATGTCACTGGCGACACCTCGAGACGCATCGCCCAGCAGCACAATGTGCTTATAACAAAGCGCGCGACGTGTGTCGAGTTCGTCTTCTAGGAACTCCTTGGACTTGATTGATTTGAATTTCTGTTTCTGAAGCCAATTTACGTTTAGCAAGAACTCGGCCGCCTTGGTCTCACCATCGAGTTTCTTGAGCTTTGTCTCCTCCAGAGTCCCCACCGGCAAGGATTCGTCTTGGACAAGTTGTTCCCGTTTCAGGACGAGCGCCGCGCTCAACCCCGGCAACGGTTGATCGGAATCCGGGGATTGTACCCATCGCGGCAGTCGTCGAGGGATCGGCTCCAGGTCCGGGATCGCGATGCTCGCGGCAAGTTCAGAAAACGTGTTCGTGCCTAGCCAATTGTTTGGCCCGTACGCTTGCGTACGATACACGCCGAGGCAGATGGGAATATTATTCGAGCGCGAGAGATCTTTGCAGAACGTGAAGAAACTCATGTCGTCTGGATGGGGACGACCGTTGTGCGGGGAAAGATCGACGTCCACCCCAATTCCCACAGCCCCTGCCCCGGCGGCTTTCTCGACCAAGTCCCGCAGCACCGGTCGCGGCGTCACGTAAAACCGGTGATGTCCGTTACTCCACGGCTCCGGTCGGATGTCGCTGATGTCCAAGATTACGACCGATGTCCGGTCCTCTTGACCCACCCCTTCAAACTCCCCTTGTACGAGCCGGTACATCATCCGATTCAGTTCCCCGCCAACTTCCGTATGTTCCAACCGTACATCGAGCCTAGAAAGGAAAAGCGCAACCAACGCGATGGGTACGACACGCAGTTTTCGTCGAAGTGTTTGAACAGCCATTTGTAGGCGCTCGCGCAAATTCGTTGCCTCTTCAGGTTTGGATTCTTGTGGGATGCCCGTATCCATGGGTCTTAGCTGAAACTTGCCAATTTCAAATTCAGACGTGGTTCATCAGCTCCGCACATCTGGCCTCTCTTCTCTCACCCAAGCGCGATCCCGGCGCTAACGTGGCCACTTAATACTATCGACCCTGTGACTCAGCAAGGCAAAATCTGCCGTCGAACAGCCCATCCGTGTGAATCTGCCTCCTGCCCTGAGCGAAGTCGAAGGGTACCCCGCCCCTCGGCTTTCCCCTCTCCGCTTCCCCTCCGCCTTCTGGCTCCTGAATTCTGACTCCTGAATTCTGCCCCTCGTTCCCCTCTCACTCCGCGCCCTTGAACTGATCCGCTTTGTTCTTGAACAGGACGTTGAACGTCGTCAGCGAACCGTACGACCGCGTAACGTATTGCTGGAACTCCACTTTCTCGGCGTCGCTGAGTTTCTCGTGGCTGTTGATCTTCTGCTCGAGCACGCGCAGGTTGTTGCGCACCATCACCACCTTGTGGAAAAACACGTCCAGCGGGATCTCCTTCCCCTGTAAGCTCGCATCCGCCGGATGAATCATCAGCCGTCCGCCGTGCCAGCGACTCCCCAGTTGATCCACCGTCTCCCCCGGCGTTCCCACTCCCAGTTCGGTCAATACCGCGCGCGCGGTCTTCTCGATAAACTGCGCCAGCGGCATGTCCCGACCGCCCACCGTTACCCGTGCCTCCTCTGCCACCAAATCGCTCGTCTCGGGCGCAATGGTCCGCGTCGCGTCATTGAACCGAATGTCCGCCGTGTTCTCCGTGATGGATTTGACGACCCCCATCCCGTGCTGCGGATGTCTCACTTTCATCCCGACGTGCAATTCCGAGGTTTTCATTGGCGCCTCCGCATCATCAGCCCGACCATTCGTGTCCCTTGGTCTTGGTATGGCGATAACGGCGGATCAGTGTGTTCGTCGAACTATCATGCTGGAGCGGCGGGTCGCCGACACTCTGGAGTTCCAGCGTGATCCGTTTCGCCAACGCCTTCCCCAACTCGACTCCCCATTGGTCAAACGAATTGATGTTCCAAATGGCGCCCTGCGTGAACACCACATGCTCGTACAGCGCCACCAGCTTGCCGAGCGCTTCGGGCGTCAGTTGCGCCGCCAAAATCGTGTTCGACGGCCGGTTGCCCTCAAACACGCGGTGCGGCACCAGCCATTCCGCCGTGCCTTCCGCCTTCACTTCTTCCGCCGTCTTGCCAAACGCCAGCGCTTCGCTCTGGGCAAACAGGTTCGACATCAACAAATCGTGGTGATCCCCGAGCGAATTCAGCGGATGGCTGAACCCGATGAAATCACACGGTATCAACTTCGTCCCCTGATGAATCAGTTGGTAGAACGAATGCTGGCCGTTCGTGCCGGGCTCGCCCCAGAAAACCGGTCCCGTCTGGTAATCCACCCTCGCTCCGTCCAGCGTGATGGACTTGCCATTGCTCTCCATCGTCAACTGCTGCAGGTACGCCGGGAACCGCTTGAGGTACTGGTCGTATGGCAGAACGGCGACCGTTTGCGCCCCGAAGAAATTGTTGTACCAAACCCCGAGCAAACCCATCAGCACGGGCAGGTTCTTGTCGAATGGCGCGGTGCGAAAATGCTCGTCCATCGCGTGGAACCCGGCGAGCATGGCCCGAAATTCCTTCGGGCCAATGGCCATCATCGTCGCCAGCCCAATCGCCGAATCCATCGAGTAGCGGCCGCCCACCCAATCCCAGAAACCGAACACGTTTACCGTATCGATCCCGAACTTCGCCACTTCCGGCGCGTTGGTCGATACCGCGACAAAATGTTTGGCAACCGCCCGCTTGTTCAACAACCGGTCTACCACCCATCGTTTGGCGCTGTGCGCATTGGTCATCGTCTCCTGCGTCGTGAACGTCTTGGACGACACAATGAACAGCGTCTCTTCGGGGTTGAGGTCGCGCGTCGCCTCCACAAAATCGGTCCCGTCCACGTTCGACACAAACCGGAACGTCAACTCGCCCGTGCTGTAATAGCGCAGCGCCTCATACGCCATCACCGGACCCAGGTCCGAGCCGCCGATGCCGATGTTGATGACATTGCGGATCCGTTTGCCGGTGTAACCCTTCCATGACCCGTTGCGCACGCGATCGGCAAACTCCTCCATCTTATCCAGCACGAAATGCACTTTGGGCACGACGTTCTCGCCATCCACAATGATCGACTGGCCGCGCGCCGCCCGCAACGCCACGTGCGCGACCGCCCGATCTTCGGTAATGTTGATCTTGTCCCCGCGAAACATCGCGTCGATCCGCCAGCGCAGGTCGCACTCCTCGGCCAGCTTGAGCAGCAGTTCGATCGTCTCGTCGGTGACACGGTTCTTCGAGTAATCCAGGTATAGCCCGGCGCCCTCCGCGGCAAATCGCTCGCCACGCTTGGGATCATCCGCAAACAGCTTCCGCAGATGCGCGTCCTTGATGCTCCGGTAATGCGCTTCCAGCGCCTTCCAGGCCGCACGCTGCGTGAGCGATGTTTTGTTCATGATTGTGTCGACTTCGACTGGACGACGCCTGTGTCATCCGCAACGCCACTATAACACGCTCCGCTCCTCTTTCTCAACAACCCTTTGTCACCCCTTGCGCAGGCCGCAACATCAGGCTATTCTCGCGCCGGTTGCGCCCCAATCGCCATGAAACGACCACGCGCTCGGACAACGGCATCCAATGACGTCGTCTTTCTATTCGATGTCGACAACACACTCCTCGACAACGACCGGGTGATCGACGATCTCCGGAAATATCTGCATCGCGAGGTCGGACCGCAACGGGCCCACCGCTACTGGTCAATCTTCGACCATTGCTGCTCCAAACGCGGGTATGCCGACTATCTCGGCGCGCTGCAACGCTACCGCGCCGAGTATCCGCGCGACCTGCGACTCCTGACCGTGTCGCGCTTCCTGATCGACTACCCGTTTGCCAATCGCCTCTTTCCCAATTCTCTGGACGTCATCGACCACGTCAAACAATGGGGCCTCCCGGTCATCTTGTCCGATGGCGACGTGGTGTTTCAGCCCCATAAGATCCAGTGCTCGGGCCTGTTCGATGCCGTCGATGGCCGCGTCCTGATTTACGTGCACAAGGAGAACGAACTCGACGACGTCAAGAAGCGCTTCCCCGCCCGCCATTACGTGCTCGTCGATGACAAACTGCGCATCCTCGCCGCCGTCAAAAAAGCCTGGACCAAACGCGTCACCACCGTCTTCGTCCGCCAGGGCCACTACGCCGTCGAACGGGAAATCCTCGCCACCTACCCTCCCGCCGATATCCACATCGACCACATCGGCGACCTGTTGCGCACCAACATCGCAAACTGGTATCGTGGCCGACAACAACCCAGGGCTTGGTTGTAGCCGCGTGCCCCCACGCGGCGAAGCTGGTTGTAGGCCGCGCGCCCTCACGCGGCGAGACGTGTCCAATGGCGCCGAACGCGCCACCCGCCCCGCCGCTCAGTCGGCGTGGATTTCCAACGGCCTCTTCGTCTCCCTCCTCTGGCTCATCATCGAACAGATCCAAGAGAGTTTGGATTGTCGTCCGCCATGGCCAACTAGAGCGGTCACGCTTTCGTGTAAACCTCCGCCCCCTTTTCGACAAACTCCTTTGACTTGGCTTCCATCCCCTTCTTCAGGGCCTCGGATTCGGCAATCCCCAGCTCCTCGGCATATTTCCGCACGTCTTCGGTGATCTTCATGGAACAGAAATGCGGGCCGCACATGCTGCAAAAATGGGCGAGCTTGGCGCCTTCGGCTGGTAATGTTTCATCATGGAACTCGCGGGCGGTGTCGGGGTCGAGACTGAGATTGAACTGGTCTTCCCAGCGGAATTCAAACCGGGCCTTGCTCAACGCATCGTCGCGCAGCTTCGCGCCGGGGTGGCCTTTCGCCAAATCGGCTGCGTGCGCGGCAATCTTGTAGGCAATGACGCCATCTTTGACGTCCTTCTTGTTGGGAAGTCCGAGGTGTTCCTTCGGGGTGACATAGCACAGCATCGCGCAGCCGTACCAGCCGATCATCGCCGCGCCGATGGCGCTCGTAACATGATCGTAGCCGGGCGCGATGTCGGTGGTGAGCGGCCCAAGCGTGTAGAACGGCGCTTCCTCACACCATTCCAATTGCTTGTCCATGTTCTCCTTGATCAGATGCATCGGGATATGGCCGGGGCCTTCGTTCATGACCTGCACGCCGTGTTCCCAAGCGATCCTCGTGAGTTCGCCCTGCGTCTTGAGTTCGGCGAACTGCGCTTCGTCGTTGGCGTCGGCAATCGAACCGGGCCGCAACCCGTCGCCGAGCGAGAAACTTACGTCATACGCCGCCATGATCTCGCAAATGTCGCGGAACCGCGTATAGAGGAAACTCTCCTGATGGTGCGCGAGACACCACTTGGCCATGATCGATCCGCCGCGGCTGACGATTCCCGTCACCCGGTTCGCCGTGAGCGGAATGTACCGCAGCAACACGCCCGCGTGGACCGTAAAATAATCGACCCCCTGCTCGCATTGCTCAATCAGCGTGTCGCGATAGACTTCCCACGTCAGCTCCTCGGCCTTGCCATCGACTTTCTCCAGTGCTTGGTAAATCGGCACGGTGCCAATCGGCACGGGCGAGTTTCGCAAAATCCATTCCCGCGTCTCGTGAATGTTCTTGCCCGTGGACAAGTCCATCACCGTGTCGGCGCCCCATTTCGTCGCCCACCGCATCTTCTCGACTTCTTCCTCAATACTCGACGCCACGGCGCTATTGCCGATGTTGGCGTTGATCTTCACCAGAAAGTTCCGCCCAATGATCATCGGCTAGCTTTCGGGATGATTGATGTTGGCCGGAATAATGGCGCGACCCCGGGCAACCTCACTGCGCACAAACTCTGGCTCGAGCCCCTCGCGGATCGCGATGAACTCCATCTCGGGCGTGACGATTCCCTG
>Ga0208820_1000653_pt1 | contig 23101 bp, 13 predicted proteins | sample June2015DPH_16_5_FD_184713 | JGI IMG/M metagenome (GOLD analysis project Ga0208820, IMG submission 184713) | Peatland microbial communities from SPRUCE experiment site at the Marcell Experimental Forest, Minnesota, USA - June2015DPH_16_40... | ecosystem: Environmental > Terrestrial > Soil >...
CCGCTTCGCAGTTTTCTTCTTGGAAGATGCAGCATCCTTCTTAACGGCACCCTTCCTCGGAAATACCCTTGCGAAGATATTGTCGACGTTCTTGAGCTGCCGCTGCAGGTCGAAAGCGAGCTCGATCTTTGCCCGCGGCACTCGTCCGCGAATTTCGGGATCGTTCACGATCAGTTCGTGGAAGTCGAGATTCTCTTTCCACGCGCGCATGGCGTGGCTCTGCACCAAGCGATAGGCGTCTTCGCGGGAAACGCCGCTTTCGACCAGGTCGAGCAACAACTGTCCGCTGAAGACGAGGCCGCGCGTACTCTCGAGGTTAGCCCGCATGCGCTCGGGATAGACGAGCAGGGTCTCAATCAGGTCCGCCGTCTTGTTGAGCAGGTAGTCGGTGAGCGTGGTCGAGTCGGGGATGATGATGCGTTCGGCCGAGGAGTGCGAGATATCGCGCTCGTGCCAGAGCGCGACGTTCTCGAATCCGGCCTGCGCGTTCGACCGCACCACGCGCGCTAATCCAGAGATCTGTTCGCAGGTGACCGGATTGCGCTTGTGCGGCATGGCCGACGAGCCTTTCTGCTTTTCGCTGAAATATTCTTCGGCCTCGCGGACTTCGGTGCGCTGCAGGTGGCGGATCTCGGTCGCAATCTTGTCGAGCGTCGAGGCGATCGTGGCCAGCGTCGCCAGGTAGTGGGCATGGCGGTCGCGTTGAATCACCTGCGACGACACCGCGGCGGCCTTTAATCCCAGACGGGCACACATCTTCTCTTCGAGTTCCGGCGTGAGGTGGGCAAAGGTTCCTACCGCGCCCGAGAACTTGCCGACACGCAGATCTTCGGCGGCGGCTTTGAAGCGCGCGATGTTGCGCCGCGTCTCCGAATACCAGTTGGCGATCTTGAAGCCAAAGGTGATGGGTTCGGCGTGGATGCCGTGGGTACGGCCGATCATCGGCGTGTCTTTGAACTCGAATGCCCGGCGTTCGAGCACCTCGGCGAGGCGCTCCAAGTCGCCGGCGATCAGCGACGAGGCCTGCTGGATGAGCAAAGCCTGCGCCGTATCAACCACGTCGTTCGAGGTCAGGCCATAGTGGAACCAGCGGGCGTGCGGGCCCACGATCTCGGCCACGGCGGTCGTGAAGGCGATGACGTCGTGTTTGACCTCGGCTTCAATCTGGAAGATGCGGTCCACGTTGAAGTCGGCGCGCGCGTGGATCGCCTTGGCGGCATCTTTCGGCACGATGCCGGCGGCGGCCAGCGTTTCGGTCGCGGCGACTTCAACCGCGAGCCAGGTGCGGAAGCGGTTTTCGTCGCTCCAAATGCGAGCCATCTCGGGCCGGGTATAGCGTGGGATCACGGTAGGCGCCTCCTGTTGTGTGCGGTGTGGACAAAGGATTCTAAATGCACGGTCGGAAAGAGGCTACTCTCATCTCAAGTGGAAAAGTCGTTACAATCAGGATGGGGGAGACATGAGCCGAAGTCCCGAAACGACGGAAGAGACTGTTCGGACGCAGTATGTCGCCCAGCTCTTCAACGAGATGGCCGACGAATACGACAACCTGAAGGATCCCTGGTACAGCTATACGTTCGGCGAAATCGAGCGCGTCCTCCGAGCAGACTTTCGTTTGAGTACGACTGGTCAATCCAAGCCGCTCGCTCTTGATGTCGGCTGCGGGACCGGCATCCAGTCCATGATCTTGGCCTCGCTCGGCTACCGCGTCGAGGGTATTGACATAGCGGACAATCTTGTCTCGATTGCGGAGAGGAAGCTTCGTACTGCCGGCTATACCGACGCCCATTTCAGGCACGCCGATGCCACAAGCCTCCCTTTCGACGATCGCGTCGCCGATGTAGTGAACTGCTGTGGACCCACGCTGAGCTTTGTTCCTGCGTGGCGCATCGCGATCCAAGAGATCTCCCGATGTTTAAAACCGGGGGGCAAGTTGCTTCTTGAAGTCGAGGGAAAATGGACGCTTGACATGCTCTGGGAGCTGCTGAATGCGCTAACCGGCAACCGCCTAGGTTATGATAAGCCTTTGAAAGACGCGCTGAAGCAATTCCTCCCGCCCTGGACCGTCGGCCACTTCACGGACTATTCTTTCGTTCGAGAGTCCGGCGAAACCGTGACCATGCCGCTAAAACTGTTTACTGCGGGCGAACTGAAGCGCGAACTCCAGGCAGTGGGCCTTGTCGTTCAGAAACGCTGGGGCCTGCACTTTCTTACAAATCTGCTTCCTAGCACTGTCCTCCATCACGCAGATCTGCCTCCCCTTGTGAGGACGATTTTTCAGCAGTTGGCGCGTCTCGAACGTCTCGTATACAGCGTATGGCCCTTCAACGCCTTGGCTTGCAGTCTGCTGGTCGTAGCCACAAAGGAGTAGCGCGATGACCTTGAGGGTCGACCTATCGCTTCAGTGGATCCTTAGTGCGATCGGTTTTGTCACCGCGTTTCTCGTCGGTCTTTGGCAGTACCGGAGAGCACAGCGCCAACAAAAGATTGCTCTTCTCTTGCCGCTCATTAGCGAGTTTGAGACCGATGAGGAGATCCAAGCCGCATGTCACTTGTTTGACTATGATGCGGGGACCTTTACCTTGGATGAACGGAAATACCCTTTCAAGAATACCGATCTCCTCGAAGCCATGAGGGTGGTGGAGTGGGATGAGGATTGGTCTCCGATACAGGCGGCGATGCGAGATGTTATGGATCGATACTTCGATTTCTTTACCAAGCTGGCATCTTTCACGGACATTGGCCTCCTCACCTTCCGGGATCTAAAATACTTCTTCTACTACTTTGAGCTGCTCGCGGGCATTGAGAAGTACAAGGGCTCGGGATTCGAACAAGCGCTCAACAGATACCTGGACGCATACCGCTTTGGTGGCTGCCGGAAGTGCCTCGATGCGTACCGGAGGCTGCCTCCGTCCCTGCGGGAGGAGTTGCAGCTAGTTCAGCAAAGCGGGTACAAGTAGCCCTCAGGCGCCGCGCAGAAACTGGCCGCCCCAAACCTCGTCCCTACTCCACCGTGTGCTTCGCGGTGTAAGCACGCGACGGTTCGATTCCGTCGCGGCCACCGCTCAACCCATTCAAGATCATCTAGTCAGGCAGGGGTGCGACCGCAAAGGCTGTGTGAGATCTCCCGGTTTTGGTCCAACTATGCCCAAACTCTGCCCTCATTCTCAACTGCCAGTTCAGGAAGGCGAGCAAGTACAATTGAGCTTGGCAGCCGAATGCGTACTTCTGATCAAAGTCTGCCCTCTATTCAGCAGGTAGTAAGCGGATTGCTCCTGCCGGATTTTTCGGGATCCGCACATTCACCTGCAGTGACACAATTAAGGAATTCTTGGTGTTCATCACACTTATGGGGACAAGTCTGATGGCCACGGACAAGACAATCTACGACTTCACCTTAGATTCGATCGATGGTCAGCCGACGCCACTTTCCAAGTTCAAAGGCAAAGTTGCATTGCTCGTGAACGTTGCCAGCCGTTGCGCCTACACCCCGCAGTATTCCGCTCTGGAGTCGATCTACGAAAAATACAAGGAGCAGGGATTTGTTGTGATCGGCATTCCCGCGAACAATTTCGCAGGGCAGGAGCCGGGTTCGAATCAGGAGATCAAGGCCTTCTGCACCCGCACGTATAAAGTAACTTTCCCCATGATGGCCAAAGTGTCCGTGGATGGGTCCGATATCACGCCGCTGTACCGGTTCCTGACCGACAAAACTACTCACCCGAAAACCGGCTGGGAGATCGGCTGGAACTTCACCAAATTCCTAGTCGGGCGGGATGGCGAGGTGGCTGCTCGGTTCGATTCCGAAGTAGAGCCGGACTCCAAACCAGTTACCACAGCGATCGAAAAGGCGCTGGCCACCGGCAAACATTAGCTTATGCACCGTCCTGGCCGTTCGGTGCCAAGTCTCTCTCTTCAGAACGTCGGTAATCGTTACGACACAGGCCGTGCGAGAAAATGTCGTGGTGTCGCAGGTGTGTCGTTAACATTGAAGCCAGCACCGCGTGAGCTACACTCTGAAAGGACTTCCGGAGCCAACCGAGGCATGTGCCAGCATGCATGCCGGGGCTCACGACATGAGCGATTCTGTACAGTACTGCCAGAGCAAGTGAGCGAATCTATTGGCGTCTCAAGAGGGCAGTTGGCCCGCCACAGCAGTCGGCCAGCTGTACCCTCTTGGGGCAGCTAGGCGGAAGACATCGCTTTGTTGGGGACACGACGTGATTGTTTGCCGATCAAGTTTTAGTCGACTTCATTTTCTGTACCCGACTCAGGCCCCTGGCAACAACTATGCTGGTCAGCTGGGCGCAGATTCGCGTCATCAGACACTTGCCCGGAGTTGGACCCGGCACCGCTTTTTGCTTTTATTGTTGGCAATGCTGCTCTGCCAGGCGCGCGGCTATTCGCAATTAGGACCGCAGCCGCCATGCGGAAAGGAACCCGTTCCGCCCTATCCTGGTCTCGATGAATCGGCCGTCGCGAAGTCATGGAGCAAGTCTGAGTTCGGCCGCGACTGGAAACCGCCCGCGTGCACCGGTTGGGCTGCGGTGGGCTTTACAACGTTGGTGACCACCGTCGCGCGATTTCGTCAAACCTCGGGGGCTGAAGGCTTGCTTCGCCATATCGGGGCCATTTCAGAACTCGCAGGCATGCGCTACTGGTCGACCACTCACAAGCAGTGGCAAACATTAATTGTGGACGCCTACGCTGTGACCGGCTCGCAGCCTAGTCAACGCCGCAAAGACTTCATGCCCGAAGAGATGAAGGAAGGCCAGCTACTCTACTATGTGCAGGTCGATAACCTTTCTGGCAAGGCCACGTACCGAATGCACATTGTAGAAGCTTCGGCGGACCGGCTCGTCTTCGATGTCGAAAACGTCAGCAAGATGCGCTATCTCTTCATAACTCTCTTCGACCCAGGTGAGATGCAGTCGATCTACTTTCTGGATCGCGAATCGGAAAACGTCTGGCGATACTACAGCATCGTGCGCACAGGAAACAACGCAAACCGGCTGACCGCGGGAAATGAGTCTTCCGCAGTCAACCGGGCTGTTGCGTTCTATCGCTACCTAGTCGGAATTCCCACCGGTCAGGAGCCGCCGGCGGCGCGATGAAGTCAAGAGTTTGCAGCTCTTGCAGCTTTGCTCACAGATACGCCGATTCTACTTGGGAGCGATAGCGTGACGGCGGGCGTTTCGGCAGAAAGCGCTGAGAATTAGCCATAGATCGCATCGCGCTAAAGATACAAGAACTAAATTACCAGCCGGGCTTTCATTGGTTGGCCTCGGGTTCGAGCTCCTCACGAAGTTGCTGGCCCAGAGTGTTCGCCACTGAATTCAAGTCCTTGGCGAGTGCGAGTCGCCACATTTCCGTGGCTCGCTGTGCCAGTTCCTCGAATTCTTGCACAATCGACTGCACCGCTTCCTCGCCCCGAGCTGTCACCGAACCAGAAAAAGAGTCTTCAATGCGGTTCTGGATGGTTCTCAGGTGGCCGCACATCTCGCTGAGCATGGTTTCGACTTCATTCGAGCCGCGTGCTTGCAGGTTCTTGAGTGCCAGAGCCACAGCGCCGTCGATTTGACCCTCCGCACCGGAGACGATTTCGGCTGCGATGCGCTCCAGGTGCGCGTCAAGATCCGACTCAAGCCGGCGCACGGACTCGTTCAGCGCTGCCATTCTCCGGCCGAGGTCCGACACCTCCGACTGGAGTTGGAACGCTTTCGCCGCGGCATCGACCTGGATCTGATCGACTTCACGACGGTGAACCTTATGTGATTCCGCAAGTTGCTCCTGCAACGAAGACAAGAGTTTTTCGCTTGCTGCGTCGAGATGTTCTTCCTTCTCCAAAGCCTGCCGCTGCAGTTTCTCCATTCCGGCGTGGACCTGCTGTTGCGTCGTGGTGGTGAGTTCCTTTGACAATACCTGCGCCCGTTGTTCGACGGCGTGCAGTTCACCGGCAAGACGGTGCCGAAACTCGGTCAGGGCTGCACCGATCTTCTCCTCCATGGCCGTTTTCGCCGATCCAAGCATCTCGGCGGACTGTTGTCGCGTCTGCTCCAGGACGCGCGTCCCAAGCTCATGTCGCAGGCGCTCCCAGAGCTTCTCCTCCAACTCTGGCGGAATATATCCAAGGGACACCTCGAAGCGGTTGCGCTTGGCATTCGCGGCCAGCTTCTCGCGGACCTCGGTGACTTCCGCCTCCAAGGGCTGAACGAGTTTCGCAAGTATGCCTCGCAAGCGGTCCTCGGAGAGTTGCTCCCTGACCTTATCGAGAACGTCTTGCGAGGCCCGGGAAGGAGTTTGCGGTTGGTGCAGAAGAGCGGACTTGGCCGACAGTTCATGGGGAGGGTGTTGAGCGGCGGGTGCGGGCATCTCCACTACACGCCAATCATCGGGACAGGATTCCAATCCCCAAAAGTTTTCCGGCCGGTCGAGCTGTGCGCCCAGCCGGAAGCCTTGTCCGTCGGGCTGGCAGAAAACCACGTAGGCCGTGGCCTGTCGGCCTCCTCGGCTGTGCAGGCGCAGGGCGCTTCCAGTGTCCAACTTCAGGGGGAGGCGGAGCGCACAACCATGCGCACTGACCACCAGCGTCTCACAGATCTCGGAGAACTGGGCATTGGGCTCCATGCTGGTGACGCGAATGGGAACATTGATCGGTACTCTCGAACTGCGACGTACCGTGTGACCGTTGGAAGCGGGCATAGTGATCCTCTTTGGCGAGGCGTGCGCAGCGGCCAGTTCTTCGAGCCTCTACATTAAAGTACCGCGATGTGATGGCCGATGCCTCTCTCGGGAGTTCGCTTCCAAAATGTTCGAGCGTACACACGCCAGACTGCCCGTTTGTCAGAACCGCGATGTACTTTGGACTGAACTCCGCTGGTACAACTGGTCCGCCGCAGCGATGGCGCGGAAATGGCAGCATTTCGGAAATGAACGCCGTTGGGTTAAGCCATTATGACGATGTGACGCAAAGCCACAGCTGGGGAACAGCTCTCAGTTAGCGTAAACGCCTGTGGGTATCGTAGAAGTCTCTGTGAGTGGTAGCAGAAACGTGGTAAAAGGAAGCAATCCTCGCCATGCTTTGCTGGATCACCGTGGAGCAGTACTAGCGCCAGCCTTTGAATCAAGGATTTGAAAAGCGGCAGCAAGCTGCCGCGCCCAAGGCCGCTGCTGCCTTGGAGCGGAAATGTGAACGGGAGTTAAACCATGAAAACACGGAATCGGAAAACGCGGAATCACAAACCTATGATTTGGAAGTTGGGGCTCGTCGCCCTAGCCCTGGCCGGCCTGGCGCTGGTCCTCGCACACAAGGGCATCCCACGGGTGTGGGCTCGTACAGGGAGCGAGGGCAAGCCCGTCCTCATCACCGCGGACATCGACGAAAGCCAGCTGATCAGGGTCGGAGGCACGCGTCGGGAAGCCAACGCCAAAAACGACCGCGGCCGCGTGGAAGACAGCTTCCCCATGGAGCACATGCTGCTGCAGTTGAAGCGGGCGCCCGAACTGGAGCGGAAGTTCGACCAGTACATCGACAGCCTCACCGACAAGCGCTCGCCCAATTTCCGCCACTGGATGATGGCGGCGGAACAGGGGGAGAAGTACGGTCTGGCGCAGCAAGACATAGACTCCATCACGGGCTGGCTTGGCTCTCACGGCTTCACCGTCGGTTACGTCTACCCCAACCTCATGGTGATCGACTTCTCCGGCACGGCGGGCCAAATCCGCGAAGCCTTCCACACCGAGATCCACTACCTCGAGGTGGGCGGTGAGCAACACTTCGCCAACATGAGTACTCCGCAGATCCCCCGCGCGCTCGCGACCGCCGTCGTCGGCGTGGTCTCCATGCACAACTTCAAGCCGCAGCAGATGCGCGTCCCGCGCGTCCGCACGGACTATACCTATTCCGGCTGCACCACCGGCGTTAACGGCACTGGCGGTGACTGCTACGCACTGGTGCCGGCGGACTTCCAGACCATCTATAACCTGAACCCTCTCTACCAGCAGGGAATCAACGGTACGGGCCAGACCATCACGGTGGTAGAGGACAGCGATACCTACAGCAACGATGTAGCCACCTACCGCAGTACTTTTCTCAGCAAGTGGTCGGGTACCGTGACAACCGTGCAGCCGGCTGGTAGCGCCGCTTGCGCCGATCCGGGCACCAACGCGGCTGACGGTGAGGCGGATCTGGATGCGGAAGTTGCCAGCGCCATAGCCCCTAACGCAACCATCCAGGTAGCGACCTGCGCCGATACCACCACCTTCGGCGGGCTGCTTGCCATCGAGAATCTCGTCACCTCCGCCACCCCCCCGGCGATCATCAGCATGAGCTACGGTGTCTGCGAGGCTGCTAACTATTTACCCTCCAACGCCGCGTTCAACGCGGCCTTTCAGACGGCCGCCGCGGCGGGCACCTCCGTCTTCGTTTCTGCCGGTGATGCTGGCTCGACCGGTTGCGCGCCGGACTTCACGGGTGGGGACAATTACTCCTACCCCGGTATCGGCGTCACCGGCTGGGGTGAAAGCGTGTACAACGTGTCCGTGGGCGGCACGGACTTTGAGGACGCATATAACGCCAAGGAGGTCGGGACCCCCATCAGCACTTACTGGAACTCGACCAGCACGCCCACCGACGGCTCGGCAAAATCTTACATTCCAGAGATTCCCTGGAATGATTCCTGTGCCGGCTACTTACTCTACAATTACGAGGGATATGCAGCCCCATACGGCACCGCCGGCTTTTGTAACAGCTCCATCGCCACAACCAACAACGCCTTCCTATCCACGGCCGCGGGCGGCGGCGGCCCGAGTGGCTGCGCCACCGGGGGAGGAGGAACCGACCAGACCAGCTATCTCGAGGTGGACGGAACGTGCGCGGGGTATGCCAAGCCCTCGTGGCAGTCCGGCATCTTCGGCAACCCTGCCGACGGCGTACGCGATATTCCGGACGTTTCGCTCTTTGGCTCGAACGGCATCTGGGGGCACTTCGCCACCATCTGCTACTCCGATACGGGAACCGGCAGGGGCGGAACGTCGTGCGCGGGCGCGTCCAGCACCTGGAGCGGCTTTGGCGGAACATCTGTCGCTGCGCCGATGATGGCCGCCATCCAGGCGCTGGTGAATGAGAAGTGGAGTTTGACCAAGGTGGGCAATCCTAACCCGACGTACTATTCCATCGCCAAAAGTGAGTTCGGATCGAGCGGCAACACTTCCTGCTACTCCATCAACCAGCCGCCGCGCCGAGGCTTGGCATCCTCGTGCGTGTTCTACGACATAACCCAGGGCGACAACGATGTGGACTGCCTATATAACGGCACCCTCGAAGCCGGCTGCTACCTGACTTCCGGCACTTATGGAGTTCTCAGCGCCCAAGCGCTGGCGTCGGTCACCGTAACGGCGGGAGGGTCAGGCTACACCAGCGTCCCCACCTGCACCCTCGGCGCGCCAGCCGCCACATCGGCGTATCTCAACCCAGCCGGCGGAACCATCTACGCGGGAGGAACGCAAGCGACGGGAACCTGTACGGCCACCATAAACGCCGGCAGCACCACGGCTGTCGGGACCCTGGTGATCCCGACCACGGCCACGGTGGCCGCCTCATGGGCCGGCGTCACCTTCACAGTAGGGAGCACCACGTATACGTTTGTGACCGGCACCCCCACTGCAGTCAACCAAGTCGAACTCCATACTTCGAGCACCGCAGGCACCAACCGCAACGACACCGCCAAGAACATCGAGGCGGTCATAGACGCCGTCCCCGGTGACTGCGCCGATTCCGGCTGCGTTCATGCCGGTCAGACGGCAAACAGCGCCGTTACCGCAACCGTAAGCACCCACACAGTGACCCTGACTGCAAAGACCGTCGGCGCGGCCGGGAACTTCACGCTCATTGTTTACAATAACGCCACCAGCGATCTCGTCGCCACCATCACCACCATCGGAGCCGGGCCTCGCTATGTGTCCGCTATAAGCGGTCCAACCGGCGGCAGCACACCCGGAGGCGTGGGCTATGCGGGCGGCTCCGGCTGCACCCTAACAGGAGGCGGCGGCTCCGGCGCAACCTGCGCGGCACAGGTGCTCATTACAACCAAACCGGCCACCTATGCACCAGCGTTCGGCGCTACGCCCGGTTGGGATTTCGCCACCGGAATCGGCAGCGTTAATGCCTACAACCTGGTTTTCAACAGCGCCTGGTAAAAAAGGCAGGCGGTCGGCAGGCGGCAGCCGCCAGAAAAGAAGCAAAGAAAAAAAGAAGCGAGGAACAACCCATGAAAAGCACAAGCGCGTCGGTTTCGCGGCTGGCCCTAATACTCGTCATTCTGGCTATGAGTCTAACGTCAACGGTTCTGATGAACGGCCAGGAGGCGCAGGCGAAGCAGGCGAAAGGTGTGCCCGTGGACTGGACTCACCAGCACGTGGTCTTTTCCAATCCCGGAAGTGCCGATGAGGCTATTCGAAACGGCACCTACGAGCGCTGGCTCAAGATCTCGACCGATCCCCGCTACATTATGCAGCAGCAGAAGCGAAGCGCGAACGCTTCAAGTGCCGCCCTGCAACATGGCTCATCGCAGGACGCACTGAATGACGCAACCCAGGACGTGCCCCCGGACGCATCCGCGGCGAAGCCGGTGGCGCTCGAGCCCAGAGCCGAGCAGGCTGACGCTCGGGTCCAGGCGTACGAAGAAGACGCCGGGACCATCGAGATGAGCCTCGAAGAACGAGAGGCCGCTCGGGTGGGCAACCGCCGGCTGCCCTCCGGGCTGGTCAGGGCCATCATGCCTCCTATTAAACAGGCCGACTCTCCTCAGGCGGCGAAGAAGAAAAAGCGCAACCGCATCAAGAAAGACTGGAGCGAGAACCTGGGCAGCAACGGGACCACAGGTTTGGGTGAGTTCCCGGCCATCTACACCACCGGCGGGACGGATTGCAACGATTTCGCCGTCTTCAACACGGGCCTGCCCGGGGCGGCCGGGCCGGGCGGGCAGGCGAACATCATCGCCTATAACAACCTCTACACGGGTTGTCCCGGCAGACCTACCGTCTATTGGGCCTACAATACGGGGGGGACCGTCTTTAACTCGGTGGTCCTCTCTTACGACAGCAAGCAGGTGGCCTTTGTCCAGAGCAGCCCCGGCGGCGTAGCGAGCCTTGTCCTGCTAAAGTGGAAGGCGGCAAGCGTTACCCTCACCACACCAGTCACCCTCACAGCGGTAGCCGCCCCCAATCTGTATAACGGCTGCACTGCGCCCTGCATGACCACGTTCACGTTTAGCGGGAGCCCCAACGACTCGTACTCTGCGCCGTTCGTCGATTACGGCACCAACAATGCCTACGTCGGCGATGACGCTGGGAAACTCCACAAATTCACGAACATCTTCGCGTCAGGCGCCAACACTCCAGGAGAGGCACCGAGCCCATGGCCGGTGACGGTGAATGCCAACGCTTCGCTCGGCAGCCCCGTTTACGATACGGGGAGCACGCACGTCTTTGTGGGCGACTATCTCTTGAGTTCGTCATCGGGGTGCGAGCCTTCGGCCACCAAATCCTTCAGCCCTTGTGGGTACCTTTACTCCCTTAACGTAGCAGGACTAGTCCTCGACCAGTCGGAGCAGTTGGACTTCAATTTCGGGATTATGGACGGCCCCATCGTTGACCCAAGCGCCGGGGAGGTCTACGTCTTCGCGGGGGACGATGGTTCAGCCAACTGCGGCAAGTCCACACCCTGCGCCGCCGTGTACCAATTGACGGACGCGCTCGCCGTCGGAAACAAAGCCACGGTGGGCCCGGGCTACGAATTCATGATGTCTGGCACCTTCGATAACGCTTACTTCAACTCGTCCTCGTCCAAACCCACCGGGAACCTCTACGTGATTGGAAACACCGGCCCCGCGAACAACACGTTGTACCAGATACCCATCAACAGCAACGTCATGAGCACCACCGCCGCCGCGGGCCCCGCCGTGTCCAGCAACTACACCAACGGCTATTACGCCGCCGGCCTTCAGGTCGCTGAGTTTGATAACGGCACCAACGACTACATTTTCCTGAGTGTGCTGGCCTTCGGTGCCCCCTTTGGTTCGGCCGCCTGCGGCACGGCCACGCTCGTCAATGGCTGCGTCATTGGCTACGACGTGACCAGCGGCACGATCACCGCGAGCACGACGCCGACCGGAGGGACCGCTGAAGCGGGCGGCACGAGCGGGATCGTGGTCGATAGCGGCGCTGCAGGCGCGCAGAACATCTATTTCTCGACGCTCCTCAACGGAACCTGCACCGGCGGTCCGGGCGGCTGCGCCATACAAACCTCGCAGTCGGCGCCCTAGAGCGGGGCTAACAGGCGAGTCCGGAGCTAGGTCGAGCGGTGCACGTGGGGTTGTAAATCAGGCGGGCGAGTGCGTGCAGTGCTCTCAGCCTCTAGTGGAGGGCCGAGCGTCCCCGTCCAGCTCCCTGCTCAACCCGTGATCCTTCGACTTCGCTCAGGGCAGGCTCGCGAGGGGTCCGTCGCTCCACCGTGTGAGTTCAATTACTCCACCGTGTGCTTCGCCGTGTACCCTTCTCGCGCGTAAACGATGTACTTCACTTCCTTGCCCTTCTGGTCGTGAACCTTCAGCGGACCACCGTCTGGCGCCTGGAGTTCGACTTTCAGCTTGCGGTAGGTACCGTCAAGCTTGGCGTTGGTGGGGTGGTAACTGATGCTGTATTGGTTGCGGATGTCGGCCGCGATGTCGTGAAAAATCTCCGGCAGCTCGCCTTGGAAGCGCGGGAAGTAGGCGCGGCCCCCGGTCAGTTGTGCGAACGTCCTCACCTCGTTATCCGCTTGCAGGTAGTCCATGTTGCCGACCGGTATCATCCCGCGGGTGCGGCAATGGTGCACCTCGCAATACTCGCGGGCCGTGAAACCAACGCTGATGGGATAGATCGTGACGTCCTTGGTGGACTTGATCTTCTTGAGGATCTGGTCCAGGGTAAGCTTGCTGAAGGTGTCGACTCCCGTGGTCACAAGAATGATGTATTTCTTGCCTTCGATACGATCAACTCTGTCCAGGGTATCGAACAGCGCGTCAAACAAGTTGGTTTCGGCGAAACCCGGCATGCGCAGTTGGTTTAACGCCGCGATGACAGCGCGCTTGTCCTGAGTAAAATCCACCAGGATGTAGGGTTTTATGTCATAGGAGATCACCGACACCCAGTCCTCCTTCTGCAGCGTGTTCGCGAATGCGTACGATGCACGCAAGGCTTCGACCTCGAAGTCGTAGTTGGTCGATGCGAACTCAACCAGCAGCACCGCGGTGATCGGAGCTTGACTCTGATTGAAGCTCGCAATCTGCTGTGGCGCGCCATCTTCCATGATCTTGAAATTTTCTTTCTTCAGCCCCGGGATAGTCTGGCCGTCCTTGGTGGTCACCAGCACATCCAGGTTCACAACCGGCACGCTTACCGTGATCGAGTAGTCGGGCATGTTCTCGATCTTTTTCGGTTTTTCGGGGGCCGGCGGCGGCGGTTCTTCCTTCTTCTTCGGGATCACATACGGTCCGACGTCGTTTTGCGGTCCACCGGCTTCGGGCGGAGCCTCCTGTTGATTCGGATTCGCCGGGGGCTGGTGCGAGGTATCTTGGGCCTGGGCAGAGAAAGTCGCGGCAACCATCCAGACAAGAACAAACGCCAGTAGGATCACATGCTTACGGGAAGCCGATGGCAGCCCGTTCTGCCCGCTAAATTCGCTGTAAAACATGGGAGGTCCTCGAAAACTATTGTGCTAGTATAGATGCAAGATCTCTGCGGTTGGGATTTTTTGCGGGCCTTAAGAAACGCCTCCTCTCCTGGCAAAACCTTCTGGTAGCACGCGGAGTCTTTACAAGCAAAGGTCATCTTGTGACCTCCGGGGTTGGTTCATGGGTAAAGTTGCGCGCACACTCGCCGTCCTTTTGTTTCTGTTGTCTGGTGTCTGGGTTATTGCACAAAAAGTTACTGTGCAAGACAGGCCAGCGTCTGCCACCGTTCCTCAGGCCGTCATTGTTCCTGCCGTCATGGTTCCTGCGATCATGCCGCTCGATCAGATCCACGAAGGCATGAAAGGCACAGCGCTCACCGTGTTCCAGGGCGTGAAACCCGAATCCATGGACGTGGAAGTTCTGGGCGTGATGCGTAACTTGAACGGTCCCAAGGGCGACATTATCCTGGTCCGTCTGCATGGTACAAAGCCCGAATATACCGGCGTGGTTGCGGGTATGAGCGGAAGCCCGGTCTATTTCGACGGCAAGCTGGCGGGCGCGCTCGCCTTCCGCATCGGCGAGTTCTCGAAGGAACCGATCGCGGGTGTGACGCCGATTGAGGAGATGCTGGAGATCAATGCGCTTGATCATAGTTCGGCACGAGGTCCGGCACAAAGTCCGGCGCCGGCGTCGATGCGTGCCAGTCTTCCCGACACCACTTCTCCCAACCAGGGCGGAACCTCGCAAACCGCCAGTCCCGGCGAAAGCGCTGCGCTCCCGTCCCAGAGCTACAGCAACTATCTGAAGCCAATCGAAACTCCCCTGGTGTTTAACGGATTTTCTGACGAGACCTTGCAGCGCTACGCATCGCAATTCGCGGCGGCGGGCATCGTTCCGGTGATGGGCATTGGCTCCCGGAGCGACCGCAAACAGCCGGAACCGATCGAGGCGGGATCCGCCGTCAGCGCCGTGCTGGTTCGTGGCGATATGGATATTGCCGCCACCTGCACCGTGACTTACGTCGATCCGCAGCGCTTGCTTGCCTGCGGACATCCGCTCTTGCAGTTTGGCGAGGTAGACCTGCCGATGACGAAGGCTACCGTGCTGGCCACGCTGCCTTCACCACTGAATGCGTTCAAGATCGTCAACACGACGGAGACGGTCGGTGCGTTCGTGCAGGACCGCCAGAACGGCATTATGGGCGTGCCGGGGCGCGAGTCGAAGATGATTCCGGTAACCGTGGCCATGCATAGTGGAACGGCGACCAAGGAATTCCATTACGAGATTCTCAACAACGCGCGGCTAAGCCCGTTGGCAATGATGGCCACCGTCTTCAACGCGCTGCACGGCACCAACCAATACGGCGAGGACATTACTTACCGCATGAATGGCGTGCTGAGCGTGAAAGGCTATCCCGAGGTGACGCTGCGGAACATGTTTGCCCCGCAAGACAACGGACAGCCCGCGGCGGCTTTGGCCGCTGCCTCCATCGGCGAGCGCTTTGGGCGCATTTATAGCAATCCTTTCGACGCTCCCGACGTTCAGGGCGTGAGGCTCGATTTCGATCTTGTCCGCGAGCGCCGCTCGGCTCGCCTGGAAGCTGCGCGCACGGACATGACGGAAGCTCGCCCCGGCGATCAGATTATGGTGGAGACCGTGATTCGTCCGTATCGTGGCGAGCGGCTCGTACGCCAGATTCCCATACGGATTCCTACCTCCACTGCGAAGGGAACGCTGCGCATCCTGGTCAGCGACGGAGACACGCTCGACCGCATGCACCGCGGTACGCCGATGATGAACCGCGGCCTGGGCCTGGCGCCTACGATCGCATTGCTGAACAAAGAGCGCGCCAACGATCGCGTGTATGTATCGCTGATCGGGTCCGATCCGGAAGCCATGGTCGCCGACAAAGTAATGCCGACGCTGCCGCTTTCCGTCATGAATGTCATGGAAAACATGCGCGGCACGCAGGATATGGTCGTGCTCGGTGAATCGTCGGTCAGCGAAGCTTCCACCGATCCGCTCGACTATGTCGTCTCCGGCGCGCAGATGCTGACGATTAACATCAAGTAGCTCGCTCTTCAAGTGGAGCGACGAGCGTCTCGCGAGCCTGCCCTGAGCGCAGCCGAAGGGTCCGCCGGTCGGGGACCCCTGGCTCTCCGCCAGCATGATCGGATCAACAGCAGTAACAATCACGTGGCCGCGTTGGGTACACATGTAGTGCCGTTTTGATGTTACAAAGGAAATTCCGACTGACGCACACTTTCGACATGAAGAAACTGGCGGTGGTCCTTTGGGGTCTGTTGTTATGCTCTTATCTTCTTGCGCAAACCGCGCAAAGCCCGCGGCCCGGCCAACCACAGCTTCGTCGAGCCCAGAGTTCCCGGAGGCATGGGAAGCGTGCCCTTGTCCGTGATTGCACGTGGCAGCGCAATCTGGGTAAAAGGCAGCCCTCGCATTCAGGATCTGGAATTGGCGCTGAAAACATACAGCAGCGGCGCGGAGAAGAAATAGCGGCTTAAAATGAGGTATGACTTTGGCTCGTAAGACGCTCGCTCTACTGTCCGTACTTATTCTTTCCTCCTCCGCGCTTTCCGTATTCGCCCTCGCCGAGGGCACCCGCACTTGGGAACAATCCAGGTTCGACGAACTGACCAAGGGCACTGCCAAAGGCGTTGCGCTGCGCAGTGAAGGCGGCCTCGAACTTGCCCCGGCGTTCAAAGCGCTCGCGACCACGCCCTCGACCTACATCTGGTCGATCGCATCCGATTCCGCGGGCAACATCTACGCCGCCGCTGGATCTCCGGCCCGCGTCTATCGCATCACGCCCGATGGTCAAAGCACAACCATCTTCGAGCCGCAGGAATTGCAGGTGCAGGCGCTGATAGTCGATAAGAATGACAAGACCGGCATCGTCTACGCTGCCACTGCCCCCGACGGCAAGGTGTATCGGTTGGAACCCGCGAAAGGCGGAGCCGCCGCCAAGGCTGGCGCGAAAGCCTCCTGGAGCGCGACGCCCTATTTCGATCCGGGCTCCAAGTACATCTGGGACATCGTTCTCGACCATGCCGGCGCATTGTTTGTCGCCACCGGCGATCACGGCGAAATCTACAAAGTCAGCGCCAACGGCCAGCACTCGCTTTTTTTCAAGAGCGATGAAGTCCACATTCGCGTGCTCGCACTCGATCCCAAAGGCAACCTGATTGCCGGTTCCGATGGCAGCGGACTGGTCTATCGCATCGCGCCGAATGGCGAAGCGTTTGTGCTCTACAGCGCGCCCAAAAAAGAAATTACAGCGCTTGCTATCGACGGCGCGGGCAATATCTACGCCGCTGCTGCGGGAGAGAAGCGGCCCGGCGCGACGATGCCGCCAATGGGCATCACGCTCGCGACTCCAGCGCAGAACCCGCCCGCATCAGGCGGCAATATCACTATCACCGCAGCTCCCGCCGCGCCTGTGATGACGCCGCCCTTTCCCGCTCCCGGACTGGGCGCTACCGGCGGCTCCGAGATTTATCGCATCGCGCCCGATGGCGCACCGTCACGCTTGTGGACCTCCCACGAAGATCTCGTTTACGCTCTCGGCTTCGACCGGCACGGGCGCCTCATTGCCGGCACCGGCAATCGCGGCCACATTTTCGCCATCAACGGCAATGAGGCTGACGATTACACCGATCTAGTCCAAGCGAGCGCCACACAAATCACCGCCTTTGCCGCCGCCCCCGGCGGAGGACTCTACGCCTCCAGCAGCAACCTCGGAAAAATCTTTGTCCTAGGTCCTGGCCCCGAGTCTGAAGGCACGTACGAAAGCGATGTCTTCGACGCGCGCATCTTTTCCCTCTGGGGACGCGCCAGCGTCCGCGCCAACGGCAATCCCAATTCCAGTTCCAAGTCCAACGTGGAGCTTTATGCGCGCAGCGGCAACGTCGACAATCCCGACCGCAACTGGAGTCCGTGGACGCGCATCGATTTCGCCCTCGCCCTCGCTGGCGGCGCCGAACTCAAGATTCCGCCAGCGCGCTTCGTGCAGTGGAAGGCGGTGCTCCATGCGGGCAATCCCGCGCCCCGCATCGACGACGTCTTGTTCAACTACCTGCCCAAGAACGTTGCCCCTGAGATTGACGAAATCACGGTGCAGCCCGGATACCGCTATCAGGCGATTCCGCACGTGACCGGCAGTGAGCCGCCGCCTCCCGGGCAGCCGCGCTTCGATCCTCCACCTCCGGCCTTGCGCGACCGCGACTCGGTTGGCATCCGCTGGGCGGCCCATGACGACAACGACGACCAGCTCGTCTACACCGTCTACTACCGCGGCGACGGCGAATCGCGCTGGCTGCTGCTGAAGACGAACCTCTCCGATCGCTACTATTCTTTCGACGCCAGTCTTCTGCCCGACGGCGGCTACACCGTGAAGGTCGTGGCCTCCGATGCGCCCTCGCATTCGCCCGGAGAAGCGCTCTACGCAGAGCGTGTCAGCGCCCGCTTCGAGGTCGATACCACGGCCCCGGTGATCGAGAGCCTGACTGCCACTGTCGGTGACAAACAGATCGGCAAGCAGATCCGTGTCCGCTTCCGCGCCAGCGATTCCTTTTCGCCGATCAAGCGCGCGGAGTATTCGCTCGATGGCGGCGACTGGCAATTCGTCGAGCCGGTCGGCCAGTTGTCGGATTCGAAAACAGAGGACTACGACTTTCTCGTGACCGTGCCGCAACCCGAAGCTGCGCCGGCTCCGATGGCCGAGAACACTGCGAATGACCACGTTGTCGTAATCCGCGCCTACGACCGTTTCGACAATTTCGCCACGGCGAAGGCGGTCATTCGGGGGAAATGAACTCCAGTACTCCAGCACTGTAATCGCGTGAGGGGTCTGATGGTGGAGGCACGGGCGTCTCGCCCGTGCAGCAGTTCGGCGGCCGGCGGGGACGCCCAGCTCTCCATCAACAAGTCTACTGTTGCGCGAAAATGATGGACGGGTTCGGATTCGTCTTGTCCTCATCCATCATCAGAAAATCTTGTATCGCGCAGACAGGATCTTGGTCGGAAGAACAACCTGAGGTGTCCAGAACGTAGATCGCGTAATTCTGGGCCGAAGGAGCAGTCAGTACGATCGTACCGTTCCCGATATCGTGAATCGTGTACGCCCCGGCCAGCGGCACGCTGGTTAGGCTGTAGTTGACGGTATCGTACTGGGTTCCGTTGACGCACTCGGCGGTGCACGCACCAGTGTTCAGCGCACTGTTCGTCCATGTGAGCAGCAGGTTGGCCGCAATCGGGTCGACTCCGGAGTTGCCGCTGTGGGTGGTCGCCGCGGCATACGTACCCGGCAACGTCGAACCACCGAAAAGCCCGCTCCCGTTCCCCTGCGGATTCATCGTTCCGGCCATCACGGACGAGCTTTTTTGATCGAGCAGGAATCCGCGGTTTGCTCCACTGGCATAAAGAACGAATTGGAGCGGCGCCCCGACCGGGGTCGTGATCGGATTGCCCAGCATATTGAAGGTATAGCGTCCACTGGTGCCACTGGCCGCGTACGTGTAATTGTTGGCGCCTGTGGTGGGCGGGAATTGGACGCTGGAGAGGATCACACCGGCGTTATTCTGATCAAAGAGACCCGAGAAGTTCCCCTTGCCATCAGTCGAGCCCAGCGTCAGTGAGACATTGGCACAGCCTAAAGGGACGGCGCACCCATTCACCCCATTCGCTACCGTTCCCGTGAGAGCGGAGACGGAAGTGCCATTGAAGGCGGCGTTGTTGTAGGTCTGCGACGAATCCTGGAGTACCATCGTTCCGGAAACTGCCGGGTTAGCGGCAGGGTCGGTGGAAATGGCATAGAACGTCAGCGGATTCGTCTTACTGGCGGTTCCGGAAGCTATATAGAAATCGAAATTCATGGTCACGGGCGAGGTGAGCGCCAAGTGCCATGAGCCGTTGCCGTTCGATTTATAGGTGCCCGCAATCGCGCAGGGTGGAGTGCCGCAAATGCTGTTGCTGCTGTGGCCGTTGTCGTTCACATCCATCGAACCGCCGTTAATGTTTCCGGCGCCGTCCGTCGACAAAAGGCCGACATAGCCCACGCGGTAGCCGCCGGAGTCCACACCGGTGAAACCGAACGCGTAAGTCTGGGCGCCTTTGAGAAGGTTGGGGTTGGATGATATTTGCGCGACGCCGGAGCCGGTGCCATTGCCGTCGGTTTCGATCATCTTCAGGTCGCCGGCGCCGTTGAGAACGACTTGGTATTGATTCGGATAGACTCCCGTGGGCAAAGTGAGCGTTAGCTTGCCCGCGTTGTTTGAGTTGTTCGGATCGGACGAGGTGGGGGTGTAGGAACCGCCCGTTATCTGGATTGGTTGCGGGGACGGCCCGTTCGCGGTCAGTACATCTTCCACTCCTGAGGTAATCGTTCCATTCGCCGCGGTGAATGTTCCAACCACGGCTGTGGCGTTGTTGCTGCTGTCGTATCCGGAAAAGCGGAATGCGTACGTTCCGCTTACACGGGATGCGACCAGCGAGGCTTTGGCGACTGTGCAGTACTTGGGGTTGGGCGTACAGCCTGCCGGATCGAGTGTCGAAGCCGCCGATATCTGAATACAGCCCACGCCGCTGCAGCTGTCCTGCGCCGTGTAGTAGGCCAGGCTGGACACATTAGGATCCGGACTAAAGCTCGCGCACGAACCCGTCACCGTGCCGTTCACCGTGGTGCTGCAGGTCCACGTAAAGGATTGGGTCGCCGCATTGTCAGGGACGGCTACGGCGGTAAATTGCTGGGTCAGGCCGCTGCCCACGTTCAGCGTCGCTGGCGCTGGCGCTACGTCGGTGGTGACGTCAATCACGGTCATCGCCAGCGTGCCCTTTACCGAGGAGTCGCCCACCAACGTCGCTGTGACTGTGGGCTGCGAAGCTGCTGTTGGGACCGTTGTCGGGGCCACGTAGATCGCGGTTGCCGCGGCTGGCGGGGCTGGCGGAGGCGAGACTGGCGTGAGCGTCCCCGCGCCGCTCAGGCTCCAGGTAACGGCGGTATTCGGCGAGTTCGTTACGTTGGCCGCAAGCGTCACAGACTGGGTCGGGTAGATCGCGTTAGCGCTAACGTCGTTGGCGGTAACAGTGATGGTGACTGGAAGGGGAACCGCTCCGTTGCCACCCTTCGCGCAACCGCTAGCCAGCGCCAGACTCAGCAATGCCACCGCCAACAGACAATTTTTCATCATGATTGGATCTCTTTGAATCGATTCTCGGGAATCCGTTGGCCGGAAACATTCGGCAAGAACACGACTGCCACGGGGGGATTTATCCCAAGGCTAAGAGCAGCCCTAAGGCCAAGTTATTATTCAAATCAGCAAGTTACAATGTACCTGAATTCGAGGCACTTTGCCTGTGCGGGGAGGGCTTCGAACGGCGGGCAGTACGGTCGCCTATCCAAGCAATTGCAACTTTCGGAACGAGATTCCTTCTGCGGCGTCCTCAGCGGAGATCTGATACGTTCTGCCTGACACCTGAGACCTGAGACCTGACGCCTGATTCTTCCTCAACCGTCTCCAAGGGCGCTTGCTTTGCGGTCTCCAGCAGCGGACGCAGCTCACTGACAGCGATCCCCAGCGTGCCCCCAGAGAAGCCGTCAATGTATGCGGAGTTGATGCCCACCACTTCGCCGCGCAGGTTCAGCACCGGGCCGCCGCTGCCCCCGCGCGCCGTGGGCGCGTCATAGATCAGCTTGTCGCCGGTTACATCGCCGACGTGTCCGAACGTCGCCGAAGGCCGGATCAGCGATAGCGCCGCCAGTTCGCCCGCCGTGTCGGCATCATCCGGATGCGACGAAAGGCGGTCGTACACGACTGCGGGAGACTTCGCCACCATGCCCGTCACTCCCATCGGATACGCCAGCACGCTCACCGGTTCGCCCACATGCAGCACCGCCTGCGACAGAGTCAACGGGCGCAGCGTCTTGGTGAAGGCTGTGTCTTCGAGGCGCAGCACGGCGAGATCGCCATGCGCGGCCACTACTGCCGTCTCCAGTTTTACCGGAAGCGGCGAGCCCGGGAAATATGCCACCAGCTTTTCCAGCACTGGTGTTCCGCCCCGCCGCAATGCCACAGCGACCTCCCGGTCGCCGTACCAGGGCTCGGCTACATGACGATTAGTGGCCACGAGACCTGGAGCCACTACAAACCCCGTTCCAGCCACGCGAGCACGAAAACTTTGCGGCCGGCCGGACACATGATAGATCCCGTAGATATAAGCCACCGACTCCCGCGCATCGTCCACTGCGGCCGCCGAAAACGATTGTTGTTTTTCCATATCGGCGACTTCGCGCGAGAGCTGGTGCACCTGCTGCTCCAACCCGGTAGTCTCCGGGGGAACGTGGTAGTACGCCATGGCTAAGGCGCCTACCAGCGCCAGCACGCCCAGCAGACCCTGCACAAACCGCTGCCAGGTTTCGACCACTTCGCTTTCCCCGCTATCGGAATTGAACATGCGCCGTCCGGCCCGGCAAGGAGGGAGATGCCCGGGTAACAACCACTATCCTGACGTATTTGGGCGAAGGCGCGTAGGGTACAGAAGTCGGATGGCAAGGGACCGAAGGTAACTGAGGAGCATTCCGCCCCTGCTTATGTACCCAGACTGGCGGTTGCCTGTGGACACAGCGGCGATTAAGAGATCGGTGTCAAACCCGGTCCAGCGCGTGCAAAGTCCTTTGGTTCTCGACATTGCCGGTATTCAGCGTAGTCGTAGGTTCAAACAGCAAGATCCAACATTCTTCCTCCGCCACCGGACGGTGCTCCAGTCCGCGCGGCACCACGATAAACTCGCCCTCTTCGATCCATTCATGACGTCCGCGAAACTCCATGCGGAATCGTCCCTTCACCACCAAAAACATCTCGTCCTCGTTCTCATGATGGTGAAATACGAACTCGCCTTTGAGCTTGTCCAGCTTCACATATTGGCCATTAAGTTCGGCGGCGATGTAGGGCTTCCAGTATTCGGTGATTTTGGCAAACTTCTCGGCGATGTTGACTTTTGACATGGAATCCTCGAAAGCTGGGCGGTTCCCACCGTTCCAATGGATGACACTTCAGGCCCGCGGGTCGCATGAAAATTGATGGCGGGAGAAAGACTGCCGAGCTTCGCCCGGCTTGGACGGGGCGGAGCCCCGTCACCACACGCGCAAAAGAAAAAGCCGCCAGCTTGCGCTGGCGGCTTAATGCCGATAGCTGACGGCTTTCTAGAATCCCGTCACTCCGGCGCTCGGATGTCCACCGCGCAGCATCATGCGCACGCCGCGCTGGCTATTCACGCGGGTGGTCGTGGTCCAATCTACTTCATCGGTGCTGATAACGCCGCTGCCGCCACTGGCGAGTTCGTAGCTGATACGGCCGTCCTGATAGGTGTAATTG
>Ga0208820_1000654_pt1 | contig 23078 bp, 19 predicted proteins | sample June2015DPH_16_5_FD_184713 | JGI IMG/M metagenome (GOLD analysis project Ga0208820, IMG submission 184713) | Peatland microbial communities from SPRUCE experiment site at the Marcell Experimental Forest, Minnesota, USA - June2015DPH_16_40... | ecosystem: Environmental > Terrestrial > Soil >...
GTTGGTGTTGTAACCAATGATGGAATTGACGCCGGTGGCTTGGTTGCAAGCGAGAATGACACAGGCCAGGACAAAGGGGATCACATATTTGCGGCGCAGAAGCGATTCCTTGACCTTCACTCCGACGATCTTCGCTCCGACGACCTGGGCTCCGGTTGAGGTTTTCGCTTTCTCGGCGGCGGCCGTTTGTTCCATTTCCGCCAGTTCGACGTCCGCCTGCTCGTCAGTACGCGAGCGAAGAAGCGCGGCATAAGCGGCATCCCTTTTGCCGCGTCGAAACAACCAGCGCGGAGACTCCGATACCATCAGGCTGCCGATCACGAACAAAATGCCGGGTGGCAGCGAAACCCAGAAGATGCTGCGCCACGCCGTATCTTTGAAGGCGAACAGTCGCGCGGGATCGCCCAGCCTGGCCACCTCTTCGACGCGAAAACTGAAGAACATGCCCACGATGGCCGCCGTCACAATACCGAGTGTCAGCAGCCATTGGAATATGCCGGTCCCCTTGCCGCGGTTCGTTGCCGCCAGGCACTCCGCCAGATACAGCGGGACTACGACGCCGATGAGGCCGGCGCTGATGCCCTGCAACAGGCGGCCAAGAACCAACGACTCGTAGCCATGGGAGAGCGCAATGATGGGAATGCTGAAGACAAATAGGACTCCGCTGAGCAGCATCAGAGGCTTGCGCCCCATCCAGTCCGCCAGCGCGCCGGCAAACAGGGTTGAGATCACACTACCGAGGAGCACGGCAGCGACGACGATGGAAAGCTGGCCGGCATTCAACCTGGAGGTGGCCTCCAGATAAGGCAAAGCCCCCGCAATAATGCCGACGTCCACGCCGTAGAGCAAGCCGCCGAGTCCCGCTACCAGTAGGAGGAAACGGTTGTAGCCAGCCTTTTCGTTGCGCGCCACAGTGGCAGCCCTTTCGCCTTTGGCAGCAGAGGCCTGGAATTTATTTTCTTCGAGATGGTATTACAACTCACGGAGCTCTCTATGTGCATGGCTCCTGCGATTCGAGTTCCGGATGCCGGACCCGAGCCTGCTGTGGGTTGCCAAATTCACGGGGTGTCATCTTCACCCCGGGTATCCGTCAGGATGCGTGCGATGCCACTGCCACGCGCTTTCCACGATGGACTTCAAATCCGGGAACCTGGGCTGCCAGCCCAGGTCGCGCCGAATTTTCTCCGAGCTCGCAATTAACACCGCTGGATCACCCACGCGGCGCGGCGATTCGATGACGGGAAGCGGGTGTCCGGTGACGCTCCGCGCCACTTCGACGACCTCGCGCACGCTGAACCCCTGTCCGCTGCCTAGGTTGTAGATCAACGGACTGGAATTCTCGAGGGCTTGCAGCGCCAGCAGGTGTGCGCGCGCCAGATCGCCGACGTGTATGTAGTCGCGCACGCAAGTGCCATCGGGCGTGGGATAGTCGGTGCCGAAAATATTTGCGTGTTCCGCGCGGCCGAGCGCGACTTGCAGAATTCGGGGGATCAGGTGCGTCTCCGGCTGGTGCGCTTCGCCTTGGTCTGGACGGTACGCGCCGGCGGCATTGAAATATCGCAGGCTGGCATAGCGCAGGCCGTGAATCTGGTGGAACCAGGCGAGCATTCGCTCCACCAGCAGCTTCGATTCGCCATACGCATTGGTCGGAAGGACGGGATCGTCCTCCTCAATCGGAATGCGCTTGGGATTGCCGTAGAGTGCGGCCGTCGACGAGAAAACGAAGCGCTTGACCCGAGCGGCGAGCATCGCTTCGAGCAGGGTCAGCGCATTCGAGGTGTTGTTGCGGAAGAATTCTTCCGGCGCCTTCATTGACTCGCCCGCTTCGATCAGCGCCGCAAAATGCATGACGGCATCAATCGCACGGGACCGGAACAACTGGTCAAGGCAAGCGCGATCCGCCGTGTCGCCCCCCACCAGTTCCGCGTTTTTCGGCACAGCCTCGCGATGGCCGTGACTCAGGTTATCGAAGACGACGACCTGGTGCCCTGCCTGCAGCAGCTCCTCGGCAACCACGCTGCCGATGTACCCCGCTCCTCCTGTAACTAGAACCCTCATTCGCTTCGTGCCCACTTCTCGGGCGACTTCTCAGGCTGCCTTCTTAGAGCGTGTTTCAAAAATGCCTTTCAGGTTGGACGGCGCGTCCCTCAGGGGCTAAACAGATTGCTGAAAAACTCTTGGCGCGCGCCGCGCCGCAGTCGCCCTCAGCGGCTAAAGCCGTCACTGAAACCAGGCCAGTTATCGCAGCGGTGAACCGCTGCGCCACCCAAAAGCAAGAGCAAAAATCGAGTTTTTCAGCACTCTGTAAAGCCCGCATTCTTGTTGATCCATGGCGGCACGGCTGAAGCCGTGCACTACCCAAAACGTATTTTTGAAACATGCTGTAGTAAGGATGCGATCCTATTTAACGATACGGTCCTTGAGACTCTCCGCAGCCGGGCGCGACGCTGCTTTTCGAACCGCCGAAGACCCACGGCGCGCGAGCAGCAGCATTCCCACGCCGAACATCAGCATGACAATTCCCCACCATAAATTGACATTGATACCGAGCGAATGACGCGTGTACATTTCGCCTCCTCGCGTGGCTGCTCCATATCCACCCACCAGCACGCCGAAAACACTGAACATCATGCCGATTGGCAATCGGATATCGAATCCCATGCTGCTTCCTCAGAAATTACGGAATTACACAATTTCCCTTGTTACCAGAAAACCCAATTGAGCACCACCAGGACCGTCAGCACCACCACCGCCAGTACTGCTGGCTTCTGGTACCACGACAGCCCTTCATCTTTCGGCCGGGCCGTCAGCGCGTAAACCAATCCCTTGAGTTCTGCATCCGGCCGCGGCTTCGTCAGCAGGGATATGAGGATTGTCACCGTGAAGCAGGTCGTCCAGGCGAAGATCGCGGTCCAGAAATTTTGCGCCATCTCGCTCGGATAGCGATGCACTACCAAACCCAAAAATCCACCCTTGACGCCTGGCCCCGAGCCTGCGGGAAGGGTAAGGCCATGATGCACGGCTGCGGCGGCGGTGCCTCCGAGGAGCCCGCAAAAGGCACCGTTGCCGGTTGCGCGCTTCCAGAACATGCCGAGCAGGAAGGTCGCGAACAGCGGGGCGTTCACGAAGGCAAAGACCAACTGCAGCACGTCCATGATGTTATTGAACTCGCGCGCAACGTAGGCGGCAGCTACTGAAATCGTCAGACCGAAAACCGTCGCTGCTCTCCCCATCCACAGGTAATGCTGGTCCGACGCACTCTTATTTATGTAGCCCTGGTAAATATCGTAGGTCCAAACCGAATTGAAGGCAGTCGTGTTGCCGGCCATCCCAGACATAAACGAAGCCATCAGGGCGCACAATCCCAACCCCAGCAATCCCGAAGGAAAATAACGAACCAGCATCATGGGAGTCGCCAGGTCGTAATCCAGCACGGTTTTGCCGTCTTTGATGAGAGGCTTTCCACTTTCATCGAGTTTCGGCGGGATGATTCCTTTTCCACCTTCCAGGCTGATTCCGCCGCTTGCCGCTGGTTGCGCGACAGACGCCGCTCCCGCGCTTGCCGGAACGTTTGCCGAAACGTCGCCACTGATGCTGCCGCCCATGCTCTCCGCGGAAACAACGCCGGCAATCATTCCCGGCAAGATCACCAGGAAGGGAAACAACATCTTGGGAAAGGCGGCAATCAGCGGGGTGCGACGGGCGGAGGTCATCGAGTCGGCTGCCATGGCGCGCTGCACCACCAGAAAATCAGTGCACCAGTAGCCGAACGACAACACGAAGCCTAATCCCATTAACATGCCAAACCATTCCACGCCCATGGGGTTCGCGCTGGGGCTGCCCAGATACTTCCAGGAATGCACCATGGCGTCGTTCCCTATGCGGGTCTTCAGGCCGTCCCATCCGCCGACATCCTTCAACCCGAGAAACACCAGCGGGATAAAACCGATGACGATCAGAAAAAATTGCAGCACCTCGTTATAAATCGCCGACGTGAGGCCGCCGAGAAACGTGTACGCCAATACGATCAGCGCGGATACGATGATGGCCGCGTTGAAATTCCAGCCGAGCAGCAGTTGCAGCAACTTGCCCATGGCGTACATGGAGACGCCCGAAGAAAAGACCGTCATCACCGCAAACGAGATGGCGTTCAGTCCGCGCGTTTTTTCGTCGAAACGCAACTTCAGATACTCGGGCACCGACCGCGCCCGGGAACCGTAGTAGAACGGCATCATGAAAATGCCGACGAAAACCATCGCGGGAATCGCGCCCACCCAGTAAAAATGCGAGGTGGCAATGCCGTACTTGGCGCCGCTGGCGCCCATGCCAATCACTTCTTGAGCGCCGAGGTTGGCGGAAAGAAAGGCTAATCCCGTGATCCAGGCAGGAATGGACCGCCCCGACAAAAAGAAGTCGGTGCTGGTCTTCATGTACTTTTTCAGTACGAAACCGATTCCCAGAACAAACGTGAAGTAAATGCCGATGACCGAATAATCAACCCAATGTGGATGTGGGCGCATGGAGCTCGCATACGCAATTGCTTAGTGTTGAACGCACGAGAGTTGTACAGTGCGCTTGAAACGTTTGTCAAGAAGGCTGCCTTAATCGCTTCGAAACGGGCTGATTTCCGGCAGCGACGACACTCTGTCGATCAAGCTCAGCATAAAAGAAAACGTCCCGGAGGAACGTCCGGAACGTTTTTTTCTGCATCCACTCTGCTGCTGTAGAGACGCGGGTTCGTCTGAGACGGGGCAAGCCCCGTCTCCACAGGAAGGGTGCGGAACGTCAATGTGAAACGGCGGCGAACAGCGGCGAATTCATCAGGGACTGGAACTTCTGATCGTCGCTCTTGAAGTGGATTTGCAGGTTCGAGCTGTCGGAATCGACGCTGGCGGCGTCAATGGCAGTCTTTTCGATGGGGCTGGCACTGAGCTTCTTGTAAAGCATAACGCCCTTGAGGATGGTGGACAGCGTGGCCGCCGTCATCGAGTCGGCGGTTTGAACGCTCAGATCGAAATTCACTCCGTTCTGGAAGTTCATGGTGTAGCGAGAAGCCAGAATGCGCTTCTTGATGCTTTCGTAGTCGCCTACTTTTGCAGCCTCGCCCATCACGGAAAACATCATGGTCTGAGTTCCCTGCTGGTCGAGGACGCTCCACAGGGGGGCGCTATCGACGGCCGCCATCTGGTCGGTCATCACCGGATTGGAATCAAGCGATGGGCGCTTGCCGTCGCGGGTATCGAGCGCGCTGTGCAATGAGGACTCGAGGCCGAAGGCCAGCGTGTTATCGTCCAGGAAGGTCATCACCAAACCGTTGTCCATCGGGTAAATGCGGTCCGTGCCGTATTTTGTGGCCGTGATCTTCTTGAGCTTCAACTTCTTGAGGACGACTTTGGCCGAGAACGATCCCTGCGCCACGCCGATGGTTTGAATGCCTTTCTTTTCAGTACGGAAAGAGGCGAAATTGAGCTGGTCGAGATCGTGGTCGGAATCAATACCGATGCCTTTCAGAGCGCTCTCCAGTTCCTTCAGGTTGTCGGGCAGCACTTTTTCTTTGAGCGCCTGCGCGGTGGGCGAATCCTTGAGCGCCCGGTAGTCGACGCCAATCAGTTGTTGAATTTCAGCAGGCACCAGGGAGCGCGCCGACGATGCGATCGGCATGGCGTAGCCGACCGTTGCGCACAGAAGCAAAACCGCCAAACACGAATTCTTCATAGAAATCCTCAAAGTGAAATCCCTCAAGATGGGTCTGAGATCTTTAGATGCAAACCGTGAACCGTCCGCTGACGATCCTTGGCGGTTATCCACCTGTTCTTCCCTATTCTAGTCCCTAATTCGCGAGGCCGGGGCGTAACTAAAGTGCGTCCTCTCCGGCATGGTCGTAGAACGCTAGAATCGCGTGAGTTTGCGTGGAAAACGGACAATGCAGCCACCGCTTTTTTCATCGGCAAGCGAACATCAGGAGAAACCTTGGCACCTCACTCAGCCTTGTGATTTCGCTCACTGACAGTTTGGTCGGTGTGCTCTATTGTTTGCGCTACCATAATTTGCACGTTGAGTGTTCAGAAGGTGAGCTATGAAAGTTCATGAGGTAATGACTAAGAACCCAGCATTCTGCTGCCCATCCAGTTCTGTCGTGAGAGCTGCCACGACCATGCAAGACTTAAATATTGGAGTTTTGCCGGTGGTCCTGGATCCGACTAATCCACGGCTGGTCGGGATGGTAACGGATCGCGACCTTTGTCTGCATGTGGTGGCTGGTGGCAAAGATCCGGCGGATATCTGGATCAGCGAGTGCATGACCGCGGACCCCATTTGCTGCGCTGTAGGAGATGATGTTCGCTACGCACTGGAACTGATGGAAGAGCATCAGGTGCGCCGCCTGCCGGTGGTGAATGCGAGACATCAAGTCGAGGGTATTTTGTCACTCGGCGACCTGGTCGGCAAAGGGAGCATCACTAGCGTTGAGATTGCCGAAGCGCTACGGACGATCCGCGAGCCCGTCCGCGAGCCCGTCGGCGAGACTGCCGAGCCGATGGAAATGATTACTGCCTCCTAGCGGGTTGGGGACCAGGGAGTCGACTTCAGTAACCTTGCGGCTGTGCGCCCCGCTTTGGGTGCGGTATTTGCGGTGAGAGAGGTTCTAGCCTCTCAGCGCCGTTGCACGCTTCCGCGTCTCACCCGCAAACGCTTTGTCGCCCTGTCTTCCAGCGAATCAAGGATGGGTAGGAGCGCCGGACTCCTTAGGGACTTCTTTCTCTCCTTCCTTAAAGGTCTGAACTAACCGGAGCAATACGTCTGCCGCCTTGAGTTGGTCTCCAAGGGATAGGGTGGTTTTGCTGGGCTTACTTTTCAGGTAGCCATAGTTCTCGATCGGCGCACCTGATGCCTGCGTAGTGTCGATGTTCACATAGACTTCACCGAGCATCCCCGCAGTGTTGGCTTCCGCAATTGAGTCCTTCGGAATCCTGATTTCATAAGTTGTAGCCAGCACCATCTCGACTTCCGCGGGGCAATTTTTGTTCTGCGGGTTGGCTCGAACGCTGCGGACGGTCCCCACATCGACTCCAGCAATGCGAACCGCAGCATCCGCACGAAGGCCACCAGCATCGTCGAAACAGGACTTGACGTCTTGGCGGGAATAACGCAGTGGTTTAATAAACAGACTGCCGATGGCGGCGAGTCCGACGACAATCATCAGCACGAGGATCGATTTTCTGAGCATGGTTACACCTTCAGAGTTAGCGCTCTCCTCCGCGCCTCTACCACAAAGCCTTCGTCCTTCAACGACTCGAGGTTGATCTCGACGTTTGCGAGCGCGCCTTCGAGGGCAGCTTTTGCCAGGGCAATTGCGGTCGTCAAATCGGATTTCATGTTTGGATTGGTGATCGGCTTCAGATTGGCCGCAATCTGCGCGACCTCGACTGCGTTTTCGGCAACGCGCAAAGGCACGCTGGTCGCCTGTTTGAGCGCGGCGGCGATCGCGGCGGCGCCGTCGCTAGTATTAGCATTAGCCTTGCCATCTGACGACTTGGCCGATTTGTAGGCTTTCATGACGACGTTGTAGGAATCGGCGTCGGCGTCGATTGCGGACTTCAGTTCTTCGCGAAGCTGGCTGAGCCGGGCGATCGCTGCGCTGTGCTGGCTTTCATACTGCAGGTACGCTTTCTTGCCGCGCGACATGGACGCGACCATGCTTGCGAGTCCGGCGGCCATGGCGCCACTGGCGGCGGCGGCGCTGCCTCCTCCGGGAGTTGCGGTGGGTGCGGCCAGTTGTTCGATGAAGGGCTCGACTCCGGCGCGCAGTCCGCCTATGGCCATCTTGCCGCTCATGACCGCAGCCAGGCGGTTTTCGAGGATTAGCGAGGAATCGAAATTTTCTACTTGCAGAAACCATTCCGCAGCCTGCTCTAGCGCTTTCTTTGGGATCAGGCCTACGATCTCGCTTGAAACTGGGATGACTCCGTAGCGCGCAGCTTCGCGTCTCACGAATTCGAAAACGCGGTGGATGGGGGTCTGCTCGAAGTCGGTGAGGTTCATCGAAACCTGAGCCAGGCCGCGCACCAGAAATCCGGCACCCTTGACGAAGCGCAGGCCGCCTCCCGAAAAGCGCACGGCTTTCGCGATTTTCTTGGCGATCTCTACGTCGGGCGTATTGAGGAAGACGTTGTAGGCAATGAGAAACTTGCGCGCTCCGACGACCGTTGCGCCTGCCGTGGGATGCACGCGGGGCTCGCCGAAATCAGGCTTGCGCGCGGGATTGGTCGCAATTTCGGCCCGGATGCCTTCGAATTGACCGCGGCGAATATTTTCCAGGTTCTGCCGTTCGGGCGTGGCCGCGGCGGCTTCGTAAAGATAGACCGGGATCTGGAAGCGTTTCGCAATCTCGGCTCCGACGTGGCGGGCCATGGCGATGCAGTCTTCGATGGTGACGCCGTCAATCGGGATGAAGGGCACGACATCGGCTGCTCCCATGCGCGGGTGCGCACCTTGATGTTTCGTGAGATCGATCAACTCGGCGGCCTTCCCTACCCCGCGAATGGCGGCTTCCTGAATGGCTTCACGCTCGCCGACCAGGGTGATCACGCAGCGGTTGTGGTCGGAATCCATCTCGCGGTCGAGGAGATAGACGCCGGGGATCTTCATGGCTTCGACAATGGCATCGACTTTGGCGGGGTCGCGGCCTTCCGAAAAATTAGGAACGCATTCGACAAGAGTGCTGGGCATCGCCTGAAGGATAACGGGCGGTGGTTGGGTGAGGCAACTGCGGCCGCGAACGCGCGATGAATCATATGGTAGAGCGACGGGCGTCTCGCCCGTCCTGCCGGGCGGGGACGCCCGGCGCTCCATCGGACGTAATAATAGATCGCGCAACAGCCAGACTGCGAACTATACTGCGAAGCATGCGGTGCCCGCTTCGACTTTCCGGCCGCGGTTTCACCTGACGATAGTCCTGCCTAAAACGTCCGTCGGCCGTTTCCCCTGCTCATCAGCGTTTATCAAAAAGCGATCATTCATCGAAAGGATGCGTCATGCTGCGTCGGTCTCTGCTTTTCCTGTTGCTTGGGTTGTCGTCTTTGCCGGTTCTCGCTCAGCCTGCTCTGGCTCAGAAGGAGCGCCGCTTCAACTTCCACTACACATTCACAGTGAAAAATGTCAGTCCCGGCGAGCGCGTCCGGGTCTGGATTCCTCTGGCCCACTCCGACGCCTTCCAGGATGTGACGGTCGTTTCCAAGAGCGGCGACTTGCCGCTCACGCAGGTTCACCAGCCGGAATATCGGAACGAAGTTCTGTACGCTGAGACTTCAAAGGCTGACCAGGGCGAGTACAAGTTTTCCGTGAACTATGACGTGGTGCGGCGAGAGCACGTGGTGCTGGTGAACGGAAAACTGCTTAGCGACGTGCGGTCTGCGCCCGCGTCGCGAGTCGAGTTGGCGCGGGCACTTGAGGCGGACCGACTGGTGCCGGTGACGGGAACTCCGGCGCAACTGGCCGCGCAGGAAACCAAAGGAGCAACGACTCCGCTGGAAAAGGCGAAGGCCATTTACGAATACGTTTTCCGCACCATGAAATACGACAAAAGCGGCACGGGCTGGGGACACGGCGATACGCTCTGGGCCTGCGATTCGAAGCAGGGCAACTGCACCGATTTTCACTCTGTTTTTATTGCGATGGCGCGAGCCGAGAAAATTCCGGCGCGCTTTCAAATTGGTTTTCCGCTTCCGGCCGATAAACATTCCGCCGAGATTCCGGGATACCACTGCTGGGCGGAGTTCTATCTGGAATCGGCCGGCTGGGTCCCAGTAGACATTTCGGAGGCATGGAAACATCAGGAAAAGCACGATTACTTTTTCGGCGCGCACGATGTGAATCGGGTGCAGTTCACGCAGGGACGCGATCTGCGACTGGCGCCGGCGCAGGAGGGTCCGCCGCTGAACTACTTTGTCTATCCTTATGTGGAGATCGGCGGAAAGGAATATCCGAATGTTTCGATCGCGTTCTCGTTTGAGGACGTCGGGTCGAGCGCGACGAAAGTAACCGCCTTGCGCTAGAAGGTTTGTGGTGTCTGGCGAACTTTGGCGGGTGCTAGAATCCGGGGGTTGCAAAATCCAGAACTTCAACAGCAGGAGCGCATCATGCCGAAATATGTCATTGAGCGCGACATTCCCAACGCCGGCAAATTGACGCAGCAGGAACTTCAGGGCATCTCACAGAAGTCCTGCGGCGTTCTCCAGAAGCTTGGCCCGCAGGTCCAGTGGCTCGAAAGTTTCGTCACCGACGACAAGATCTACTGCGTCTACATCGCGCCGAATGAAGAGATGATCCGTGAACACGCCCGCCAGGGAGGTTTTCCGGCAAATCGAATTTCCGCAATCCGGTCGGTCATCAATCCAACCACGGCGGAAGGTTGAACTCTGACCACTGTGCCCAATTCACGCAGGCCGACGATCGGCGTCTTTGACTCGGGCGTAGGCGGCCTCACCGTTCTGCGGGCGCTGGTTGAGCGAATTCCAGACGCCGACTATCTCTACTTTGGCGACACGGCGCGACTTCCTTATGGATCGAAGTCAGCAGCTACCGTAGCGCATTACGCGGTGGGGGCGGTACGTTATTTGCAGAATCAGGGAGCAGAGTTGCTGGTGATCGCCTGCAACACGGCAACCGCGCTGGCCCTGAACGAGATCAAAGCCGCGGCGGGCGTGGACGTGATCGGAGTGGTCGAACCGGGAGCGGAAGCGGCGGCGGCGGCCACTCGTACGCGGAAGGTCGTCGTCATCGGCACGGAGGCGACCATCAGCAGCCATGCCTACCGGCGCGCGCTCGAGGCCAGAAAAGTCGCGGTGCGAGAGAAGGCTTGTCCTCTGTTGGTGCCGCTGGTCGAGGAGGGGTGGGTGGAACATACGGTAACCGAACAGGTGGCACGGATTTATTTGTCGGAAGCCTTTGCGGACGACGCGGGCGATTTTAATGCCGACGTGCTGGTGCTCGGCTGCACACACTATCCGCTGATCAAGCCACTGTTGCGGCGAATGGCGCCGGAGCACGTCGCGATCGTGGACTCTGCCGAGTCGACGGCGCGGGAGGTGGCGCGTCAACTGCAGATTGAACCGCTGCCGTCTTCAGCCGAGACGTCGTCAGATCAAAGAAGGAGCGAGCGGAGAGGCGTTGCCGAGCTGAAGTTCTTTGCGACGGATTCGGCGGAGAAATTCAGGATGATGGGAACGCGGTTCCTGGGGCTTCCGGTGGAAGACGTGGTGCATGTGGATTTGAAGGAATAAGCGGTGGAAGCCGTGCTGCGCACGGCTTGGACGGGGCAGAGCCCCGTCCCCACACTTAATCAAAAACGGTCGCTTGCGCGACCGTTTTCTGGGCTTCTAAACTTTTCGGCACAGCCTGGTTCAGTACAAATGGAAATTGACTTCGACGTTGATCTGCACAGCCACCGGCTTGCCATCTTTATAAGCCGGCTCGAAAATCCAGGTTTTTACGGCTTCGATGGCCTTTTCATCCAGACCCAATCCTAAAGTGCGAGCCACCCGGATATCGCGCGGCTTTCCATCGGGACCAACCACCAGCCACAATACGACTGTACCCATGTGCTTAACTTTGCGGGCTTCCTCGGAATATTCAGGGTCCGGTGCATAAATCTGTTTGGGAGCGGAAACACCACCGCCAACGTGGAACGCTCCGCCACCGGTGCCGCCGCCGTGACCAGGGCCATATCCGGGACCTTCGCCCGAACCGACGCCGCCGCCGCTACCGGAGCCAATGCCGCCGCCAGAACCGGTTCCATTCGAGGGCACAGACGGCAGATGCGAAAGTGGATCGCCCAGGTCGGGCATGTTCGGCTGCTGCAGGTGAATATCGGGAGGAACCACGATCGTCGGCTCGACTGCCAGTTTCGGGTTCAGGTTGCGCACCACAGCCATGGGCGGAGTGAACTGCTGCATCGACTGCTTGGGCAAACGGCCTTCCGAGGCCTGTAGCTTGTCGCGATCGCCACCACCGCCCCCGCCACCGCTCACGCTCTTGGAAGGCGGCAACACGGGAAGGTCATCGGGCGCGATCAACAAGACAGTTTCTTTCGGCTTGGCGACTTCGACGATCCTCCGTCCCACGTAGGTGGCCGCAATGATGAGGGCGAGTGCCAGTACGTGGATGACGGTTGAACCGAACGCTCCGCGTCCCTTGTAGTTGTAGAAGCCCCAGATGTCGCGCACCGGGACGGGCTTCGAGGTCAGGACCAGCGGAGGGAGTTTTTTGGGGAAGAAGAAATCGTCAATATTGCGGAACAGGGACTTCCACAGAGGCTCGTCCAGAGTCTGATTGGTTAGCAGAAGATGCAGTTCCGGCTCTGGACCTAGCGCTTGCGGATTCTGCGGTGTTTCGAATTCTGACATATTTTCCCGAGCAGTAGCCCCAAGTTCACGGCATGAGAAGTCGCTGGTTTAGATGCGCGAGCGCTCCTCAAAAGCTTGCAAAAAGTTCGCCTGCGAAAGGGGCGGACTTTGCCGCGCCTTTGCCGCGCCCTTACCGCACCTGTGCCACACCTATCTCCCCAGTCAGTTAGATGCGTGCAGGTTTGGTTCTGGTGAAAATTGTACACGCTTTTCGCTGACCAGAAATATACTTTTTGCATTCGTTCCCAAGTCAGGCAGCTCCCCTAGACGCGTCCTTTCGCCCTCCCTATATAATTAAAAGATTCAATCAGTTGGGAGAACGTTGCCAGTGCCGATGGATTTAAAATCTACCATCAATTTGCCCAAAACCGACTTCCCCATGAAGGCGAACCTGCCCCAGAACGAGCCCAAAATGCTGGAGCGCTGGGAGCAGATGGACATCTACGGGCGCATTCGCCAGGCATGTAAGAGGAAGGCAAAGTACATCCTGCACGACGGACCGCCCTACACCAGCGGACCGATCCACCTCGGCACCGCCCTCAACAAGTGCCTTAAGGATTTCATCGTCAAATCCAAGACCATGGCCGGCTTTGACGCTCCCTACATCCCAGGCTGGGATTGCCATGGTCTGCCCATCGAGATCAAGGTCGACAAAGAGCTCGGGGGCAAGAAGCTTCAGATGCGCCCAACCGACGTCCGTGCCGAGTGCCGCAAATACGCGCAGAAATTCCTCGACCTGCAGCGGCAGCAGTTCAAGCGCATCGGCGTCTTTGGCCGCTTCGACAAGCCTTACGCCACGATGACGCCGCAGTACGAGTCGGTCGTGCTCTCGACTTTCTTTTCTTTCTACGAAAACGGGTTCGTGTACAAGGGCCTCCGCGCTGTCTACTGGTGCATGCACGACGAGACCGCGCTTGCCGAAGCCGAAGTCGAATACGAAAACCACACCAGTTCGACTGTTTGGGTGAGATACGCGCTGCTCGACGATCCCGCGCAACTCGACGCCTCGCTAGCCGGCAAGAAACTTTTCACCATCATCTGGACCACCACTCCCTGGACGCTTCCTGCCTCCATGGCCGTGGCTTTCCATCCCAACGAGGAATATGTAGCCCTGGAATCCGGCGGCGCGGCCTACATCGTTGCCTCGAAGCTCGCCAAAGATGCCGCCGAGAAATGCGGCCTCGCCAACCCGCGCGAGCTCGCCCACTTCCCCGGACGCAAACTCGAGCGCCTGAACTTCCAGCATCCTTTCCTCGACCGCAAGGTTCTCGGCGTGCTCGCCGACTACGTCACTATGGACACCGGCACGGGCGTCGTCCACACCGCCCCCTCGCACGGTGCCGAAGACTTCGCCACCGGCGTTAAGTATGGGCTCGATGCCACCAGTAACGTCGACGAAAAAGGCATCCTCCGCAATGGCCTGCCCGAATATGACGGCAAGCGCGTTTGGGACGCCAATCAGCCCATCATCGATCTGGTGAAAAGTCGCGGCGCTCTGCTGCACACGGAAAAAACCGAGCACTCCTATCCCCACTGCTGGCGCTGCCACAATCCCGTGATCTTCCGCGCCACCGAGCAGTGGTTTATTTCCATGGAAACGCCCATGCCGGGCGGCCAGTCGAAGGAAGAGACGCTGCGCGCACGCACGCTCAGCGAGATCAAGAAAGTCAAATGGGATCCGGCGTGGGGCGAAGAGCGCCTCTCCAACATGATTCAAACCCGACCCGACTGGTGCATCTCGCGCCAGCGTGTATGGGGCGTCCCGATCGCCGTGTTTCTCTGCGAAGGCTGCGGCAAGCCGCTTAACGACCATGCCATCAATCGCAAGGTCGTCGAGCTATTCGCCCGCTCGGGCGCCGATGCCTGGTTTACGTCCGAGTCCGACACCATTGTTCCCGACGGAACAAAATGCCCGCATTGCGGCGGCGCGAAGTTCGAAAAGGAAACCGACATCTTCGACGTCTGGCTGGAATCGGGCGCCAGCTATCTGGCGCTGATCGCGGCCGAGCCCGAATATCCTTGGCCCTCCGATCTCTACCTTGAAGGCGGCGATCAGTACCGCGGATGGTTCCAGTCTTCGCTGCTCTGCGCCATGGGTGCGCGCGGCACGCCTCCGTATCGCGGCGTGGTCACGCCCGGCTGGACGCTCGACGAAAAAGGGCAGGCCATGTCAAAGTCGCGGGGCAACGACGTGGACCCGGTTGACATCGCCAGCCGCCTGGGCGGGGAGATCGTGCGCCTCTGGACTGCTTCCGTGGACTTCCGGGAAGATGTGGTGGGCTCCGAAGCACTGATGCAGCGCGTGGGCGAAAACTACAAGAAGATTCGCAACACGTTCCGGTTCATTCTTGGAAATCTCGATGGATTCGATCCCATAAAGGATGCAGTCGCGTTCGACGAGCTGCAGCCGCTTGATCAATACATGCTGCGGCAGGCGGTGGAAGTATCGGCGGAAGTGCAGCGCTCGTATGAAGAGTTCGCGTTCCACAAGATCTATCACCGCATCAACAATTTCTGCGGCGTGGAACTGAGCGCTTTCTATTTCGACGTGTTGAAGGACCGGCTCTACACTTCGGCGCGCAAATCGGTGTCGCGCCGGGCTGCGCAAACTGCGATCTGGCGTATCGGCGAAGCGCTGGTGCGGTTGCTGGCGCCGATCATGAGCTTTACTTGCGAAGAAGTCTGGCGGTATTTGCCGCCGATCGCAGGAAGACTGGAGAGCGTGCATCTGACGACCTTCCCCACGGCGGGCGACCTGCTGGGCGCGAACGAAGTTGCGACCGCCCCTGACCCTAGGCAAGCTGACGACTGGAAGACGGTGCTGGCCGTGCGCGAAACGGTGCTGAAAGCGTTGGAAGACGCGCGCAACCAGAAACTGATCGGAGGCAATTTGCAGGCGCAGGTCACGCTGACTGCGCTTGATCCGGTGTTCTCGGTGCTGGAACGCTTTAAGAATGATTTGCGGTACTTCTTCATCGTCTCCGCCGTCGAAGTGAAAAAAGGATCGGGGAATGGAGACTCGCCGGTTGTGGTGCAGGTCGGCAAAGCTCCGGGGCTGAAGTGCGAGCGCTGTTGGAATTTCTCGACACGCGTGGGTGAAGACAAGAATTATCCGACCGTGTGCGAGCGCTGCAGCTCTGTGATCCGAGAGATCGGCGGGGAAATTGGCGGGGGGTGACCGGGGCTTGCACAAACGCGATAAGCTATAGGTAAATGGAAGCGATCTCACAATGAACCGTTGAAGTAAACTGGGTATCCCTCAGGGGCTAAAGCCCGTGTCATTATTAGCTCGGGGCGGCACGGCTGAAGCCGCGCCCTACCCAAACCTATTTATGAGATAGCTTCTAGATGAAGAAGTTTTTCGGCCCATGCGCAAATATCATTTCCTGATCGCGTTGTTCGTTGTCGCTCTCGATCGCGTCACCAAGTGGACGATCGCGCACCGGCTTTCCTTGCATGACAGCATCCCGGTCATTCCCGGATTTTTTCGCATCATCCACGCCGAGAACCCGGGGGCTGCGTTTGGTATTTTTGCGGATTCTCCCTCGGGATGGAAAGTCGGCCTGCTGATTTTGTTTTCTGTGATTGCGCTGCTGATTGTCTCCGCGCTGCTCTGGAAAAACAGCCACAGCTTGACCTCGACGGGAATCGGACTGTCGTTGATTCTGGGCGGCGCGATCGGCAATTTATGGGACCGCCTCATCAGCCGGCACGTGGTCGATTTTCTCCTCTTCTATATAGGGCCGCACCAGTGGCCGGCGTTCAATGTGGCCGACAGCGCCATTGTGGTGGGAGCGGGGCTGCTGGTGTTTGAGATCGTGTTTACCAAGTCGCCCAGCCAGCAGTCGGCGTAGGTCTTGATCGTGTAGGGACGGGCGCCCTCGCCGGTCCAAGCCGAGCGCAGCTCGGCAACGGTCTGTGGTCACCGTCTGAGCATCATCGTCTGGCAGAAAGCAGGTCCTTCGCTTCGCTCAGGATGACAAATTCATTAAGGTTTCCGGTCTAGGCAACGGCTACGGCGTTCCGTAGAGCTGCCGGTACACATTCGCGTTCCGCAAAATGGCTTGCACGTATTCTCGGGTCTCGGTGAAGGGGATGGACTCGACGAACTCTTGCGGATCGCGGTAGTGGCCTTGTCCCAACCAGTCTCCTACGCGGTCGCTGCCGGCATTGTAGGCGGCTAGGGCATATTCGAACTGTCCATTGTATTTGTCGACCATATCTTTGAAGTAGCGCGTGCCGAGTTCGAGGTTTACGGCTGGCGTGTACAGTTGCGGCGCGCTGTATCCCTTGAGCTTGACTTGCTTGGCTACGGTCTTGCCGGTCTTTGGCAAAAGCTGCATCAGGCCGACGGCGTTGGCGCGGGAGAGAGCCAGCGCATTAAATTCGGATTCCTGGCGGATTAGCGATGCTACCAGATAGGGGTCGAGTCCGTTGAGCACGGAATATTTTCGCAGATCGGGCCAGAAGGCCTTGGGAAAAAGCGCTTCCCAGTAGGGGCGCGGCAGATCGGGAATGTCGACGGCGAAATAGTTGGGGGTCGAGCGCTTCATGATTTCGATGCCGCGATCGTAGCGGCCGCCGTCCTGATAGACGCGGGCCATTTCGGGCGGCGCCCAGCTTCCACCCTCCTGGCTGGCGGCGGCCTGCAACTCGCGCACTGCCATATCCGCGAGGCCTCCGTTTGAGAGCAGACGCGCTCGGGCGACGCGCAGGTTGTCGTCGGGAGGGTCGGTGGCGGTAATTTTTCCGGAGGTTGACAGCGAAGGAACGCGATCGAGCAGCGCGTAGTGCGGCGGAGGTTCGGTTGGGCTTGCTTGCGACACGGCGCCTCCGCTCGGCAAGCCTTTCAGGCGCTGCCGGCCGAATTCCGCGTAATAGTAGTTGTGAAAGCGGTCGGAGAGTTTCTGATAAAAGGCCCGCGCCATCGCCGGGTTGTGTTCTTCTTCGGCGAGACGCGCACGCCAGTAGAGGGCGGCGGGAATTTCCGCGGAATTGGGATAGAGCGCGATTTGATTTTCGAAGCCTTGCCGCGCCTCATCGTTTCGACTTTGCCGGAAAGCCAGCCATGTAGCCTTCCAGTGCGCGTAGGATGCGCGCGCCCCATTCGGAAAGCGCTGCTGCAACTCGCGGAAGTAATCGATGGCGCGGTCATAATCGCGCTTCAGCAGATACATGTTGCCGGCCGAAAACAACGCTTGTTCGAGCCACGGACTGGCCGGACCAAACTGCCGCAATTCGTTGAGGGTTCGCTGCACGGCTTCCTCATCGCTAGTGGAACGCGCGGTCTCACTCAGCAGGTAGAGGCGCTGGGCTTCGGTGTCGGCGGTCTGCACTCCCATGGCAAGCAGAATCTGGCGCGCATCGTGGCTGCCGCCGCTTTTTTCGAGCGCTCCCGCCAGCGCCAGCTGCACTTGCGAACGCTCCTCGGGACTGAGTTGGTTTTCATTAATAAGCTCGCGGTAATCGTGGGCCGCGTCGCTGTAGTGCTTGGCTTTGAACAACAGATCGGCGCGGGTGAGGCACTCGGCGATGGAACCGGAGATTCCGAGCTTGCGCAATTCCGTTCCCGCCATTTCCGCTTCGAAACTGTTGGGGAGGTTGAAGTAGAGATTGCGGAAGGCGCCCTCCGCCTTCCGATTATCGCCCGCCGCCTCGTAGGCCCGCCCTATCGCCAGTTCAATATCGCTGCGCACCGGAGCACGGTCTTTTGCGAGCAGAGCCGCGGCCTCCGGCGCTCGGCCTTCCTCCAGCAACGCGGTCGCATAGACGAGGTGGGCATCGCGGATGAGGAGTGAATCGGGAAAGTTCTTGCTGAAATCGGCAAGCGTGGAGAGCGCTTCGGCATTGTGCGCGGTTTTCAGGTAGGCGTCGCCGAGGTAGTAGGCAACGTAGTCTCCTAGTTCGCTGGCTCCGGCCTTGGCCCGGTTGAGCGGGTCGATGGCTTTGGCGTAGTCGTGATCGAGCGTGCGGGCGTAGCCGACGACGAGCCAGGCTAGCGCTCCGGCATCGGCATCGGCATCCTCCTTGGCGTGACGGCGCGCGTAGGCTTCGACTCCGGCATAGGCGGTGGGAGTACGATCCTGCAACAACTGCTGCGCCATGATACGAAGACTGGCGGAGGCGACAAAAGCGCGGCGCACGCGGCGCACGCGCGGAGAGATGGTCTTACGCTTTTTCCTAGTCGTGTTAGTGCGGGTGCTGGTGGAAGCGGCGGGCTTCTTTCTTACCGGCGTGTTTTTTGCCGCCGTGTTTTTTGACGGCGTGCGCTGAGCGGGCGTGCTCTTGGCTGGGGCGTTGTCAGGTGGAGTAGACGATTGGGACTGGGCAGCTGCGGGCGGCAAAAAGCCGAGCCAGAGCAGGGAGAAAATTCCAGCAAGAACCAGGACTGCAAAACGGCGCACTCAAACCTACCTACTGCCGAAAGTTGGCACCCATGATGGAAGGGTCGTCTTCTGCGAGACTTCTTATTATTTCATGTTGAAAGTAATTGCCGGAAGCGGCAACGGTGTTGCCGTAACGCTTCTGGTACGTGCCACGGCTTTTCTCGATCGCTTCTTTCAGACGGTCGTAGAGATCCTTATTTTTCCGGCCTTCGGCGACCTTGACCTGATTATAGAGTTTGATCTCGTCGACCAGCAGGCGGGCAAAACGTTCGGCCTTGCGGTGAACGCCCTGATCGTCGGGCGCGATCGAGGAAACCGGCGACGGGTCGGGAGTTGTCTCGGTCTCCGCATGGCCGACCGGCAGCGGCTCGGCCAGCGCAGGCTCCATTTCAGCGACCGCAGACCGGACTTCGTTCTGGACTTCGGTCTGGACTTCGGCGAGCGCGCTTTGGGCTTCGGCGGTCACGCCCTCGGCGGCCGTCGTTGGAATTGGAATGGGAATTGGAATTGGAGCCTCAACTACGGCGGTGACTGACGCCGAGGCTTCGCCCGCTGACGCCGCTGCCGCCATGGCGTAGCCAGGAGCATGAGAGGCGAAGGGATCGTTGAACTGCGCCACAGTGTTCGCAGCCGATGACGGCGCCTCGGCCGCCGGGATGCCATGACTCTCCAAATGATGACTGTCGGCGTGCGCCGCGGACGGTTCCTTCTGCGCTTGCTTGCGCAGCGAATTGACCTCAAGCCATGCGCTGGTAGAAAGCACGAGCAGTTCGAGCGAGCCGGCGTCGAGCAAACCCGCCGCAGGGGTTCCACTGTCGGCGTAGACCAGCGCGGCAACTTTGTCTTTCAACATCAAGGGGAAAATCCAGACTTCTCCGCTGGCTGGCGTTCCGACTACCTCGAGGAAACGCGGGTCGAGGTCGGCAACCGGCACGCTCGCCAGGGCGCGATCACCGTTGGCACGGCCGATCACACTAACGACGGCGGGAGCGTTTTCGTCGAGCGCGAAATCCTTCATCGCATCGTTGTTGGCGAAGCCACGTGCCTGCCATCCGGTGGCATGGCTGCCCTTTACGACAAAGAGCGCGACTCGGGCCGCGTAGCGGGCGCTGGTATCGAGCAACGCGCGCAGAATCTCCCGTTGTGAGGCGCCCAACTGAATTTCGGCGACGGCGCGCGCCAGATCTGCCGCGCCGGAGGCGGGAGGAGCATTGTCGGTGGTGGGTGTGGCTACGATCTCCTCCATCACCCGGCGGACAATCTCGGTGCGTAGTTGGGCCGCATGGCTATCCAACGCCTGGCCTACCACGCGTTCCACAATGGGTTCAATCCAACCGTGCTCCTTCATGCGTGCTCCGAGGTAGACCTCTTTGGGGGGAGAAATGGAGTAACCTTCTAACCTCTGATTATAGGGCCGCTTGCAGGCGTTCACGGGACACCTTAGTACTTGCCCTTCTGGTTACGTGAGACTTTTCGGTCGTGGAGGGCCGGGCGTCCCCGCCCGGCCGGACGGGCGAGGACGCCCGTCCCTCCATCGTAGTCAAGCGCGCTTCTAAACAACACACCGAAAACCACGGCCAGCAAGTACAATAGCACTGCGGATTGAATCGCGCGGTCGGAAAAATCTGCATCAAGTTATCAATGAGCACCATCCAACCCAACATAGAGCGACCGGTCAGCGACGAAATGGCGCTGGTCCGGCGGGCCAAGCGCGGCGACGATCAAGCGTTTGAAGAATTAGTACGGCGCTATGATCGCAACGTTTTCCGCATCGCACAGCACATTACGCAGAATCGCGAGGACGCTGAAGATGTGGTCCAGGAAGCGTTCCTCAAGGCGTATGGGAACCTGGCAAAGTTCCAGGAACAGTCGAAGTTTTATACCTGGCTGGTGCGGATCGCGGTTAACGAAGCCCTGATGAAGTTGCGCCGGAGGAAGCCGGAACGCACGGTTTCTCTGGACGAAGACGTAAAAACCGAGGATGACTCGCTGCCCCGCGAGGTTGCGGATTGGAGCCCCAATCCGGAGCAGATGTACAACCAGGCGGAGTTGCGGGACATACTGACGCGCACTATTCAGGGATTGCCGGCGGGGTTTCGAACGGTGTTCGTACTCCGTGACGTGGAAGGCCTGTCGACGGAAGAGACGGCCCAAGCGCTGGAGCTGAGCGTTCCGGCGGTGAAGTCGCGGTTGCTGCGCGCGCGCCTGCAATTGCGCGAGCGGCTGAACCGATTCTTTCAGAAGCGGGCGAGTGGAGACGGTGACAGTGGAGATGGCGACCAGTGAAGTGTTCTGAGTTTCTAAACGAGCTGACCAACTACCTCGATGGCGCGCTGGACGCACGGACCAAGTCCGAACTCGACGATCATCTGGCGTGGTGCCACAACTGCTACGTCGTCTGCGATACCACTCGCAAAACCATCGAAATCTACCGCAACTCGGAACTCTACGAACTGCCCGACGATTTGCGGGTGCGGCTCCGATCGGCCATCATGACCAAGTGTTCGGGGCACAAGAAGTCCGGCGCGCCGAGCTGAGCGCCCAGTCTTGCTCCTCTTTCAGTCGTTCGCCGTTGTCGTTCTTCTGAAAGTCGTTCCCCTGAAAGTCGGTCCCTTGATTTGAGCGCCCGCAAGTGCTTGATTCCGGTCCGCCTGCGGGATGTACCTGCTGTGTTACCAGCGGCGCGAACCTTTTCCGCGCTCCTCGAATCTAAGTGGTTAGAGTTCGTCTTAGTATTTGGGCTAAGGGGATGAGCTAGTTTTGTCGCGTTTATTCTGTGGAGGTCAAACCGATGTTTTCAAAGCTGATGGACGCCATGTTTGGCTGCCGGCACGCTCGCTACAGTTTTCCGATCACGGTGCGCGCCGGTTCGCGTCGTAGCCCAGCTGCGCGGACGGGGACCTACGTCGTGTGCCTGGATTGTGGCAGAGAATTCGGCTACGACTGGCAAGAAATGAAGATCATGGGATCGCAGCCCAGACAAGCCGCGCATTCCTTGGTTACGAAAGAAGCCGCGTAAGGACCCGCTGGTCTCTTACAGCCCGTTCTTCGAGGCGTTTCGCGGCCAAAAGTGAACATTCCTCGCTCACCCCTGCTAATTCTTGCTCTGCGTTTTCCCGTTTTGGACCAGTTCCGACCTCTAAAATTTTACTAACTCCTTGCCCTTCGACAGGCGCATAATTGAATTGGCGCCGACCTTGCGGAGCCATGCTTCGGTTCATGAGAAGCGTTCCCGCTCGCGGTCGGACGGGAGGTGTCTGTGCCTCTTTCCATGCTTCGGGAGTTCTTGGATCGTAATCGCATTCAATACATGGTGATCTCGCACTCAGTGGCCTATACGGCCCAGGGGATTGCTGCCCTCACTCACACGCCGGGAAAGGAACTGGCCAAAACCGTCATGGTTATGGTGGATGGTCGTCTCGCCATGGCGGTGGTGCCGGCTTCGTTCCGGGTGGATTTGTACCGGCTCAAGAAATATTTGGGCGCAGACTCGGTAGAACTGGCCAGCGAGCTCGAATTTCGCGGTCGTTTTGCCGACTGCGAAACCGGGTCCATGCCACCCTTCGGCAATCTCTACGGTATGGATGTTTTCGCGGACCAGGCGCTGGCTGAGGACAAGGAAATCGCCTTCAACGCGGGTTCGCACCGTGAACTGGTGCGCATGAGATTTGCCGATTTCCGCGATTTGGTGAAACCGGCAATCATCGCTTTGGCGGCGGGCAAAGCCGGTGCTCACGCGGCGTGAGAGCTGCGGAACAGTCGTTGGTCGCTAGTCGTTTGGCTTTGTCGCCAAAGCGGTTGTTCGCGAACGACCAACGACCATCGACCAACGACTGTTGCTGAAGCCGCCAAGTCGGCGGACGTTGGACAAAGTGGGACATTCCTGTTTTTTTCATACAATCTTCACAAATCCCTGTGTTAGATTTGCCGCTCAACTCAAAATTTTCTGGAGGCAACTGAATTGGGCAAGGACATGGTCCCCAAGAAGATCTTTTTCACCAAAGGGGTGGGGAAACATCGGGAGCGCCTCACCTCTTTCGAACTCGCTTTGCGCGACGCCGGCATCGCGGCGCAAAACCTGGTGCGTGTCTCTTCCATCTTTCCGCCCAACTGCAAGCTGGTCCCACGCTCGCAGGGGCTCACGTATCTGCACCCCGGAGAAGTCGTATTCGCGGTGGTTGCCGAAAATTCCACTCACGAGCCGCACCGCCTGCTCGCCTCTTCGATCGGCGTTGCCATCCCGGCCGATCGCAATACCTACGGATATCTGAGCGAGCACCACTCGTTCGGT